>Ga0180438_10004678_pt1 | contig 19530 bp, 33 predicted proteins | sample SS_ome_12_FD_132455 | JGI IMG/M metagenome (GOLD analysis project Ga0180438, IMG submission 132455) | Hypersaline lake sediment archaeal communities from the Salton Sea, California, USA - SS_3_D_2 metaG | ecosystem: Environmental > Aquatic > Non-marine Saline and Alkaline > Hypersaline >... | reverse complement strand
TGTTCCAGGAAATCTTTCCATTCTGCTTTGAAGCCCCTGGCCCCTACTGTATTACCAAATACGTTAGGAAGATCCAGGCGGCGGCCAGATATAGTATCGGTTTCCCCTTCTACTATAAAGCAGTAATCGAAATCAGTATTGAAATCCCCGGATAGATACAGGCTGGATTCCATATCCTTTTCCCGCCTGAATGTTTTTTCCGCTGGCGGAAGGGTTCTGTATTTAACATTGGTTAGGGTTTCACCATTGAAATACGGTATAACCAGCCAGGCCGTTCCGTTCTTGGCTATTTTCAGGCCTAATCTGAATCTTTTGATTTCATCGATCCCAAAGCCATATTTTTCCAAGATAATCCGCTGGCCCTTTGGGGATTTGATCAGGCGCTTATAATATACTTTGATCCTGGCCCTAAGATCTAATAGTTCTTCCTTTGATTTTTTAGGCTTCTTAGTATCAAGGGTTTCGATCCTTACAATATCCCCCAAGGCCTTCTTCAAAGTCCATAAGTTACCGGCTGCTTGATCCCCGCATTTCCAGCAATTAGTTTGCCCTGTTATCCGGTTAATATGAAAATGATATTTCTGATCCCCGCAAAATGGGCAAGCTTCAATATAATAATTTTTCTGATCCTTTTTATCATCAGATTTCCATCCCTTCTTTTTGATATATGCTAATACATCTGGATTTTCCTTCAATATCAGATCCCCCTTAAGTTGATGGAAAACTACATATGAAAACATTTTTCTTCAAGATCATAAATAAATTGTTTAATTAAATCTTCCAATTTCTTGGCATGTCCTTCATTATCTGTTTCTTCCAATGTATCAATCATGATTTGTAATTCGGTTTTTGCCCGCATCCAGGCCTTATTTCGTATCATATCCCCGGTGGCTTCCCTGGCTTCTTGAAGTATAGATTCACGTTCAGAACTTGACATACACATAATAACCCCCCTTTTTATTTTATTGGTTCTCTATTTATTGGTTCTCTCATTCGCCATTTGCAAATAAAGAATTCAACCTTTTCAGGAATAAACCCTTTTTCCTTCATCAGCCTGGCCATAAGAAATTCAAAGTTAGCTTTATGGCCAGGCCCAAGTTTCAGAAGGCTATCCATATCTGAATCTTTAATGGCCCGCCAAATAAAAGCGGTTTTTTCATGTTCCCGGATAGGAATATGAAGTTCCAGATCCCGTTCAGAATAATGATTATATGGATTTTGAAGATAAGGCTTAATACTAACCACTGTATGGGGAAGTAAACCTATAGGATAGCCCTTCCGGCGGATGTAATCTACTTCAGAATGGCCGCTGAATACAAAATCAATGATATCCCGGATTTCTTTATCATTCATGGAACCCATAAGCTTCTTCATGGTTTGACAATCCCGCATCCATAAAATGAAGAACTGGCTTCCAGTAGCTTCCCGGTATTTCTTGGCCCAATATTTTACAAAGTCTTTAGATCCCCATTCTTTCCGCTTAACAGTGGTTTTGAATTTAGTCAACGTATCCCCCATAATATGGAACCCTGTTTAGTTGTCAAGTAAATATTGTTTAAGGCTTCCAGTAAATACATTTAGTTTTTCTTTTTTGTATAAGGCCCGGCGGCCCTTGGAATGGCTTAAAAGATATCGGCATGTATCATCCCAAAAATCAATTATGATAGCTTTCTTTTTGCCTTTAGCGGGCCTGGTGGTTCTACCTATACGCTGAATCAGCTTACCCTTATCTTTACCTACCCCGGCTAAGATAGCGCTTCCTAAGTTAGGAATATCTACGCCTTCATCAAAGATAGTAGATGTAAGCATAACATCCAATTCACCATCAATCATCCGCTGGATTTCTTTTTTCCTGGTAGTTGATTTATCTTTTCCGGTAAGGATAGAATAATTCAATTCAAATTCATCAGCCCAATTCTGGATATTATCCAGATGATCCAGCTTAGTAGAAAATATTAGAACAGGGCCATAGCCACTTCTAACCAGAAGCTTGGCCATAAGTGCTATTCTACGGTTCCGGCGTTCATTATCGATAATACCTATTCTGAAGGCCTGATCATAATCATACCGATCAGATATTTTAGGTTCTGATATCCGGCTAATAACTATATCCGGAAGAACCATGTAGCCTTTTTCAGCCAGTTCTTTAGCATTAGCTGTTTGAATGATTTGGCCGGTATGGGCTTCCAGGTTCATAATATTCCCGCCTTCTTCTGGCGTAGCAGTAAGGCCTATCCGCCATATAGCATAACAAGAATTTAGAACCTTATTCCATGATTTAGATTTGGCTTTATGAACTTCATCCAGGATCAGAACTTCAGCCATGCTTAACAGTTCCTTCCTGGTGTTAACGTTCATTTTATGCAGGGTAGGAACCATTCCTACAGTTATTAAGCGGGGCTTACCCTTTAGGCCATCCCCTAAGCGGCTAACATTATCCCGGCCGAATACATTTACAAAGATATCATAAGTTTGATGCATCAATACCTTCCTATCAGTAAGGAAGAAGGTAGGCCGCATTAAGTTCTTAATTATCAGGCCAGCTATAAGGGTTTTACCTGATCCGGTAGGCTGCTTGATAATGGCCCGGCGCTGGTTCAAAGCTTTCATAACAGCGTTTAGCTGATAGGCCCGGCCAGTTTTATCCCCGAATTCCGTTCTTATATTTGCCTTCTTAAAGGCGGGCGGAAGCGGATAGGTATATCTGATTTCTACCTGGTAATCCAAAGATTTTAAGAATTTTTGTAATCTTGGAACCAGCCCGGCGGGGAATTTATTACCCTTCTTCAGGAACCTAATTCTTCCATCCCAATGGCCCTTTTGGAATGGCGGGGTAAATTGATATCCTTTAGGCCTAAATGATAGCGCCTTAGATACTTTTCCAAAAGGATATTCCCCTATAATAGTAGCATCTAACCTATCAATTTCCAGGATGATTTTTTTCATCAGCTTCCCGCCTTCTGTTTGATGGCATACAAAATATCTGTATTATCATCTTTACCCTGAACGGTAAATGCCATATGTTTGATATCAAAATTTTCAAACATCTTTTTCAATTCCGGGAACCATTCAAATGGTTTATCGGTTTTGGCTGGTGGATTTTCTTTACTACGATTATCTAATAACTGAACTGCTTCATAGTCTGGCATAGATCCCCCTTCTTTTTTAGTTAGGCCCGGCCGGAACCGGGCCATTAGGTTAGAAGTCGATATCCCTTAACAGCTTTTCATCTGACTTAGTTTTGAATTCTGTAACGATTTCATCCAGGCTTTCCCCCATTTGATTTCGGAATTCCTTCTTTTTGAAATCTTGGGTTCCTACCCCGGTAAAAAGCTTTTGGGCGGTTTCGACATAACCAGATAATTCCTGGTTATTGGTTATATTCATCTTATCAAAAATTTCTGTATAATCGGTTAGGGCCTGAAGGGTATTCGGTCTTATTGATTCCCCCTTCTTAACTTTGTTTTGAATATTTGAAACAATCTTATAAAATTTCTTAGCCAAGGCCGCTAAACAATTATCCAAAAATTCCCTTGCATCTTCTTTCTGTTTTCTTACTTCTTCAGCATATTCTTTATCATCCAGAATACCCATAGAAGGATCAGGAACAGAAATATAGAATTTCCTATGGCTGAACTGGAACCGGCCAGCTATATCAGATTCAGAAGGATACAGATCATCATCTAAGTAAGCCAGGGCTTCTTCTATGCTGATATCCTTCTTATGACAGATATCAATAACCTTATCCCGCCATTCAGCCTTATACTGATCAAAGTTAGCCAGGAATTCTTCTTTAGCTTCTTTAGCCCGTTCTGAACATATGGCCAGCTTCCGTTCTACAAATGGAATGAAGCCTTTAGGGATAAAAAATACATTTGGTAATCCTAAAAAACTGTATCCCCATTTCTTCAGTTCCCGTTCCCCCGCTGTTTTCCAATAGCGGAACCCGGAAAGCCTATCCTGATCAATCAGGTTTTTTAGGCCAGTTAATATTTCCTTTGGCGCTTTGATTTGTTCTTCCGGAACTTTACTGGTAACGCCTGACCAGCATCTTGAATTAATTCGGTATAAACAGCCAGCTTTTAAAACAACTTTTAAAGCATCAGCTTTATCATCATCAGTTAGTTCTTCAGCATTTTCATTAGTCTTGAAGCCAAGGGCTGAATCATCCGGGCTTAAGCCGCCATCTTCTTTTAAGAATTCATCAGCATTATTCAGGGCTTTTTCTATATCGGTCATTATTCCCCCTTAGTTATAGTATACAGAATTTAAAGGTTTTTTGTATTAATTTAGTAGAATTAGTTTTATCGTTATACCAGAATTGAAGATCCCCGGTTTTGGTATCTTCATAAGATTCATAGTTAAAACATTCTATTACTGTTTTAGCCCCTGAAGGCTTTTTTGGTTTTCCGCCTGTTCTTGTAATAGCTTCCAGAATCATTTCCCGCATATGAAAATGAATTTCTTGAACAGTAAAATCATGATTAACCATGCATTCAACTAATGATAAAGCCCTTGATATTTTCCAGTATTGTTCCTGGTCAAATTTCGTATAGGCCAATATGAATTGAACTGTTTGTAATCGTTCCCCCTGCATAGTTTCCCCCTTTTTATACGGAAATAGTTAAGGGCCAGACTTACCCCCATAAGCCCGGCCCAATTGGTTTAGAAATCGATATCCCGATCAATCTTAACTGAATCTTTTTCATTTTCAGCTTCAGCCTGGATACATCGATTTTCTTCAATAGCCCATTTCTTAAGCGCTTGAATTCTACCAGCCATGGTAACCGCTACTGGCCGAATAAACTGCATACAATCTTGAATATCCATTTTCATCTGAACGCTTAATCTGCAAACCGTTTCTATTTCGGCCCCTGACCATTCCTTTGTTTCTGTATCAGATGGCATTTCCCCGGTAGGGTATCCAACTTCATCAGATCCTTCAGATAGTTTAAAGCCTTTTTCCATATAATGGGAAAAGATTCCTTTTTTGGTTTCAGGTTTGGGAAGGTCAACATACCAAGGCGCTGAATCCCATCTACCAGGCCTTACCCATTCCGGCGGAAGGCTGGTAGCATCATTAGAAGTAGCTACGCAGTAGATACCTTCCGGGCGGTTATGACTCATAAATTTTAAGACTTGTGCCATAGCCCTGGCGGTTACTTCAGATCCGGAAGTAGAAACATTTCCAGAACTATTCCCGCCTACCCCGGCCAGGCCTTTTTCAATTTCATCAATAAACCATACACAAGGGGCATTAGCCCGTAAAATGTCAAGCGCCATTCTAACCTTGGCTTCTGTTTCGCCTACAATACCGCCAAATAATTCAGCCATTTCCATTTCTAAACAAACCATACCAAAGGTATTAGCTAATGATCTGGCAAAAGTGGTTTTCCCCGTTCCTGGGGGGCCTACCAATAACATGCCCTTAGCTAATGGTGATTTGATGTTTAGGGCTGCAAACTTCTTAGCTACATCATAACCAATAAGATCATCAAAGCTTTCTTCATAAACGCCAAGCTTCAAGCCATCAGTTTTTTCTACTTCCTTGGCCCGCTGAATAGCTACTATTTGGGGATCAAGTTTACCCGTAGTTTTTACCAGGCTATAAGCATAAGCCGCCTTGATTTCCCTGGCGGTCATTCCCTTAGCAGCGTTAACCAGGGCTTCTATGGTAGCTTCATCCGGCATTTCAAATCGATCATTAACCTTAGCAGATTCAATGATAAAATCCAAGATGGATTTAATTTCTTCTGCATCTGGCCTATCGAATTCCAGTGGCATAAAATCGTTTACCAGCATTGAAGGAATGGATTCCCCAATACTTGAATCTGAAACAATAACCAGGCCCCGGCGGAAATCTTTAGAACTGAAGATTTCAACATTGTTTTGAAGGATAGTAATAAAATCCTTCTTAATTCCTTCTATGTTGGATTCCAAAAACCAATTCCAGTTCTTAGCTATTACCAGAACTTTTTCTTCAGCTTGCATTAGGTTAAGAACTTCTTCCGGATCAGGGTTCTTTTCAAAATCCCAAACTACAAGCTTAAAACCGATATCAGCGTTATCTACGGCTTCTACGATAGTATCAACGGTTTTTTGTATTTCAATGGTCTGAACGTAAAAATACGGATAACCAGCCTTAAGACAATAGATCAAATTTTCAGTAGCTTTCATTTTATTTTCCTTTTTTTAGTGATTTATAATAGGTCATTATTTGGCCATGCCAGTTCTTACCCTGGCTATCTAAAATTCTATGTAGCTTCCTGGCTTGTAGTAGTTCTTCATATCGTTTACTACCAGGCTTGAATACTTCTAAAAGAACGGGTTTATCAGCGGGGCTTTCCCTGCAAACCATGAACCAGTAAATGATCTTGGTTTTAGCAGATCTGAACATATAGTTCCCGCCAGGTATATCCAGCTTTTCCATTATTGCTTCAAAAACTTCTAACTTCATATACTTCCCCCTTCTTCATCATTTAATACCAGGCGTAGATCCTGATATTAAATGATGGCCCGGTTCCGGCCGGGCCAAAGGATTAGGCTTTTACAATTTTTACCCGGCCAGCTTGGCGGATAACGTTTCTTGATTTCCAAAAATCATGTTCAAGCTGTTCGGTTTGGCGCTGGCCGCCAGCTAATTCAGTGATTTCATCCAGTAGTTGATCAGCGTTAATATGATTGGCTTCTGATAATTCTTTAGTTTTGATTTTGATAACGCCATCAGGCATTATTTCAATATCGATTTGATCCAAGGTTATTCCCCCTTAATATTTTTTTAGTTGAATTTTATTGGCTTGCTGTTTCATGATCCAGCGCTTTTTCTTGGCTACTTCCGTTATTACTTCCTGGCTATATTGACGCTTGATCTGGTTAACGGTTTCAAAACCTGAACGGGTAGTTTCTACATTCTGTTTGGCCAGGTCAATTACAATACCCTGGATAGAAATGATGTTCAGGTTCTTATCATATTGATAGGCTATATTCAGGGCTTCCAGCGCCTTAATAAGGATGGCTTCATTGGCCGCCTTGAATTCAACGGATACAAGGTTCATTTGATAACATGGCATAAGGTAAGCCCCCCTTAATTGATATGAAAATGTTTATGATTGGTCTTGGCCTTGATAGCGGCCCGGCGGCGGTTCCTGGTCGTTTTATCTTCTTCCTTAGTTTTAACATGCAATTTGAATTTTCTTACTTTCCCGGTTTTCATTTGATTCCCCTTTGATTAAAGTTATTGGTTATTGGCTTATATCATCAGTTACCAGGTAGCCATCCTGATAATACCTGGCCAAATTTGGCCAGGTTTCAATAAAGTATACCGGATTTGATAGGAAAATGTTTAGCTTTTTTCTTTTCCATGTTTCAATTCATCTTGAAGGAATTCATATTCCAGAACCGTAAATTCCCCGGCCAGGTTTCACATTAGGATTTTTTAAGAATGCTGAAGGTAAATTCAAGCGCATTCTGTAAAGCTTCCGGCCTGTTCTGACATTTTCCCTTGAATTCCGCCGCATCTAAGGCGGCTTCCAGAAGATCCAGGGTTCTGAAGTAATTGCTATCAGTGGTTCCGCCAGTTATTCTAAGGATAGTTTCAGCGGCGGCCCGGTTATTTGATCCATAAACAGTATTCTTTACATAAACGGCTGATTCATTCATTTTATTCCCCTTTGACATTAGTTTTAGAATTTGACTTTAGAAACGATATAACCAGATTCAATATAAGATTGAACAAAATTTTCATTTCCTTCAGCTACCAGGTTCAGATTGATATCATAAATATAAAGTATCATGTTTTCCCTTCCTTGTTATTAGTTTTAAGTTATTGGCTTGATCATCAGATATATGGTAGCCATCCATATATTACCTGGCTGGCGGGCCAGGTTTCACATTAACGGGGTTTACTGAAATATTTGATAGCCAGCTTGGCCGCTGATCTTGAACCATAGCCATCAGTATTATTCTGATCAGAATTGAATCCAGCATGGCCCATAGTGATATAGAAGCGTTCATTGGCCGGATTAACTTGAATAGAATTCTGACAATCAGAATTTTTACAAATCGTTCCAGCGCATTTAGAAACCAGATAATCATAATTATTAGCTGGCGGATCAGAATCTTCAAGCTTAGCGGCCAGGGCTTTAAGTTCCCTAATCAATATATTTTTCAGTGAAGGTTTAAGGTTAGAAGCGTTATCTTCAATCATGATAAGGTTAGCTTGCATAGCATTAAGTAATTTATACTGATCCATTTTATTTTCCTTTATTAAGGGTTAGTATTATTGGCTTAATCATCAGATCAGCGGAAGCCATCCGCTGATTACCAGGGCCATAACCGGCGGCCCTGGTTTCATACTTTTACCAAATTTCCAGAATTCCCTTTTTTGTAAGCTGAATCAGGGTTTCTTCTTCATCAATATCATCTACTTCAATAAGATCCTTTTTAACCAGGCTTCCTAAAACGCCTTTTACTTGATTGATGGCCAGGCCAGCATCTTCAGCCAGTTCATCCATAAACAACCAGGTAGCAGATTCTTCTGTAGTTCTTGGCCTTGATCCATTTAAATGGTTAAATTCACTGGTAGCAATAAGATTTAATACTGAAGTTTCGTATTGTGTCATTTTGTTTTCCTTCCTTGTTTTGGTTTTGGTTTATTCAATCGTATAACCGCTGAAAGATTCAGCCTTTATATAATGGAACAAACCGGGGATTGATATCCTGGTTCATCAGTTAGATTTAATTCCTGCTTAGGCCCAAAGTCGGTAGCCATGAATCAGCGGAATGGTTAGCATCCCCAATGCTGGTATCTTTTTCCTTTGTTTACCCGAATTCGGCCAGGGGTTTTAAGTGCCAAGCCGTTTAAGGGAACCAGTAACTTAGTATTTCTAAGTTCGTTTCGTTCTTTGCTGTATCGTTTTTCTCCACTCCTGAATGACTTCCAGCGCTGAACTGGCATTATAATATAGCAATCCCCATGCCAAAAACGCTAAGAATTTATGATTTTTTTATGCGTTTTTATTTGTATATATTTCATATACTTACATCAACTTGACTAAATCAATATGTTTGCACTTATTGTCAAGTGGTAACATATTGACAAAAAAAGGCCAAAAAAGTGACAAAAATTGGCAAAATGGGTAATAATCCTATAAACTTAGCTAACATATAGGGAAGTATAGGATTGCATATATTATTCAGTAATAACATATACTTATCTTATGGATAGAAACCCCTACAAATAGGAAAAAGTGAAGGTTTTTTTGTCAAGCCCTGATTTGACATTTTTTGACAGATTTTTATCCTTAATGATTACCAGGCCTTATACCCTGTTTCTATCCATTCCCTAACATTTCTACTTGACTACCCTACAGAATAAATATATCTATCCATCAAAAGCCCCATATAGTTTTTCTTTTATTCTGTTTTTGTCTTGGTTTTTGTCTTGGTTTTTGTCTTGGTTTTTGTCTTGGTTTTTGTCTTGGTTTTTGTCTTGGTTTTTGTCTTGGTTTTCTGTTTTACTAATACTAACTGATAAAAACTGTAGACTAAATCAATACTATAATCCTATCTGATACCTAATACTTAGAACGAAAACATATATAAAATTAAAGGTGCCTAAACCTTTATATTCTGACTAATCGTATAATTCCTATCTATTTCCGGTATCCTTTGTTAACGAAACGAAACCATAACGAAACGATACGATACGAAACGAAACCATGAAGAAAAAGATCAAACCACTAAAACGCTATATTACATCAGAAGAAAAACTGGAACTGGCCAGGTTATCCAGGAAGCACAAAGAAATTTTAGATATCAAGTTCTATAAAGCGGATGAAGCAAACAGAAGGAAGAAATGGAAATGGTTATATCAAACTACTGAAGGCAAGCGGTATAGGGAACTTCAGTATAAGCGGGCTAAACATAATGTAGCAAGGCGCTTAACAGATCCCGGAACTATTGGAAGGGATTTTGATTACCATACCATAGAAATTTTTGAACTGGAACGGGCGGCCCCAAGGGGCTTTGAAGTATTTACTAATGATCGGAATTTAGTACAGGCTAAGAAGTTTCATTTATGGCGGAATACTGTAGCCGGATCTAATTGGGCTGAATTGAAGCGGAACATAGCAATGATTCAGCGGGGTAAGCTGGCCCGCTGTAAGATCGAACAGCGGAATAATAGCCGGATATTCACTTATAAAAAGAAATGGGAAAAGGAAGCTACCTTTGGATTCAATACTTTCAGATCTGGTGTAGCCAGGAAAAGGAATAAATCAAAATGAGTAATTACAAACTTATTGATGATATCATTACTTTAATGCTGGATGTAGGCTTCCTGGATAAGAAGGGAACCGATCTTACTAAGCTATATGAATCTATGGCGGCTTCTTATGAACGGCCTGATCTGCATAGGTTCCATATAATCAGCCAGTACGATAAACTGAAAGCCCATTCCGCCGCCTTCCAGATCGGGGAACGTGATAAGTTGATTCATCATATGGTAGCAAGATGGGGTTCTGTATCTGAGAATTTGGAAAAATTATCTAAATGGCTGGTTAGTAACTATTTCGATTCTACTGATTGGGTTCATGCATTTTATCGGCCCGGTAATTCATGGCCTTCTAAGGTACTTGGCGGTATAGTTAAAGCCGTAGCTGAAGATTATGGCCAGAATGATATCTGTATTGAAAAGTCCTATGGCTACAAGGAACAGCCGGGCTTAGCTATACCAAGCTTTGAAGAAATGGATGAATTAGTACAGGAACGCTATTATCTTCCCTTATATCTGGAACCTATTCATGATACTCATTATCAGAATAAGTTCTTCAGTAAAAGGGTATATAATGCATATCTTAGGCAAGGCCCTTATATTGGAACCCTTACTGTTCATAGTAGTAGCCCTTGGCTTAACGCTTCTAATCTGTTGAATTGCCATATTTTTGATTTGGTAAGGTCTGTAGATTTTCGGGATATAGCGCCAGATCCTTCCAAAACTTTTCCAATCCTTTGGAACCCGGTTGAATTTGTTATTGATGAAAAGCCAGATAAAATTTATAATCATTGGAAGATCCGCATGGATAAAAGATCTTTTCCATATTTTGGAATAGAGGGGGAAAACTATGTTGATTAAAAGTGTAAAGCCAGGAATTTTAGATGATGAAGTAGTTATTAAACTTACCTGTAAGGATTGTAAATCATACAGGCCAAGCAAATCCTTGAAGAATTCCGGGGAATGTATTGCTAAACCCGTTCCGGAAAACCAGTTACCAAGATACGTTATGGCTTTGAATGCCAGATGCGTTCATGGCGCTTTATTTCGGCCATATCTTGATCCAACTAATAAGCCAGTTAATACGCTTACATTTAAAGATTATGATGAATTTGCTGAAACTACGGATGTAGGAACATCGGCCCAAGATAATTTGAAGCCTGGCTGGATGTATTATTTATTGGGGCTGGTAGGGGAAACCGGGGAATTAGCCGAAAAGATACAGGCCTATTATGATGGATTTGGCGTTATGCCGGAACGGCTTCATAAGTTAGTTATAGCCCTTGAAGTCAAAGCCGGTTTACTCGCTGAACAATCTAAGAAGATCTTTCGGGATAACCAGGGGGAAATAACAGAAGATTTCAAGCGGCTGGTTATGAAGGAAGTAGGGGATATTTTATGGTATGCAGCCCGCCTATCAGCTTTTTTTGGCTTCAGTTTGGCCGCTGCTGCTGCTCTGAATATTGTTAAGTTAACTGATCGGATGAAACGGGATAAGCTTCATGGGGATGGGGATGAAAGATAAAGGAAGCTGTTAGGGATCTTATTAAACTTTTTTCAATGTAGGGGGAACATGGAAGAAGAATACTGGCTTATGATTCATTGTACTGGCCCCATTCCAGGAATGACAAGTAAGGGTAAGGAAATGTCAGAATTCCAGGATAGGGCTATGTTTGAAGATGAAGAACATGGGGATAAATGCGTTATGCATTGGCTTCAATTCGGCTATCCTATTACGCTAAATGATGAATTTAGCCGGAAGGTAAGGATACGGATCAATCCAAGCCTGATAGGATCTATACGATTCTGGAAGCCTTTTACTTATGAACTGGAAGCCAGGAAGCCAGTAAATAAAATTTCACTAAATGTTGAAACAGGGGGATCAGATGAAAATAAGTCTTGAAGATTATGAACGGATCAAGGGCCAGGTAGAAAGCCTGGTCTATCTTCATAGGAATGATCCATGGCATAAGCTTCCAATGGTAAGTTATCTGGCTAAAAAGTTTATGACTACCCAAGATAATATCATTGGGATGGCCGAAGATTCTGAACATCTGGATATAGTAGCTGGCCTTAGATCCGGCGGCGGGATAATGTCATTTGCCAAAGGTGAACAGCGGATAGAATGGTATCAGGATTGAAGGGGGATATATGAGAACTCATTTACCAGAAGCCTATAACGGGGCTTTTTGCCCGGCCTGTAAGATAATGGCCAATCATCCGGAAAATGAAGCTACATTGATCAATAGGATTGAATCAGAATACATTATTGAATGTAGATGCGGCGGCCGGTATTTTATTTTCTGGCTCAATGGGGATCTTAATGATGGCAAGGTTTAAAACTAAAGCTGGTATTAATAAATCCAAGAAGGATATCAGCGTATCCAATATGAAGCTACCAGGCTTCTATAAAACCCGGTATCTGGCCATTGATCAAAGCCTTGCTTCTACTGGCGTTATAGCGGCTGATTACCGCCTGAACGTTAAGCGGGCCTTAACCCTACCTACTTATTCTAATCAGTTACCAGAAGCCCGTATTAATCAAATAGGAAGCCTTCTGGATGGCGTATTGAAGATGGAAGGCCCTAATCTTAAGTTTGCAGTATTGGAACGGCCAGCCTTTAACGCTTCTGGCCTGAAGGATGTTCTTAGCGGCTGTTATTGGGAATGTAGGCGGCGGATCTGGTTATATAATCCGGAACTGGAAATCTTTACTGTATCAGTTAATAGCTGGAAGGCTTATGCTGTAGGGCATGGATGGGCCAGCAAGGCTAAAGTTAAATCAGAAATAGAGAAACGATATAATAAAAAATTTCATAGTCAGGATTGCTATGATGCTTATGGCTTGCTGCTTTATGCAGTAGCTAAATATAAGGGGAAGATATGATTAGGCGGGCTATTGTAGATATTGAAACTATAGATAATGAAAAGAACTTTAAAGAAATGAAGCTGAAGCTAACAATAAAATCCGGTGTTTTAATAAACCAAGAGTTTACTATTATGGTAGGAACCCAAACATATGAAAAAATGATAGGGGGATTAGATAGTAAAATCAAAAACGTTTAGAATTTATAGATTGGGGGAACTATGGAACCAAAAGATAATATAGTTGAAATACCATTTCATGGGGAAGATGTAGAAGGAATGGAACGGGTAAGGAAGCTTCTGTTGCCTTGCCCGAATTGCGGTAATTTTGATTTTCATATAGCGGTTAGATCTGATATTCCTGGTGATATAGGGGAATTGATTTGTTCTTCATGTAGGGTTCCTACAGATCCCAATACAATAGCTATACCTGTTTTCAATAAATTGATGGCTAAGGCCAAGTTCCAGAACGTTAGGATTCATCAGGCTAAGAAGTTCTGGCGGATGGGCTTCATGTTTGCTTGTGCCGGGATAATTTATTTGGCTTTTTTTGTATAATTTCCCCGGAACTTCTGTATCCTTAGTTAAGACCATGAACAATTAAAAAACAGGGGGAAATCATGGAAAGAAAATTAGACTATCATAATTCAAAAAAGAAAGTTATTTCATCTGGCCGGATGCATGGAAAAACGGAAGCCAGAATAGGTAGATATCTGATCGATACCATATTAAAACATCTGGATAAGGAAACTGCTTTCATGATGATGTATGGGGGCAGCCCTAAAACAATCATGAACAGGGAATTGGATAAGCTATCTAAGTATGATCTTATAGAACTGCTTAAGCATAAGATCCGCCAGCGCCAAAAAAAGGATCTGGCTAAGTATAATCATTATAATGAAAAGCCCTTTAATATTCAAGGAACCGTTACTGGCCGGATAAAAACATCTGGCCCTGAAATCCAGGAATTTCCAAAGCCCCATACAAGCCCGGAAAGAAGCAGGGCCTTTAGCTGGACTATGAAGGCTGATACTGCTAACCACTATGCTTTCAAGGGCCATCCAGATACTACGGGCTGTAGCAAGTTCAAAAACCGGCTTGACTGCCGCTTATTTCCTGATTGCATGATACAGCTTAAAAATGCTGTATCGGCCTGTAGATACATTATTCCGGCCATGGTGATGGATAAGGAAAAGCTGGATATATGCGATAATTGCCCGCATGATAAAAAATGCTTCTATCAAAAACATGGCGGGCCTATTGAAGGCTTCAAATGCCGGGCGGTTAATAGATATGAATCCTAATCAAGATCCAAATGAACTATACATGGCTAAAACATGGCAATGTGCTTTCCAGGGCTGTAGCGCTGATCCAGTAAAGGAAATCCAAGTAGCTTTCCCCGGTTCTGATCCGGTTCAAGTAGTAGCGTTATCATCCTGTTCGGATCGGATTCATGAATTAGCAATATATAATTTCCTGAAACTTAGAATTGATATGGCAATAGCGGAAAAGGAATGGATAGAAAAAGGCTATGTTCATGATGATCATTTTGATAGCCCTAACATAAAAACTTTACCTACAGAATTAATCCGTAAGTTTATAGAATCAGTGGGAAAATAAAGTAATTCGATATGACAAAAATAACCAAAGCAGATATCCAGATCCGGTATGAACTAACCTGTAGTCAGGGCTTCATAGGATCTTATGATAATCTGAATGATCTTAACCAGTATATAGAAACTATGCGGGAATTAGATCCGAAACGATACCAAAGGCCAAGGGTAAGAATGATAGTAACTACTACAACTGAATTCATTAACTGGAAGCCAGGATTAAAAAGTGTAAGAATTAAGCTTTAATTTCTCCGTGGCTGGATTTTCCCTATGCCTAATAGGTTTTGCCAGCCATTAGCGGCCCGGTGCCTGGTCTGGTCAACCAGGCCCCGGCCCTGGCCAGGGTAAGTATATCCAAGAGGGCTTCCCCTGGCCGGTACAAGGGGGTTTAGGTCTGGTCAACCTAAGCCCCCTTCTTTTTCTCTTATCTCTAAACCCTATCTAATACTACATCTACCTATACTTTGCCTAATATTCCCTATTGCAATCCATCAAAATCCGGATATTATTACTTATATCTAAAAGATTTAAGCCTATACAAAAAAGCTTAATATTTTTCTATTCTTTATAGTAGGGGTAAATAAAATTGAAAACCAAGCCAATGGGGCCGAATCGGTACTTCACTAAGGCCTATCTATCTGATAGATTAATATATCTGGAACGGAAGCTAAGAATAGCAGAAAAAAAATTAGGTATAAAGGCCTATCCTTGGTTAGTTCCTAATATGCCGGGTAATAAAGGGAACAGCGGAAAGAACAGAAAATATTCCTATACAAGAAGGCAACTTAATTTTTGTAAAGAATACCTTATAGATATGAACGGTACACAAGCCGCTATAAGGGCTGGTTACGCCAGGGGCGGGGCTGCTACCCAAGCCAGCCTACTACTTAAGCAAGAAAAGATCCAGGCCAGAATCAGCCAGCTAAACAAGGAACGGATGAAGCGGCTGAATATCAATGCTGATTCAGTAATTAAGGAAATCGCGCTGATAGCCTTTAGCAATATTGGAAACGTGGCTTCATGGACTGAATCCAATGTTACTTTCAAACCTTCTTCCCGCCTAACATCTGAACAAACCGCTGGCATTCAATCGATTGAAGAAAAAATAGGCAAGTATGGAAACGCCTTGAAGGTAAAGATGTATGATAAGCCTAATGCCTTAGTTATGCTATGCCGCTATCTGAATATTCTGGATGGTAATGCTAATGTAACTGATCCCCAAGATGCTGCTAAGAAACTGAAGGATGCCTACCTTCAGATGTTTCAATCTGTTCCGGTAGTAGAACCAGATCCCGAAACGCTTGAAGAACTGAAGAATGGATATAAGCCTAATCGGAATGGGGTTAAGGGGGATGAACTAACATCTACGCTGGATAAAGAAGATTATTTGATGGAAGATTAACAATTATGTCTATCTGTTGCATATGCGGTTATGATTCTTATGTGATATATTTGCATAGTTTCTATCAGAATTCTGTATACTTAAGTAAGATATGCGATTTTTGCGAAGATGTTAGAAGGGAATATGAAAATGGCAATACCGGAAAATATAAGGAAGATCCTGGAAGATATAACCGGATCAGCCTGGAAAAAGATGGAAGATCAACTAATAATGAAAGCCATACAGCCAGGCCCGGCCAAAACATACGGGGGAACTACGGTAGAATATATCAGGGGGCCTTTACCCTTAACAGCTACGGGGGCTTCTTCTATGTCGGAATCCCCTGGTTTATATCCTGATCTATTGCCATCTGTATTCTATGCAAATAGGGAAGAAGCTGAACTGGAATTGAAGGCCAGGGGGCCGGGCCGGGAAAGTCTGGTAAAAAAACCCAAGCCAAATCCAGAAACCAAAAAAGCTAAGGATTTATCTAAGTTCAAAAACTCAAAACGGGAAATTGATTTCTAATATGAGCGATATTGTTAAAATGTCAAGTGCTACCCTGGGAATTATGATGGCTCAAAATAAGATCCTGGCGGAAGAAGTTAATAGGGATATACAGCCAGGGGAAAATAGGGCTGAATGGCGTAATAGATTGATGAATAGGAAGCTTTTGTATATGGGCCAGGAAATAGTAATAGATGATAGGTTACCTGATCGCCAGATCTTAGCGGCTGAAGCGCCTAAGATCGGCCCGGATCGATTCAAACCTATAAGACCAAGGGCTACAGTAGATAATACAAAAATAAACACGGTAAACGAATCAGATTTAAAACGGGAAATACTTTTCTAACATAATTTTGCATTATAACATTCAGATTGTTAGTATGCAGAAAAGGGGGGTAACTATGGAAAATTTTTATTTAGTATTAAACACTATCATAAGCGCTGAACATCGATACGCTTTACGGGTGGAAAAGGCTTTATCAATGCTGATTAACCAGCATAGCGGCCAGTTAGATAAAAGCGGCTATCCATATATCCTACATCCGCTGGCCGTGGCTAATAGCTTCAATTCTGGAAAACATTCATTCCGATACATGGCCGGGCTGCTTCATGATATCGTAGAAGATAATGAAGAAATTAGTTTTCATGATATTCAGGATATCTTTGGTGATAAAATGGCCGGGGTTATCTACCTTCTTACAAGGCCAAATGATCTAACTTATTTCCAGTACATTGATAGGCTGATTAAATCAGGCAATAAGGATGCCATGGCGGTTAAGCTGGCTGATCTGAACCATAACTTATCCAGGCCTGGCAAGATTCCGGATAGCTTAAGGGAACGCTATGTTAAGGCTAAGGGCCTGATCAAGGCGGCTTTGAAGGGCGGTATTAATTCATGATATTACCATGCTGTTCAGCATTTACGCCTTATCCTGGCTACTACACTGAAGATGAACTAAACGGTAAGATACTGTTCAATGCGGTTAAGTCTAAGCGCTTCTTATGGCGGCTAAAGGCTTCAGAACGGATTGAAAGAAAATTGGCTATCAAGGATCGAATAGATAGAAGGAAAAGGCTATGGATGAAGAACTGAAAAAAGAACTATTGGAAGGTAAAAATACTATGAATCTAAAAATCATTAACATTTCTGCGGTAACATTGGATGATAGCTGGTTTCAACTTGTCTATAATTGCCTGGAATCGGGTAGGCCCTTCAAGATAGATAAAGGAAGTTTTGCTGGATCTACCAGGCTGGAATTGGATTTTGTATTAATCCATATTAAACAGCCCTATGTAAGGAACCAGGTAACTGGCTGGCCGCTAATCCCGATCATGCCGGAAGGCGTAGATATACCGGCCCCGGTAACAGAAAAATACCTGGCTGATTATGCGCCTTACTTGCTGGAAGGTGATATCAAGCCTAATGAATCCTATACCTATGGCCAGCGGTTAAACGCTTATCTGATACCGCCAGAAGATAACTGGTTAAGCCAGGTAGAAGAAATCATCCAGATCTATAAGGAATATGGGCCAAGAAATAATCAGATGGTTTTACAAGTAGCTGAACCCTCTGATCTACGCCTGGATGATCCGCCTTGTTTACGCCATATAGATACCAGGATTCAGGATAACCGCCTTCATTTCTATCCGTATTTCCGATCATGGGATTTATGGAATGGCTATCCGGCTAACCTTGCTGCTATATCAATGCTTCAGGAATACATGGCTGATCATATTGGAGTAGATCAAGGGGAAATGATTTGTACTTCCAAGGGCCTTCATATCTATGATTACGCTGTTGAATTTGCTGAAATGCGGGCTATGATCAAGGCCAGTAATTGGTTTACTAAATAATTTATTCCGTAATCCGGTATACTTAGTTATGGAAACAAAAGAATTAGACTTAGTAGTTTTGGCTGAATATAAGGGTATAGTACGCCAGGTAGTTCTTAGCAAGGAAGATTTACGCCATGTTAAGAACTTATTGATAACTATGTTTGTTAGTACTGGTCGAAATTTTCAGCTACTTGAAACGCCATTGGATGGACTTGAAATAAAAAAATAGGGGGAATAGAACATGAATAAAAAACCATTTGTAACGGGATCAGCGGCTTATGGAAAATTTAATACTTATAATTCGGGTATCGATATAGTTATGATGGAATATCATGCTGATATGTTCAAGGCTTTGCTGCTTGATAGGGGGGTTAAAGTAACCGATAATGATCCGGATTATGATACCCCTGGGTATTACTTCAGTTTCTTTGGCCGCCTGGTAAACATTATCAGGGTAGCTGATGAACTGGAATATGATTCCTTGCGGGCCGCTACTGATACGCTTCAGGATATTTCCCCAATCGTTTCCAGATCTACCAGGGTAGAAAAGTTCAAAACCTTAATGCAAATATCGATAAATGAAAATAAACCAAAGAAAAAGCATTGGTTAAAGCGGATGATTGGTTCTATCGCTGAACCAAGAAGGAAAAATATACCATGCCAAAAATAACTACTGGAAGAATCATAACTGATCAGATCGAATTTAGTTATAACATCAATGTTAATTCGGAAGGGATCTTTAATACTACGATTCCTAAAGAAGCAGCGGAAAAGATTGAATCTGTAGGAATCAAGCTGGATGTTAACCGGGTAAGAAATTCTGGCTATTTTGAAGCCAAGGATATTCAAAGCTTAAGGGCTAAGGTGAATGCGGTAATTGAAGAATACCGTAGTTCTAAGATCATTGAAGAAGGCATAATCATCCGCTATTCTATCGGCCTTAGCTGTAATTACTGTATGGATGGGGCTGGCCGGATAATGCCTAATTGTGAAGATAGATGGGGCTACCGTTCTAATACTGATCTGAACTGGCATACTGGTAATACAGGGGATAG
>Ga0180438_10004677_pt1 | contig 19532 bp, 16 predicted proteins | sample SS_ome_12_FD_132455 | JGI IMG/M metagenome (GOLD analysis project Ga0180438, IMG submission 132455) | Hypersaline lake sediment archaeal communities from the Salton Sea, California, USA - SS_3_D_2 metaG | ecosystem: Environmental > Aquatic > Non-marine Saline and Alkaline > Hypersaline >... | reverse complement strand
GAGCAGCTCGCGGCCGTCCCAGCTCATCTTGAACAGCCGCAGGTGGTTTCCCGGCGGGCCGTCCGGCAACCGGCCGAAGTTGCACACCAGGTACGCCTGCCGCGACTGGTCGTCCCAGTAGACCGCCGGGTCGGTCCAGCCGGTCTTGGCGAGCATCAGGTGCGGCTCGGTCCAGGGGCCGCGGACGTCTTCGGCGCTGCTCATGTAGAGGCCGTTGGTGGTGTCGACCTGGTAGCAGTACCAGCGGCCGTCGTGATAGGCCAGATCGCCCGCCCAAACGCCGAACCGGTAGCCTTCCATCCGGTCCCAGTTGTATTTGGGATCCCAGGAGAGCGTGTTCCAGACGTGGCCGATGGTGCGCCAGTTGACCATGTCCTTCGACTGGAGGATCACCATTCCCGGCGACATGTGCTGCTTCGAGGAGATCATGTAGTAGGTGTCGCCGAGCTGCTCGACGTCGACGTCGGGATAGTCGGCGTTGAGGATCGGGTTCCGGTAGGTGCCGTCGCCCTGGTCGCCCCAGGTGCCGGGCTGTGGCTCACCGGCCGGCGCCGTTAAGGCGAGCAGTAGAAAGGTCAGGCAAAGGAGCGGAAAGTCCGCCTTCATCGTTTTGGCCCTCCATACGATTTTGGTTTGGCGACCATTGTAATCGACTTTCCCGCGGCAGGCGAGAAAGCTTTACCCTACCACGGCGTGAAGCGCAGGCCGAACATGGCGAGCAACTGCATCGCCACCAGCGCCATCGCCGGCACAAGGAAGGGGTCGAGGAAATCAATCACTTCGGGGCGGGTGGCCTGGACCTCGACCTTCTTCATCTGGTCGATGCGGTCGAAGACGATCGCAAGCGCCTGCGGCGTCAGCGCGGTGAAGAGCTGGCCGCCGGTTTCGCGGGCGATGGCCTCCAGGGCGGGGTTGACCGGCTTGTCGGTCATCGAGACGGCGAAGACCACGATCTGGTGCTGCCGCAGCCTGGCGATGATTTCCCGCTCGCCGCCCTTGACGATGTCCTCGCCCTCGCCGTCGGTGATGAGGATGATCATGCGGTCGCCTTCGGGATGTTTGGAAAGCGGCACGATCGCCCCGCCCAGCGCCTTGGCGATGAAGGTTCCGCCCCAGAGCGGGTCGGGAAAGAGCTCGGGCGCGATGAACTTCCGGGCCATGCGGATGGCCAGCGTGTCGGTGGTCAAGGGGACCCAGTGGAGGAACCGCCGCGAAAAGACGGTCAGTCCGAAGGCGTCCCCTTCGCGGGCGGAGAGGAACGTCTCGATGGCGTCCATGGCCCCGTCGAACCGCGTGAAGACTTTTTCCCCGCCCTGAGCGCCGTAGGGCTCGCGCATGCTCATCGACGTGTCGAGCACGATCTGGATGTTGGAGAGTTTTCGCTCCGTCTTGGGCGGGGCGTAGGCCAGCGGCCGGGCGAGAAAGACGATGGCCACCGCCAGCAGCACCGCCGGCAGGCTGTTGGCCGAAAGCACCAGGCCGCCCAGGAACCAGCCCCGCCGCTGCCGGACGTCGTCGAACGGCAACACCAGGGGCTGCCCCCGCCGCACCCACTCCCAGAAAAGCAGGCACACCGGCACGACCAGGAGCACGATCAGCTTGGGGTGGGCGAACGTCACGGCGCGACCTCCCCTCTCCGGCCGACGGAGCCGCGTCTGACCAGCGGGCGGCAGGCGGCCAGGAACTCGTCCGCCCCAACTCCCGCGGCGGGGTCGTGTAGCCACGCCTCGAGCGTCCCGTACACCCGACCCAGCGGATCGCTCCGCTCGATCCGGCGGCAGGCGGCGGCCATGCGGAGCTTGTGCAATCGCAGCTCTTGCCGCCACTTTTTCAACAGCAGGACCTCCAGCCGGGCCTTGCCCTGGACGGAAAGTTGCCCTCCAGCCAGCGCGTCGAGGCAGGCGGCGATCTGGTCGTCGAGCGAGGGCACGGGCGGCGCAGGCGGCGGTTTTGGCGGGCGGGCGGGCCTTGCGATGAAGATCAGGCCCGCCAGCCAAAGCACCCAGAACACGCCCAGGCCGACGAGCGTCTCGTGATACCAGTGCCAGACGTGCACGCCGACGTCCTCGATCTCCCGGATCCGCGTCTCGATGTCCTTCGACAGGCTGGAGAGCCCTCGCACGCGAAACGTGGGGAGGTCGTCGATCGGGAGGCCGTCGGCGGAGGTAAGGTAATCGGTCAGCTCGAACTCGCCCGGCAGGTTCACCACGTACCGCACGTCGTACACCCGCACGTCGCCCACTTGGGCCTCTTCGGCGATGCGAAGGTTGACCGACGCGCCGCGGCGATAGGGTTGGGCGACCAGGCGGGGTCCGGCGTAGCGGATGATCGCCGCCTCTTCGACGCCCAGCGGCACGTCGGCCGCATCGAGCGGCTCCTCCTGTTTCGGCGCGCGAACGAGAACGACCACCACGACCGCCGCCAGCGCAAAGAGCATCCCCGCCGCAACCAGCAGGCGTTTTGGGAAGGGGACAGTCCCATTTTCGCTGTGCGAAAATCGGGACAGTCCCCGAGTTGTTTCTCGGCCGCTTCTTAGTTGGCTCTTCTCGGCGGTCATGGGGGGATTTGGCTTGTGGTAGCGGGGGTCATCGCGTTTTGCTGCCGCGGCCGCGAGCGCGGAGGAACGCCCTGAGCGGCGCGAGGATCGGCCGGTCGGTCTGGACGAGCAGGTAGTCGATCCGCTGCCGAGAAAGCTGCCGCTTCAGGCCGCCGGCGAGCCGCCAGCGCCTCAGTCCGGAGGCGAAGAACGTCCGGCCCGTCTCGGCCTCGCGGCCGCGGAACAGCCCGGCGCCGCGAACGCCCGTCTCCGCCGGGTCGCGGAAGTGGAGCACGATCAAGTCGTGCTCCTGGGCGACCAGCCGCAGGGCCGCGGCGGCGTCCGGGTCGTGCAGGTCGCTGAGCACCACCAACGCGCTGCGGCGGCGGAGCGTGGGGATGAGCTCGCGGACGCGGCGGCCGAGGTTCGTCCCCTCCAGGTAGCCGTGCCGCCTGAGGGCGTGGGCCCAGCGGAGGACGTCGTTGCGCACGAGCGTCGGCTCGATCCGCACCCGCCGGTCGCCGCAGGTGACCAGTCCCACCGGCGTCAACCGCGACTGGGCGGCCAGTGCCAGTCCGGCGGCGATCCGCACGGCCCAGGCGTACTTGCTCAGCCGCAGCGAGCTGACGCACATCGACGCCGACGTGTCCAGGAGGATGTAAAGGGGGATCTGCCGCGGCTCCTGGTACTCCTTGACGTAGAACTTGCCCGTGCGCGCGGTCACTTTCCAGTCGATCAGCTTGACACTGTCGCCCGGCAGGTAGACCCTCGACTGCGAATACTCCACGCCCGAGCCGTGGTAGATCGAGTCGTCGGGTCCGAAGGCGATGCTGTCGGCAAGCTGCTTGACGGCCAGCTCGAACTGGCGGGAGTCGACCGGATCCTGGGGTAGCTCTACGGTGCGCCGCATGGCAATGCTTGAGGGTGTTTACGCCAGATCGGAGAGGATCGATTCGAGCAACTCGCGGCCCGTGTGCCCTTCGGCCGCCGCCTCGTAGGTGAGCCGGACGCGGTGCAGGACGACGTCCTCGGCCAACTCGAAGAGGTCTTCGGGCACGACGTAGTCGCGGCCGTGGATGAAGGCCCTCGCCCGCGACGCGCCCACCAGCGCCAGGCACGCCCGCGGGCTGCAGCCGAAATCGAGCAGCTTCGACTCGCGGGTGCGGCGGACCAGCTCGACGGCGTGCTTGAGGAAGACGTCGCTCGTGTGGACCCGCTGCACCGCCTCCATCGCCCCGACCAGATCGGGGATCGTCGCGCAGGGTTCGTCGGCGATCATGTCGAAGGCCGTTTTGGGAACGGCGCCGCCGGCTTCGTCTCTGTGGAGCCCCATGGTGAGCTGGCGGCGGAGGATCTCGTCTTCCTCCTCGGTGGTGGGGTAGTCGAGGCGGTGGTAGAGCATGAAGCGGTCCAGTTGGGCCTCGGGCAGCTCGAAGGTGCCCGACTGCTCGATGGGGTTCTGCGTGGCGATCACGAGAAACGGCAGCGGCAGCTTGAAGGTGCGGCCGCCGATGGTCACCCTCCGCTCCTGCATCGCCTCGAGCAAGGCGCTTTGGGCCTTGGGGGCGGCACGGTTGATCTCGTCGGCCAGGAGGAGGTTAGTGAAGACCGGGCCCTTGTGGACGCGGAACTCGCCCGTCTTCTGGTCCAAAATCTCCGAGCCGACGACGTCGGAGGGGAGCATGTCGATGGTGAACTGGATTCTGGCAAACTGAAGGTCGATTGCTTTGGCGACGGCGTTGACCAGGAGCGTTTTGGCCAGCCCCGGCACGCCCTGGAGCATCAGGTGCCCGCCGGTGAACAGGGCGATCAGGATCCGCTCGACCACCACGTCCTGGCCGACGACCACCTCGGCGACGCGGCGGCGGACCTCGTCGCAGAAGTTGCTCGTGCCGGTAGGGAGGTCGTCCCGGCTGGAACCGTTGGTGACGGCGGTGGGGGAGCTGTCGGTCGGCTGCATCGAAGGTCTCTTTTTCGTCGGTTTCTGCATAACTGTGCGAGATGTACGGAAGACTCAGTTGGAGGGCGGCTTTCAGCAGGCGATTTTGAGCCATCGCCTGGCGATGCGGCGGAGCTCGTCTTCCGAGACGCCGTCGCCGTTGGCGAAACAGGCTTTCTGGACGCGGTCGATCTCCTCTTGCATCTCGGTCCGCTGTCGCGGCGAGAGACGCACCAGGTCGCTCGTGCCGAGCGAGCGGAGCAACTGGACGACGACAAAGCCGTCCACCTGCGAGGGCATGTGGAAGACGTCCCGCGCCCGGAGCGGCCGCGGCTTGTGGCTGCGAAACAGCCGAAAGAGCACCAACACGAGCACGACGGCTGCCATCACGGCCACGGCGACTAAGGCGTAAAGGACCCTGGGGTCGATCGCGGCGATCGCGGCGGCCGGCGCCGCCCGATCCGGCCCGGCGGGACCTTCGCCGATCATCGCCGCCGCGCCGTCGAGGTCCACCAGATCCATATCGACGTAGGTCTGGTACTTGACCGCCATGTCCTCGACCTTCGCAGGCGGCAGCGCCAGCTCGATCCGCCGCGGCGGTTCCAGCAAACTGCAGGCGTCCAGGGCTACCGTCCAGCGGCGCTCGCTGACCGGGTGCACCGCGTCGGCCCAGCTTGCGATCTCGCGGACGACAGTGCCTTCGTGGGAATCGATGCGGGCGATCGGGAGTTGCCGGGCGGTCGGCTCGAGGTCGACCATCTCCTCCAGGTCGGGAACGAGGCCGCAGGCGGTGGCGGCGATCTCAAGGAGCACTTCCTCCGTGCCGACAAGCCCGCGGGGATCGAGCGTCAGGGTGAGGTCGACCTGGCGGAACGGCCGCGGCGGCGTTTTTTTGTCGGTGATCTTGATCAACGTCTCGGCCGACTCGGCGGCGATCGAGACGGGGCCGGTCATGTCGAGGAATTCGAGGTTGATCTGGATGCGAGGGATCTTGTCGACGCTGGAGTCCTTGGCCTTGGCGTGGATGTAGGCCAAGACGGTCTCCTCCCAGCCCGGCCGCTCCGTCCTCCGCGGCTCGACGTCGCCGGGGCTGAAGGCGATGGAGCGGACGTCGAAGAACAAGGAGAGCGCCTCGCGGATGTTCATCTCCAGCTCGTCGCGGCGGCCCTGGAGCTGGCCCATGCGGTAGGTGGTGACGACGGGCTGCCGCTGCGGTGGCTGTCTGGCCGAGAGGGGCGTTTCGTTGACGAGGTACTTGCCGAAATCGGCCATGCGGCCGATCGCCTCGCTGTGCTGGATGCTCAGCACGATGCCGAACTCGTCGTCGCGGCCGATGGTGTTGGGGCCATCGACCCGCGTGGACAGCCGCAACTCGTCGAGCAACTGGTCGTAGTAGGCCACTTTGGTGCTCGCCTGGAAGGAGAAGGGGCTGTCGGCGGTGATCACCAGCGATCCGGCCAGGTACTTGTATTTCAGTTGTTCGTGCAGGGGGTTTTCGGTGTCTTCCATCCGCGCGCGGACGTGCCTGGCGAACTTGTCGACGTGGGCCTTGGCGGCGTCGCCCGGCAGGCGGTGGATCATGTCGCGGATCTTCTCCAGCGCGGCGCGGTCGAGCGGCTTGGCGAGGTTGAGCTGGCCGCCGGACCCCATCCCCAACAGCGCGTGGAACCATGCCAGGTAAACGTCGATCGAGGCTTTGCCACGGCCGAGCTCGGCGACCTGTCCGGCATAGACTTCCGCCGCGCGGAGGAATTGCTCCTCGGCCTCGTTGTTCTTCTGGCGGAAGGCCTCCACGCGGTCGGTGCCGGTTTCGGCCGCCAGTTGCTGGTAGTATTCGAAGTCGCCCCAATCGCTCAGCAGCGAGCCGGCCAGCATCCGCGCCTGCCAGTCGCCGGGGCTCGTTGTGGTCCGCTCGTCGATCATTTCGATGGCCGAGGCGTAGCCGTCGCGGATCATGGCGAGCGTCTCCTGCTGGCTCCGTCGCGTGCCCGACTCTTCCTGCACGTCCATCAGCCGCCAGCGCGACGAGAGCCCCGCGGTCATCTTGCGGATCATGCGGAAGAAGACTTCGTCGTCCATCCTGCCGACGGGGCCGAAGACCTTCTCGATATGGCTGCGGCGGTAGACCTCGGCGTTGCTGTAGCAGACGTCGAAGGCGTCCACGAGCAACTGGACGTTGCGAGGGCGGACTTCGTGGGCGCGGAAGGTGTCCATCATGCGGGCGAGGTCGGCGACGTTCTTCTCCATCATGATCGGCGTGACCATGATCTTCGCGTCGTCGGGGAGCTTGTACTGCTTGCGGATCCCCTCGGGAATCGCCGGATCGTGCCGGTAGGCCCAAGCCTTAACGTATTCCTCGGCCAGCAGGGCGCCGGCGTCGCGGTTTTGCGAGGCGACGCGGACGATCAGCTCGGTGGCGTGGTCGAGGTGATCGCAAACCAGCACGACCTTGGAGAGGCAGACTTCGATCCGCTCCCGCAGGCTGGCGGAGAGCGCTTCCGCCCAAGGCCCGTCCGGCGCCGATTCGAGCAGGTCTTCCGAGGCGACGTAAGGCTGCGGCCTGTCGACCGTCCGGTAGCTGGGGGCGTTGGCGATGGTATGCTCGGCCTCGTGAATCCAGCGGTCGGCCATGGCCGTGACGACCTGGCTCCAGGGCGCCGCCGCCAGGTCTGCCTGCTGGCTCACGCAGGAGAGCAGGTATTTCTGCGCCCTCAAGTCGTTCACGCTCATGGCGACCTCGGAGGCGTTGCGTCGCGACTTCGTACGCTTTCCCAGCGAAGAGGCCAATCGCAGCGCCGCCTGGGGATCGTCGCGCACCAGCGCGCGAAGCGACGGCTCGACCGCCGCCAGCGGCGCCTGCTCGATCAGGTCGACCAGCGCTTCCCCCGCCGCTTGCCGCCTGCCCGAATCGGCCTGCGGATTGGCAAGCACTCCCTCGTGCTCCCTCCACAGTTCAGCAAACTGCGATTGTTGCAGTTGGTCGATCTCCTCCTGGGTGGCCAAGAAGGTGAGGATCTCGTCGCGCACCGCCGTGTCCTCGATGCGGCCGGCGGCCGCGGCGTCGGGCAGATACTGCCGGGCCAGCTCGTCGAAATCGGCGTGCATCAGGATACGGCCGGTGAGCAATCGTCGGTCGCCGGCCGTCGCTTGCTCGCTTGCCGGCCGCTTCGCTCTCTCTCCGCCTAGCCGACGCGTCCCTTTCTCCACCGCCCGCCGCAGCCACAGCTCTTGCTCCTTCGGCACGGTGATCCGCAAGAGCAGGCCGAGCTTCTCGATCCTTGGCGAAGTCATTTCATGCGGGCAGGCGTCGGCCAGGCCGAGGAAGTCTTCGAGCGTGAGGATCGGCACGTTGCGGCCGGTCAGGTCTTCGAGCATCCGGTCGTAGATCGCATCGGCCAGCTCGTCGGGCAGCATCTCGAGCGTGGTGCGGACCTCGTCCCAGCGGCCTTCGTAGTAGGCGCGGAGGAACCGGTCGGCGGGGCTGATCCGACTCTCGTCCATCTCTGCGAAACGCACCGCGTTGTCGAAGACCGTCGACCCGTGTCGATAATACCGCTGATACTCGCCAAGACGGCCATACTGCTTGATCAACTCCTCGGCGCTTGCCGCAGTGTCCGCCTCGGCGTTCGCGGCAGGATCCACTTTCGCCTTTCCCCGCTGCGCAAAGGCCGGCGAGACGAAAACCGTTAGATTGAGAAGCAGAAGCAGCAGAAGCAAGTAAGGCTTCGAGCAAGGAGGCTGCTGACTCCCCTCTCCCGCTTGCGGGAGAGGGTGGCCGCGAAGCGGCCGGGTGAGGGGGCGTTGCGGCTCTGCTGGAGGCCGTATCTGCGGGCGTTCGATGGGCTGGGAAGCCACCCTCACCCCCAGCCCCTCTCCCGCCGGCGGGAGAGGGGAGGTCTTGCGCTGATTCTTCTGCATGGTGTTTATGATCCCTCCAGTTCGAACGTCATTTCTTCACGGTTGTCGGGGATTTCTTCCAGTTCGCCCGGCTCGCCTTCCGTCCAGAGTAGGGCCGCGGCGGCGCGGACGGCGCCCTCGGCCCGCTCTTCACTGGAGCGGTCCTGCATCCGCAGCACGGCCTCGAGGTTTTGGAGCATGACCATCTCGATCCCTTCGATGCCGCGGATGGCGCGGATCGAGCCGTGCTCGTCGCTGACGCTTTCAATCGTGTTTTGCTCGGGCTCGGCGGCCGACTGGGAGCCGCGGGCGCCTTCGATTCTGACGGGGCGGCTTTGGCTTTGCGGCTCGGCCGGCTCGTCGCTGGGGCCGCGGGCGGACGACTCGACGCCGGTGATCGAGCCGGCGCCGGCGCTTTGGCCGGGCAACGTCCAGAGCACGCCGACGCCGGCGCCCAGGCACGCCGAAACCGTCAAAGCGGCAATGGCTACCAAGTGATCTCTCACGGATTGGTTCCTCCCTCAGCCTCTCTCGGCGGCTCTTTGGACGGCCTTGCCGAACTCTTCTCGGACGCGGCTCTCGTAGCGGCGGAACTCGTCCGGGTCTTCCAGCTCGGCCAGGAAGCGGAAGAGCTGCCGCGCCCGCTCGGCAAACGGCCGCCACTGCGACTCCGGGGCCCCGTTGGTCTTCAGCACCCAGGTGGCGTAGTAGTGGGCCTTGCCCAACTGCTCGCGGACGCCGCGGGTGATGGGGGCGTTTTCGCCATAGACCATGGCCGTCTCCTGCAACAGCCGCGTGAGGTCGCCGATCACCGCGTCCAGGTCGAGCATTTCCAGCCGCGCTTCGGCCACCGCCAGTTGGATCTGGTAGAGCACCAGCGGGTCTTCGTTCGGCGGAAGCTCCTGCGCCAGCAGGCCGTACTGGTTGATGATTTCTTCCCAGTTCGGCTCGTCCGCGCTTTCCATCCGTCGGATTTCCAAGAGTCGCAGGTAGGCCTGCTCGCGCATCTGTTGCTTCTGCCCTTCGTTGAAGTGATACACGGCGACCGCCACCGGGAAGAGCATCCACAAGAGCACGAGCGTCTTTTTGATGGGAATCATGAGGTCGCCCTCCAGCCCTCGGCCGGGCGATCCACCCGCACCGCCCGCCAGTCGCTGCCGAAATACTCCAGGAGCACCGGGATTGCAGCGAGCACGGCGGCGCCGGCGGCAAAGGCGAAGATCGCCGCTTCCACCAGCCCGTAGCGGGTTTTGCCCGCGCCGACGCCCATCGCCAGCGGGCCGAGCGTCAAGGTGGGCACGTGCTTTTCGTTGACGTCGAGATACTCCCCGCCGAGCCGACCGGCCAGCGAGCCCAACACGGCGGCGTCCTGTCGCGACATGTGGCCGTCGATGAAGGTGCCCTGGCGGGGATCGCCGGCTCCGAGCACGAAGACCTGCCGGACCGAAGGCGGCGGCTTGGGAATCGAGCCGATCGGGACCGTGTCGCCGTCGGTGCAGATGAACAGCGTGGTGCTCTTCTCGGGGTAGCTGCGGAGTGCTTCCAGCGCCGTGCGGAGGCCGCCTCCGAGGTCGGTCTTCCCCGGCTCCATCACGTACCACACCGGCAAGCCGAGGAAGACGTTGCGGACCAGTTCGGAATCCTCGGCATCGAGAATGATCGGCATGGCGGTGGTGTAAAAGCCGAAAACGGAGTAGACCACGTCGCCGTCGAGCCGCCGCAGGACGGCGTCGACGACCTCGCCCATCCGCTCGGATCGCGTCAAATCGCCGCCGGGCCCGGCGTCGCAGAGCTGCATGCTGGGCGAGAGGTCGGCGACGAAGACGACGTGCCGGCCATCGTCGCGGCGATTTTCGCCCTTTTCTCGCGGCAGGTAGACGCCGCCGGCGGCGTAGTACAGGACGGCCAGCGCCCAGGCCATCGCCGCCAGGGCCAGCGACCTGGCCGCCGGCACCGCCCGGACCCAGCGCCGCGGCTGGCCCGTCGGCCCCGTGGCCAGATGGGCCACCGCGCGCAGCCGCCGCTCGTGCAGCTTCTCCGCCAGCATGGCCAGCAAAAACACGCCCGCGGCCGCGGCGACGGAGAGTTGAAGCTCAACGGAGACGACCATGGAGGGTTCGCAAAAGGTGCGCCGGCTGCTGGGGCTTTTGGCGAGAGGATGGTCCCCATTCGGCGTCCCCCGTTCCGCGAACGGGCGACAGGGGCCCTTCCCAGCTAAACATTCTATCCCGGCGGAGTGCGGGACGCAAAACAGAACCCGATCGGGCAGCAGGCGCGATCGACCCGCGCGTTGAAATCCGCCGGCCCGGCTGCAACAATGCCGGGAGTCGCGCCCCGGCCGGCGACGTAGCAGAAGCACTCAGCGGAGGAAAACCCGTGCGTCCCTGGAAACTTTCTGAAACGAACTACGCGGCCGTAAAGGATCGGCGATACGAAGTGGCTGTGCTGCCGTTGGGCGCGACCGAGCCGCACAACCTGCACCTGCCGTACGGCATCGACACGCTCGAAGGGGAGACGATCGGCGAGAAGCTCTGCGAGGCGGCGTGGCGGCGGGGGGCCAAGGTGATGCTGCTGCCCACCGTGCCCTACGGCACCCAGACCAACCAGCGCGAGTTCCCCTTCGCCATGAATCTCAATCCCTCGACCCTCAACGCGGTGATCGCCGATCTGGTCGAGTCGCTCGTGCACCAGGGCATTTTGAAGATCGTGCTCCTGAACAGCCACGGGGGCAACGACTTGAAGGGGCTGTTGCGCGAGCTTTACGGCAAGACGCCGGCCAGGCTTTTCCTCTGCAACTGGTACACCGTCTACCACGACGTCTACCATGAGCTTTTCCACGAGCCGGACGACCATGCCGGCGAGATGGAGACGTCGTTCGCCCTGGCCTATTTTCCCGAGCTGGTCGCCCGGCGGGACGACGGCACGCTCGGGGCCGACGAGGGCCGCAAGGCCCAGACGCGGTTCGAGGCGGTCAATCGCGGCTGGGTCTCCATCACCCGACCCTGGCACCTGTTGACCACCAACGCCGGGGCGGGCAACCCTCACGCCGCCACCGCCGAGAAGGGCCGCCGCATGATGGATCTGCTCGTCGAGCGGCTGGCCAGTTTCCTCGTGGAGCTTTCCGAGGCGACGCTCGACGAGCGATTTCCCTACTAGCGATTTGGGAAGGGGACAGTCCCATTTTCGCTGCGCGAAAATCGGGACAGTCCCCGAGTTGCCCTGAAAGGCCGAACGCGCCGCCCGCACCGCCTATGCCTCGCGGATCTTCACCAGGGCCTCTCCGGCCCAGGCTCGCACCACCAGACTGTTGTCGTGCCGGGCTTTTTCGAGACTGGGCAGCGCCAGCCGGGCGGCCGGGCCGATCGAGCCCAGCGCCGCCGCCGCCCAAGCGCGGACCATCGAATCGTGGTCGCGAAGGGCCTTGACCAGCGCGGGCACGGTGACGTGGGCCTTGGGGCCGAGCTTGCCCAACGCCTCGGCCGCCTTCGTGCGAACGTCCACGTCCGCGTCTTCCAACGCCGCCTCGAGGACCGGGATGGCCTCCGGGCCGATGACCGCCAGCGCCTTGGCCGCGTGCGCCCGAACGTTCGGATCCTCGTCGTGCAGCGCCGAGACCAGCGCCTCGGTCGCCTCCGGCCCGATCTCCCCCAGGCACGCCACGACCGACAAGCGGACTTCGGGGCATTCGTCGTGGAGCAGCTTTTCGAGCTCGGGCAGGAGCTCCTTGGCGTTCTTAACGATGGGACGCAGCGAGCGGACGGCGGCCAACCGCACGAATCGGCTTTCGTCGCCAAATGCCTTGCGGAGGGCGGGCACTGCGCCGCGTCCCAGCTTCCGCAGGAACATGGCCGCCTGCGCCCGGATCTCCCAGCTCTTGTGCTTCAGTGCCCGCTCGATCACCACCCCAGCCGAGCGTCCCAGCCGCTCGATCGTCTGCTTGTTGAGGCCGTCGATCGCCTCCTCGTCCGTGGAATCGAGCGTGTTGGCCGCCTTGCGAAGCGATTTGTCGTGGTCGCTCTCCAGGGTCGGGGAGTGGTCAAACGGCGGAGCGTCGTGCGGCGTGCGGCGGGGACCCGGCGGTGGCGGCAGCGGCCCCACCCCCTCGTCTCCAGCGCCTGCCGCGGAGGGGGGCATCTCGGGCTTCCGCCCAAGGCATCGACGCACGACCGACAGGAATGTCCGGAGAAACGGCATCGCGACGCCACGACTACTGGCCTTCGAGAGAATCAGCGCCAGCCGACATTCTTGCCTCCCGCTCGGGAGTCAGTCAATCACCACCCCACTGCCGAGCCGTCAGGACCGGCTCGGCGAAGGTTGTCGCCGGCGGCGTTTTTGGCTAGCATGGGCGGCGGAAAACGGACCTCGGGCTTCGCGCCCGCAAGGTTGTCGCCCCCCTCCGACCTCTCAACAGAAGCCTCGAAACGGGAGAGAAGCCATGCCGCAACGAATCGACCGCCGCCGAATGCTTCGGAACACGGCTTTGGCTGGAATCGGGATTTGGGCCGGCAGCGGGCGGCGGCCGGCCGGCGGCGCGTCGCCGAACGAAAAGCTCAACGTCGCGGTCATCGGCCTCGGCGGCCGCGGCGGCGCCAACCTCAAGGGAGTGGCCGGCGAGAACGTCGTCGCGCTGTGCGACGTCGACGACCAGCGGGCGGGCGACGCCTACGAGAAATTCCCCCAGGCCCGCAAATTCTACGACTACCGCCCAATGCTTGAAGAGATGGATCGCCAGATCGACGCGGTGGTGATCAGCACGCCCGACCACACCCATGCGCATCCGGCCATGATGGCCATGCGGATGGGTAAGCACTGTTATTGCGAGAAGCCGCTCGCCCACTCCGTCTCCGAGTGCCGGGCGATGACGGAGATCGCCCGCCAGAAGAAGCTGGCCACGCAGCTCGGCGCACAGCGTCACGCCCTGGAGAACATGCACCGCGTGGTTGAGCTGGTCCGATCGGGCGCGATCGGCGAGGTCCGCGAGTGCTACAGTTGGGTAGGGGGCGACCGCGGCATGCCGGCGATGCCCGCCGAGTTTCCCCCCGTGCCGCCGCATCTGAAATGGGACCTCTGGCTCGGCCCGGCGGCCGAGCGGCCCTACAGCCCCGACTATTGCCCTTACAAGTGGCGATTCTGGTGGGATTTCGGCACGGGCGAGACGGGCAACTGGGGCTGCCACATTCTCGACATCCCTTACTGGGCGCTAAAGCTCGGGCACGCGGTCAAGGTGTCGGCCTCCGGCCCGGTTGTCGATCCCCAGCGGTCGCCCAAGTCGATGAGCACCGTGCTGGAGTTCCCGGCCAGGGGCGATCTGCCGCCGCTCGCGCTGCACTGGTCGCACTCGAAGGACGGCCCGCCCGTGCTGGCCGAGCACAATCTTTCCGGCAAGGGGATGAACAATTTGTTCATCGGCTCCGAGGGGATGCTGCTTTGCGGATTCGGCAGCCGCAAGCTCTATCCGGAGTCGAAGTTTGCCGACTTCAAGGCCCCCGAGCCGTGGATCCCCGACTCACCCGGCTTCCACAACGAGTGGATCCTCGCCTGCAAAGGGGGCGAGCCGGCCAGCTGCAATTTCGACTATAGCGGGCCGATGGCCGAGACGCTGCTGCTGGGCAACGTGGCGTACCGGATTGGGCAAAGCTTCGAGTGGGACGCCGCCAATCTGAAGGCGGTCGGCTGTCCCGCCGCCGAGCCCCACATCCGGCCGGAATACCGCGACGGCTGGCCGCTGTGAGTTGAGCGGGGATTCGCTTTTGTGCTCATCTCGCCTGGTCTCTCATCTGGGGGGCAGCGCTTTCCACCGGGGGGGCGGCGTGTGATCATCCGCCGTCTCGGGAGAAATCGTGCAATTCGGCATAATCCGCAGATTTTGACACGATTTCGCCAATAAGCCTTCCGATAACAAGACCGCACCTCGTCGTGGTCTGCTCTCACCTCCCTTTCTTTGGATAGACAGGGGTTTCAGATGATCAGGGTAAGAAGCTGGCTCCTTTTGGGGGCCGTCCTGGCAGCGTCGCTCGACTCCCCTCTTTGGGCCCAACAGGGTATTGTCTGGCAGCCGGCGCTGGAAACTGCCAAACGCCTCGCCGGCCAAACCAACCGCCTCGTGCTGGTCCACTTCTGGGCCGAATGGTGCCAGCCCTGCGCGGAAATGGAGCGGAATGTGTTCAGCCGACCGGACGTCTCCGCGGCGATCGAGGGCCACTTTGTGCCCGTCAAAGTGAACGTCGACCATTTCCCGGCCACCGTCAAGCAGTATGGCGTTTCGATCGTGCCGACCGGCGTGGTGCTCACGGCCGACGGCCAACTGGTCGACAAGCTGATTGGGCTGGCTGATCCCACCCAGTACGTCGCCCGCCTCAACCAGATCGCCCAAAGCCGGTCGCCGCAGGCGGGAATCGGCTCCCGCGACGCGGCTTCTTTGGGGCAGTCGCAGCCCGGCGGCTACCAGCAGCCCGCTCTGGGCAGCTATCATGCCTCCGGCTACCGGGCCCCCGGCGCCTCCAGCGCACCAGTTGGCTATGGTGCGGCCCAACAGCCGCAGCAATCGGGCGACCGTTACCAGGACTACTTCAACCAGCGGACGCAGCCAGAAGCGGCCCCGCCCCGCCCCGCCTACGCCGACCGGTGGGCAGCTTCAACGGCCCCACCGCCGGCTGATACCGCCGGGCAGCAGTCCCCGAGTTACCAGATTCCCGCCTCGCCGTACCGGCCTGACACGACATCGTCGCAGGAGCCGGCCGTCACGTCGCCTTACGGGCGTGCTGCCGACTCGCCGTACCAATCGCAGGCCACCTCGCCCTACCAATCGCAGCAGGCCACCTCGCCCTATCAGTCGCAGCAGGCCACCTCGCCCTATCAGTCGCAATCCGCCGCGCCGTACGAGTCGCAGGCGGCTGCGGCCAGTCAAAGGCAAAATACGTCGCCCTACCAGTCCCAGGCTACCTCGCCATACGAGGCGGCGTCGGCGCCCTATGAGAATGACCCCTATGGAGCGTATCAGCGGGATTCCGCGGTCGATCGGGCTTGGCAGTCGCCTTCGGCGGAAGCGAGCACCGGCGTGACGCCCAGGCCGTCGTCGGAGCCTTCCTTGGCCGACCAGCTTCCGCCCGGCAGCCCGCCCTTGGTGCTGGAAGGGTTCTGCCCGGTGCGACTGGCCGAGGAGGAAGGTTGGGTCCGCGGCGACGTTCGCTGGGGCGCGCGGCACGAAGATCGGACGTACCTGTTTGCGGGCCCGCAGGAGCAGCAGCGGTTCCTCGCCTCACCAGAGCAATACGCCCCGGTTCTGGCGGGCAACGACGTCGTGTTGGCCGTCGAGCAAGGGCAGATGGTTCCCGGCCGCCGCGAGCACGGCGCATGGTTCCAGGGCAAGGTCTACCTGTTTTCCAACGAATCGTCGTACCAGCAGTTTAACGCCAATCCGGAGAAGTACGTCCAGTTGCTCCAGCAGAGCGCCGACGGGATGGCTCGCCGGCCGCTGGGCTCGGCGTCGCCTGGCGGGGCCCGGCAGACGTACGGATCGCCTTACGGCGGCCGCTATTGATCGTTTGATTTCGGGGGATCGTGACGGAGAACGCTGCGGTCCGCCGAAGAGGCCGCCCCGCTCACTCCTTCTCCACGATCCGCGCCAGGCGATCGACTTCCGCGCGGATCCCTTCCAGGCTGGGGTTCAAGGTCAGCGCGCGGCGGAAGCATTGCAGGGCTGCAAGCGGGTTGTCCAGCCGCAGGTAGGCATGGCCCATGCCCGAGGCGGCGGCAAAGTGGTAGGCGTTCAGCTCCAGCGCCTCGTGGCAGTCGCGGATTGCCTCGGCCCAGCGCTCGAGCGCGTAGCGGGCGACCGCCCGCTGGTTCCATGCCTCGGCAAACCAGGGCGCCGAGCCGATCAGCTCGGTGGCACGGCGGTCCGCCTCTTCGTAATGCTTGGCCGCATTGAGCCGCAGGATCAGTTGCAGCTTGCGGCGCTGCATTTCGGTGCCGAGCCGCGTCCAGACGTCACGGATGCCGTTTTCGGCCAAGAGGCGCACCGTGCGGTCGTCGTCCAACAGCGCCTTGCCCATTGCCGGATTGGCGCGGTAGTCGCCCAAGAAACCCAGCGCCAGCACCGCCGAACGGCGAACCACGGCGGCGTCGTGCCCGGCCAACCGCTCCAACGTTCCCTGCGAATAAGAGCGGCCTACCTTGCGGGCGAATCGATCTGCGTCGTGATCGTCCAGGTAGTGCTGGTAAAGTTCCGCAAGCAGGGGAAGACGCCGATCCACCGACACCGCCGAGACTCCGCTAATGAGAAAGCTCAAAAAAAAGACCGTTCCACTTGCATCGCACCGCTGCCAGAGGGCTCGTGGCGGCCGATGCCATACCCCGATTTTACCCACGGCCGGCGGGCGCCGCCAAGGAAAAATGCTCCCTCGCGTCGATCCGCCGCGGCGTGTTACAATAGAGAAAGTCGGAAACAGCGGGCGAGCAACGAGTTGCGTGCACGGCCTTGGATCGGTGATGGGCGGATTGTCTCGGACGGACGTTTTGGGGCCGCTTCTGATCGCGGCATGTCTGACGGCGATCCCCTGTCGCGGCGCGGCCGCCGAGCCGTGGCTCACCGGCGAGGCATTGCGAACGCGGCTGGCGCGCGAGGAGAACGTCTTTTGGGAAGAGGCTCCCTTGCGCCAGACGCTCGAAAAGTTCTGCCGCGCGCAGCAGGTGGCCGTGCTCGTCGACCGCCGCGTCGATCCCGGCCGGGAAATCGCCGGCGCCGCGCAGTCGATAGCGGTGGCAAATATTCTCCAACAGGTCACCGAGCGGTACGATCTGGGCGTTTCCTTCTTCGGCCCGCTGGTCTACTTCGGTCCGCCGGAGTCCACCGCCCGGCTCCGCACGCTCGCTGAGCTCCGCCGCGAGGACGTGCGGCGGCTGCCCTCGGCCGCGCTAGCGAAGCTGGCCGAGTCGCGGCCGCTTGCCTGGGACGACTTTGCCACGCCCCGCCAATTGCTCGAAAGGCTTGCCAGGGAAGGCGGGATCGAGATTGCCGGGCTGGAACAGATCCCGCACGACCTTTGGGCCGCGGCCGATCTGCCGCCGCTTACGCTAGTCGATCGGATCACGCTCGTGGCAGGGCAGTTCGACTTGACGTTTACGATTTCCGAAGACGGCCGCCGCCTGACGCTCATTCCGTTGCCGGAAGAAGTGGCAATCGTGCGGAGTTTCCCCGCCGGCCGGAGCCCCCAAGAGCGGCTGAGCCAGTGGCAGTCGCTCGCGCCCGATTGCCAGTTCCGGCTCGCCGGGGACAAGATTCACGTGAAGGGGCTGGTGGAAGAGATCGAGCGGATCGAGGGCGATCTCCAACCCGGCCGGGCACCGTCCGCAGGATCGCCGCCGCCTGCCGCCGGGCGGCCCTCCGAAGCCGAGACCCGATTCACCGGCCGCGTGGCCAACAAGCCGCTGGGCGAAGTGCTCCAGTACCTCGGCACCCAGCTTGGGCTGGAAATTCGCTTCGACCGCCAGGCGCTGGCCCGCGCCGGCGTCTCGCTCGATCAGCTTGTCTCGTTCAGCGTGAAGGAGGCCGACGGGGACGAGCTGCTCGAGGCCGTGCTCAAGCCTGTCGGATGCACCTTCCGCCGCCGTGCAGGCGCGGTCGAGATCCTTCCAGCCGAGTGACACCGCGTAGCTGACGGGCCGGGGACTGGCTCATTTTTCGGGCCGTTTCGGCCCGAAAAAGGTGCCTGTCCCCTTACCGCCCCGAATTCAGCCGAACTCATCGCAGCCGTCAAGCCAGGATCTCTCCCAACCGCTGGCGGATCCGCGACTCGATCTTTCCCTTGAGCAGCATGGCCACCAGCGGGAGCTGGACGTCCACGTTGACCTGCGAAGGCTCGACGGACACGTCGCCGGTGACGGTGACGCCGCGGGTGACGAGGCGGAAGCTCATCGAGCTTTCGTTCCAGTGTTCTTCCAGCGAGCTGATTTCGTCTTTGTAGTCTTCCTTGATCAGGCTGAATCGTCCTTTGAGCCGCTCGACGGCTTCTTCCTGGCCGAGGCCGTGGGGATGGTTGATGGCGAGCTTTGGCATGATGCGGTGTGGTGTTCGCTGACGGACAAAGGCGGTGATTCGCCCGGCTCACGCGACGCCGAGCTTCTCTTTGAGCTGGTTGATCAGCCGGACGGCCTGGCCGATTTCGGCCTTCTGCCGCTCGGGCTCCTGGGCAATTTCCCGCTCGATGGTCAGCGGGCCGTCGTAGCCCAGCTCCAGGAGCGTTTTGAGGAAATTCTCCGCGCCGACGTCGCCGCTTCCGAAGGGGACTTCGGCCCCCCACTCCTCGCCGGGCCTGGCGGCCCACTTGCCGTCCTTGCAGTGGACGCTGCGGACGTAATGGCCCACCTTGCGGAGCGCCTCGATCGGCTCGCCCGAGCCGTAGAGGATCATGTTGGCCGGGTCGAAGTTGACGAAGAGGTTGTCGCGGCCGACGTCGGCCATGAACTCCAGCAGCGCGTCGGCCGATTCCTGGCCCGTCTCTAAGTGGAGCCGCTGGCCGATCGCGCGGCAGTGGTCGCAGATGTCGCGGGTGACGTCGACGACCTCGCCGCGCAAGGGGTCGGACCTGTCGTGGGGAATGAAGCCCAGGTGCAGCGCCACGACGTCGACGCCGAGGAAGCGGGCGAAGTCGGCAATCTCGATCATCTCCCGCGTTCTGGCTGCGCGGGTTTGAGGCGGCACCAGCCCCACCGTGCGGATTACCGTGGGGATGTCGGCGTAGCTCTCGCCTTCAAATCCGCCGAACACCGCCGTGATGGCGATTCCCATCTCCTGGAGCCGATCGAGAAACTGCCGACCCTTTTCCGCGGTCCGGCTGGCCGGCTGGGGAGCATGGAGCTGGATGGTAGGGATGCCCAGCTCGTGGGCGACCTCCAGCTTCACGCCCAGCCCGGCGTCAATGCTGGCAAACACGCCAATCGGCCACTTTTCCACGGGATCCTCCTTATGCAAAACAAATGCTGCGTCGGCAGCAGTGCGAGGGGAACCGCATGCCTCCAGACTCCGCAACGACGGCCGAAAGGATACCCCAGACGCACCGCCGGTTCAACACTTGCCGAACACCACTCCGGCGGGGGGGAAACGGGAGGACGAAACAGGTCCGCGGGAAGAAACGGGGCAGCTCCGCTATCGGCGGTTTG
>Ga0180438_10004675_pt1 | contig 19535 bp, 20 predicted proteins | sample SS_ome_12_FD_132455 | JGI IMG/M metagenome (GOLD analysis project Ga0180438, IMG submission 132455) | Hypersaline lake sediment archaeal communities from the Salton Sea, California, USA - SS_3_D_2 metaG | ecosystem: Environmental > Aquatic > Non-marine Saline and Alkaline > Hypersaline >... | reverse complement strand
GCGGTCAACAAGGCATGAACAAAATGAGATAGGCAGAAAAACAGAATCAAAGATGATAAAATCTCTGAAACGAACAATATAAGAAAATGAACCTAAATGCTTTTTTCAGCGAACCCTAATTATATCAAAATTCGCAGGTGGTCTTGAATCCAAAACAACAGAATGTCAGCGCAGGAATATAATGGAGAATGGTGGACCTAAATACTAGAATTATACGAGAGATCAGCAACCGTACGCATCTTTGAGCGCGGCTTGTGTTTGCGCATCACAGTCACCGGTCACTTGAATCCCCTGATCACATTGGAACTCTTCTATGGCGGATTTAAACAGTGTCTCATCATCGGTATCCATCGGACCGAGATAATATCCGAGGTTTGCGAGTCTTACCTTTTGTCCCATGTCAGTATCAACCGGATCCAATTCGCCTATCTGCATCGGAATTTCCGTGTCGAGTATGCTGAGGTTACCCTCCATGGCGTTTCTGGGTATCAATTCCGCGACCAGGCCGTCGCTATTGGTAACGAGAGCATAATTCTCGCTCCCTATTTTCAAGGTGCATTCAGCATCGGTTATAGGCTCATCGTCAAGGCCTTTAAAAACAATCCGTAAGATATTTGGCGAGGGCCTTAGTTGTATGACATGGCGACGCCCGGTAGCATAATACCCCTCTCCGGAATCTTTATCGGGAATAAAAAGGCTATCCCCTGGAAAGATGGCATTCGCACTCTTTCGTTTCAGCTTGAGCTCCGCATTCTGCGGATGATTCCATATATCCCGATAGTCGTCGAAGCCGTAATCCTGGGCGATCTTGACGAGGTAATCCCCCTCCTTAACCGTGTGATATGTCGCCATTGTCAAATCATTATAAAAGATATTTCAATGGAATCATTCTTTTCATTACGACTTTCAACCTACCCCTGACTATTATACTACTCCAAAATTTAAAAACCTAGGTGAGATTTTTCCTTGGATTATGGTCTTCATTATGAAATCTCGGATGATAAAGAGAAGCGTATCGTAATGATTAACCAATTTTGCTATAGTAGTTATAGCATCGGCAATTATATTGGCCCGTAAGGCGGATTCAATAAGATCACACTGTAATCATTCGGCTAAGAGATCCAGTATGATCTAGCACTGCCGCTGCGGGGCATCTGTGATGCCTGGACTTCGGCGGTGTTTTGGTTTAGACAGGTCAATCCCGTGGGATATGGAAGCCAGGTCTATAAGAAATCAAGCGGCGGGATATCTGCCACCCATCCCAAGCCTGAAATGCCTCTCGTCTGGGTGACTCCCTCAAACGGAGATGAACACAACACCATCAAAGCTGGCATTATTCCCTACGCTTGCTGGAAGGTGGAGGACATGCGTTTCGAATTCGACTCCTCCATCATCAAGCCCGATATGGCCGACGAGTTGCAAGACCTTTCAGACCTCATCGAAGAGCACACCAAGTCCGGCCAGCGTCCGCCGGCATCAATTTTTGGTCACGCTGATCCCGTGGGACAGGATGACTATAACAAACAGCTGAGCGGACGGCGGGCGAAAGCTCTTTATGCCCTGCTGACCCGAAATGTGGAGATGTGGGAGGAACTCTACACACAGCCGTTTGGGGGGGACTCCTGGCGGGAGAAAAAAGCAACCACCATGATGCTGAGCCGGATGGGATATGGAGATACTGATCCAGAGATCAGACGTTTTCAACAGGATCAAGGTCTCGAGGTCGATGGCATCATGGGCCCCAATACGAGAAAAGCGCTATACAAAGCATACATGGATGCCATCTGTCCAATAGCGCTTAATCCACAGCAGGACTTCCTCGGCCGAGGCCAGGATCCTGACGGTAAGGCGGATTACCAGGGCTGCGGGGAGTTCAATCCTTTGATGCTCTTCTCAGAGGAGGAGCAAAAGGAGTACTCAAAGCCTGAGAAAAGGGAAGAACGCAACCGTGAGAACGCCCCCAACCGCCGAGTGATGGTATTTCTTTTTCGTCCTGGCACCAACGTGAATCCTGAACGCTGGCCCTGTCCCCGAGCCAAGGAGAGCGGAGCTGGATGCCGGAAACGATTCTGGTCCGACGGCGAAAGACGCCGGACCGAACGATTGCCGGACCAGCGGCGGAAATATAAGGATACAAAGGACACTTTTGCCTGCCGGTTCTATGATCGGTTAGCCAGCAGCTCACCGTGTGAGGGAGTTCCATTCCAGTTCCGAATCCGCCTGTGCGATCCCTTTGGCAGGCCGATTCCAGATGCTCCGTATCGAATCACATACGGAGGTAAAACGGGGAAGGGAAAGGCGGATACAGATGGATGGATAATGGCGCAGGATTTGTTTGTTCCGGATACGGTTAATATCGAGTGGGGATACCCGCCAGACGAAAGCGAACCAGATAACGAAGGCAAACTTCGGGCTGACACACCCGGAATTGAATCGCATGACTCTGACGATCTAACAGGTGAGCTTGTTTTCAGAATGCTTGTCTACACCCAAATAAACGATGAAGATCGTGATCAGGCAGCCTACCGTAGGCTACACAACATAGGTTATTCGTACGAAGAGGACGATGACGAGGCCGAAGAAGCCGCTGTTAGGGCCTTTCAGCTCGCTTATGCCGAATATGGATTGAAGCCCACAGGTGAGGTGGACGAGCCCACCTACGAAGTCCTGAAAGATGTTCATGACAGTACAGAACTTCGGCATTCTAGCCCAAAGGGTTGATGATGAGAGTTGAATATTTAATGAGGAACGAATGCCATGGGTAAATGCCCGGCTGCGGATGTTACGAACATCGTATGGCTTGTGTCCGGGCTTCATTCCACGCTTCCGCGCCAGCAAGGTGGCGACCAGCCAGCGCACGATTGGCGCCGATATGCTCACGACTCCCGACGTGGCTCCGTCATGCGAATGAACGGGGAGGTTTGGACCCCCGAGGAGAGGCCGAACACAGAGGCAGGAGATAGGGAAGCCAGATTGTCGACTTTAGCTAGAGCTGTCAGTGAATTGAAGACACTCCATCCGTCTCTCCCCGCGGGGTCACACCTGGTCATGTTTATGCATGGGGTTTATCAGGAGCGTGACAACAAACCCTATGGTATTCTCCAGTCACGCGGGCAACCTATCCACAGCCGGGAGCTGGAGGGCATTAACCAGGAGAAGACTGATATAAGGGATATGGGAGGGGAGCAACAAGACTTCAACTACCTCCAAAGACGCCAATATGTGCATTGTAAGGCTTGGTTATCAGCAGATAAAACCAGATACAACGCCGAGGAAATCAAACACATCGGGAATGGACCCGTAACACCCGCGAGCCTACCGAAGAAGGAGCGGGGAGACAGAAGATATCATATACATGGAATGATCATAAGTATCGATCGACGAAACACCAATATCCGCATTCAGGAAAAAGGCAAGCAGCCGGAGCTGGTTCATGCATACGAGACATGGGATGGTCGCCTGCTGCCGCTGGACTGGGGCAAGGCCCGATTAGAGAACGAGCATTATATGGCGTTCGTACGGGAACTCAAAAACTGGAAAGCGATCAGGCATGTTCATCTCTACGGATGTTCAATGGGCCGGTGGGACACATCGCTGAGGGAAGCTCCGTGGGGACTCCTGGATATAGCCAAGGATATTGACAAAGGTGTCTGGGCATTCACAAACTTCACCGCGATTGATATCTGGGGAGAGACAAGCCCGCCGGAACCGAGGCGATGGAAATTCCGCATTCGCGAGGGCCATGACGACCCTACGTCGGCGACCGTCATTGGGGCTTGTTACCGATGGGGATGTCCCAAGAAGAAGGGACGCCGCAACACCTGGCCGGATAGAGGTTATCGCAGGGTGTTCCTTTGTACAAGCATGGGGAGGCTGCTCGGCTTCTCGGTCCGTGCCATAAAAGCCCATCAAGTAAAAGATGGCAAGCTAACCGGCAAAAGAAGATGGGTGGTCGAAATTGCCAGATCCAGGTGGGTAGAACAGTGGAACGAGAGAGGCTACAGGTATCAACGCAAAGATTCCGATCCCTCGGCCAAATATATGGGCCACATGTACCCTTACAACTACAAGGAGACCAGGCCTCTAGCAGCCAAGACTTGCATAAGGAATGAGTGCCCGTTCAAGACCAATAACCGCGGCGTCGTTTGCCCGTAAGTCACAGTTTCCAAACATCTCCCGTACCAAAGCCAGCCAACAGCTCTTTCGTATCATCCACTTATGCCACATCAGGATCGGCATATTATTACAGCCAAATCACCTAGTCCCGAACTTGAATCGGACTATAATAATCGACTCGACGTTGGCTGAAAATAGAATCTCAAGAAACTATTTTGCATTTCATAAGTACTTATTATTGGCATTCATGAAGGTTCTACTGGTTAAAATACGAATCAGAGGAAGAGATGTATGCAAGAAAATTCAGCGATGCTCTCCAGCGGCAGAAGGCATTTTCTTCAGAACATCTTCCCGGTCGGGGCGACTCTCTGCCTGGGCAGCAGAAGTTTATTTGCTGGAACCTGGTCGAAAAATGAGTGCCAAGACACGCCCGAGAAACATAAATTCCTCGAAGATTCCACCATGACATTTACGGATGTCTTCCAGTTCGCCTTTCGAAACTACTACATCCCCTGTCTGAAGGGGATCGCTGACGAGGTGGGGCATAGGGAATTTATCGAACTGCTGAAAAAAGTGAATTCAGAATCTGTCGCCCAAAGTGCCAGGGAACGAAGCAAAAGCCTACCAAAAAATGATTTTGCCACCTACGTCGAGCTGTCAAAGAAGAGAAAGGACAGGTTCGTTCGACATGTCCTGACGGATGAGGTGGTCGTGGAAAGGCCTGACTATCTCAGGATGAAAATCACCGAATGTCTATGGGCGAAGGTTTTTCGAGAATCGGACGCTGCGGATATCGGTTATGCAGCGATCTGCTATCCCGACTTCGCAATGGCCAGTGCCTTCAATCCCAAGATCACGCTTGTTCGCCCAACGACCCTGATGGAGGGCCATGAATGTTGCGATTTCCATTCCCGATGGGAAGGATGATGCTTATAGGTCTTGCGTCATCTTTATGATATCCTCTGGAAACATATAGCGCTCAAAGTCTTGCGGGCGAAGCATCTTTACGCTCCGATTATAGAGGAGTAAAATTCTTCGAAGATCCGTGAGGCCTTCAAAGAGTGCCTCTCTTCCGAATGCGGCATTAATAGCCCCAACGAGTTCCGATCCATAGTAATACTGCCTTCCGAGGGTGAATTCCCTACCCTCTTTTTCGCCGGCCGCCCAGGTCCAATAATCTCCATAATCGGATTCGAATTTTTCTCGATCTAATGTCTCTCCCCGCAATATCTGCCTCAGGTCCAGTACGGCACGTGCATGAATATCAGCCAACTGGGGTTGAAAATACGCCCAGTCTTTCAAGTTTGCTTGAGTCGCCGAAAACACCTCTTCAGGATAAGGCTTCGGAGACAGGATTCCAGGGGCGTTGTTGCAGAATTTTTGTGCCATCCCCTCCATGACGAAACGCTGCATATAATCCGAATACCATCGCAAGCGAGACGTCTCACTCAGATGCTCATAATCTATGGCCTTGAAATAGCTCGATAACGGGAGGCCGAGATGATGTATTTCATGTGCCAGGATTCCCAAGAATAGATCCTGATCGAATTCTCCGCTCTCATCCAGCATGTGCAGGATGTTAAAACCGATGTTCTTCGCCCCATCTTCGGTTCTAAAGGCCCAGGCGCCGCTGCCTCCGATGTCGAACAATATCCAGGCATGGATTTTTAAACTGACTTCATTTGGCAGCCAATGAAGAGCACGCCGAAAGGCCTCTTGAGATCTGGTTGAAGGTATGGACTTTATGACCTGTAGGGCCTTTAAAAATTTTCCCGGATTTTTGACGGCATCTTGATACGAGGACTTGGTAATGACCAGCCTTCTATTGCCCTGCGTGTCGATTTCTTTTCCCGAGAAACTCAGCATAAATCTTCGGAACTGGGAAAGGGTGACCTGATTTTCCTTGGATCTTTCGGGACTCGTATAGCGGTCTTGGCTGACATGGTAGGCCTTGAATCGCATTGACTCATCCAATAGTCTTTCTACGACTGCGGTCTCTTTCTGATCGTTAAGGGCCAGAATCACCTTCATCATGGCTTCAGCGCTTTCATAATCGAGATACATGGAGGATTTGTTTCGAAGGCCAAACAGGCTCGAAAATACCACCAGATACATGGATATAACCATCGTCGCCTTTTTCATGTTTCCGACTCCCTGATCATTTCGGATATGAGGTTCGCCGGGTCCGGATCATTACACCGGATCCAATCCAGGTAAATCCAAATATACAGGAAACACTTTCTGGTTGACACAAAAATCTGAGGAATGTTTTGGATAAGGTATGGCGATTATTTTTTTTCGATCACTATCTGTTAATAAAGCAGAACATTTGATATTACTAGGAAAGGACATTGTGGCATCCAATTCGCCAAGAGAGTATTCAGATTTCAGGCAACAGCAAATACCAGCTTCAGATTGCCCAGGTCGATGAGATAGACACCGGCGCCGATATAGAAGGGACAAAAGAATCCTTGTTTCCGAGGTGTGAAAAGAGAGGTCTCGTGTGGTTGAGTTTGGACGGAGAGACAAGAATCAAATATTCCCCATAAAGGAGAAGAATGCAATGGATCATAGGATAGAAAAATTGGCCGGCGTCATGGTCGACTATTCCCTGGGGCTGAAAAAAGGTGATTGGGTTAAGATCATAGGCCATCCCGCAGCCATGCCGCTGGTTAAAGCCTTCTACAAGAAAGCCATCGAAGCCGGGGCCCATCCCTTTTATGATGCCGTGGTGGATGACCTGCAAGAGATCTTTTACAAATACGCCTCCGACGAGCAGCTCCAGTACATCTCCGAAACGATGAAGCTGGAATCGGAAAAGGTCGATGCCGTCTTCGGGATTATGGGGCAGAGCAACACCAAGTTTCTATCCAACGTGGATCCCGCCAATCAGGCGCTTGCCCAATCCGCCCAGAAGGACATCATGAAGCGCTTTCTGGAGCGCTCTGCCGCCGGGGAATTGAAATGGGTGGGGACGATGTTCCCCATGCCGTCGGCCGCCCAGGATGCGGAGATGTCGCTCACCGAGTATGAGGACTTTGTCTATGGGGCAGGCCATCTGGAAGACGACGATCCCATCCTCTTCTGGAAGGAATTGTCGGCGAGACAATCAAAGATCTGTCAGTTCCTCGCAGCTTTCAAAGAGATCCGGATTAAAGCTAGAGAGACCGACCTGGTCCTGAAGGTTCAGGGCCGGACATGGATCAACTGTGACGGGAAAAAGAACTTCCCTGATGGCGAAATATTCACGTCTCCCATAGAAACGTCTGTCGAGGGAAAAATCCTTTTCTCCTATCCGGCCTGTTTTGGCGGGCGTGAGGTGGACGGCGTCCGGCTGGAATTCGATGGCGGCAAAGTCGTTAAAGCAGAAGCCCAGAAAAATCAGGCGTTTCTGGAAGAGATGATCGGAATGGACAAAGGCGCCTCCTTTGTGGGCGAGTTTGCCATCGGGATGAATGAAAATATCACGAAGTTCACCAAGAGTATCCTCTTCGATGAAAAGATCGGAGGAACTATCCACCTGGCCTTGGGGGCTTCCATTCCCGAATCGGGAGGGAAAAACGAATCGGCGCTGCACTGGGATATGGTCTGTGATATGCGCGACGGGGGTGAACTCTTCGGTGACGGCCGACTTTTCTACAAGGACGGGAAATTTATTAAGACCTCATAGGAGAAGGATCAGGTGAAAATTTTCTGATCCATACTCTCACCCAATTATCCTATTCATTTTGACGAACATTCTTGTTCGAACTCCACCTGAAGCCGACCAGGACAGCCGGATCTTTCATCTCGACCAAAAATCCGGTGATGAACAGCCAATCATTCGGCAGCCATGACAGGCCGAGATGAGAATTGATGCCATCGTAGCTGAAGAAGGGGCTCCATCGTTCGGTCACGGTCATGGTTATGCCGGCCAGGAAATATTCCTGATTCAAATCGGGCAACAAGCTTGCCAAGCCCACCGAAAATCGAGTGGAAAAGGTTTCGCTCAGTTCGAACGCCTTGGTCACCTGGATAAATGCCGATTGATCACTCCCTCCGGCTTGGACGCTGCCCGTCCCCAAAATTACGGCAGGTCTCATCGATGATTCATCTTCAGACAAAGGCTGCAGCCGAACACTCCAGATGAGCTTATCGGATTTTACGGTATAACCCAAACCGAGATCGAGCCAGGAATTCACTCCGGCACGAAGATGAAACACTCCTGTTTCATCTTCACCGTCCGGAATGGCCATGGCGGTTGAAATCAAGGTCCCGGAGGGAAGCAAAGCGCCGGTGCTCCGACCCGATCCAGAACAGACCGGGCAGCCCGGGCCGCACTGCTGGGCTGGCAAGTTGGCTGCGAATCCCAGTATGATGATTAAAACGGCAATCACAATCTTGTACACAGGATGAATCCTCTTCGACTCCAGACAAATAATTCAGACGGTGTCTTTTATTCTACTAAATATATATGATTTCTAGTTTTTTGTACAGACAACACTAACACTTATTTTAGACCACAATACTCCCGAAGGAAATTATCGATCTTCGCTGCGAAATCCTTCCGGGCGAGAAATACCGCTGTATTATGTCCGCCGCGCATCGTATAGAACTCCTTGGGCTCCGGCGCGGCCTCGAATAATCTCCGCCCATGCTGGAAAGGTATGACTTCATCGTCCTCACTGTGAATGATCAATTTGGGAACGGTTATACCCTCTATCTTTGCCATGGCGTCATATTTGACCGTTATGAGCCATTTTATGGGCAGAAACGGGAATAACCTCTTCCCCATATCCAAAGCGGAAGTAAAGGCGCTTTCGGAGATGAGTGCGGCCGGCCGGACCTTAGAACACAGCTCAATGGCCACATTGGCGCCCAGGGATTTTCCATAGACCACGATGGAACCTTCATCGATATTCTGATTATCGAGAAGGTATTTGTAGGCGGCATAGGCATCAGAATGAAGTCCCTCCTCGCCTGGATTCCCCTGACTCCTTCCGTAGCCCCGATAATCGAAGATAAAGACATTCAATCCCAGCTTGTGAAACATATCAATGAGCTCAATTCTGTGGCTGATATTCCCGGCGTTGCCGTGACAGAATAGTAGGGTTAGCTGGAATTCCTCCTCTGCCGGAACAAACCAGCCGTTAAGTTCTGTCCCGTCAGAGCTCAAGAAATAGACATCGTTGAATTCAAGCCCGATAGCCTTAGGCGTCAAGTCTATCTGTTTTGCGGGAAAATAAATTCCCTTTTTCTCATAGTATTTTAAAAATAGAAAAAAAAGGATCAACAAAGAAATTAGAACCAGCGCACCGGCTAACATCTTTTTAAATTTCATGCATCGCTATCAGACTTCTCTCAGGCCCCCGCTGCCTCATTCTCAAATATCCGCTTCTCAGCTATTTTTGAGACGGTTCTATACTATCTACGAACCGAACCTTTCTTGCTGCCCTTTGTCGGGATTATCTCATCATAGCCGGGTGGAATTGGGGTTTTTGAGAGTTGGGCCAGGGAACGACGAGTGCAGTACGCGATAAATCCGTGCGCAGGGGCCAGGCTCGTGTACACCTCCGTAGCAATTGACTGCTCTCCCAAATCCTGAGCGTATTCGACACAGAAAATCGGAAGCCTACCTTTCATGGCATTCAAATAGCCCAGGACCTCTTCCGTCCAACCGGGATAGATCGAATTGGTCGGGATGTTGTAGCCGGTTGGGTCGTTCCAGTCATCAAATCCGCCCGTCCCGTCGTACCAAATCCCCTCCAAGGAAACGGCATCTATCAGCGACTCATATCGGGCCGGATTTTCTCTATACAGATCCGAGGCATTCTGGGCCACAACGAGAAACTCGGAGTCGGCGAACGGGGACTCTACCCGGGCGAAATGCCGGATTTTTTCGATAAAGTCAAACATGGCCGCTGCCGGGTCGTTGATTCCGTCTTCCTCCGCCTTTTCGATGACGGTTTCATCGCAGAATCCTTCCACCCAGTCCATATAGATACCATCAAAGCCGTTTTGCAGCGCGGCTTGCAGGTGGCTCATCCCGTTTGAACCATAGATCACGATGTTTTCCCATTCCGGGTCCCAATAAGCGACCGGATAGCAGCCCTCCCAGTCATCCGGGTCAACCGTCACTATCCATTCCGGGCGTCCCGGCTCCCACCTATTTTTCCAGTACCACCGCCAATCCTCAGCCTGTCCGATATCGACATATGCCAGGATGATAGGATCTTTTAAATAATTGGTTTGGTTATAATAACGGATATCGTCGATCAAACTAGAGATCATAAAATCCCTGTTTCCCTTTTCGGTCACACAAGGCTCTAAAATATACATATCATAGTGGGATTGGCGAAGCTCCTGCATATTCGATTCGGTGTCAACATCCTGAATCAAGTAAGTGAACAGCTTCACGTCGCTAAGCTTGACGTCCTGGATCGCCCTATCTGGATATCGGTCTGCGATCCTTCCCTCTGTACCGACTATAATGATGAATCCGACTAAGAGAAAGATACCCAATATCTCCACATTCTTTTTCGGGTTTTTCCGCCGCATCATTTTTCCTCTATTGAAATCATCGAAGGCATCATCCTCTGGTCTAGGTGCCAATTCTATCATAATCTCCTCAATGCGTGCTCTTGTTTGTTTACGAGGACTCTCTCATTCGGATCATTCATTTCCTCCCCTATTACCTGCCTAGCTAATGTCATATCGTATTCATTCTTATCTTCAAACATAAGTTGCTCCCATGGCATAGATGACTCCAAAATCGAATCCAATCCGCAACCAGTTTGACAGCACTGGATGGCAAGGACTATATTTCGGAAGAAACCTGTCCGTACGTTGTCTCGAATCTTGAGAGAGAAACATGAAAAAAGCCGTAATCATGATTTTAGCCGTTTCATTTGCGTGGCAGGCCGATTTGGCTCAGCAAAAAAAGACCGGTGTCCGGGGCGAAGCGGAAGCAGTCGCAGACGCCAAGGCCATGGTGGAGACCATGGGAGGGATGGAAATCTGGGCCCAACTGAAAAGCGTGCACTTTGTCCACGAGTGGTTTCCCTATCACCGAGTCGACTCGTATATCGAGCACGAAATCCTCGATCTCACCGGTCCCAGGTCTAGGGTGGAAATGAGGAGTGAAATCTTCCACCGGCTGCGGGCCTACAGCCCTGAACACAAATATTGGTCGGTCATAAACGGTGAATTTTCCTATGCCGACGATAAGGCTTTTGCGAACGCGATGGAGCGGGCGCCCTACAGCATTTACCGGATCGCCCGGGCGGTCGCGATCGGCGATCCCGATTATAAGATCCGCTTCGGGAAGGGAGACATTCCCAGGAGCCGGCGGCTCGAATTCTACGGGCCCGACGGGGTCATGCACGGCTGGATCATCTTGAATGCCAGGAAGGAGCCCCTCGTTTGGGCCACGACGCAGTACCGGTATACGTTCGGGCCGATGAAGCGATTCGGGAACCTACGCGTCCCGAATTGGGCGGTCTATGAAAACGGGACGACCTGTTATGAAATGATCTCGCTTGAAGGCAGCAATCAACCCCCTGATCAGACCCTTTTCCAGCCTCCGCCTGAATATAGAAAAAAGGATGCCTCACAGGGCACGAAGGGCATTCCTCGCAAGGGCAGGAGCGCAAGTCACGCTCAATTCTAGAATTCATCTACAGCTCAAAGTTCTCCCACTGGGGCCTGATTTCTTCCATAAGTTTCTGGAACCGCGCCTCTTTCCTCATATTCTTCAAGTAGGGATTATACTCATTGAGAAAAGGATAATTGATAAAACCCAGGTTCGCCGCCTGTCCGAGCCAGTCCAACGCCTTGTCATTCTCATTGATTAAGGCGAAAATTTCCGACAGCCAGAAGGAGGCCATCCAGTCTCTTTGCGCCCAAGTCATAAACTCCCGGCTTATCGAACACAGCACCTCCGACTTTTTTCCCTGGAATGCATATTTATACAGCCGAAAAAGCTGGGCCCGCATATCTCCTGAATCTATTGCGAGATGGTCGGCAATGGCAAAGGCTTCCTCCATACGGCCGGTATAAGCCAATGCCCTCGCATAGTGGAATTGGGCGACAAAATGGTCAGGACCTGCATCTAAGATTCTTTTCAATTCCTCAAGTGCAGGCTCCCATCGTCCAGCATAAAAATGAAGATTGCCGGGCAGAATCCTCACAATTAGGTTAAGAGGGTCAACTTTGATTAGCCGTTCCAAAAATATTTCCGCATATTTCTGCTGTCCTTGAAAAACAAGATAAATGGATAGCCACAACAGGGTCTCCGGATGATAAGGATCTTCGGAGAGAACACGCTTGAAATGCAGCAGTGCTTGAGGGGGATTGATGAAGATCTGCAGAAGGCCTAATAGAAAATGGCCGTGTTTTGAATCCGGCTCCAACTCGAACACCTTATGTGCACATTCTTCGGCTTTCTGGATATTGGACAGATCGGGATATACCCCATAGTTCCAGTACTGGTAGTAAACATTACCCATGCAGGAATAGAGGAGAACGTTTTCTCCGACGATATCCAGGCCTTTATTGAGATATTGAAGGGCGTTGTCCAGTCCTTCCCGTGTCAATGTATAGATCTCGCGCCGGGCCCTTAGGTAATGCTCATAAGCCTGAATATTTTCTATCCCCCGCTCTTCGATTACAGCCTCTTCCTCCGGAGTCAATTTTAGTTTTATCTCATCCACAATGGAGAGGGACACTTTCTCCTGGATGTCGAAGACATCATCGAGTGTGCCTTTGTACTTTTCGGCCCAAACATGAGTGTCGTCTCTCGCATTTATCAACTGGGCCGTAATGCGGAGGTTTTGACCGGCCTTCCTGACGCTTCCTGCCAAAACATACTGCACATCCAGCTCCCGGCCGATGGTTGTAATGGGCTTTGTCGTTTGCTTCAACATCATGGCAGAGGTACTGGAAATAACCCGCAGCTGCTTCAACTTTGAAAGATCCGTGATGATTTCTTCGGTCAGCCCGTCGGAAAAATATTCCGTATCCTGCTCAGGACTGATATTTTTAAACGGCAGAACGACGATGGATTTCTCCTGTTTGGGAAGTTCCAACTGAAATAGCCGGGCGGTCTTAAGGTCTTGGATAAGATCTTCGATGTCTTGATAGCGATAGTCGCGATCCTTAATGAGGGCTTTGTGGACGACTTGGGCAATACCGGCGGGGATTGCGGGCCCTAGGGCCGAAAGCGGTGCCGGTTCTTCATTCAGAACAGCGTAAAGCAAGGCTTGATCGTGGGTGCTTTTGAAGGGACGTTCGCCGCTGAGCATTTCGTAGAGAACACATCCAAGAGACCAGATATCCGTTCGATGGTCGACTTCTTGACCTCTTGCCTGTTCGGGAGACATATAGGCCGCAGTCCCCATGATCGTTGAGGCCTTGGTGAGATCTCTCCCACCCGAAAGCTTGGCCAATCCGAAATCGGTGATTTTGGCCTCCCCCTTCGCTGTGAGCATGAGATTGGCAGGTTTGATGTCCCGATGGACGATACCCTTATCGTGAGCTTCTTTGAGCCCTTCCGCAACCTGGCGGGCGAGTTCCTTGGCTTCGTCAATCGCTAATGGACCGTCTTCCAGCCGTTTCTTTAAGCTTTGACCCTGTATGAACTCCATGGCTATGAAAGTCTTGCCTTGGTATTCGTCTATTTCATAGATCGTCGTAATATGGGGATGATTGATTGCGGCGGTAGCCTTGGCTTCCTGCGCGAATCTATGTTTGGCTTCTTGGTCGCGAGTCAGATCTGCCGCCAAGAATTTAAGCGCCACCATTCGATCGAGCCGGGAGTCCTTGGCCTCATAGACAATCCCCATCCCGCCTTCGCCGATCTTTTGAATGATTCTGTATTTATCGGCTATAATCGTTCCTTTTGAAAATTTCTTGACAGGAGCCTTGATTGTCAAAGTGAAGGAGACATCTCTAACGATCGTGAGCGGAGCGGCGCACTCTTTGCAGTACTTGGAATCGTCAGGATTAGCGGTCTGACACTTAGGGCATTTCATCCCGAAACCTTAATGCTCGTCCCCTCTTCTTTGACCCTATTCTTAGGCCAAGCACAGCCGCGATAGGGGGGAGATAGACCTATCTTCTATTCTTCATTAATGTTCTTTGTCACTGAGACGGCATACTGGTATTCCAAATATCTATGTGGAGTTTCCAGGCGCCTCCCTCTTGTTTCCAGATCACCAGATATTTCCCGTTATCTTCAAATGCGTCCTGTCCCTGCGGTTGAATCGTGAGCTGATATTTCCCGATCTCACAGACAAAATCCCCCATGCCGATTAGGTCCACGGTTGACAGAACCACCTCCTTTATCCCCATTTGCATGGCACCCGCCCAGAAGGCCTCAATGCCTTGTTTGCCCTTGATGGTATCAAGGTTGGGAGGCAAAAGCGTAGCATCCTCTGTGTACAAGGCAGCCACCGTGGCCGCATCACCCCGATGAAACCCATCGCCGAATGCGGCATTTCCTTTCTTGATGGCTTGACGAATCTGATCCAAATCCATAATGCCCTCCTTGGTTATTTAGTTTTGATCCGATACTTTCACTATCACCGGAGTTCCTTCAACTGCTCCATGCCCGACCAAACAAACCTTCTTCCGTTTGGAGATACCTGTGGATGCATCAAGCTGCCATAATCGCCGGTGATTCTCTTGGGTTTGCCTACTGCACTCGGAGTCGTCCCGATAGCATGTATTGCGCTTCGGGCGTTGTATCTGCCGGTTTCCCCATGCACGGCAGGAATAGGATAATAATTCTCAGAGGGAGTGTCAATCCGAACAAAGACTCATTTGTTTGGAAGTCGCAGGCGACACATGAATTCAGAAGGCAAGAATTTTATGGTATGCTCCTCAACTGTTCGTTAAAGACAAAATATGTTCGATATTGGACATATTAGGTGGGATGATATTTGGGAATCCTCATAGGGATGCTTTGGCATAATTATTGCTTATCATTCTAAAAAATATGGGAGTACGCCCGACCAAGGAGGTCAAAAATGGCCGTAAGAAGGACATTTTTACGCCTGAGGCGGAATAGACGGGCGGAAGATGAACACCGGAACTACAAAAAAATAGAGGAGAGGGATAATGGCCAAAGCCATCAAATTCATTTCTTTTCTGGCCTTGATTTCGGGAATAGGGATAATCAGCGGCCAAGAGAAGCCTTCCGACTTTTCAGAGTTTAGGGGCCCTTACCTGGGCCAAAAACCGCCGGGTCTTATACCGGAAATCTTTGCACCGGGAATCATATCCACAGATTTGCAGGAAGGTTCGTCGGGTTTTAATTTGGACAGTACCCACTTCGTGTATCAACGCATCGAGAACGAAAAAGTCGTCACGTACGAGATGGAACGCAAAAACGGAGCTTGGACCAAACCCAAAATTGTTCCCTTTGCCCAAATGATGAGAAACGGCGATTTTGTGTTTGCTCCGGATGGGAGGACTCTCTACTTCCAGTCCAACACACCCGTAGAGGGATTGGAAACGGAAGGGATAATTTCAAATATCTGGGTTATCAAGAAGAACGCCACCGGTTGGACAGAACCGAAGCACCTGGATTTCAATATCAATACCAAATGGCTGGACAGCTTCGCCTCAATCACAACCGACGGAACTCTCTATTTTTTCAGTAGAAAACCAGGGGGTAAGGGAAAATCCGATTTATACCGGTCGCACTCCATTAATGGGAAATTTACAGAGGCTCAAAACCTTGGAGATCTCTTTAACACCGCGGAACATGAATGGGACCCGTTTATTGCTCCCGATGAGAGCTATCTGATTTTCTGCTCCACCAAACCAGGAGGATACGGAAGTGATGATTTCTACATCAGCTTCCGGAATAAAGACCTCAGGTGGAGCGAACCCATCAACATGGGAGAAAGTTTGAATTCCAAAAGCTCTGAAAACCGTCCTTACGTCACTCCCGATGGGAAATATTTCTTTTTTACCAGCACAAAAAGGGGCAACCGCGACATCTATTGGGTGGACGCAAAAATCCTCGATAAATTTCGATAGAATGAGATAAATGTATGAGGGAGAGTGATCATAGCAAACCTCATTAGCTGATGCCCTGGAATTTTATTCTTGCGGATCTTTCCAAGTCAATCCAGCGAGAGAGAATGAATACGAACCGAAATCAATAGATGTCAGCGACTAGGAACTGTTCAAAGAAATCCAGCATGTCCAAAAGCATCTGACGTCTATTTTCCAGGCCCAGCACATAATAGTTTTCATTAGGATATGCCTTGTATCGAAACACCTTGTAATATTTTTCCATTTCCTCGGCGAAAAGCCTTGATTGTTCCGACCCGGGATATTTTCCCTGACCGTGAATCAAAAATGTCGGAGTGGTGATATTTTGCACAGAGTTTATGGGTGACAATTTGCGGTAGAGTTCAATATTTTCTCTCCAAGGGCCGATCTCGTACTCCCAGAGCTGGACGTGGCGGTATTCCGCATGTTGACAGGCCCAAATCCAGTCCCCATAACCGGAACAGGGAATGGCGGCTTTAAACACCCCGGGTGCAAACACCACAGCAGCCATCGACATGATACCGCCGTAACTGGTTCCTGTGATGCCCATCTTATCGGGATCGACATAGGAGAGAGATTTAAGATAATCCACCCCTGCAATCACGTCCAACAGATCGCATTGTCCCCAGCAGCCATTGTTGGCGTCTTCAAACTCTCTCCCGTATCCGGAGCTTCCCCGGATGTTGGGTAAGAGCACTACATATCCGCGTTGAGTAAAAAACTGCACATGCGGTTGAAAAGTGTCTATGAACTGAGACGTCGGCCCGCCATGGATCCATAGAACCCCGGGGAATCGCTCTCCGGATCGAATAATGGATGGCTTGTAAAGATAGGCAGAGATGGTCAGACCACCTTCGCTTTGGTACTGAATCTTCTCAGCGGTTATCAATGCTTTTTCAAGATTTCCCGCGTGTTGGGAATAGGTCAGCTGTTTAGATTCTCCGCTGTCGACCGCCACTGAAAATAGATCGGCAGGCATCGTCGGTGTTCCCATGGTATAACAAATGGATTTCCCATCCGGAGACCAATCCGGGTTACGGCATACCCCCATTTCCGGGGCCGCCAGCACCTGTGGAGTCCCGCCTTCCCTGGCAACAATCCGCAGGTCAAGTGTTCCATTATGATTGGAAATGTAAGCGATGTGTTTTCCGTCCGGAGACCAACACGCCTCGCTCTGATCCGCTGCTTCGGGCGCCATCTGCTTTGGTTCTCCTCCTTGCGCCGGGACAATCCAGTAGTTGATCCATCCGCTTCGGTACGAGCGAAAAAGTATCGCTTTCCCATCAGGCGATATAAGAGGGTACCCAAATGTTTGACCCCATCTGTAATCGAAGAAATTGGAATCGGAGAAGAGGGTGACGGGATCCCTCCCATCTGAGCTGATTTCAATAACATCATGATCGAGCCAGCGTTTATCCAAACGGACATAGATTATTTTTTGTGAATCAGGTGTCCAAACCGGATAGACTTCATAGTGTGTTTCATCGGTGAGGCGATAGGTCCTTCCTTCAGGTATCTCAACTTTCCAGATATCGAAATTGCCGTACCGATCGCAGGAGAAGGCAATCCAGCTGCTATCCATAGACCAACTCAATGCGTTGATCCTGCCGCCTAAATTCGTCAATTGAACCTCATGACCATTCGCGAATGACCATAGCCATATCTCCGGGGCGCCCGCTTTATTGGAAACATAGGCGATCCATCTTCCATCGGGTGAGATTTTTGGCTGATTGGGAACCAGAAAATGTCCCGTCCCTCCCAGATTCAAAGGCAGTCGGACCGGAAATTTCTCTTTGGGATCCAAACTCATCAATCCACCCTGATTGAGATTTGAGGCAAAGATGATCTGCGTTCCATCGGGATGCCATTGAGGCGCCCCTGCTACCGAGCTTATGCGGAGAAGATTGTCGATCGAAATTTTCCGTCTCGATCCTATATCCTCGGAAAAAACCAATATGGACAATCCCGTAATTAGCAGAAACAGCCATTTTAATCTTTCTGGTGTTTTCATTCTCCTCCTCCTTGCAAAGAATTCTTTTTAATTTTATTAAAGAGAGAATTTGTCCGGGTTTCCCCATGCATTACGGAAATAGCATATAAGCTCTCGGCGAGGGCTGTCAATCCGCTGCGTCGGGAAGCTTGTGGCCCACCGATCGGGCCAGCGTTGCCATAGCGACAGGCCTTGGCTTTCGTCGAAATCCCTTGCTTATGCACATTGATCAGTCTTCGATGATATGATTTAACGGTTCCCATTTCCAGGAGAAAATAGGATATAAATTCTTGATGGAGGAGTCAAATGCACAGAAGATCCCATTCCGGGATTTTGCTATCCAAGGTACAATTGAAACACAAAATGGTTGAGATTGGAATCATCTGCTGAAGATGGTTGGAATGGAAGGCATTGGCTAAAGATGATGGCTGATATTTTGTTTTGGCTGTATTTGATAAACGCAATATTGCTTATAAATCACGAAATTGATTCCTCTTATTGGAAGGAATGGGAACTTTTTTAAATACCCGGCGGTATTAAAGGATTTTTGCTGGTCCACTTTCCTATTTTATTCTGAATGCTATTCGGATTGGTGTCAGTTTCTGGTAATACGTCAGCAGGTCTAGTAATGAAACTTCACTTTTGATGGAAAGGAGTAATCATGTTTAAAGACCTAAAAGAAATAAATTCACGGCCATCACCTTTCCAATATTATACCGCCGATGTGTTGTGGACAAACGAGCACACATCCAAACAAATGCTCAAATACCACTTAAACGAATCCATTGATGTTTCATCTCGAAACAAGAGTGTCATCGAGAAGTCTATGAGATGTTAACTTCTCATTTTGAAGTGGATAATAACACTGAAATTGCAGACTTTGGCTGCGGTCCGGGGCTGTATGCCAACCGGGAAGCTGCTGAAAAAGGTCTAAATGTTCATTATGTTTTAAAGGACTATTTGGATTTTGAAACAACGAACCGATTCGACCTTATCACCATGATCATGTGCGATTTTTGTGCATTGAGTCCTGAGCAAAGAAAAAAATGTTGTCGGAATTCCACTCATTTTTGAAGCCGGATGGAAATCTATTGCTGGATGTGTATTCATTAAAAAGCTTCAACCAAAAGGAAGAATCGGCAACCTATGAATTGAATTATTTAAATGGGTTTTGGTCACAAGAGGATTACTATTGCTTTGTCAACATATTCGAATACGAGAGGGAGAGAGTCACACTTGATAAGTACACAATAATCGAAGAATCAGGGATATTGTCAAGAGTTGTGTATAAGAGATTGTTGAGCGCATCCTTGAGTACCATTTAAGCTGCCTTTTTCATCACACCGTCGACGAACTCGACATCCAGAATCACGTGAGCCAGCAGTTG
>Ga0180438_10004673_pt1 | contig 19544 bp, 27 predicted proteins | sample SS_ome_12_FD_132455 | JGI IMG/M metagenome (GOLD analysis project Ga0180438, IMG submission 132455) | Hypersaline lake sediment archaeal communities from the Salton Sea, California, USA - SS_3_D_2 metaG | ecosystem: Environmental > Aquatic > Non-marine Saline and Alkaline > Hypersaline >... | reverse complement strand
TATTCCGGCGCAGTGATTATTTCTACTGTAAACGAGAAAAGTGCAGCATGCGCAAGACCCTCTGCGTGCTCTACCAAAAACAGGCCCTGGGGTCGGTTGAACGGTTCAAATGCATGAACTGTCCCCAGGGTAAGCTCATTAAGGCGGAATTAATAGAAAAAGAGAAGGTGCATAATGGCCAAAGGACGCATGATCGATAAGGTTGTTATTTTAAGTAAAAAGGTGAACAAGGTTTCAGAAGGTGCGGAAAATCTTTATTATCGAATTTATATCAACACGGATGATTATGGACATTACCACGCAGACCCGCAAATAATCAAAGGCCAAATATATACACTCCGCAAGATCTCAATCCCAATAATTAAAAAAAGACTCGCTGAATTAACTGATGCTGTTCTGATTAAACTATACGAGGTTAATGAGGAGCAATATTTAGAGATAATTGATTTTGAAAAGCACCAGAAATTTAGAAAGGATATAGCCAGAAAAGCAGAATATCCATTCCCTAATCCGATCCCGAAACGGGACGTTACGGACACGGAGCAGGACGAAACAAAACGATCCACTAAGTCAAGTCAAGATAAGTCAAGTCAAGATAAGAGCTTATCTAAAGATAAGCAGCCGTCGGCTGCCCAATCATCAAAACATTTCTCAGATAAAATCCAAACGGTCTATTTAGAGCCCCTTCTCGATATCGCAAAAAAGATCCAGGGCAAATCCAACGGCAAAAAAGCCTTCAATTTCTATCAGTGGATTCAGATCCAAATAAGAAAGCAGGCACACCCGGCCGCCATGCTCAAGGCAGGCAACGGGTTATTAGACTATTGGGATACTGTGAATAATCCCAGGGGATATCTTGACGGTATCATGAAGGTTGAAAATGCCAATGCAAATGAGAGTGATTGGGTCCAGGAACACAAAAAGATCGAGGCGGAGTTTGACGCCTGGATGCACACGCCGGATGCGCAGAAAATAACCAAATTATTAAATCTTAAAAACATGGAGACATAATGGCTGAGCATTTTGAAACCTATAAACGGCGAATTATTGATGCACTTTTTCACCATCCGGGACAGGGAAAGGCGATCGGCGCTGATGAATTATACCGGCTTACCTTCCGGGACGAATGCGAAAACAAAATCAATGATACCCGGCCTCTACGCCGCATCATTACAGAGCTAAGACGTCAGGGATATCCGATCGGCTCCATATCTCGAAAACTCGGAGGAGGGTATTATTGGGCCACACGCGAGGAATTAAATTCATGGAGGGATCGTGTAGAGAAAACCGCCCTTAAAAAATTGCAAATGATTAATCACATGAAAAAAACTGCCAAGGAGCTCTCTGGCCAGCAGCGGTTTAATTTTTAAAGGATAGAAATAATATGAAATATGCTTCTCAAACCTCAGTATCGGTTGAAAAGAGCAAGGGTGAAATAGAACGCATCCTTGCTCGGTATGGTGCTCAAAAATTCCTCTATGGCTATGATCAGCAAGAGGCCGTTATTATGTTCACCATGAATGAACGTCATATTAAATTCAGTCTGCCCTTACCTTCAAAGGAAGATTTTAAGCTTACCCCGTCCAAGAAATATGAACGGCATCCAGACGATATAATAAAGGCATAGGAACAGGCTTGCAGGCAGAAATGGAGAGCTCTTGCACTTTCGATTAAGTCAAGGCTTGAAGATATAGAATCCGGTATTGATACATTTGAAAATGTATTCATGTCTAAAATTATGCTACCTGACGGCTCTACGATCGGAGATTATATGAGTCCACAGATTGAAGCAGTATACAAAACAGGCCAAATGCCTCAATTACTGTCGTGGATGAAATAATAAACATAGCTTAGGGAGAAAAAGTGGATTTTAAAAAATGATCTACGATTTGCCAAAACATCAAGAGCAATTTATGCGGGAGAAATTTGGTTATAAATACGACATCCTTAAGGATCTCTGCCAGATTAGAGAACTTGAAAAACAGGAATCGATCACAACACAGCAATTAAAAGAGATTATCCAGCGAGAACAGGTGCACAGGCTCCTGGCACGGCGCCTGCGCAACCTCCAAAACAAGAAGGTGAGAGGCTAACAAATGCACATATCAGAATCAGCAAAAATCATTCACACCGTGGCAAAAGAGCATGGATGGTGGGATAAGGAGCGGCCGATCCCGGAGCTCTTATGTCTTATTCACTCCGAGGTCAGCGAGGCCCTGGAGGCATATCGAAACAGCAATAATGACAACCTGGCAGAGGAGCTTGCCGATGTTGTGATCCGGGTTTTTGACATGGCCCAGGGTCTGGGCATTAATATCGAACGTGAGATCATTAAGAAAACCATGATCAACAAATCCCGCCCCTACCGGCACGGAGGCAAGCGGTGTTGATTGACGATTATACATCCTGGCTCAAGGCCCGGGGCTATTCACAAAAAACCGTCAAGACATACGTTCCTATGGTCAATAAATTTTTGACGGAATATCCAGACATTTCAACGGTCTCAGATATGCAGATCCAGGAATACTTGATAAATCTGCATAATACAAAAATAAGTCTTAGCACCTTTGAATTAAACTTTAATTCAATTAGAAATTTCCTTTCCTATTTAAGGACACAAAAAATAATACACCTACAATTATCACGAGACGTCTTACATAATATCCGTCCTATACGTCGTGAAAGGCGGGTGCATAAAATTCTCACGGATCAGCAAGCTGTTTTTTTCCTAAGAGAGATGAACCGAAAAAATGGAAATCTACGAGGATGGAGAGATTTTGTGATTTTAAATTTTCTCTTATTAGGCTTAAGAGCAGAGGAAATTTGTAAGTTGAATATTGAAAATGTTTATTTAGACGGCTGGGGAACGGACCGCAGAATGGTGATTGATGTCAAAGGCAAGGGCAGAAAAGAGCGCAGGATTTTTGTAAAACCGAATAAAGAGAGAAAAGGGAAAGGTGATTTTGCCTGGGCCTGGGAAAGATATATGGCTTTGCGTAAAGAAGAGTCAGGAGTAGCCTTCCCGGCCATGCTTGGAAAGGGCAAAGTAAAGCGTATGACACCAGGCGGGTTATACCGCATGTTATCCAGATATTCAAAAAAGACAGGGATCACACCATTTAATCCACACATCTGGCGGCATACCGCCGCAGTCGGAATGCTGGAGGAGGGTGTACCCTTAATGGAAATTCAATATCGGTTAGGGCATGAAAGCGTCCAAACCACCGAAAAATATTTAGGAGCGGCAAAGATCCTGCAGGAGAAGTCAGCTAATTCCAAGTGGCTTTCTCACATCCTTTTTAAAGCAAATGCACAATACAGAAGGTTTAGGAGATAATTGTCAAAATAACATATATTAGGTCGACAGTTTTTTTCATCAGATAGGCAATGATTTCCTATTACCATAAAGGATTTAAAATATTAGAAAAAACATTGAAATTGAGGGCTCACCTCAAGGCTCGATTGCCGAGTGTAGTCGGCAATCAATTTGGACTTAATTGCCGAGTAGGCAATTTTCATTGCCTATTGAACGTATATCTTTCCTATTTTGGGCCTTTTTCCCGGGCCTCAAAATTGGAATTATCAATCATTTTAATAACTTAATTATATACAACATAGGCAAGAGGGTAAAATTGGGCACACCTAAAACAGTTACAATGTGTGGATCATCAAGATTTGTCGAGATTATGGCAGTTTGTGCATGGATGATCGAACGTGATGAAAGGGCCATTGTTATGAGCCTTCATCTTTTGCCCTCATGGTATAGCAGAGAGCCAATCCCTCACCATTTGGCCGAGCATGAAGGTGTCGCACAGGCGATGGATGCATTACATTTTTATAAAATTGATATAAGCCATGAAATATTTGTTGTTAATTATCAGGATTATATTGGCGACAGCACTAAGAGAGAGATCGAGCATGCTCAAATGAGGCGCAAAAATATACGATGGTATACCCATGATCCAATAGGTGAGAAGGTTCAAAAGATTATAGACAAGGCATTGAAATGAGCCAAAGGACCAGACTCAACAAGGCAGTCAGAAAGAACATGCGCAAATTTGTAAATGAACGAATGGAAAACATATATCTATTACCATTTAAAAAGCGCCTTGCCCTGGCCTGGCGGATCGTGAGAGGACGTAAACAATGAGCGGGTCCTTCCTGGGAATAAGGGCGGATACAGTTTCCCTCATCCCAGATATCAGGAGCGATCTGTTAAAAAAATGAGTTGCATATAAAAAATGCCATTTGTTGGAGCAATAAATTCAGAAGTTAGAAGATGGATTGGTAATATAGCGCCGATCTTTGATAATAAATCTGTTGTTATCGGATGCTCCGGTAACTTCACAGTGGAACAGATCCTCACCCGGCACTCAAAACCAAAACACCTCTGGGGAAATGATGTTAGCCTATATACGTCGGTTGTTGGATCCTGGCTCACAAATCAAAATTTCCGCCTAAAGATCCGAGATCCGGATTTTCATTTCCTGGCACCATTCATAAAAACGCCCCTTGACCAGGCCGCAACAATCGTCCTTTTGAATGAGGCCCTAAAATATGAGGCATGCAAAAACTTTTTTCAGGTCAGGCTTTGGAACCACTATCAAAATAATTTTCAAAAATACCACCAGGGCACCCTCGAAAAGCTCAAAGAGAGGCAAGCTCACATCAGGATGCAAAAATATACGTCGAAGGATATAGCTGATCTGTTAAACGAAATTCCGAAAACCTCAATCGTCATCGCATTCTTGCCAACCTATGCGGGCGGATATGAAAAGCTATATAAACGCATGGAGGAGGTCTTTAATTGGGACCGGCCAGCCTATACCATCATTGACGCCGATCGCAAGGCAGAAATAATTAAGCAATTGACATCCTTCTCATATATCCATATCGACGACACAAAGATCCCGGATCTTCCCCTGGTGGCTCAGGTCGAAAAAAACACTCTTAAATCAGTGTATCTTTACAGCAATATCGATTTTCATAAAAAAAGCTATCTCCGCAAAACCCTCAACATGGAGGCAGTCTTTTATGAACGCCTCACAGACGACCACGAAATAACGCCGCAGTCAAAAATTTCCATCAAGTTTACAAACAATAACGTGATCAATTATTTCAGAAACATCTACCTCAAAAAAGGCATTGATTTTGTCAATGGTGATCTCTGCCTCTTAGTGTTCATCGATCAAAAATTATTCGGCTTTCTCATTTTTGTAATGAACAGATTTCAAACAGCGGATGTATATCTCATGTCGGATTTTGTCTTGTCAGTTTCCAACTACTCCCGCCTGTCAAAACTCCTGCTTTTGGTTACGAAAACAGACCGCATCAAGGAGATCCTCGAGCAGAAATATGTTAAAAAAATCGGCTCAATCTTTACAACCGTTTTCACCGACAAGCCCGCATCCATGAAATATCGTGGCATTTATACCATACATAGCAAAAAAGAAGGCCGGCTCAATTACACTACCGAGACCGGCACCCATAAAATCAAAAAGGTGGTTAAATTATGGCTAAGAGAATATCACAAAAAGGCAAAATAGATCCTGCACTCCCAGATCTCCTCGCATCGCTCAACAAGCAGCTCGGGTCCATGCCCTATCGCCTGGCGATGGTCAACCCGGCCGAGTGCAAGCTCGCAAAGAAAAATGCCCGCTTTATGAAGTCCGAGACATTCAAGTCCCTGGTGGCCAATATCAAAAAGGACGGCAATCTGTCCTCGATCCCATTTTGCTATAAAGACGTCGAGGGCACCTTCCACGTCCTGTCCGGCAATCACCGGATCCAGGCCGCGGTCCAGGCAGACATCGAGCAAGTTCTCATATTTTACCGGTCCGATCTCACACAATCAGAGCAAATCGCAATCCAGCTCAGTCACAACGCTATCGAGGGCCAGGATGACCTTATGATCCTCAAAGAATTATGGGAGTCGATCGAGGATCTCGATTTCAAAATCTACGCCGGCATTGATTCAGATATGGTCAAGCAGCTCGACAAGATCCAATTTTCCGGTTTCTCCGAGCAATGCCTGGATTACAAATCTGTCTCCTTCCTTTTTCTGCCGGAAGAAATAGACCGGGCCCTGGCCATATTTGATAAAATTGAATCGCTCTATAAAAATGATGATGTCTTTATTTTTTCACGCTCCCAATGGGAGAAATTTTTTGATGTGATATCCACCATCAAGACCGCCTGTAATATCAAAAACTCTGCGGCGGCATTTACCTATTTACTGCAACTTGCAGAGGCAGGCATAAATGATCTGCGCCCACCTGTGATCAGGGATTCAGGCGACCAACCTGAGTCGGCGGTTTGATTCCGACCTGGGCGCTCCATTAAAAAAGAGGTGCATCTTTTCGGTGTGCGGAATATCCGCAAAGGTGACGATGTCAAATGATAACCCAAGAAAGGAGGAAAAGGGAGATGCAGCTTTTTGAAAAACGATGCACATAACGGAAAATCCTCAATTGATATTGAAAAGGCCATTACCCTCATCGATTCGGCAAAGGGTGTTGTCCTTAAAAACCTTCTCGAAAAGATAAAAGACGAGAAGCCTCTCGCCGCTCATGAGGTTAAGCTCCTCAAGGAATTCGAGCAGGAACTCAAGGCCCAGCAGGCCGGCACCGGCCGTCGGATCTTATCCACGCAAACATTGCTTTCTAAATATCTGAGAAAATCTTACCGGAGCGTATCCTACTATAAAAACCAGGGCATGCCGGTCAACCCGGACGGCACCTATGACCTGGATGCAATCGACGCCTGGTTTGAGGCCCGAGACAAAAAAGGCATTGGCCAGCCCCACGGCGAACGTCCCGAGTCAGGTGACAAGTCAGGCTGGGAGGCCGTCTATAAAGAAATGAAGGCCCGCATTGCAGAGCTCGAGCTCAAGAAATTGAAGGGGGAACTGATTAGTCTCGATGAGGTCCGGCGGCAATGGGTCAACCGGATCATTGAAGTCAAAACGGCGCTTCTCTCATTACCCCGCAAGATCCCGCCGCTCCTGGAGGGCAAAGAGAAACGGGACATGGAGGCAATCATCGAGAGTGAAGTCCGGTTCATATTAGAGCGCTTTGCACGCCCCGGAGGCAAACTCACACAGGCACAACATGAGACAAACAGCTAAAAGAGCAGACTGGACAGAGCAAGAACGTGAGGCCTGGCGGCCACCGGAAAAGTTCACCGTCTCGGAGTGGGCCGATAAATACCGCATCCTGGTCCCACAGACAAGCGCCGAACCTGGCCCCTGGCGCACAACCCGCACGCCCTACCTTAAAGAGATCATGGATGATTTTTCAGATCCTTATATCGAAAAAGTCGTATTTGAGGCAGGATCTCAACTCGGCAAGACCGAGGTCCTCTATAACTGCCTTGGCTACGTGATCCATCAGGACCCCGCACCCGCCTTGCTCATCATGCCCACGCTGGATTTGGCTCGCTATGTCTCACGCAACCGCATCCAGCCGATGATCGAAAATTCGGATCCACTCAAGGAACGAAAGCCGCTAAGCGCTGATGAATTTACCCTCTTAGAGATGACCTTCCCGGGCATGGTCTTATCCCTTGCCGGCGCAAATTCACCGGCGTCTCTGGCATCCCGACCGTGCCGCTATGTATTCCCGGATGAAGTCAACAAGTTTCCCAAATTTACCCAGGGAACCGAGGCGGATCCAATTTCGCTGGCCACAGAACGCCAGAAAACCTTTTGGAACAAAAAAACCTTTATTGTCTCTACGCCCACACTGGAGGATGGCCAGATAACCGCCGAACGGAAGGCATGCGATCAGACCTATCAATGTTATGTACCGTGCCCGGAGTGCGGCGCAATGCAGATTTTGGAATTTGCAAATATCAAATGGCCCGATGATCTCGATTCCACTTCACCCACCTATGCCCAGGAGGTCCGCGAGTCGGCATGGTACGAATGCCCTCACTGCCAGGCTATCATCGATAATTACCAGCGTCCGCAGATGATCGCCGGTTACGAGTGGCGGCCGGATAAAAATATCCCGAAAACGCACACCATCCGAAGCAAGGGCTATCTCTTAAGCTCCCTTTATTCACCCTGGCTCACCTGGGGAGATATCGCCGAGAAATTTATTCAATCAAAGGACCATCCGGAAAAGCTCCAGAATTTTCTCAATTCCTGGCTGGCCCAGACCTGGGTCGAAAGGCTCTACCAGGCAGAGGAGCAAGAGATCCTCACGCATAAAACCGACATCCCGCCCCTTATCGTGCCGGACCAGGCTCTGGTCCTCACCGCGGCATTCGATGTGCAGAAAGAAGGCTTTTACTATGGCGTCCGAGCCTGGGCCCGGGATTATACCTCATGGCTTATACGCTATGGCTATATCATGAGCTGGGATAACCTTCACCAAATCATCTTTGACGATGTGTATCATACCCAGGCCGGCGAACCGATGCACATCTGGCGGGCGGCCATTGATACCGGCGGGAGCGAAGGCGGGGAAGAAGGGATCAGCTCCACGGAGGAAGTCTATACATGGCTCCGGAAACATGGCCAGGGCGTTGCCTTTGGCGTAAAAGGATCTCCGCGTCCGATGGCTACACGCCTGAGTCACTCGGTCATTGACAAGATGCCCGGCAAAAGCAGGAACATTCCCATCCCTGGTGGGATCATTCTTTTCACGATTGATACGGCCAAATTCAAGGAGCTGATTCATTACCGCCTGCAGGTCGATACAGGCAAGGAACAGGCATTTTATCTCCATAGTGAGACCGGCATGGACTATGCACGGCAGATCACCGCAGAGGAAAAGCGCCGGAATAAAAAGGGCAACATCGAATGGGTGGCAACCAGGGCAGCCAATCACTATTTGGATGTAGAGGTCTATTGCGCTGCTACTGTAGATCCTGAGTGGTGGGGTGGCCTCATGGTGCTCAAGGATCGGCCACGGCCTAAAAAGAAGGCTCCGGCTTCTAAGGCTGGCTCAAAATCCGCCTGGGTTCCGCGGAAAGGTGGCTTGTGGATTAGGGGGTAAACTATTAACCATGGACAATATATTGATTAAGCTATGAACTGGATTAAACCAAAAAAAGATTGGATTCCGCACCAGAAGTCGCCCACAAAAAAATTCCTGGTCGAAAAGGCTTATTCAATAACCCAGGTCGCCGAGATGTTAGCAGTATCACGGCGCACTATCTTTAAGTGGCTCTCGATCGATGAGCCGGAGTATGCAGTTATTCCACCGGATGCCTGGTTTCGACTTCCCTCTGGCCACATCCGGATCCGGGAATGGGTTGTCATCAAAATCAAACGAGGAGAAATTTAATTTTTATAAATATATAATAATTTCAATCACTTGGCGATTTTTATCGAGCTCCATATTTCCCCTATAATCAACGATCTCGATGCAGCAAACCCTATCCCTCTTACACCCTGCCGATCGTCGATTACTCACTATCCTCGAGCGCTGTTTTTTTGACCCTTTCGCCCGAATTATCTAATATTACCTATAAGTTATCTAATATAAAAAAAAAGCATTTATTTCGTTTTTTTTAAAAAAAATGCATTTTTTACTTGACATTCATGATTATCTTGATTATACTTATAATCAAGATAATCAATCACAAACACAAGGAGGGAAGGAAATGAGAACATTAAACAAAGAGGCAACGAAGATATTTAACAACATCACAGAGGGCCTGGGCTACGGCCTGGAAGAAGATAACAATTATCTCAAGCTGGATAACTCAAATGGAGCATTCATGCCCCTGGTGGTCGAGTGTATCGGCCAGACAGATTTCGCTCTCATCTTCAGTTTCGCTCACTATTTCAAACAGAACGGTGACCTCTGCCAAGATCCGGAAATGCTCTTTTTCAAACATGATGACGGAGATATTTATCCTTTTATGTTCCAGCAGGCAATCCCGCCGGTCTATGAAGAATCGATCTTCAAAGATGTGGATGGCCAGTGGAAATGCAAGCCACGTCTGCAGACCGATCATACGAAATTCGCCAATATGTGGCTAAAAAATATCAAAACGCAACAAAAGCTATAAGGAGGAAAATATAATGAGATTATCACAAAATGATGTTCTTAGTTTAGAAATTCTCAAAGAATTAGAGTCATTTAGAGCAAAGCTCGCCATAGGAGAATTGCAAGAAGGTAGGGCTGATTCGATTATCAGATTGTGTGAGGCTATCGTTGCTGATCACACGCAATGGGATACAAGGGCTGCATGGATTGCCGCCCTCAAGAATGACAAAACGTTGGAAGAAGAATTAGATCGCTTTACCAATCCATCAGGGAACACCGTGCGGGATGTCATGAAAGATAGAATGAGAGATCTTTTGAAAGAATATAATTTAGGCAATATTGACTTAACAGATCTTGTCGCAAACATAGCAGACGAGGCTTTTTCGGTGTGTGGAATACCGGAAAAAGAACAAGATGAGGAATGGTAGTTAATCATCCCGGGGCTCTGTTTCGAGACAGGGCCTGGAGGTGGTTAAACTTTAATTTTAACAGGGAGGAAAAATCATGAACCAAGCAGATGAAACAAAAGGGTATCAGTGGCCCGCCTCGGCTCTCACCGATAAAGAGATGGAGATCCTCTATGAGTGGAGAGAAAAGACAGGCACACCGATATGTCAGTTACTAAAACAATCAATCAACCTATGTCAAGATGTTATTACAGGGGAAGGAGTCCGCTCATGTTATACTCAATAGGCTATCAGGGAAAAAACATCGATTTTATTATCGAGCAGCTCAGGCAATTTCGCATCGAATTTCTCGTCGATGTCCGGTCCAAGCCATATAGCAGGGATCCGCAGTTTAACAAAAAGGCTCTCCATGCGGCCGTGGAAAAAGAGGGCATTGCCTATATCTGGTCCGGCCAGATCCTGGGCGGCCTCGCTAAAATTGCCGAAAAGGATATCAAGGAGCTGGCAGAATGGCAGACCGGCATCAGGGCCTGTCTCATGTGCATGGAGGCAAACCCAAAGGAATGTCACCGACACTATGAGATCGCCCGCCGCCTGCAGGAATACAACGTCACAATCAACCATATTTACAAACGGGAGTGGTAATATGAAAAATCTGAACATTGCAAAAATCTATCCGAATCCGGACCAGCCACGCAAGGATTTTAAACCGGCAAAGCTCCAGGAGCTCGCAGACTCCATCAAGGAAAACGGCCTCATGGAGCCCCTGATCGTGGCCAAGCGGGCGGATAAATATATGATCATCGCCGGTGAGCGACGCTATCGGGCATGCAAGATCGCCGGCAAAGGGACTGTCCCGGCAAGGGTAATCACAGCAAGTAAACGGAAAATCGCAGAGCTGGCCTTATTGGAGAACCTCCAGCGTGAAGATCTCAATCTTATCGAGGAGGCAAAAGGCTATCAAAGGATCTTGGACATGGGTATATCAATCGAGGCCCTGGCAAAAAAGATAGGATTCCAACAGACCTGGCGGATCCAGGAGCGGCTCAATCTTCTCAAACTCGATCCGCTCTATCAGGATCTTTTGATCAAGAAGGTGATCACTCCATCGCAGGCCCAGGAAATGAGCCGGCTTTCACCGGAAGGCCAGCTCCTACTTTTTAGAAAAATCAAAGAGGGAAAGGCAGCCACTTACAACCAGCTCCGGGCCGTTACGAGCGCAATCCTTTTCAAAGAACAGCAGACAACATTTGTCCCGGAGCCCACGGAAAAGCAAGTCACCGTCAAAAAGAAGTATGACCAGGTCCTGCAATCGGTCCTCAGTCTCATCAGCCGATCGTTCAGTGCCGATGATATGTCGGTCCTCAAATCAGTGCTTGACTCCTCGATCACCGCTAATATAAAAAAGATAGACCTGATCATCGATTATTTGCACAAGATCAAGCGGTCCATGCTCAAGGCGCAGGGCACGCAGGACGTTCTATTTAACTAAGGGAGGATGTCATGGGAAAAGATTATTTGTTACGCAATATACCGGATGAAATCCGCCGTCAGGTAAAAGCGGCGGCCGCTCTCCAGGATATCAGCGTTAGACAATTCATGCTAAATGCCTTAAAACGTGAATTGGAACGCTTTGAAAAGAAAAAAAAATCATAGTTGAGAGACAGGGGTTCGAGGCCGAAATCGTTAATTATAGCCGATTTTAGAGCCTCGAGCCCCTTTTTTGCCTCATATGCCCTCTTTTTACTCCTCTTTTTACTCCTCTTTTTCAATTATTTAATTAAATCAACCACTTAGTCGTTTTTTTCGAAGTGCGTATTTCCCGCGTATGCCTCGATCTCAATTACCCCTTTACTTTACTATGGACCCATCCGTGAAAAACAGGGAAAAGCCGTGAAGATCCGGGAAATCTGTCAAGCACTTTCTTGACGGCCCTGTTTCACACTCGTATGCTTGAGCCTAATCTTTTTCATAGTTTTCCTCCTTAGTTAATGGGGCCGTGCGGGGCCGCACACTTGCACGGCCCCATTTTTTTATGGAAGGCGGAGCAACACAGTCATGCACAATTAACCCAATTATGAGCACCTCGGCACAGACCATTATCGACGCAATCGACACCGCTATCCTGGCGAAGGTGACGGGCGGAGCTGTCCGATCATATTCGATCGGCGATCGTAACCTCACGCACATGAGCCTCAAAGAGCTCCGCGAAACCCGCAAAGAATTTGCAGCCTTGCTAAGTGCAGAGCAGGGCGGAGTCAAAAATTATGCCGCATTCAAAGAGCCGTCGTAAAATCCGCAAGCAAAATTTTATAGAGCGGACTATCCGCTTTGTCTCGCCTACCTGGGCATACAAGAGGAGTATGGCCCGGTTCGCCACAGACTTTATGATGTCAGGTTATAAAGGCGCACGCAAGCGCCGGCCAAATGACACATGGCTCCCGGGTGTAGGGTCTGCGGACAGCGATATCCTAAATGATCTTCCCACTCTCCGGGCACGGTCCCGGGATCTGAACCGCAACGAAGGCATTGCGTCCGGAGCCACCGACACCGTTGTCAATAACGTGGTGGGCTCCGGGATTATGCCGCAGAGTCAGATCAATGCAGAACGGCTCAAGATCGACCCTGAAAAAGCAACTGAGCTCCAGACACAGGCAGAGCTTGCATGGCTCCGCTGGAAACGGAACGCAGATAGCACCAACCGCCTGGATTTTGATGACATCCAATCCCTGGTACAGCGGCAGATTTTAGAAAACGGCGAGATCGTGATTCTCCCCTTGATGATCGAAAGTCGCAGGCCCTATTCCCTGGCCCTGGAAATGATCGAGGCGGATCGACTGGGCACCCCGCCGCACAAGAAAGGATTGGAGGCCATAAACACCCGCAGCGGCATCGAATTCGGCAAGCGGGGCCAGCCGGTTGCCTATTGGATTAAAAAATCCCATCCTGGCGATCTGAGAATCCGGTCCTATAAAAACGATGACTGGAAGCGCGTTCCTGCATGGAATTCGATTGGCCGGCCAAACGTCATGCATCTATTTCATCAGAACCGCCCGGGCCAATCCCGGGGCGTACCCTGGTTTGCACCGGCTCTGGATATTTTCAAGGACATGGCGGAGTACCTGGAGTCAGAGATGGTGGCCGCCCGTGTGGCTGCCTGCTATGCAATCATGGTCACCTCGTCAAATCCCTACAACATGGCCAACGTGGCAAGCGGAGGCGAGACCGATGCAGAGGGAAAGCCCGTCGAGTATCTCGAGCCCGGCATTATCAAATATTTGTCCCAGGGTGATGACGTCAAGGCCTTCACACCGAACCGCCCAGGCAACACCTTTGATCCCTTTATCGGGCGGATCCTCAGAGCCATTGGTGTGGCCCTGGATCTTCCCTATGAGCTTTTAGCCAAAGATTTTTCTAAAGTAAACTACTCGTCCGCCCGGGCAGCCCTGCTCGAGGGTCGCAGATTTTTTCAATTCCGGCAGATGTGGCTTGCAAAGCGCCTATGTCAGCCGATCTGGGAAATGCTCCTGGAGGAGGCTTGGCTTCGTGGTGAGTTCGATGTGCCGGATTTCTACGATCGCAAGCGTGAATACTGCAAAGCCCGCTGGATCCCTAACGGCTGGCAGTGGGTGGATCCGGTCAAAGAGGCCAATGGTGCGCAGATATCGCTTAAAAACAACATGACCACGCTGTCAAACGTCCTGGCCAGCCGTGGCGAGGACCTGGACGAGACACTTGAAACCAGGGCCCGGGAGATCAAAAAGATAAAGGATCTCGAGCAAAAATACGGCATTACATTCAGCCAAACAAAACCAGCAACAAGAGAGGGGTAAGCATGGCAAACGAGCACGCAAAATTACCATTTCTGGCAACCCGGGTAATCAACACGCCGTTAATGATCGAGCCAGGTAAGCTCCAGATTATCCTTAATGCAATCGGCAACCGGATCGGCCTCATAACCGACTCTAATATGGCCGCCTCTGAAATCACCCTCAAGGCCCGGGAAGAAACAACCGTTTCTGAAACCATCGCAGTCATTCCAGTTTATGACACACTGGTCTATCGATCAGGCGGCATCAATGCCATGAGCGGGCTCACATCCTACGAGGAAATCCGGGCCTCGTTTATCAATGCCCTGGAGGATCGCCACGTGGAAGGGATCCTCTTTGATATTGATTCACCCGGCGGGGAGGTCACCGGTGTCTTTGACCTGGTCGATACTATCTATCATGCCAGAGGCACAAAACCCATCTATGCAATGGTCAATGAGATTGCCTTTTCCGCTGCGTATGCAATCGCATCCGCCGCCGATAAGATATATCTCCCCAGGACGGGCGGCATTGGATCCATCGGCGTTATCGCAATCCACACCGACCAGAGCAACTACGATGAAAAAGTGGGCGTCAAATATACCGCAATTTATGCGGGCACGCATAAAAACGATTTTTCTCCGCATGAGGAGCTTTCAAAGGAAGCCATGACCTCGCTGCAGGAAAAAATCAATGAAATATATGATCTGTTTATTCAAACCGTCGCCCGAAACCGCGGGATCATGGAGGCCGTTGTTCGGAACACCGAGGCAGCCCTGTATCAGGGAATGCATGCTGTCGATCAAGGATTGGCAGACGCAGTCCTTACTTGGGAAGAAACAGTCAACAAATTAACATTAGAAGGAGGTACGAAAAAAATGCAACATCTCACAAAACCCATATTAAAGGCAGAAAATAGCGAGCTCTATGAGCTTATCCTTGCAGAGGGCAAGGCGTTGGTCACCCTCGAGGATTTTAAAGAGCAAACCGACGCACTCGTCCAGCAGGCCATCAACACAGAGCGGGCCCGCATCATGGATATTTTCACCAAAGCCTATGGTGCAGATATGTCCGCAAAATTCGCAAAGGTGGTCGAGCCCGGCGCAGATTTCACCGCCCTTATGGAGTTTGCAAAGGATCAGGCAAAGGCCGAAATCCTGGCCAAGATCCAGAAAGACTCCCCCGAATCTCTGGGCCAGGAAATTATTGATACGGATACTGAAAAAGAGACAGAGACAAAATCCTTTGAGGCCCTGGTTGACGCCTATATGGAGGAGCATTCATGCACCAAAGGAAAGGCAATCAAGGCAATTGCACACCAGTATCCGGAAAAGCATGCCGAGTACGTGGAAGGTCTCAAAAAATAAACACAGTTTCATGTTCACCGTTCACTGTTCAACCCGATTTATCGGGAAACTCTGAACCCTGAACCTTTGAACCCATAAAATGGAGGTAATCACAATGTACGTTGAAAAAATTAAAACATTTACGGCTGGAGAGAATCTCGAGGCACACAGGCGGGTCAAGATCGATACCGGTGTACCAGCCGCTGATCCCGCAGAGGTCATATATGCAGACGCCGGTGAGGATTTTATCGGTGTCACGGAATATGCTGCAAGCGACGGTGATCCGATCGCTGTCAAGTTGAATTCGGCAGGCGGCACCTTTGAGGTTGAGTGCGCCGTTGATTCGGCAATTGCCCTCGGAACAGTCCTCTATGGGGCCGCTGATGGGAAGGTCAGCGACGCCTCGAGCGGTACCGCCCAGGGCATTAATGTCGAGCCCGGCACAGTGGTAAGCGGTGCAGTCATTGAGGTGGCCTTCTGGAATGTCAAGGCAACCACCGCAGCAACCGTCAGCATTGCGGACACTGGGGAATTTACATCCGAAGCCACGGTTGAAGCCGCCTTGCAGGAGATCTATCAGCATCTTTTGAGTGCCCAGGCATTCTTGAACATCCCGCTCGGTGCGGCCACCGAGGCAGACGGCACAGCCCTGGCGGATTTTTCCGATGGTGACAGCACAACCCCGGGATGGGCAGCCGAGGCAGAGGTATTTGGAATCCGGTGGAATAACCACGCCAATCCTGATCCAATCGGAGTCAACGTACCCATACCGCCTGATCTGGATGCATCTAAAGACGTTATATTGCATTTCCTGGCGGCCAAGGTTGGCGCCACCGTGGGCGATGCAGTCAAGTGGACCGTTACGGCATTTAACAATGTCGACGCCGCCCTGTATGATGCTGATTCGGATTTCGGCGGCGATTCATCGGCCATGACCGGCGATGCAACAAGCAAGACATGCCAGGAAGAAACCCTCACTCTGGCCGCAGCCAATGTGGCGGGATCTCCATGTGTCCTGCATCTTACCATACAGCCAAAGGACGGAACACTCGGCACCGACGATGTTATTTTGATCGCCGTGTGGATGGAATACACCAGGAAGGCATTAACGTCATAATGACGGTTCAACGGTTCACGGTTTAAATCCGCCAATAATCGTGGCGGGTTGAACCTGGAACCCAGAACCCTGAACCTAATTAAGAGAAGGAGGTATTTAAAATGCCAAGACCAACAAGCGCAACGACAATTCAGAGGCCTGAATTGGCGGTTATCGCATACGAGTATATGCTCGAGGCCTCACAACGAGGATTCATCGGCCTGGAAATCCTACCCATTTTTGAGGTAGCGGAACAGTCAGCCGATTATCCGGTTATCCCACTCGAAGCCCTGATCAAGACCCCGGTCACAAAGCGTGCGCCGCGAGGCAATTACAATCGCAGTACCTGGGAGTTTGAGACCGACACCTATTCTTGCGAGGAGCATGGCTGGGAGGAGCCGGTCGATGATGCAGAGGCGAATCTGTATAAGCGATTCTTTGACGCAGAGGAAGTTGCTGTCAAGCGGGCAGTCGATATTTTGCTCCGTGGCCAGGAAAAGCGGATTGCCGATGCAGTCTTTAATACCGGCAATATCACCGGTACCTCAAATGTGGGAACCGAGTGGAGCACCGCAGCCACATGCACCCCCCGGGCTGATGTGAAGGCAGGCAAGGCGGCAATGCGGGCAGCAAGCGGGCTCATGCCAAATGTCATGGTCATAGCCCTCAAGGTCCTGGAGAATCTCCTCGTAGCCGATGAGATCACCGATGCACTAAAATATACCAATCCAATCGAGCTCGGCGGCCTGGAGGCTCAAAAAAGGATCCTGGCCCAGTATTTCGGTGTTGATCGCCTGCTCGTTGGCGGCGCCATCTATGATGCCGCGAAAAAAGGGAAGGCCATGAGTATAACCGACCTGTGGAATGATGAATATTGCGGCCTTTATAAGGTATCAACTGGCAGCATGGATCTCAAGGAGCCGGTCCTCGGCCGCACATTTCTCTGGACCCAGGACAGCCCGGAAAATGTGATTGTTGAGAGCTATCGCGAGGAGCAGACCAGGAGCGACGTCTATCGTGTCAGACATAATGTGGACGAGGAGTTTATCTTTACCGGCGCCGGCTATCTCCTGGGCAATATTACTGCATAACGATAATGAATGTCACACATTTCCCCGCCTTTTTTCAAAGGCGGGGAATTTCACCATTTGTGAGGGCAAAACATGCAAATCAAAATTATCAAAAATGTCATCATAGACGGCGCTGTCATTCATCCTGGTGATGATCCGATCACTGTGTCGGAAGAAGTGGGAAACAATCTTCTCCGCATTGAATGCGCCCAGGAAATTGTGCCACCGGCAGAATCGGTCAAGGTAAAGACGGAGCACTCAACAAAAATATTTGTTCCGGAGACGTCAAAAGGGATAAAAAAGCCGACTGTCAAGCGGAAGAAACAAGACGGTAAGACCAGGACCAAAACCCTGAACCCTTAATCACGAAATGGTCCGGCCATGAGCTTTTCTGGTACCCTGATCACCGATCTGAGCATCTTTTTCAACACCGATGAGTTTGCGGATGCGGTCACCTATACGCCGTCAGGCGGGGAGGGCACCTCGATTGATATCATTATTCTTTCGAGCGACGAAGCCCTCCAGGATCCCCAGCCGGCAGGCGACGAGCTCGTGATCCTGGCGCAGGAAAGCGACATCCCAAGCCCCAATCCACTGGGCGACACGTTTACGATTGATTCGACTACGTATTATTTGACGAGGAATGAGGGAGGGCCTAAACCGGATGGAATCTGGCGATTGCGCCTTTCTCGATCCCCACGGAGGCAACTCTGATGCTCACCATTGGCCTCAAGGGCTTAGAGAAGGCGGGACGCGAGCTCCAGAAATGGGCGGATAAGAAGGCGGCGGACATGCGCAAGGCCATGTCCCTGGCCCTTAAAACCGAAGGCTACCGCCTCATGGGTGTTGAAAAAATGGGCATGAAAAAAGGCACCCTGGACCTGGCGCCAAAGGTACGCTACCAAAACGAGCCGGGTGATACACGTTACAAGCGAAAGCGCATCTATCCGCCCTTGTCATCGACCGGCATGCTTAGAGGCATTACCTATCACGTCAGCCGGCAGAACCTCACCCTCGAGGTGGGTTTCCGGGCGGTCAGCGCAGGCACGGCATGGCAGGCCAAAATTGCGGAAAAGAGCGCACAGGGTTATCGGTGGCTGATCTCGGACAAACAGAAACTGGCCCTGCATAACATTGGGATCCATTTGCGAGAAACCACCACAGAGGTCAAGGTCCCGGCCCGGGATATCATGGGAGCGGTCATGGCCCAGGAGCAATCCCGTATGCTGACAAATGTTAGAAATTTATTTCAACGCAAGATGTCCGGAGAGCGGATATGAAAGATCTTCTAGTCGCAATAAAAGAGCAGCTCCAAACCGATGCCACCTTAGAATACATCGCAGATACGAATATCTTTATCGTGCCTGATGAGGACATTATCCCGATCACTGCCACCTTTCCCGCAATCGGCATCAAGGACGGCGCTGTTGAGTATGTGATGGACACCGAGACATCATGGATCATCACAAAACAGGCAGGCGTTATTATTTATCAGCAGCTTAAACAGGGAGAAAGCCCCATCATCGGCTATGATGATCCAAAGATCTACGGCATCTTGGAGATTGCAGCGGCGATCTATACCTCGCTCAATGAAAACAACCTCTCGCTGTCCGGCATGTATGACGCCCGATGTATCGAGGAAAGCGAAAGCGAGACCGTCGGCTTTAAGGAGCTGGTCCTGCAGAAAAAGAAACTGATTTTTGAATACAGCAAAACGGAGGCACGATCATGATCCCCTACAAAGGAATAATCACTATCAAATGCACACGTAAAAAGGGTGGATGTTTGAGAAACCTTAAAAAGGGTGACGTCCAG
>Ga0180438_10004672_pt1 | contig 19545 bp, 18 predicted proteins | sample SS_ome_12_FD_132455 | JGI IMG/M metagenome (GOLD analysis project Ga0180438, IMG submission 132455) | Hypersaline lake sediment archaeal communities from the Salton Sea, California, USA - SS_3_D_2 metaG | ecosystem: Environmental > Aquatic > Non-marine Saline and Alkaline > Hypersaline >... | reverse complement strand
TTAATTTCTCATCATTGTTAGAACTTACCTTACAGTGCCCGGCTATCCTGACATGTTTCGCTTCTTTGGTACAAAAGCAATATTCAGCGTAATTAAATGTCTGAAGTTGGGATATTTTATCCGTCGATTTCATAGAAGCACACCACAATTCGTTTTCCATCCATGCCCAACCACCCATCGGACGAACGCCCACAGTTTTTCCATCCGTGGTTCCCAAAAAACCCCAGCCAACTTCTTTCATAAGCTTTTTTACATCTTCCATATTCATAATAATACCTCCCTCAATTTTTGAATTAAAACAGTTTCTTGTAAATGTGACAGTATGGTTTTCCCTTATTTTTATTATAGTAAAGCTGATGATATTCTTCAGCTTCCCAGAATGTATCAGCTTTGACAACTTGTGTGACTACATTGTAACCTTTATTGTTCAAAATACTAACGAGATTCTCCGCAATTTCTTTCTGCTGATCATTCGTACAGAAAATTGCCGACCGATACTGGTTTCCAATATCCGGTCCCTGACGGTTAAGCTGCGTGGGGTCATGTGTCTCAAAGAAAAATTTAGCTAATTCCTCAAAGCTGGTAACAGAAGGATCATAAATAACTTCTAAAGTTTCAGCATGCCCCGTAGTCCCGCTGCATACTTCTTTATAGGTTGGATTTGGTTTGTGCCCGCCCATATAACCAACTCGTGTAGATTTTACGCCTTTTGTATTTTGGAAGTAATATTCTACGCCCCAAAAACAACCGCCGGCAAAATATGCGTTTTGAAGTTTTTGAGTCTTCCCGGAAGGGATGAAGTTTAAGGAAAGAGAATTTACACAATAGCGAGTATTCTTTGCCGTAAGTTTCTCTCCTGTGAAAACATGGCCCAGATGGCCTCCGCATTTATTACATATTATTTCCGTTCTTATGCCGTCTTTGTCCGGTTGACGTTTTACGGTTTCTGGGAGGGAATCATCAAAACTTGGCCAACCGCAACCGGAATCAAATTTATCCTCCGAGGTAAAAAGCACTGAATTGCACCTTTTGCAGGCATATGCCCCTTTTTCGCTATGTTCATAATATTCTCCTGAAAAAGGTCGTTCGGTGCCTTTGTGAATAATTATCGCTTCTTCTTCTGGTGTCAATTTATTATAGTTTGTGCTATCACTACCAGCTTTCATCTCCAGGCCTTTCGGAACAGGGGTTTCAAATTTTTGTGAATTGGGCGAAAATAATTCTTGTTGATTCAAGTAACATATCGATCCATTCAGTATCGCAGCATAGCCAACCCATAGCAGATATGGTATGAGCAAAATGCTCGCAGGGATGGAAATGGTTTTAAAAATGAGCAAAGTCACAAGTATGGCTATGAATAAAAGAATAATATCAATTAAAGCCAGCAATATTGAATGGTAACCAAAGAATATCGGAGTCCAAATGGCATTTAGAGTGAGCTGGATTAAAAATAAACCAATAGCCAGCTTAACTTTAGGGTAATCAAGCCCTTTGTTCCATACGAGGAATACTGATACCGCCATCAACAGGTAAAGGATCGTCCACGCAGGACCGAAGACCCAGTCGGGAGGGGTTATATTGGGCTTTTGCAGCTGAGCATACCAGGTGTCTACAGAATTTCGAGCCATGAACAAGGCACCAAGTCCACTTGCCCCAAAACATACCGCCAAAGCAACTATAAATTTAAAAACTTGTATGGCTTTCACAGTCTCTATTCTCCAACTAATGCTCTTATTTTGTCAACGCTGAAATAGACAAGATGTTTATTTGAATCAACTTCGTGGTGTTTTTCGCTCTTTCTTCTTATGGAATCTATCAGCTCCTTGTCAGTTTCTTCTTTTATTTTAGTCAGGTAAAGCCTTTTGCCTTTATAACCCGGAGAATCTTCCAAAAATAAATAGGCCGCCTTTGGATTTGAGGTTATGTTCTGATAGCTCAAACGCTTATTCATAATAAATGCGATTGTATTTTCATCGATGGCATGCGGCTTGGCATAAATAGCAACATCAACATTACCGTTGCTATCGGCTGTGGCTAATATACCCGTGCCTTCAGTATTTTCAAAATAGTCAGATTGATTCATGATTTTCCCTTTCAAATTCTATTGATTCTAACGCTTTTTCTAATTCGGAATATTTAAACTCAAATCCGGCATTGATGAGCTTTCTTGGATAGACCCTTTGGCCTGCCAAAAAAAGCTCATCTGCCATTTCACCAAACATTATCTTCAGGGCGAAAGCCGGCATAGGTAACCAGCATGGTTTTTTCAATTCAGCTGCTAAGGTTTGAAAAAATTGCTGATTTTGCATTGGCTCTGGGGAAGTCAAATTGAATGCGCCATACAAATTGGAGTTTTCGATCAAAAACTTGATTGCTGCAACTTCATCGGCCAGACTAATCCAGGACATCCACTGATCCCCTGAACCCCAGTAGCCGCCAAGATAGAACTTAAATGGCATTATCATCTTTGGCAAGGCTCCCCCACTTGAACCAAGAACAATCCCTGTACGTATCACAATGGACCTTAACCCGAGAGTCTCAAATTTCCTGGAACAATCTTCAATCCTTTGAGCGACACCTGCCAAAAAGCCAAACCCGCCCCTGGCTTCTTCGTCAAGTTCCTCATTGACTCTGTTGCCATAAAAACCAGTCGCAGAGGCCGTAATAATGGCTTTGGGTTTCACCTTTGAGTTCTCTATCGCCCGGATTAAAATGTTGGATGCTTGTATACGGCTGTCGAGGATTTCGGCTTTAAAGTTTTTGGACCATCTACATAAAGCTAAATTAGTTCCAGCAAGATTTACTATTGTATCCGAGCCATCCAGAGATTTTTCCCACCCATCCATGTCCTTTGGATTCCACTTGATAATATCAACCGGTTTTTCAAAAAGAACCGATGCTTTTTCCGGCCTTCGAGTTAGAGCAATTGCATTATGTTCTTTTGCCAGTTCACTGCAAAGGGCTCTACCTATGAACCCAGTTGCACCGGTCACAACTATTTTCATGAAGATACCTCTTTGGCTATTCGATTTATTTTTTCAACGTACTTATCAGCGTCAAATTTTCTTTTCAAACCCGCTGCATTCATATAGCGGACTTTGCCGAATACTTTACGCTCTGACCAGGCCCTGTCGTGTTTTCCAAAGCACCAGGCAACACCTGCAAATCCGTTAGGGTCCCGGCCATCGAGTTCATACTTGTTGTTTAGATAAAGGGCTATCTTAAAGCCTTGTCTGGGATTTTTCGTCCATTCAAGGATCTTTTTACCCCAGTACATTCTCATATAACCATGCATTTTTCCTGTGAGCACCATTTCTTTTTGAGCCGCATTCCAGTATGGTTCATGAGTTTCAGCTTTTTCAAATTCTTCAAGCGAGTAAATGTACTCTCGGTTGTCACGTGAATGAAAATTCAGAGTGTTTTTAGCCCAGGGAGGCAGGCATGAAAACTTATCATAATTTTGATTATAATAAACGAAGTTGTAACTCAGTTCTCTTCTAACGATAAGCTCTTCCAGATAAGCTTCTTTTCCCGGACTTTCCGATTCCATAACTTTTAATGCTATATACAAAGGTGAAATCTGGCCAAAATGCAGGTAAGGACTCATATTGGAAGTGGCATCAAGACAGGGATCGTTTCGTGAATCGGAATAATCCTCCAGCTTATTTTTTATAAAATCTTTTAACCTTCTTTTGGCTTCGGCAGTTCCTCCCCTGAAGGTTTTTACAGGGCCGACACTTTTGTCGATATTGAGTTTAGATAGTGCAAGTTCAACATCCTTTATATTGAAGCTGCTGAGTTTTATGTCAAGACTGCTGTATAGCGGTTTGCTATGATTTATTTTCACTATGTATTCAGGCAGTCTTTTATTTATTCTTGGCCTTAAGGTTCCAGCCGAAAAATTCTCCTTATCCGAAACCTCAGTTACTGGGACAATCAGATTTGTTTCAACTTCTTCCAATGAACATTCAATATTATCTGCCGCATACTGACGCCATTTTCGCTGAATATGAGTATGGCCTGCATCAACTACGACAATCGAAGCTTTTCCGGAAAGCTCAGTCGCAGCCAGTTCAGGCGATTGATTCCTTATAACCAGCTTGATCCCTCTTTTTGCTAATGCCTTTTGCACATCAACTAACCCCTCGAACATGAAAGTGTAATGCCTTAGATTTGCTTCCGGATAAGAATCTGTAATTCCGAAAACAACCACCAAAGGCAGCTTTAATTGATTAGCTCTTAAAACAGCGTACTCAAGTGCATGGTTGTATTCAGCTCTTTGGGCAGCCTGCATCCAGCAAAGAACATATCTGCCTTTTCTTAAAGGGCCGATATTAATCTTTTCTATTCGTTCTTTCTGAACCATTTTTCAACCCCCTGGTGATTGAATTTTAGTTCGTTTCAAATGTGGAGTTTGCCTGTTTATAATTTCATTGGCTTACAAAGACTGTTCTCCAAGTGGGCGGTACGTCCACAGAAATGGCATTTATATCTCGGTTCATCAACCAGGTCCTTGTATTCTTCCTGATTATCTACATGGTAGCCGTAAGATACAAAATAACACAGGTGTTTAGTGTGTTTATCGCTTTTACATTCTTGGTTATCTTTTGGATGCCCTGAACTCATAATATGTCCCCTTTCATTATTAGAGTCAAAACGCCAAATCGGCATTTATTACATTCAAATAATCCCATGGGAACTATTATATCACGATGTGAGGTAGTGAAAAGAAGATATCTTGGGAATTGTTGTAGTCCCAATTGAATACAACTGTACTACAACTGGATGCTCCATTATCTTCAAATTTCATGAAGATGGTAACTTTATAAACAATTGTTACATATAGGCTTAAAACAATATTTTGGCGAACATTTTCAATATACTGGTGACTCCTTATTACGGTCAGTTTCAGGCCAACGGCTTCCAGATTGAGTTTCTCCCATTCAGCTGTTTTACTTTCTGAGGATATATTATTATAATCCGGCTATGATGATATTGCGTTTTACAACCAAGGCATTTAAGAAGTTATTCCTGACAGGATTGTAAATAGCATTGTTGAATTGGTTGAATAAGGAATTGGAACAAAGAAATGAAAAAGCTATTGATTATCGTAATGCTACTGTCTTTTGTTTTGGCTGGTTGCAGCGACAAAGATGTAAATCAAGTACGTTCCTTTGATGGAGTTAAAATAAGTTATAACGTTCAGGGAGCGGGTCAGCCGGTCTTGGTGTTTGTTCATGGATGGAGTTGCAGCAGGGAATATTGGAAAGAGCAAGTAGCCCATTTCGCAAAGAAGCATAAAGTGGTGACAATTGATTTGGCAGGACATGGACAGTCGGGTTCGTCTCGCAAGGATTATACGATTGAGGCTTTCGGTAAGGATGTTGCCGCTGTTGCTGAAAAGCTTAATCTTAATAATATAATCCTTGTTGGTCATTCGATAGGTGGGCTTGTGGTAGTTGAAGCGGCTAGGCAAGTGCCCGAGCGGGTGGTTTGCCTGGTTGGTGCCGATGAGTTTCATGATATCGAGAAGGGATTTGCCGAAGAAGACGTTAAGGGGCTTATTGCCATGATAGTGCCTGATTTCGTAAAAGGAACACAGAGTTTTGTACGCGAGATGTTTCCTCCTGACGCAGACCCTGAACTTGTGAATTGGGTAGCCAGTGATATGTCTTCGGCGGACCAGGAGATTGGCATTAATGTATTCAGGAATCTTGGCAATTATGATTTAAAAAACGCTGTTGGGCAGATTGAGATACCGGTTTATAGCATTAGTTCAGATTTTTGGCCGATGAACCTGGAAGGTAATAAAAAATATGCCAAGACATTCGAGTTGAAATTAATGCCAGGGATAGGGCATTTTGTAATGCTGGAAAATCCTGAAAAGTTTAATAAGCTCCTTGAAGAAATAATTGAAGAACTTTAGCCAAATCTTTGATGGGAAATAATCGTTCTTAATAGTTGTGTTGTGTTTGTGGAAGTGAGTGTTGCTGTTAAACAGATAGGTAATAATTAAGTCTTTTGACTATAAATTATGAGGGAAAAATTATGAGTGATAATATATTCAGTATAAAAATAGAGGATACAAAGAACAGATGTCCTATCGGAGAAACTGTTGGCGAGAGAAATATTGCGGAAAACAAGATACCGGTTTTGTCATGTGAAGGGGCTTGTATCCGTGGAGAAATCGCACGTCTTGCTGCGAACATGGTTGCCAAAGAAGAACATTTTGCCCGTGTTTGTCATGGAGAGTTGCTTTCTGTGCCTGATTCAGCCATGGCCAGATGGGTTAATTTGTCGAAAAAAGTTATTTTAATCGATGGGTGTTTTATTCGTTGTCACGGGAGAATCCTTGAGGATTTGGTTGGTAAGGAGAAATTGGTACAGTTCGACGCATTATCACACTATAAAAAATACAGTGATAAATTTGATGTTGATTCTGTCCCTGAAAATGAGCGTAAACAGGTTGCGAGGGATGTTGCAGATTGGGTTCTCGGTAACTTAAAGGAAGGAGTGACAAATGCCTGCTCATCTTGAAGATAGGAACATAATTTCTGAAGTTGAAGGACTAAATTCTGCATTGATTGTTGCCTGTAATATGTGTGCAGGAGCGAGTTTTGCTATGAAGGAAAACAAACCATTTATACAATTCTTTAGCAACTTTTTAACCTCGCCCCCTCTTAAGAGATATATTGCAAAATTACAATTTCAATTGAAAGAAAAAGGCGTGAAAACAAAATGGTTTAAGCGTGGTATTATTCAAAAGTTCTTTCTTTGTTTATGGACATCACGACAACGCATCAAATTTAAGAAATGTGCAGATAAATATGATTCAGTGATAGTTTTAGGATGCGATTCTGCTTTTAAAACAATACGCGATTCACTGCAAGGAACTGCCTGCAAAGTGATTGAAGGGACGAAATTCTGCGGCTCTGAGAGGCTAACCGGTGCGATGCTTGACAGATTGACACACAGGGTTCATATAATTGAGGCTAATGGGGCCAGTTATCGTCTTGAGCAGAGCCGTAAACGCTTAGCCAGGCAGAAGAAGATAGCTGACCGGAATTGAATATTGACAGCCGGGACGGTCTCGGCTATATAGCAAGTGGGTGGTACATTTTTGTTCCGCCAGGTGCTACACTTTTACTCCGCCGTTTACATTTGAGAAGAACAGCCTTGAGTATGCTGCTTGCCAAAGGCTTGAGCAAATATGACCTGATGGTTATCGCGGGTCATGCAAAATTCGAGACTACCCAACAGTTCTATCTGGCAGTGGAAGACAAATTGGTTGACCGTGCAAGAGTCGCAACCTCAGAAGGCTTCGGTGAAATTTTGGCACGCGCTTGGCACACACCCTGTTTTGAGAGCCAAAACGAAAAAGGCCAGCAAAGATAAATCCTTACTGGCCAATCACTTAAACAACGAGGCCGAAGGGACTCGAACCCTCAACCTTCGGATCGACAGTCCGATGCTCTAGCCAATTGAGCTACGGCCCCGTGTTTACTATACCGATTTTGATTTTATGGTTCTGATAAATTCTCGCCTACTCTACATCCAGCTGGCAGATATTGCAAGGCAATAAAAATCAGATTCAAAATGTTCGGCCAATCTTTACAGCCGATTGCGGCAAATCAATGTGTATAGACTACATCCCGCAGTCCGAATTCAGCTTTGCTAACGCTACCCTGCAAGCACTCACTCGGTAACCTTATAGACCTCATCACCGCTTCTAACACGCTCTTTGACCTTAATGCCGATGGAGTCTCCGGCTTTAGCCTCTGTAACCGATGCATTGTCAATCTGCATTGATTCGACATCCATCTCAAGGTCGGTAGTGTGTCCCTTGATGTGAATTGTATCTCCGACTTTCAGAGACGCTGTTAACTCGATGCCGGCTACTACAGGATGGGCGAAGAAATCCGATACTTTTCCTATCAACTGCTCAATCATTTGTAAATCTCCTACAGGTATAATTACCTACAGTAAATTAGATATACACTACAGATTGTAACTGAAATGATATCGAGTGCAAGGGTGATTTATTCGGAAAGCATTCAATAAAAAACCTTGAAATCCGCCAATAATTGCATATAACCGTACCAAACAGGCTGACGAACAGCAAATAACAGAATTTGCTTTTTAGGAGAACTCAAGGTGGCGGTAAAAACAAATGCGATAGTGGCCCAGTCGGGCGGACCTACAACGGTGATAAATTCGAGTGCGTGCGGCGCGGTGCAGCAAAGCATCAAAACCGGTAAGATTAACAGGGTTTTCGGGGCAATCAACGGCATTCAGGGTGTTTTGAAAGAGGAACTTTTCGATATTACCGCAGAGCCGGGCGAAAATATCAAAGCCCTTAAACAAACGCCCGCTGCCGCGATAGGCTCCTGCAGGTATAAACTCAAATCTCTCGAAGATAACAAGGCTGACTACCTCAGAATACTCGATGTATTCAAAGCACATAACATACGCTATTTCTTCTACCTCGGCGGAAATGATTCAATGGATACGGCCGACAAGGTAAGCACGCTCGCAGCCGAGACCGGATACGAGCTGACCTGTATGGGCATCCCGAAGACGGTTGACAATGACCTTGCATTTACCGACCATTGCCCGGGCTACCCGAGCGTGGCAAAATACGTAGCTACCTGTGCGATGGAGGCCGGTAAAGATACAGAAGCGCTATATACTACCGACACATGCACGATATTAGAAGTAATGGGAAGAAACGCCGGATGGATAGCTGCGGCAACGGGCATGGCAAGGCGAACCGCCCAGGACGCACCGCATCTTATATATATGCCGGAGGTGGAATTCAGTTTTGAAAAACTGGTAGCCGACGTTAAAGTGGTCCTAGAAAAATTCGGGAGGGTATTTATCGTAGCCGGCGAAGGGCTTAAAGATAAAGACGGCAACTATATTACCGCCGACACCGGAGACTTTGGAAAAGACAGCTTCGGTCACGCCCAGCTCGGCGGCGTTGCAGAGATGCTGAAGGCCGTTATCGAAAAAGAAGTTGGCATAAAAACAAGGTTTAACAAGTTAGGCACAAATCAGAGAAGCGCTATGCATTTTGCATCACTCACCGATATTAACGAGGCCTATATGTGCGGCCAAGCGGCTGTCGATGCTGCAATGCAGGGAACAAATGCCAAAATGGTAACACTGGTCAGGGAATCGGATAAGCCTTACAGATGCACGACAGGGCTTGCAGACTTGAACGACGTCGCCAATGGCGAAAAGAAAGTGCCGGCTGCCTACATAAATAGAGACGGCAACGGCATAACAGAGGCTATGAAGGATTACGTAAGGCCTCTGGTGCAGGGCGAAGCGACGATTAAAATTGCCGATGATGGCCTGCCGGTGTATATGCGGTTTGACAAAAAACTGGTTGAAAAGAAACTACACGAATACAAGTAAGGAACAGAAAAATTATGGAAGATATATTTGACGTAAAAGATAAGCGCATCGTCGTAACGGGCGGTGCCGGCGTGTTGTGCGGAACTATCGCAAAACAACTGGCTCACAGGGGGGCCAGCGTATGTATTCTCGATTATGATATTACAAAAGCGAAGCAACTCTGCGAAGAAATAAAAGCGAGGGGCGATTCCGCTGTAGCTGTTAAGGCAAATGTCCTGGACAAAGGGCAAATCGAAAAGGCTTTTACCGCTGCCATAGATACTCTGGGCAGCGTTGATATATTGATAAACGGTGCTGGTGGGAACAAAAAAGAGGCAACCACCTCGGAAAAGATGAGCTTCTTCGACATACCGGCAGATGCCATAAAATCAGTATTCGATTTGAACTTTTTAGGAACACTTCTCCCCTGCCAGGTATTCGGTAAATATATGGCCGATGAGGGCAAAGGGGTAATATTAAACGTATCGAGTATGAATGCGTTTCGGCCTTTGACTAAAATCCCCGCATACTCAGCCGCAAAAGCAGCGGTAAGTAATTTTACCCAGTGGCTGGCGGTACATATGTGTCAGAATTACTCGAAAAAGATAAGAGTTAACGCTATCGCACCGGGGTTCTTTCTGACAGAGCAGAACCGATTCCTCCTGACCGATGAAAAAAGTGGTGAGCTTACGACGAGAGGAAAAACTATTATCGACCATACCCCGATGGGACGGTTCGGCAATCCGCAAGAGCTTGTCGGCGCAGTGATGTGGTTAATAAGTGATGCCGCTGAATTTGTCAGCGGCATTGTCGTCCCCGTTGACGGCGGCTTCAGTGCATTCAGCGGGATTTAATAAACGTTTTAATTTGGAAAGGGTTTTAAAAATGGCAGAGGATGCAGCAAGGGCGTTGAAGGAATTCAAGGCGGAGCATAAGTTTTTTGTCGGAATTGACTCGGACGGATGTGCTTTCGACACGATGGGAATAAAGCAGAGGGAGTGTTTTTGTCCGACGATGATTGGCTGCTTCGGGCTCCAGTCGGTAGCACTTGCGGCAAGAGAAAGCAAGGTATTTACCGATTTATTCAGCAAAACAAGGGGAACTAACCGGCACAAGGCTGTCGCAAGGATACTAACCGAAGTTCTGCCCTCGCATCCTATGGTAAAAGAGCGGGGCTTTCAGGTGCCGATGTTCAAGCATTATCTCAAATGGGTAAATACTCCTGAAAGTCTGCTGAGCAATGACGGCCTCCGGCAGGCAATCGATGCGGAACAAAACGATGAAGCCAGAGAGGAGCTGTCACTTGCGCTGAGATGGAGCAAATGGGTTAATGAGCTGGTCGCTGAGATTGTAAAGGACATTCCGCCGTTCCCATATGTCAGAGAATCACTACAGAGAATTTGCAAAGACGCAGACGTTGTGGTTGTCTCGGCTACCCCAAACGAGGCGCTGGAGCGGGAATGGGCTGAGCACGACATAGCGAAGTTTGCAAAGGTAATAGCAGGCCAGGAGATGGGTAAAAAGGCCCAGCACCTGGAGTATGCAACCAAAGACAACTATGAAAAGAACCACGTCCTTATGATAGGTGACGCTCCCGGCGATATGAAGGCGGCAAAGCAGAATAATGCACTCTTTTATCCTGTTAATCCGGGCGGCGAGGCGGCAAGCTGGAAAAGATTCCACGACGAGGCCTTCGATAAGTTTATAAATGAACAATACGCAGGACAATATGAGAGTAAATTGGTCGATGAATTTGAGCAATGTCTCCCTGAAAAACCACCCTGGCTGAGTAAAAATTAGTCAAGGTATAGCGCGCACAAATATGCTTTTTTATCAAAAACAAAATGTTAGCGAAGGACTGAAAGAAGATGGCCTGAGAGAACTTCTTTACTCTGCGCTCGATAAACTGGGCAAAAGAAAAAAAGTCCTCATCGTACCGCCCGATATAACCAGGCTGCATTCGAGGGCGGGAGTGCTGACTCGATTCGCCTGGCAGTATTACGGCGACGCAGTTACCGACATCCTGCCTGCAATCGGCACGCATTGCCCGATGACCGAACAGCAAATCAGTACGATGTTCGCTGATGTCCCAGGTGATTTATTCCGTGTGCACGATTGGAGACGGGGCGTGGTAACACTCGGGCAGGCACCGCCGGAATTCGTTAGCAGCATCAGCGGAGGCAAACTTGATTATGCATGGCCGGCGCAGGTTGGTAAACTGATAGCCGAAGGGGATTTTGACTTAATACTTTCTATCGGCCAGGTCGTGCCGCACGAAGTGGCCGGTATGGCAAATTATAACAAGAACATCTTCATTGGCACCGGAGGCGCAGAAGGAATCAACAAAAGCCATTTTTTGGGCGCGGTCTGTGATATGGAAAAAATAATGGGGCACGCAGATACGCCAGTCAGAAAGGTGCTTAATTACGCATCCGAGAATTTCGCCGGCAAGATGCCCATTGTTTATATTCTAACTGTTGTAAAACCTGCTCACGAAAAAACGCAGGTCTGCGGACTCTTTGCAGGAGACGATAGTGAGTGTTTTAACCGGGCGTCGGAACTGTCGATGAAAGTCAATATTAATCTGCTCGATGAGCCTGTCGAAAAAATGGTCGTTTATTTACCTGCAGACGAATATAAAAGCACCTGGCTCGGCAACAAAAGCATCTACCGAACTAGAATGGCTTTAGCCGACGGCGGTGAGCTGATAGTCCTTGCGCCGGGGCTTTCGCAGTTCGGTGAGGACGCTGAGATTGACCGGCTGATAAGAAAGTACGGCTATCTCGGCACAGACAAAATACTGTCCCTCGTAAAGCAAAACCCCGACCTGCAGGCCAACTTAAGTGCGCCTGCGCATCTCATACACGGCTCTTCGGAAAACAGATTCGGCATCACTTATTGCCCGGCCGGTGGGGTAAACAAAGAAGAGATAGAATCGGTCAACTTCAAATACGCAGAATTGTCGGAGATGCAAAGACGATATAACGTTGCAAACCTCAGGCAGGGATTTAATGAAGTAAAAGGAGAAAAGATATACTTCATATCGAATCCGGGAATGGGACTGTGGTCGTATAAGAAAAAATTCATTTAGTATCCGTTAACTTTTAATCTACAGGAGCAATCAAAAATGGAACAGGCAGACATCGGAGTTATTGGTTTGGCGGTGATGGGCGAGAACCTCATCCTGAATATGGAAAGCAAAGGCTTTACGGTCGCCTGCTATAACAGAACAGTTTCAAAAGTGGATAGATTTACACAGGGCAGGGCCAGGGGCAAAAACATCATCGGATGTCATTCTATCGAAGAGCTGAGCGAAAACCTCAAAAAACCGCGAAAGGTAATGCTTATGGTAAAGGCGGGCAAACCCGTCGATGCCTTTATTGAAAAGGTTTTGCCGGCCCTGGAAGACGGTGACATAATCATAGACGGTGGAAACAGCCATTTCCCCGATACCATACGGCGAACAAAATACGTCGAGGACAATGGCAAGCTCTATATCGGGACGGGTGTCTCGGGTGGCGAAGAGGGTGCGCTAAAAGGACCGTCAATTATGCCGGGCGGCTCAAACGCTGCGTGGGAACCTGTCAAACCGATTTTCCAATCGATTTGCGCCAAGACACAGGACGGCTCACCCTGCTGTGAATGGGTCGGAGAAAACGGGGCGGGTCATTTTGTCAAAATGGTACACAACGGTATAGAATACGGCGATATGCAGCTTATCTGCGAAAGTTATAATCTGATGAAAACGGCCCTGGAAATGTCGAATCAACAGATGCACGATGTATTTGCCGAATGGAACAAAGGCAAGCTCGATTCATACCTTATTGAGATAACCAGAGACATTCTCGGCTATAAAGACGCCGACGGTAAGGCGGTGATAGATTTGATTCTGGATACCGCCGGCCAAAAAGGAACCGGTAAATGGACGGGGATGGAGGCACTTAATCTTGGCCAGCCTTTAACTCTCATAGCGGAGGCGGTATTTGCCAGATGTCTTTCGGCGCTAAAGGAAAAAAGGGTTGCTGCTTCCAAAGTACTGACCGGCCCGGGCGGCAAATTCGATAGTGACAAACAGGCTTTTATCGACGACCTGCAGGAAGCGCTTTATGCGTCCAAAATAGTAAGTTATGCTCAGGGGTATCAGTTAATGATGGCGGCGGCCGATGAATACAAGTGGAATTTGAACTACGGCGGTATCGCCCTGATGTGGCGAGGCGGATGTATTATCCGTTCGGCGTTTTTAGGCAAGATTCGAGACGCATTCGATAAAAACCCAGACCTCGATAACCTACTGCTCGATGAATTCTTCAAAAACGCCGTTGAAAACGCACAATCGAGCTGGAGAAAGGTCGTCTCAACTGCGATTCAACTGGGAATACCGGTACCGGCAATGACCTCTGCACTGGCTTTTTATGACGGCTATCGAAGCCAGCGGCTGCCGGCGAATTTACTGCAGGCCCAGAGGGATTACTTCGGCGCTCACACATACGAGAGAGTCGATAAGCCAAGGCGCGAGTTTTTCCATACCGACTGGACCGGCCATGGTGGTGATACTTCAGCTTCTACTTATACCGCTTAAAAACGGAGGCACTCAATATGGATATATTTATTACAGATGATTTCCTGCTGCAAAATAACACTGCAAAAACCCTTTACCACGACTATGCAGCCAAAATGCCGATATACGATTACCACAATCATCTGCCTGCCGGAGAAATCTCCGAAGACAAAAACTTTGATAATCTCACGCAAATCTGGCTCTACGGCGACCATTACAAGTGGCGGCTGATGAGGGCTAACGGCGTTAACGAAAAATATATCACCGGAAATGCAACCGATTATGAAAAGTTCCAAAAATGGGCATCCACAGTTCCTTATTGTATTGGCAACCCGCTTTATCACTGGGTGCACCTGGAACTCAAAAAACCCTTCGCAATTGCAGACAGGCTTCTTAACCCTGAAACCGCCAGATATATCTACGATGCGACGACCGAAATGCTGCACTCGCCACAGTTCAGTGTCCGAAACCTGCTGAGAAAATTTAACGTAAAACTGCTCTGCACCACCGAGGACCCACTCGACAGCCTGGAACACCACCAAAAGATAAAAAACGATAACTTTGAAATAAAAGTGCATACAGCCTGGCGGCCGGATAAGGCTATGGCGGTCGAGGACGAAGCTTCCTTTAATAACTGGGTTGACGGCTTAGCAGTTGCAACGAATACCGACATAAAAACTTTTGATGACTTTATCGAAGCGATAAAGCTCCGGCACGATTATTTCCACGATAACGGATGCCGCTTAAGTGACACAGGACTTACTAAAATAGATTTCTGCGCATTTACTACCGCTGAACTGAAAAAGATTTTCCTGAAAATAAGAGGCGGCCACCCGCTGTCGCCGCAGGAACAAACAAAATTCAAATCCGCCGTGCTTATCGAGCTTAGTATTATGAACTTTGAAAACCGGTGGGCACAACAGTTCCACATCGGAGCTTCGAGAAATAATAATTCAAGAATGTTTGGTGTCCTCGGAGCCGATGCCGGCTTCGATTCGATAGCGGACTATGAGGTAGCTGAGCCACTTTCGGCTTTTCTCGATGCCCTGGCTTCACAAAACAAACTTGCAAAAACTATTATTTACAATCTGAATCCATCAGACAACGAGGTGATAGCAGCGATGACGGGCAATTTCCAGGACGGGGAAACACCAGGAAAAATACAATTCGGTGCCGCCTGGTGGTTCCTCGACCACAAGAGCGGAATGGAAAAACAGCTTCAAACACTCTCGAACCTTGGCCTGTTAAGCAGGTTTATCGGAATGCTTACCGACTCTCGCAGTTTCCTTTCCTTTTCACGGCACGAATATTTCCGAAGAATCTTATGTAATATGCTGGCTGAAAAAGTCGAAGCTGGACTGTTACCGAACGATATGAAGCTTCTCGGCGAAATTACCGGCAATATATGCTTCAACAACGCCGAAAATTATTTCACTATGGAGCTTTGAGTTTTCGAGGAAAAGACACGAAGCCTATGATTGCAGAACAAATTGCATCCGGTGTTTTGGCAAAAATAGCACTGCCATTCTGGGACACAACCATTGTTATCGCTTATATCATTGGCATAATGATTTTGGGTATATGGGCCGGCTACAGAAAAAAAACATCGACTACTCAGTTATTCCTGGCCGGCCGTTCATTCCCATGGACAATCATCGGGCCGGGTTTATTCTGTGCCAATATATCTACAATCCACCTTGTCGGCCTCGCATCCGACGGCTACAGAACCGGGCTTGGCGTCGGCAATTTCGAATGGGGCGCTGCGTTTTGCCTAATAGTCTTAGGCCTCGTCTTTGCCCCTTTTTATTTCAGGAGCAAGCTCAGCACATTACCCGAATACGTTGAGAAAAGATACTGCCCGCTGACGCGTACAATACTCGCCGCTGTCTTTATCATCTCTGCTCTGCTTATTCATATAGGCATAAGCCTGTATGCCGGAGCAGCGGTCCTGGAGGAATTTTTCGGCTTTCCTATGCTTGTCTCCATTATCGGAATAGCAACCGTCACCGCCATTTACACCATCCTTGGCGGCCTCAGGGCTATTATGATTACCAATGTAGTACAGGCTGTCCTGCTAATCTTCGGTGCGATTATCCTGACAGCTTTCGGTTTGAATGCTTTATCTGAACGCGGCATCACAAGTTTAGCGCAGTTAAGACAAAGCGTCTCGCCCGATTTGGATGTCAGTATGATTCAGCCGATTAGAGATTCAGCCACCGGCAGGATGAATGCATATTCCTGGCTCGCTGTAATCGCCGGATATCCCATCCTTGGGATATGGTATTGGTGCACCGACCAGACAATAGTTCAAAACATCCTGGCTGCGAAATCCGAAAAAGACGGCAGAGACGGCGCAATTCTCGGCGGATTCCTCAAAATCCTTCCGGTTTTCATTATGGTCCTTCCCGGCGTTTTGGCTTTTGCACTTTTCAGAGATCAGATCGGCACTGATAACGATAAGGCCCTGATGGTGATGATGAAAAACCTCTTACCTGTAGGCCTGAGAGGACTGTTTGCAGCGGGATTGCTCGCCGCCTTAATGAGTACGATAGAAGCTGCTCTCAACAGCACCGCCACACTCACCACAACCGATATTATAAAGCGGATAAGGCCGAAAACAAAAGACAGAACTCTCGTATGGAGCGGAAGAATCACTGCCGGAGTAGTAATACTGCTGGCTATGGCATGGTCAACCCAGGGCGGAAAGTTCGAGAGCATTTTCGAGGCCATTAACAAAATACCTATGATGTTCGCACCGGCAATTACTACTATCTTTGTTTTGGGTGTCTTCTGGAAACGAGCTACGAAGTATGCCGCTGTTACGACACTTTTGTTCAACCTGGCCATCGGCATAGTCTATCTGGCAGTGGATATCCCGCTGATTCCCGGAATGACCGAGAGGCTCGTAGCCGACATCTGGGATATCCCATTTATGCTTGCCGGCGGAATCATCTTTGTAATGTGCATCGCAATCTTCATAATAGTCAGCCTGTCAACACCTGCCCCTGACCCGGAAAAACTGAAAAACCTTACCTGGAAGCATCCGCTGGAGTTCATCACATACGGCAAAATAACAGGCATAACCGACCCGAGAATTATGGCAGCCGCACTGTTCATTTTGATGATTGTTCTGTACTGTTTGCTCTCTTAAAGACAACGATAGGTTGATATTAACCCGGATTTGGTTAATATAGTGCTTATATATGGAAAATCCCAGATTAAAGTGGAAAGGACTTTATTATGGCACAATTTACAAGACGAGAGTTTATTAAGGCAGCCGGTGCAGGGGCAGCAGCTTCAACGGTACCGTTTTTTGCAACTGCTGCAACCAGAGCATCTGCCAATGAGACGGTCAATGTAGCAGTTGTGGGACTGAGCCAGGGAATGTATCATGCCAGGACTTATGCAGCCATAAAAAACTGCAGGCTGGCAGCTATCTGCGACGTGGACCCTAAACGTGTGCATAAAGCTGAAAAGAAACTCTCTAAGTACGGCAAACTTAAAAAGTATACTGACTATAGAAAGATAATTGATGACCCTGAAATTGATGCCGTAAGCATTGCGACCTGTGACCACTGGCACACGCCGATAGCACTGGCTGCGATACTGGCGGGCAAGCACGTATATGTGGAAAAGCCCTCGAGCCATACGGTACACGAAGCCAATCTTCTGATGAAGGCCGCACAAAAATACAACAAGTGTGTTCAGCACGGCACGCAGCGCCGCAGCAACAGGGGCTTTATCACGGCAATGAAAGCTCTTAAGGACGGCATCATAGGCGATGTTTATATGGCAAAGGTAATCAACCATCAGCATCGCGGCAGGATTGGCCGAGCCGAACCGACCAGCCCACCGTCTGGAATCAATTACGACCTCTGGCTTGGACCGGCACCGCTGCATCAGTTCACGAAAAACCGCTGGCATTATAAGTGGCACTGGTTCTGGGACTACGGCGGTGGCGACCTCGTCAACGACGGCATCCACCATCTCGACCTTGCCGTCTGGGGTACGGGTAAGGACAAAGTATATCCCACCCAGATAGTTACTTCGGGCGGACAGTTGCACTATAATGACGACCACCAGACTCCGGATACTCAGACCATAGTGTATATCTACCCGGACGTTCAGATTCTTTATGAGATGCGGTTGTGGACACCTTATCGTCTCGAAGGCTACACTAATGCGACGGTATTTTACGGCACAAAAGGTAAAATGGAAGGCACAACAGCCGAGGTGGACGGCGAAAAGATAACGGTCAGGCCCAAAGATTACGATGTACCGCCTGTCAAAGATATAATGGAAAACTTTATCGATGCGGTGCGTCACGATGACCCCTCGATGCTGAACTCTCCGATTACGACCGGCGGACCGATTTCGAACCTTTGCAACCTCGGAAATATCGGCACCAGACTCGGTAACGCCTCTCTTACCTATGACGGTGACATCTGTAAGATTACCAAATGCAGTGCAAGCATCAGCAAAGCCAATGCAATGCTGACCAAGGATTACCGGAAGCCTTATACGCTTGCATATACCGGTTAGGACGTGTAAGAAGATTTACACTTTTATATGGGAAATCTCAGGTATAAAAGGCTTCTTATAGATGGATAAAACGAAAGAAAAAATGCTGTTTAGCGAGATGACTTTTAATGCTCCTGACAGAAATGCAATTCTGAACAAACACAAACTACTCGAACAGATTAATACAGCATTTCAACAAACCTCTACTAGAGAACTGCGCGAAAAAGTATTTAGATTAAATGACCAGTTGTCGTCATTTGCTAAAGATAAAAATGGTTTGTGGAATATAGATTCTAACGGAGATACTGTTAAGATTAATCAGAAGTTTTTAGCAAACGAATTAAAACAGGTTGTAGAAGCTCTTTCGTTGAAAAGAGCAAAATATTATTTGAGCAGACTTAAGAAAAGTATTACACAAAAAAAGACAAATAGAATAAACGACATAAATCTTTACCGTTGGAAAGAGCGCTCTGATATTATAACAGATAGTTTATGGATTTTGGAAAAAAGGGATAATACCGGCGTTCACAGAGCTGATTACTGGGGGAACTTCATTCCTCAAATACCCAATCAGATAATTAAAAGATATACCAAAAAAGGAGATTGGATTTTAGACCCTTTCGCCGGATGTGGCACCACTCTCATTGAATCACAAAGATTAGGTAGAAATTGTATTGGTATAGAGATTAACAAAAAGATCTGTGATACCGCCAATGATTTAATAACAAAAGAACCCAATAAGCATAATACAATCAATGAAGTTTTACAGGGTGACAGTACAATAATTGATTTCAAAAATATATTGTCCCCGCACAAAAGAAAATCGGTACAGCTTTTGATAATGCATCCTCCTTACTTTGATATAATAAGATTTTCTAACAATCCAAAAGATTTATCAAATTCAAAGTCAGTTGATGATTTCCTGGAAAAAATGAAAAAGGTTGTTATAAGCACCCATAAAGTTTTAGATAAAGGTCGTTACTTTGCTTTAGTTATAGGCGATAAATATAGTAAAGGTCAATGGATACCATTAGGTTTTCTAACAATGCAAGAAATCCAGAAACAGG
>Ga0180438_10004671_pt1 | contig 19548 bp, 22 predicted proteins | sample SS_ome_12_FD_132455 | JGI IMG/M metagenome (GOLD analysis project Ga0180438, IMG submission 132455) | Hypersaline lake sediment archaeal communities from the Salton Sea, California, USA - SS_3_D_2 metaG | ecosystem: Environmental > Aquatic > Non-marine Saline and Alkaline > Hypersaline >... | reverse complement strand
CATCCTGGCCATGGGTTGGCACCAGCTTGAGGTTCATTATGTGGGTAGGGAAGAGGGAGGAGCGATGAGGCTCCACTGGCATCCGCCGGGAGGGGAGAGGGAGATCATTCCCCCTCTTGCTCTCTCCACCGTAGCTCCCGTTAACGGTCTGGTGGGCAGCTATTATCGCGGGGCAGATTGGGCGGGGGAACCTGTCTTCAAGCGCATTGATCCTTTGGTTTTCCTGACCTGCATCCCATCCCTGTGGGGTGGTCGCCCCAGCCCTGATTTGCAGGGCCAGCCTTACAGCGTCAAGTGGGTGGGTTATCTCCGCTTAGAAGAGGCGGGAGATTACACCTTCCAGGTAGCGTCCCAGAGCGGTGGGACGGTGGTTTATATAGATGATCACCGAGTGCTGGAGGAACCAGGACGACCCTACATCCTCTCCACCAGGGAGACTCGGGTGGCTCTGGAGGAGGGCTGGCACGAGATCGAGGTAAGGTACTCCTATCAGGATGGTGAGTTCAGTGGCGTCAGCCTGTATTGGATCCCCCCCTTTGGGGGGAGAGAAATTGTGCCACTGGATGTGCTTTATCCCTTTCGCTCCTCCTCTATCTTGACCGACTCATCCATCCAATTCAGGTAGGCTTTGCTTAAGGATACAAGGGGTAATTTGACATAAAATATTTTTCCAACCCCTGGGGCTTAAATCTTAAACTTTAAGCCCTTGACAAGTTGTTAGAAATGGTATATAATTGTAAGCGTTGTCTAGGTCCTCCCTGAATATCAAGTCACCCCCCTGAGATCGCTGGTGACTCATGGCAGAAGACTCTATTCTCAGACCCAGACCTCGAATGGTCGCCTCTTGTGCTTCCCCGCCCTTTTTATCGGTGATGATCACGGTAGCGTCCTGGGTTGATGGAAAGCCGACAGGGTCCGCATGGTGCGTGCTCTCGATGCTCGGAGCATCTTCTTCTATCAATGAGCGGTCGAAGCAGTAGCCTGCACCCTCAACGTCTCATGTTATACGATCTACAACTATCTCGACGAGGGGTGTAGGCTTGGAGGAATCCCCGCTATCTACTAAGGCGATAGTGGGTAAACAGGAAAGGAGGTGATCACTGCCGACACGTACATGATCAGCTAGAAGGAGTCTATTCTAAACGTTATTCAGATTAACATCCAACAAGGAGGAACACGATGAAAAGCCGCGATCTGGCATTGGTTGCCATTCTTCTGGCCATTGGGGCTGTGCTCTACATGTTCACCCCTAACATTGGTGTGGTCACCCCGGACACCGTAGTCACTTTTGCCGCCCTGGCCATCTTGCTGGTACGTCCCAAACTGTTGCCCGGTCTGGGCATCGGCATCGTCGCCGGTCTGCTAGGGATGTTTTTCTCCAAATCTTCCATCGCCTGGTTCAACATCCCGGCCCATGCTATCGGCGCTTTGGCCACGGCGGTGGTGGCCCTTAGCGTGGGCGAGTTGATGACCGGGCCTATCTCCTGGAAGCCGGCTGTAGGAGCGCTGGCCTACGGCGTGGTGAGCGGTGGGCTGTTCATCACCGCTATGCTCGTCTTGGGCATTTTCCCCTTCCAGGTTTACATCACCGCCGGGTGGGTCCAGGTCCTCTTGTCTACCCTCTCCAGCATCATTATCTGCATGATTCTGTACCTGCCAGCCAAGGCGCTGTATGAGAGGGCTGGATAGGTTCTCAGCCAAGGAGGGAATACGATGAAAAGCCGTGATCTGGCATTGGTTGCCGTCTTTCTAGCCATTGGGGCCATACTCTACATGTTCATCCCTAACATAGGCGTGGCCACCCCGGACATGGTGGTCACGTTTGCAACCCTGGCCATCTTGCTGGTGCGTCCCAAGCTATTGGAGGGTCTGGGCATTGGCATCGTCGCCGGTCTGTTAGGGATGTTCTTCTCCAAATCCCCCGTCGCTTGGTTCAACATCCCGGCCCATGCCATTGCCGCTTTGGCCACGACGGTGGTAGCCCTTAACGTGGGTGAGTTGAAAACCGGGCCTGTTGCCTGGAAGCCAGCTTTAGGGGCGCTGGCCTACGGCGTGGTGAGTGGCGGGTTGTTCATCACCGCTTTGCTCGTCGCTGGTGTCTTTCCCTTCCAGGTCTATATTACCCTCGGTTGGGGTACAATCTTGGCGGTTACCGGCGCCATCATCGTCATTTGCATGATTCTGTACCTGCCAGCCAAGGCGCTATATGAGAGGGCCGGATAGGTCCTCAGCCATCAGAGTGACAGACAATGAGCGAGATCGTAAGTTGAGGATCTGTCATTTCTACAAATTTTTCAGATTAACATCCAAAAGGAGGAATACAGATGAAAAGCCGCGATCTAGCATTGGTGGCCCTTCTTCTGGCCATTGGGGCTGTGCTCTACATGTTCATGCCTAATATTGGCGTGATCACCCCGGACCAAGTAGTTACGTTTGCAGCCCTGGCCATCATGTTGGTGCGTCCCAAGCTGTTGCCCGGTCTGGGCATCGGCTTCGTCGCCGGTCTGTTAGGGATGTTCTTCTCCAAATCTTCCATCGCCTGGTTCAACATCCCGTCCCACATTATCAGCGCTTTTTTTGCAACCCTGGTCGCTGCCAAGGTGGGCGAATTGAAAACCGGGCCTATCTCCTGGAAGCCGGCCGTGGTAGCGATAGCCTACGGGGTGCCGGGTGGTGGATCGTTTATCACCGCTATGCTCGCCTTGGGCATTTTCCCCTTCCAGGTTTACATCACCGCCGGGTGGGCCCAGGTCTTTTTGTCTACCCTCTCCAGCGTCATCATTGACATGATTCTATACCCACCAGCCAAGGCGCTGTACGAGAGGACTAGATAGGCCCCCAGCCATCGGAGTGACAGACAATGAGCGAGATTGTGAAAATTGAGAATCTGTCCTTTCGCTACAAGCGAGGGACAACTCTTGCCCTGACCGACATCAACTTTAGCGTGCGCGCAGGAGAGTTCGTGGGGATTACCGGGCCGGCTGGCGCTGGCAAGACCACTTTGCTCAGTTGCATCAACGGCGTGATCCCCCACTACTACTCCGGAGATCTGCAGGGGCAGGTCACAGTCAACGGCCTGCACGTAGCTACCAGCACCTTTCGTGACCTGGCCGGTCATGTGGGCACTGTCTTCGAAGACCCGGATTTCCAGATGGTTTCGATCTCTGTGGAGGAAGAGATTGCCTTCGGGCCGGAGAACCTGGGGATCCCACCCGGCGAGATCGAGGTGCGCATCCAGGATGCCCTGCAAAAGACGCGCATCCCCGACCTTCGAGAACGCACCATCAGCACGCTCTCTGGTGGGCAGAAACAGCGGGTGGCCATCTCGGCCGTCCTGAGCATGCTCCCCCGGGTACTCTTGCTCGACGAGCCGACCTCCGAGTTGGATCCCATCGGCACTCACGAGGTCTTTTCGGCTCTGCGTGAACTCAACCACCAGGCCGGGATCACCGTCATTGTGGTGTCTCAGAAAATGGAACGGCTGGTGGAGAACGCCGACCGCATCCTCGTGCTTTCGGAGGGGCGGCTGGTCCTGAGTGGACCGCCGCGCGATGTTTGCCTGCAACACGATGTTCTGGAACAAGTCGGTGCCCGCGTGCCCCAGGCTGCTGAATTCATGATCTCGCTCTTGTCTCGACTGGATCGTCCTTTTCGACTTGACGCAGTTCCCCTCACCGTCGAGGAGGCCGTCCCCATGCTGCGAAAGATTTTGGATGAAAGTGGAGTGGCCTGATGGAACCTATCATCGAAGTCAGGGATCTGCACCATCGCTATCCCAATGGTTTCCACGCCCTGCGTGGTGTGAGTTTGACTGTTGACCGGGGCGAGTTCATAGCCATCATCGGGCAGAACGGATCCGGTAAAACCACATTCGTCAAGCACCTGAACGGCTTGCTGCGAGCCACGGCGGGGACTGTTTACGTCAATGGTCAGGACGTGAGCAAACGCAAGGTCTCCGAGATGGCCCGCGTCGTGGGCTACTGCTTCCAGAACCCGGATCATCAGATTTTCTGTGACACAGTGTATAATGAAGTCGCCTACGGTCCCCGTAACTTGCATTTGAGCCAGGCTGAGATAGACGAAAGAGTGGTAGAGGCCCTGGGCGCAGTTGGGATGCTACACCTCCAACCCAGCATGCCCAGGGATCTGAGCAAGGGGCAGCGGCAACGGTTGGCGGTGGCCTCCGTGCTCTCTATGCGCCCGGAGGTCTTGATCGTGGATGAACCCACCACTGGTCAGGACTATCGGGATGGATTGGAGATGTTGAATCTGGTGCAGCGACTCAACCAAGCCGGGCACACTGTTCTATTCATCACCCACGATATGCCTATGGTCGCCCGCTTTGCTCAGCGCGTCATCGTCTTTCGAGATGGGCAAATCCTCCTGGATGGGGCGACTCGGCAGGTGTTTGGCCAGGCGGACACGTTGCGGACCACCTTCCTGGCTCCTCCCCAGATCACAAGCCTGGCCCAGGCTTTGCCAGAGTTTTTCCCGGATACTGTGCTTTCCGTGGCCGAGATGGTGGACCAGACTCTGGACACGCTTCAGAAGCGAGGGAAGGAGGTGAGGCCGTCATGATGGAATATGTGCCTCGGCGCTCTCTGATCCACGATCTGCATCCTGTGACCAAGCTGGCCTGGTCGCTGACTGTCCTGATCCTGGCTCTGGTCTTCAATAACCCCTGGTATCTGGCCGCCGTCATCCTGAGCGTGGTTCTGGTAGGGCTCATGGGCAAGGTGGTCAAAGAGACCCTTGTCTACCTGGGGGCGATGCTCCTTGTGTCTGCTTTCGTCTTTTTGTTCCAGGTGTTGTTCCGACCTGGAGGACAGGTTTTGTTCACCGTGTTCCCATCCTCCTGGCCAATGGTCGGAGGGTGGTTGCCTGTAACGGAGGGGGGCGTGTTGTATGGCTTTGCTATGAGTCTGCGGATGCTGTGTATCATCAGCGCCTTTCCGGTCATCCTGACCACCACCCAACCCCGTGACCTCGTTATGGCCATGGTGGATACGTTGCATGTGCCCTATGATTATGCCTTTATGTTCACCACTGCCCTCCGTTTCATGCCCATCGTCATGGCAGAGGTCAGCACCATTTCCCAGGCCCAGCGCTCCAGGGCCTATGCAGTGGAAGGCTGGAACCCCATCCGCAAGTTACAGGCCTTTGGACCTATCGCCATGCCCATTGTGTTCATCGCCATCGAAAAGGCCGACCGGCTGGGGCTGTGCATGGACCTGCGCGGCTACGGCGCTAAAGGACGCACTTATCTGCGTATGCTAAAGCTGCGTTTCCCCGACTGGGCCGCGTTGGCTCTGATGGCCATCGTCATCATCGGGTCCATTGTCGCAGCCACACAAGGGTATGGCTGGATCGTCATCCCACAATAAATTGCAAGGAGGCAATTATCTCTCATGACGTATCAGTTCCCTGAAGCGGAACCCTATCGCATCAAAGTGGTCGAGCCTATCAAGATGACCACCCGCTCACAACGCGAACAGATCCTGAAGGATGCTCACTACAACATCTTCTATGTTCGAGCCGAGGACGTTTATATAGATTTGCTCACCGACAGTGGCACCTCAGCCATGAGCCAGGATCAGTGGGCTGGCATCATGATTGGCGATGAGTCTTATGCTGGCTGTCGTAACTGGTTTCACTTGCAGGAGACCATCCAGGATATCACCGGCCACAAGTACGTGGTCCCTACGCACCAGGGCCGACCAGCCGAAAATATCCTTACACTGATCCACATTCGGCCAGGGCTGTCAGCTCTGAGCAATATGTTTTTTGATAGTACCCACGCCCACGTGGAAACAAAGGGTGGGACCCCCCGAGATTGCATCATTGATGAGGGACTCGATAGCGAAAGTGACCACCCTTTCAAGGGCAACGTGGACATTGACAAACTGGAAGAGCACATCAAGAGGGTGGGCCCGGAGCAGGTTGCTCTCATCCTCGTTACGGTGACTTGCAACAACAACGGCGGACAGCCCGTGTCTATGGCCAACCTTCGCGCTGTGCGCGCCGTGGCCGACAAATACGGGTTGCCCTTTTTCTTGGATGCGGCCCGCTTTGCTGAGAACGCTTTCTTTGTCAAATTGCGTGAGCCAGGATATGCCGACAAGTCGCTCAAGGAAATCGCCCGCGAGATGTTTTCCTACGTTGATGGATGCACGATGAGCTCCAAGAAGGACGGTTTGGTGAACATCGGCGGGTTCCTGACCCTCAACGATGAGGCGAAATACCGCCAGGCTCAGCAATACCTGATTCTCATGGAAGGCTTTGTCACCTATGGAGGGATGGCCGGACGCGATCTGGAGGCCCTGGCACGGGGGCTGAAGGAGGTGCTGGACGAATCCTACATGGCCAATCGGGTGCGCCAGGTGCACTATCTGGGGAATCAGATGCTGGATGCCGGGGTGCCGGTTTTCGAGCCCATCGGCGGTCACTGCGTTCTGCTGGACATGAAGCGATTCTTGCCCCATGTTCCCCAGGGCCAGTTCCCCAATGAGGCTTTTTGTGCCCAGCTCTATCTGGACTCGGGAACACGGGCTATCGGCCTGGGGCAACTGGCTTTTGGTGGGGTGGATAAGGAGACCAGTGAGGTCATCTATGCCCCGCTGGAGGTCGTGCGCATGACCATCCCCCGGCGGGTATATACGGACAATCACATGGACGTGGTAGCAGGGAGTGTCATTCGTATCCACGAGCGGCGGGATAGTGTACGGGGCATGAAGATAGTCTGGCAACCTGAGGCGCTGCGGCACTTTACGGCGCACCTAGCTCCGTTATGAGCGAAGAACAGTCAGCATACTCTGCTTCGAGAAGCAAACAACAGCCTGAGGCAAAAGCTACTTTTTGTGTCTCAGAGCCGGGGGAGGAGCCAGTCTCCTCCCTTTTTGTCATAAACCTCGCGTTATCAGAAATTGGTTTGAGCAATCAACTGGGAGGTTAGACGTTGGCTCAAAACAAAAGAGCAGATGTAAACTTTTCAGATTCTTTGGATGTGCAAAAAGCAGCGGAGACATTCGTCGAAGCTTTCAATAACCTCGACTGGGAGCGATTTCGTCACAGCTTTTCTGCTGACGCTACAGTTTTTTTCCCATTTCAAGGTGTTCCACGTCGAGTGAATGGAAAAGATGAAATTGAAACTGTATTCAAGTCCTTCTTTGATGATGTGCGAAAGCAAAAACCTACTCCACCGCATTTGGACATTGAACCAAAGGAAATGAAAATCCAGATGTTGGGAGATAGTGCAGTCGTGACCTTCCATCTGCTGAGAGACAACAATTCATTGGGGCGGCGGACTGTAATCTTTCAGAAACAAAAAGGGGTTTGGTTGATCGTTCACCTTCATGCATCAAATCTTGTGACTCTGAAATGAGGACAAATCTGATGACCAATACACAACGCGACTGGGGACAATTTGCTCTGCTTCTTATTGATGTACAGAAGGATTTCTGGACGGAAGAAAGGGCCAAGAATTTCGCCCATTTTCCCACAAACATTGTCCGGCTCTTGACTTTATGCCGGACTGAAGGCATAGAGGTTATCCATCTTCGTTCGATCTTTAAGCCAGACATGTCTGATTGGATGCCAAAGTATAAATTGGGCGGGTGGATTCCCTGCGTCCAGGGGACAGCAGGTGTAGAGACGTTGCCTTTTGCGCTCGATAGTCCCGGCGAAGCCGTTATTATCAAGCAAACATTCGACGGCTTCTATAACCCAGAGCTTTTGCCATATCTACGACAAAAACGGAAGCGATTTGTCCTGACGGCGGGGTTGCTCACTTCTGTCTGCGTGTTCCTCACCACAGCCTCGGCTGCCCAGAATGGCTTTCTAGCCGCTGTTGTTGAAGACTGTTGCGCTGACGATCCATACGCGCATGAACATACACTAAACAGGTACGGTTTTATCTTCGAACGAACGACTGTAGACCGCATTTCTGAGCATTATCCCGATTGGGTGGCTGCCTTGAGGAAACTTGGTTAGAGGAAGTGGTGGGGCATTCAATCACCCATCTGACTCAAGATAAGGAGTTGCTCTATGGCAGCAGGAGAGAACAAAAACACTGCTCCTCCCCAAAGGGGGGCTCTTGATCCCCGAATAGAGGCATGGCTGCGACAGACGGAACAACAAGATGTTCCGCCTTTAGAGACCCTAACACCCATGCAAGTAAGAGAAGTGGCAGATGCTGCTGCAAGGGAGCTATGCGGAGCTCCGGAAGCTATTGCAAACGTTGAAAACTTGGCTGTTCCAGGTCCGGCTGGACAGATTCCGGTACGCATCTATACGCCGCGAGGTAACGGCCCATTTCCCATCCTCGCTTATTTCCACGGCGGCGGTTGGGTCTTTTGCAACCTCGATACTCATGACAATGTGTGTCGGTCTCTTGCAAATGGAGCGGGCTGTGTCGTGGTTTCTGTTGACTACCGGTTGGCACCAGAGCACAGGTTTCCGGCAGCTTTAGAAGATGCATACGCTGCAACACAATGGGGGGCAGACAATGCGGTTCGTATCAACGGTGACCCGACCCGTATTGCGGTTGGCGGAGATAGTAGCGGAGGCAATTTGGCGGCGGGCGTGTCGCTCGTGGCAAAGGATCAGAAAGGGCCCTCCCTGATGTATCAGTTGCTCGTTAATCCTGCGACCAATCTTGCCTCGCTTGACACCGATTCGTACTGCGAATTTGCGGAAGGTTATGGTCTGAGCAAAGCAGAGATTGAATGGTATCGGGACCACTATCTGGAGAGTGAAAAAGACTGGCGGCATCCATACGCCTCTCCCCTGCTCGCCGATGATCTAAACGGCTTACCTCCTGCCTTTGTAATCACAAGCGAATTTGATGTGCTAAGAGATGAAGGAGAAGCTTACGCTCATCGGTTGAAACAAGCAAGAGTTCCCGTAACATGTATGCGCTGTAGGGGGATGATCCATTTCGGATTCCATTGGGCTGTCGCAACAGAAATAGCCAGGGATGCTATAGACAAAGCCGCTGCTGCACTGCGTTCGGCCTTCTCCCAAAAGCTCCCGCGGTAGTTTCTTGACGCTCCATCATCGCTACTATAAGTGGTACATGAGGTTAAGACCAATGCGGTTTACTTAGCAGGCCGGGCTCCCATGCCCGGCGGCGTGGGAGCCGCCTCCGCTGTCTTAAGTAAGCCGTATTGAGGTTAAGACTCATCTAAATGCAGGGCGGTTTCTTCCCCTATCTCCTCCTGAACGGACTCTTCAATCCACTTCAGATAAGATTTGCTTCCGGCTACGATGGGCAGGGCAATGATCTCTGGCACCTCGTAGCTATGCAGATCTTTGACCCGAGCAGCCAGGGAGTCGAACAGCTCTGATCGGCTCTTGGCTATGAGCAGCACCTCGCTGTCTATGTGAATCTCTCCCTGCCAGCGATAGATCGAGATGATGGCCGGGACAATGTTCACGCAGGCGGCCAGCCTCTCCTCGACGAGGGCTTGGGCTATTTTCTCCGCTTCTTCCAAAGTGTTGGTGGTGATAGAAACCAACAAATGATCAGGGTCTGGCATCTTGCGGTTTTCCTCCTGTTTAAATTGAGGGCTGTCAGCCTACCATATTGTACCACAGTATCCCCCGGTAGCATAGATCAGAGAGAGGGGCGTTTTGGTGGTTTAATGGGTTGCGGTGATATACTTTTGGACTGTGGCTGTCAGTTCCTCAGGGCTGAAGGGTTTGGGGAGAAAGGCTGTCCCTCCAGCCTCCAGTGCGGCCTGCTCTTCGCTATGCCAGGCGGAGACAAAGATCACCGGAATGGAGGCGGTAGCCGGGTCGGCTTTGAGGCGACGACAGGCTTCGATGCCCCCTATGCCAGGCATCCGCACGTCCATGACGATCAGGGCCGGCTGATGGGCAATGGCCAGGGCAATGGCTTCCTCGCCGTTTTTGGCTTCGAGCACCTCGAAATCTCCGCTGCTTTTCAGGCAAAAGCAGACCAGGGTGCGGATGTCCGGTTCGTCGTCTACTGCCATGATCACTTTCCTGGACATGGGTTTTCCTCCAGTAGAAGAATGCCTCGCAAGTCGGGAATAACCAGGGTTTCTTTTTCCAGTTCGACCATGCCTCTGGTCAGGACCCGATCCAGGGTGAGAGGTCGGCTGGAGGGTTGATGGGCGATGGGCAAACGGAGCAACCGAATCTCTGGCCGAACCAGAAAGCCGACTAACGTACCTTGGTTGGATCCTCTCTTCAAAGCGTTCCCTTCAGAGCTCCGGACAGGCAGGACGTGGTCCTTGTCGCGGGCGATCATGAGACGGGTTCGCCCATTGGCGTTGGATCGTGCCAGCCCTGCCAGCCCCAGGCGATTGGCCAGGTCAATGACCGGCACTGGTCGGTCACGCCAGTTGACAAGACCCAACACAAAGGCGGGCGCCGCAGGAACGGGAGTCATAGGAAGGGGTTCGAGGATCTCAAGGACCTGAGAAATGCTTAGGCCGAAAGAGAGGGCCCTTTCAACCAGGTAGGGCTCTGTGATGGAAAACATCACGATTTGGCCGTGGCTACGGCGCTGGCCCCTGGCACGGGCTGTCGGCGACTTGGGTGCAGATGCAAGCCCCGCCTCTATTGGTTTGCTGACACTTGGCGGGGCGTCAGGATGCAGTCGTTCTGGCGACAAGAACAAAATCAATTCTTCGTCCAGCTTGATGACTCCCTTGAAATAGTTGCGGCTGTTGACGACGACGGAGGGCAGTGGGACAACATGGTCTGCTGAGATCTGGATCACTTGCGAGACGCGATCAACCAGCAATCCCCAGGGCTGCTCCTCCTCCCTCCCCTCTGCTTGCGGGGGGGAGAGGGGGGGATTCAACACAATAATACGCTGCAAGGCGCTGCCCCCTCCCTCTGGGGGCGGGGGGGGCAGTGGGGAACGCCCGAGCCGACTCGCCAGGCTGAAAACGGGAATGTCCCCGTCATTCCCAGGCAGCCATCCCGTAGGTCTGTGTAGATTGGCAGGTATGGAAAACTGCCCTGTCGAAGGGTTGTCCATCCCCGGGTGACGACGTAAACGATCGGTGCGCTGGATGCTGCGCACCCAGGACATATCCAGACCGTAGGTTTCGTCCGCTATGTCACAACGAATCAAGTGCAACGTCTCAGTTGTCCTGGTTTGGTTCAACATGTTTGCCCCTCCTGGTTATGGAAGCTTATTGTCCTGTAGGTTTTTTTATCGTGTCATTCTCAAGAGTTGGGCGATCTGGGCTGGCGGTGCGACGTGGTCTACGACACCTTTTTCGATGGCCCTTTGAGGCATCCCGTTGACCACACAACTGGCTGCATCCTGGGCAAAGGTTTTGCCCCCTTTGGAGCGGATAGAAACCAGTCCCAGCGAGCCGTCGTTGCCCATGCCGGTCAGCACGACGCCTTTCGCCCGTGCTCCATAGAACTGCGCCACGGATTGCATCGTCACGTCAACCGAGGGACGGTGTCCCCCGATTTCAGGGCCCTGGTTGAGTTCCACCCGCGAGTCGGGCCGCAACAGCAGATGATAGCCCCCTGGTGCTATCAGGACAAGGCCAGGTTGCAGACGGTCTCCCGTTTCGGCCTCTTTGACTGTGAGAGGAACCTGACGGTTCAATTGAGCAGCCAGGACCCCGGTGAAAGTGGCTGGCATGTGCTGGACGACAATGATCGCAGCCGTAAAGTCAGCCGGCAGGTTACTCAGCAACTCGCGCAGCGCCACCGGCCCGCCCGTTGAAGCGCCGATGACGACCACACCGCCGGGCAGGAAGGGTGAGATATCTCTTCGCTGGGTTCTTTCTCCTACATCAGCGGGTATGGAAACCTGCCCTGTACCTTCCGACGGGTAGGCTGGTGGCGGAGCTGTGTCCTGATGGTTCGACAGGCTCACCACAGCGGCTTGTCGAAGGGCCGGCACCGTTTCCCGGTCTTGACGACGGGGGCGCAGTGAGCGAATCACCTTGATCTGCGATGCAGCCCGCACCTTGGCTATGATTTCCTGGCGCAAGGCTGCAGGGTCAGTATCCACGCCAGGTGTATATTTGAGGATAAAGTCCACGGCCCCCATGTCGAGGGCCTGGAGCGTGATGGCCGCCGCCCGACGGCTCACCCCGCTGACCAGGACGACCGGGGTGGGGCAATCGTACATAATGTGCTCCAGAGCCTCCAACCCGTTCATCTCTGGCATTTCCAGGTCGAGGGTGACCGTATCGGGGTGCAATTCTTTGACCAGTTCCACGGCCCGTGACCCGTTCAGCGCAGTGCCCACCACTTGAAAGTCAGACGATGACTGCAAGTAGGAGGTCAGCAGGCGGCAGACGAAGGGCGAATCGTCGGCCACCACCACGCGAATGGGCTTGGTCATGCGGATACCGCTCCCCTTGACACCCGCACCAGATGGCGGATGATGTTGATCAATGTCTCATCCTGATAGGGCTTGACGATGTACTCTGAAGCCCCCAGTTCCAGCGCTTTGCGACGGTGCTTTTCACCAGCGCGTGAGGTCAGGATGACGAGCGGAATGTTTCGATACGCCTCGTGCCCTTTCAACGTGGTCATCAACTCATAGCCATCCATACGCGGCATTTCGATGTCCACCAGGATCAAGTCTGGCGGTTGCGCGGAGCGCTGGATGATTTCCAGAGCTTCCAGTCCATCTTTGGCCGTCATCGGCTGCCAACCGACGCTTTTGATCAGATTCGAGACGACGCGCCGCACGCTCACCGAATCGTCCACAATCATGACAGTCAGGGCCTCGCGAGCCCTCGCGGCCGGCGGATGAAGGGGAGGTGTCCAAGTCTGGACTTCTTTCGGGGCCTCGACGACCAGGTCAGTGGGGTTCAGGATGAGGACCACGCTGCCATCGCCCATAAGGGTCGCCCCCATCACCCCGTGTACCCGGCGCAGGTGGTTGCCCAGAGTCTTGATCACAATTTCACGTCCCGTCAGGAGTTGATCCACGACCAGGGCGACTTGTTTGGCCCCGGTGCTGAGGATCAGCACCGGGAGGCGTTGCACCGTTTCATCAGCCGGTTGCTCAAGGTTGAGCACCTGGCCCAGATGAAGCATGGGGTAGATCTGCCCTCCCACCCGGACCACTGGCTCCTGACCAACGCGTTCGATTTCCTCCCGTTCCAGGCGGAGAATCTGCGTGACCGCGCCCAGGGGGATGGCGAACGTTTCGTTGTGAGCCTTGACCAGCAAAGCCTGCGTGACAGCCAGCGTCATGGGCAGGCGGATGGTAAAAGTCACGCCCTGTCCAGGCTTGGAGTCGAGGGTCACAGTGCCTTTCAACTTGTGGACGTTCGTCTTGACGACGTCCAGGCCCACACCGCGTCCGGACACCTCGCTGACTTGACCGGCTGTACTAAAGCCCGGCGAAAAGACCAATGAGTGTAATTCTTCGTCAGATAGCTGGGGCGCGTCGGCCTCAGAGACATAGCCCCTGTTGATGGCAGCCGAGCGAAGGATTTCGGGCTCCAGGCCGGCTCCGTCGTCGCTGACCTGAATGACCACCTGGTTGCCTTCGTGGTAGGCGCGCAGGCGGATCAGACCCCTTTCTGGTTTGCCCAGTACCTGGCGCAAGGCTGGGGGTTCGATGCCGTGACCCACCGCGTTGCGCAAAAGGTGTAGCAACGGATCGGCCATTTCCTCCAACACGGTTTTGTCCAGTTCTATGCCTTCACCCTCCAGTACCAGGTCTGCCAACTTGCCCTGTTCACGAGCCAGGACGCGGACAGCGCGATGCAGGCGAGTAGCCAGGGCAGCCAGGGGCACCATGCGGACCCGCATCAACTTGTCCTGTATCTCACTGGAGAGGCGTCCCTGGCGGTTTAGGATGCTTTCGAAATCGCCGATCAGGGTGCCCAGTTCATTACCCACTGTCCTGATGTCGCTGGACGTCTCGGTCAGTTCCCGCGACAAACGGTGAAATTCGGTGTAACGATCAAATTCCAGGTCGTCAAAGCCGTGTGTGTTCAGGGTCTCCTGGTAGGACAAGTTGCCAACTTGTCCTACAGTCAAAGGGCCTGTCCTGAGCTCAGTCGAAGGGCCTGTCCTGAGCCCAGTCGAAGGGCCTGTCCTGAGCCCAGTCGAAGGATTGCCAACCTGTCCTACAGGCGACAGCACCAATCTGCCTGCCAGCGCACTCACTTCGTATTGGGTCTCTAGCTTTGACGATACGCGCTGCAAGCGATCAGTACTGAACTGTAGTTCTCCGACCTCACGCACAAAGTCGGCCATGCGTTGCTCAAAGACCGTACGACTAATGGTCAGTTCACTGACCAGTCTGATCAGTTCGTCCAGGCGCTCGAGCGGGACGCGCACCACCTCACCGGGCTTGCGTGGGACTGGGGCCACGACCCTTTTGGGTGTTTCGGGTTCGACAGCTTCTCCGGGGCGTGGTGCCAGTTCGGCCAGGTCAATGATCTTTTCCTCACCCAGTGGCTCTATTCTTCGCGCCAGCTTTTCCACGGAAGGCACCTGGCCTAGCAAGGTCGAATAGCGAGCGTACAAGTCTTGTAGGGTGCCCCGCATTGTTTCCTCTTCGGCCTCGCCACCGGCCATGTCCTCCAGGGCATCGGCTGAAGCGAACAATAGATCCATGAGGTCAGAGTCAACTGCCAGGCTGCCCTCGTACAGAAGGTCCAGCAGATCCTCCATCCTGTGCGCCAACTGGGCGATGGCCCGCAAGCCAACCGCGCCCGCCGCGCCCTTGAGGGTATGGACGCTGCGGCGAACATCTTGTAGCAACTCTTTGTGTTCGGGCTGCTTGTCCAGAGAGGACAGCAAGATGCTGATGTTGCGCAGGTGGTCTTCGGCTTCGAGAGAGAAAGCCTCTATCAGTTCTGGAGAGACCTCTTCATAGTGGGCGATTTCGGCTGTGGACGTAGGGGCGGGTTTCACATCTGTCCTTACCTGCTCTTCTTCCGCTGCGAGTGTGGGGGCTCCTGCAACTTTGGCCAGCACCTCTTCCACCGCTGCTTCATCCTCTTCCTCAGGCAGTCCCCGCAGGCGACGGTAGGCCCGGGTCACCTCGGCCAGCAGAGGGCGTTCGTGCAGCGTGCCGCTCAACACACCGTCCAGGTAGCCTTCGATCTGCGAGACCGTCTTACGTAACAGGGTTGCTGTCTCGTCGTTCATGGCCAGTTGGCCGGCTGCGATCTCTTCGAGGGCTTCTTCTATGTAATAAGCGATGTGACTCAAGCCAACCAGGCCCACCATAGAAGCCGCACCCTTGATGGTGTGAGCGTAACGGTGGGTTTCTTCCATCACTTCTGGCTGTTGGGGATTCTTGTGCAGGGACTGGACGCCCTCCATGATGGCAGGCAGGTAACTCTTGGCCTCCTCTACGAAACCAATCAGAATGGTCTTGTCTATTGATCTGGTCATAGTCTGTCTCCCTTTATGATCATTTGACCCGTTTGTAAACTAAAGAGTCTTCAAAGTGTGCCAACTGCACCCCAGGGAGTTTGAGGCCGGTGACCTCGGCTGGGGCCAGGAACAGGTAGCCGCCGGGATTGAGCCGCTGGCACAGGTGCCGGACGGTCTCCGCCCTGGATTCGGGCTTGAAGTAGATGAGCACGTTCTGACAAAAGATCACGTCCTGGGCGGTAACCCAGTAACTGGTTGGATCGCTCAGATTGAGGTGGCCAAAGTGGACCATCTGCCGCACTCTTTTCGCTACCCGGTAGCGGGTTGTGCTGCCCACGGAGAGGGTAGGCACCTTTGTCCCGGTTTCTCCCTCCACCGTCAGGTACTTGTCCCGGTAATACTCCGGCATGAACCTGACTTCGAAGGGCTTGTAGAGCCCCCGGCGTGCCTTTCCCAAAGCGCGACGGCTGATATCGGTGGCCATGATCTCCACCTGCCATAGCTCTGCAAAGCCCACAGTCTCCAGGAAGAGCATCGCCAGCGAGTAGGCTTCCTGGCCGGTGGAGCAGCCAGCGCTCCACATCCGGAGAGTGTTGAGGCTGCGTTCTTGATTGCGGTGCAACAGATGGGGTAGGATTTCTGCCAAAGCCCGGAAGGACGGCTCGTGGCGAAAAAAGCCGGTCTCGCCGATGACAAGCAACTCCAGCAATTCTTCCCATTCCTTGTCCCCTTGCGGGTTAAAACGCACAAAGTGGTAGTACTCGCCGCAACTGTGTATCCGGCGGGTGCGCATCCGTTCCCAGATCCGGCGGGCCAGAAACTCCCGGCGATTTTCTGGAAAGTCAAGGCCGCTCCTTTGCCAGATGAACTCCCGCCAGGCTTCATACTCGTTCGTCGTCAGATCGGGTCGTGCCGTTCCCTCTCGCTCCGTCATGGCCTTGGGCGACCTTCCAGGCCTGACGGGTTTCCAGAAACCCTCGGCCCTTTACAGCGATCCGCGGTGGGAGAGGAACGCATCGCAGTCGGTTTCTCCTCACGGCCTCACTTGCGGCCTAGGCCGTTTCAACTTTGGTCACTACGAACTCGCCGTAGCTGTCGCCACATTCGATCCCTTTGGCCTGCTGGCACTGGAAAGTGTAGAGGCCGTTGGGGTACGGGTTGCCATAGGCCAGGTCCATAAAAGCCCCGCTGACGCCCCGGATCATGTAGGCGCTGGGCCTGATGATCGCACCGTCCTCGGCCATGTCGGCTTCGTAGTAATCGTAGGCGCGGACGACCATTTTCTCTCCGGGGATCAACTCGACGATCTCGGCCTTGCCCCAACCCCAGGCAGTGAACACGGCGTAGGCTCCGTGCAGGACGTCTTCGGGTACCTTTTCGACCATGGGTGCCACGACGGCTTTCCATTCTTCGGAGTTGATGATGCCATAGCCAGTGTGGTAGCCACATTCGTGGGCGGCGTTGACCAGCAGATACTCGGCGGCCTCCAGGAGGTCCGGATCTACCTTGTTCGTCAGTCGCTGGGCAAAATTGTTCCAAAAGCTCGCTGGCAATTGGGTGATGAACACGCCGTAGGCAGGAATCAGGCCCTCTTCGTTGCCGGATATTTGGACTTGGGAGAGGTTATCAATGATCGCTTGTCTATCAATAGCCACAGTGAGTTCTCCTTCTTGATTGATTGTGCTAACGGTGAGTAGTGACGGCTTTAGCCGTTCCCGGCGACTGAAGTCGCTACTGCTCATTTTGAGCTGACGATGAAGAGGGACCTTGCTGCGCCGGTGACGATACTTTCTACCTCGCTGACAATGTAGCTCTGCACGGGCTTGCCATAGGCCGTCGCAAACAGCGCGGCGATGTAGCCACGGGTGACAAAGTTGACCGCTTTGTCCTTCTTGCCCCATTTCTTGATCCAGCCCTCGTCTACGTGGGAATGTTCCAGGGCCACTTTGCCCGACGTTTCCCCAGCACTGAGGACCTTCATCTGACCCAGGCCGATCACGGCGTAATACTGGCAACCGACTTCCAGCTTTTCATCCGGGGTCAGCTCCGGGTGGGCCTGGTAAGAGTCGGACAACATGTCGAAGAAACTGTCTTCGGCCGATTGCGCCAGGATCGTCTTGGCGTCAATGAACTCGGCGTCCATGGCCAGTTGGGTGTAGAGAGAGGCATAGTGGTGGCAGTGCAGCACCGACAGTTGGCCGTTCAGATAGTGGCGGCATCGTTTCTCGTCAAACTCGTGTTCGAGTTCCATAACGACTGGTTGGTCACTCATGGGTTGTTTCTCCTTAATCATAGTTTCTCTATTAGAAATCAGGCTCTTCGCCGGTGACCTCTCTGACGGCAGCCTTGATCTTTTGGAGGAGATCCGGACTATCCGGCTCCTCTTTCGCCTGTAGGCTGGTCATACGTACCTTCAGCGCCAGGCGCATTCGACCGACAATGCCCGCCTTGTTCTGAGTGAATTCGTAATATTTTACAAGCCTTTCAGCCATTGCCCCCTCCTTTGGCATAGTTTTTTTCTTGGGCAGTTGGATGCGAATGACCCATTACCATGTTTACGGTGATCTCCTTATCAAAATCTTTCTCAACTCATTTTCGAATCTTTCCTTTCTGCTTTGCTGCTCTTTGCTGGGCAAGATCACCTGAAAAGTCTGCTCATCTTGCACGCCCTTCAGTTGCAGCCCATCTTGCGAACGGACGCAGAAAAAGGGCCGGGGAAACTGGGGGAAATAATCCAATTGACCCAGGGCTGCCAGAGACTTGATGAAGGCTTTGTCTATCGTGCTTTGCACCAGGCGATACTCGTAGACCCTGCTGCCGTCAAAGCAATCTTCTACCTTCCGGCTCTCAAAGTCATTCATGATGTAAAACGTGAGGCGTGAAGCGTGGTGTGAATTCTTTGAACACGTCCAGTACGTGATCCACTTCGGCTGCTGTCGTAAACCGGGAGAGACTGAGGCGCAGCGACCCGGTTGGTGCGGTGCCGATATATCTGTGAATCAAGGGCGCACAGTGAAGCCCCGTTCGACAGCAGATTCCGTGACCCTTCTCCAGTATATAACCCATTTCTTCGATGTCCCATCCGGGGAGGGTGAGAGAGATGACCGGCGTCTTATTGCCTGTCACCCGTACCACGTTGGCTCCCAGGTCCACCAGCCCCTCTTCCAGATGGCGGCACAGCCCATTGATCTGGTCTCTGTCCGGCTTGTTTTGCTCCTGCCAGCTCAGGGCGTGCCGCAGTCCGGCAAAAGCTGGGACATTGGGCGTGCCTGCCTCGAGCCGTCCCGGCATCTCCGGGGGCATGTCCCGCAGATCGCTCCGAACGCCCGTGCCGCCCACCAGGATGGGTTCCAATTCGACGTCTGGTGAGACGTAGAGCCCGCCTGTTCCCACCGGTCCCAGAAGATATTTATGGCCGGTGAAGGCGACCATGTCAGCCCCCAGCCGTCGCAGATCTATGTCAACCAGCCCCAATGTCTGAGATGCGTCCATAAGGGTCACAGCGCCCAGACTGCGGGCCGTGCGGAAGAGGGTCTCAACGTTCTGGATGGCTCCGGTCACGTTGGAAGCGTGGTTGACGACCACCAGTCTTGGAGGGTGCTCGTACAACGTCTTTTCAAAGGCATCTTCCTCTACTTTCCCTTCTGCGTTGACCGGAACGATGATAAGTTGGACGAGCCCGCGTTCCTCCAGCCGGAAAAGGGGTCGCAGGACCGAGTTGTGTTCCAGAGCGGTGGTGACGACTTGGTCGCCCGGGGCGAAGGGAAAGCCCTGGATGGCCAGGTTCAGGGCCTGAGTCGCGTGCTGGCACAACACGATGCGCTGGCTCTCTCCGCTGCCGAGCAGCCGCGCCAGCGCCGCGCGGCATCCCGCCATCGGGTCCTCGTCCGCCGCAAAGCCGGACCGCCCCGGATGGAAAGGGACTTTTTCGGTGGCTTTGGCCACTTCCCGGCCCAGCCCTGGTGCTTTGGGCCAGGAGGTGGCCGCGTTGTTCAGGTACATCTCATCAGCCCGTCAGACCTCCGAGGTTTTGTTGGAACCTCGGAGGTCTTTTCATCTATGTCGGCTCGTGCCCGTTACCGCTGGGCAGTTTGAAGGCGCTGACCGAAGCGCGCAGTTCGTCGGCCAACAAAGCCAGACTGCTGATGGACACGGCAGCCTGCTTGGTGCCGGCAGCCGTCTGCTGGGTCACCT
>Ga0180438_10004670_pt1 | contig 19557 bp, 22 predicted proteins | sample SS_ome_12_FD_132455 | JGI IMG/M metagenome (GOLD analysis project Ga0180438, IMG submission 132455) | Hypersaline lake sediment archaeal communities from the Salton Sea, California, USA - SS_3_D_2 metaG | ecosystem: Environmental > Aquatic > Non-marine Saline and Alkaline > Hypersaline >... | reverse complement strand
GTCTGGCCAACTGCTCCGGTTTCACCAACAGCACCAGTCTCTCCTTTTGCTCCGGGTGCTCCGGTTGCGCCAGCCGCTCCAGTTTCACCCTTGGCTCCTGTTTGACCACCAGCTCCGGTCTCGCCCTTTGCACCTGGTTGACCAACAGCTCCAGTTTCGCCTTTTGCACCTGTTTGGCCTACTGCTCCTGTTTCGCCTTTTGCACCTGTTTGGCCTACTGCTCCTGTTTCACCAACAGCACCAGTCTCTCCTTTTGCTCCGGGCGCTCCGGTTGCGCCAACCGCTCCAGTTGCACCTTTAATACCCGTTTCACCTTTAGCACCTGTTTGACCTACGGCTCCAGTCGGACCGGTTGCTCCGGTCGGACCGGCCGGACCGGTCGGGCAAGCACAACAAGGAGGATCTATGCATATCTTTTTTATAACCTTCTTTACAATTTTATTTATGTTGGGAGTCTTTCCTCGGCGTCCTCTGCTTCCTTTTCGACCACTATGACCACGAGGTCCTCTATGGCGAGTTAAGTAGCCTCTCTTTTCTACAAGCCTGGCATCAGAGTCTTCTTCGGTTGGAGCCAAGATTCCCACGAGATTCCCGCGATCTGGTTCATTTTCTTGAGAAAACAATGAAAAAGAAGAAAAAGGTGTGACTAATAGTAAGAATAAAAATATTCCTATATTCTTGTATCTAGTAAAGAAAGTCCTCATGGCAGCAATACCTCTATTCAAATCTTGCTGTATATTCGATTAATTCTAGAATAGGCTACCTAATGAGAACCATGTCTCATGCCTATTCCTACGCAATTTTTATGAGATATTATTCATATGAGGCAAAATGCTGCCTTAATTCGCATCTTTATTTTAATAAAATTTTTTTTACAAGAATTTTTTAACATAGTATATAAAAGAAAAGCCCCTTTTTCTAAGAAAGTGAAAAAAATATGGCCAAGATAGATTATTCAAAAGCTGAGAAAGAAATAAGCGAAGCATTGCGAAAGATGCGGGCCAAACAGCTTGTGGAAGGAAAACCCATTACCTCCAAACGAGCAGCCGATTACTATGGGCTTGTAGAGGAAGAGCCAAGACCTGCCCCTCAAGATCCTGTAGAACAGCTTCTTAGTGAAGAGGCTGCAAAAGAAGAGGTTGAAAAGGAGATTGTGGCCGCTCCAATAGAGACTGAAGAAGAAGCTCCTCCCACAGAAGAAGAAGAGATCTCTTTAGAAGAGGACTTAGAAATAGTAGACCCATTTTTCGGAGCAGCTGAAGAAGCTCCAGAAAAAGACAAGCTTATTCCTGCAAAAAAGCAGAGCAAGAGAGTTCCCAGAAAAAAACCTAGAGAGGTGCCAGATGTCCCTCCTTCTGAAAAGTTCATTGAACCTCTCTCTCCTCTTGCTGTTCTTCGAAAGCATCTCTTTTGGATGAAACGCCTTCACATTAAAAATAGATTTGAAGCAATCGGCACAACTAAAGAAGAGATAACCTCTTTATGTAAAGCCCGGCGTCTCTCCGCAAAACAAATAGAGCGCATACAAGAACTTAACAAACGTGCACAAACGGTAAAAGAAGAGATTCTCAAAAAGTCCAAATCAAAAACTGATACGGATCTTATTGAAAAACAGAAGAAATCTCATAAACATAAACGCTTCCACAAAAAGGAAACGTGGCTGCCTTTATAAAAAGTTATTCGCGGTTTGTCCACCGCGAATAACTCCCAAAAAGGTTAAAATTCTCTTGATCTTCGACGAGGAGGCTTATTTTCAGCCACCTTTACTACAATCTCACGCCCTTCTAGGTTTCTACCATTCAGGGTTTCGATGGCAGCATTCATGCCATCTTCTGTTTCCATTTCAACAAAACCAAATCCTCGAGACCGGCCTGTATTTCTGTCCATTATAACCTGAGCATTTGCCACGGGTCCGCATTCTTCAAATGCATTCCTCAGCACCTCATCAGTTACATCATATGAAAGATTTGCTACAAACAACTTCATCCAATTCACCTAAAAAAAATCACCCTTGTTTGCATTCTACGAACAGAACAAGCCAAAACATCAGGTATGGTTAAAAAAAAGCACAATCAGCCCATTTTTGAGACCCAACAGGGATAGAACTAAAAGTACGGTAACCACTTTATCACATGTTCGACAATTCTTGATATACTTTCTATTATCAGCTGTTTGTTTTTTACCCCCCATTTATGGCCCTATTCCCTTCGTGGAATGAGCGAAAGAGATGGAATACGAGTGTTATGGATCAGCAAAATAAAAAATCCAAGTTGCGTCCTATTCCCCATAATAAGGAGTGGGCGAGGGAAATAGAATACAAGTATTGTGACGAAGTCAAGGTTTTAACCTTGTAAAGGAGCATATTTTCCGCAGCCATCCCCTAGAGGTAAGGTACAATTTGGGGTTAAAACTCAAGTCAAAGGAGCCTTCTTGCTGTAAACTGCTTTTTGCAGCCGTTCACGTGGGAGACAGGTCACAATCAGAAGATACTAAGCTTGGAAAAGAAATTTGGGGGCAGTTGGACTCGAACCAACGGAGTCGTAAGACGAGGGATTTACAGTCCCTTGCAATTGCCACTATGCGATACCCCCAAAAGGATGCTGACAGTAGGACTTGAACCCACAACCGTCCGATTACAAATCGGGTGCTCTACCAGTTGAGCTATGTCAGCAGATAGTATAACACAAGCCATGCTAAATATCGCCAAATGCTACAAAGCAAAAAACTTGTGCTCGGGTAAAAAATGGTACATTGCAATGAGAATTGAAGACAAGAGCTTCTCTTTTGAGCAACAAAAATACCTCTGATTCCCACCACAAACAGCTGGGTTTTCCGGCGCCAGTGGATAAAAAATTCCATCTTGACAAACTTATTACTGTAAAAAAAATCGGGATCTCAAGTAGGATGCGACCAAGGCAAACCCTTTGAATTGAGGAACAAAATTTATGAGTAGCATAACTCCTACAACATTACCGGACGCTTCGACATTTAAAGATCGAGCTGAAGCGTACCAAAAAGAGCATAATCTCCCAGACCCAAAAGGGCTATGGTCTAGGCTTCGCTCTATTGTAACATGGTTAAAGTACCACATTATACTTACCTTTACTTCATTCTCAGTAGCTAAAAAAGCTGACTGCGTCTTTAAAAATGCAATCAGTGAAAAAGCTTCTCCTACACACCTTACCCACATCGGTGCTGATACAGCTACAGAGATTCAAAATTACATTACAACAAAAACCCTCACCGAGACTGAAGTCGTTCAATTGAGCGTAACTCTCAAACATGCCTACTGCATAGCGCGCTCCGAAGTGTCAAAAAATAGAATCGCCACAATTGGCGAGCTGGCTCTAAGCACATTCAGAGCAACATTAGAAGTGAAAAGAGAGTCTTCCGGTGGAAACGGTATTTCAACTTCTCAATCTGCTCACGATCAGCTAGACCAAGTACTTACCGGTTCATCATCAGCCGATGAGAGTTCTACGACTGTTGAAGGTGGTGACGCTGTTTCTGAACCCGTCCCAGCTTCAAAAACAGTACAAACTCTAATAGCCCAAAGAGAGGCGGTAGAAGTAGAGAAAACATCGATACAACAATCAATCGATGAAAAGGCCTCAGAAGTAGAGCAAAACCAGAAACTGTTGCAGGAAAAGCAAGCAACGTTTGAGAGCCTCAAGCTACAAATGACAGAGTTAGAAGAGAAGAAAGAGGAATATAGAATTCTTGTATCTGCATCTAAAAGCGACAAAACTTCTACTACAGCAGTAGAGAACAAGAAACGTCAAGGTGATAATTTGACAGAAATCGCGAAGCTTAAAAAAGAGCTCGAGGCTGCCGAGAAGGCAGAAACAACAGCTGCTAAAAAACTCAGCACGGCTACTAAAGGCAAAACCGAGCTCGAGAAAAAACTAGTCGCTAAAGAGAAAAATGTAGCTAATCTAGATAGACAAATTGGGGCGGGCAAAAAGGATTCCGTATTTGCACCCACAAGAAGGTCTATAGGCGAAGCTGCAAAAGCTGTGAGCGGTGCTGTAGGAAATGTTGTAGGCAAAGCGAAGAACCTACGTAGTCCAAAAGCTACTGACACTACTCCTACAGAGCCGGCCGGCGACTTTGACGCCAACATCGAGTTTGGTGCTGCTACTCCCCCATCACAAACAACCGAACAGTAAATCGTATCGTCTTTCGTTTTTGGATCCCGAGTCATCTGGCTCGGGATCTTTTTTTTGCCTTCAATTTTTAAATATTCCTAGACAAAAGTGGTGTTATCTGTATAGAAAGGGGCAACATTTACAATTTGAAAGGAAATAGATATGAGCAGTTCTACAACACCAATAATACAACCCACTGCTGAGAGCACTCTAACTCAAGAGCCAGCAAGAATGGGGAGATTTACATCCATTGTAACATGGCTAAACTACCAAATACGCACCATTTTCGCTTTTGCATTTTCATCAAGTGCAAAAGCTGATTGGATTTTTAAGAGCATGCAACAAGAAAAACTCAATGCATCTCTTATCATCCACGCAAATAGCACTGTCTTTGAAAAATTAGGAAACCTCTCAAGTAGTCTCTCCGATACCGTCTCAGAGGTTGCACTTAAAACACTCGGTATTGCCGAAACAATGGCTCGCTCTGAAAAAACAAAGACAATGATACAAACTCTTTCAATACGTATTCAAGAGAGCCAACAAGAGAGGGCGATCGTCACGGGACCACCTTCTCAAATCACTTATCCCCAGTTAGACAGCGTAAGTTCAAGTTCGGGGAGCTCGAATACTTCAAGCTCCTCAGGAACAAGCTCTACCTCATCGTCAGGTTCTGAAACTGAGACAGCCCCTATCTCCGAAACTTCTGCGACAAGTGAACCACAGAAAACTCCTAATAAGTTGGCATCGCTTGCTACAAGCTTCAAACAAACCGTTCTTCCAAAACCAAAAGCGGAGAAAATCACGAACCTGACAGGGGAAATTGAGAGCCTAGAACAACAGCTGTACGCACTTAGGACGGAAAGCAGCCAGGAGGGTGAAACAAAGTACCAGATCTACTGCAAAAAACAAAACGAGCATGAAAATGCTGTCCGAGAGGTCAATCAGATGGAAGGAGAAATAAATAAAGCAGCAGTGTCAGCAAAAAGTCCAGGGTGGGCAGGAATAGGTGCTAAAGATGCCCGGGAAGCGCTAAAAAGAACGAAAGATCATTATAGTGAATCCCTCAAAACGGCTAAGGCGGAAAAAAACCGTCTCGAGAAAGAGCTGAATGCTACAGAGTATGCAAAACTTGAACAAAAACTAGACAAAGCCCATCAACAGTTGCAAAAACTACAAGAGAGCCCAACCAAACCAAGCCCCTCTACACCCACGACAGACCCGACCAATTAAGGTTTTTAGGTAGACTCTTTTGGTGGTGCGTTCTTTTCGATAAGCTCTTCTAAGGTTCCGTATGAGCCCTCTTTTTCTTCAGAGGGCTCTCCCATTGGAGTTGAGAGCACCTTAAATACCTTTTTGGCAAGAGATTGTCCGGGAGCCCCACCAGAAAATGGCTGGAATTTCTTGCCACTTGAGCGCTTTTTCTTTTGTCGCTCTTGTTCGATACGGGCGCAGCACTTTTTATATTTCTTTCCCGAACCACACGGACACGGATCATTTCTCGATATCTTTGACATGAAACCACCATCTCTCTTTACAAAACAGCAATGAAGAGGGTACTATTTACCTTAATCAAGCACATAATATTCTATTCTATTGTATGGTTTTTTCGAAATTACAGTTTCCCTCCCCTCCATGGACAACACATGGCAAACGCCTTGAAAGTGCTGTCCGAAAGGCAATCTTTGATTTTGATCTTTTTGAGAACGTCTCCCGCATTGGCGTAGCCTTAAGCGGGGGCAAAGATAGCATCACCATGCTCTTTTTGCTGCATGCCATCTCTGGCTGCGGAGTGCCTCCCTTCGAGATGGTCGGCCTTCATGTCTCACATGAGGGCAAGGCTATATCGCCTCTTGTAAAGGAAGCCTGCTCGCATCTTTCCATTCCACTCTATACAAAGTCTATGTCCTACACTCATGACGATTGCTATTCGTGCTCCAGAGAACGCCGGCGCCTCCTCTTTTCTATGGCACAAGAGACAAATTGCTCGACTATCGCTTTTGGTCACCATCGAGATGATAATGCCCAAACTCTGCTCATGAACCTCCTCCACAAAGCTGAATTTGCTGGCCTTCTGCCAAAAATACATCTTGCCGCCTACAACACCACTATCATCCGCCCTCTCATCTATCTCGAAGAAAAGAATATCGAAACATTTGTCTCCCATTATGGTCTTGCAGGCTCGACTTGCCAGTGCGCTGCTGGCCATATGAGACTGCGAAAAAAGACCGACCGCCTTCTAGAAAAGATCGAAGAGCTCTATCCCAATGCGCGGGGCAACCTCGCACAAGCAGCACTGCTTTTTGGAAGCAAAAAAGCACAAGAGGTTCCGGAAAAATTCAAACTCAAGTTGCGTGATTATTCCTTTTAGGGGTTGAGCGAGGAGAATAAGATACGAGTGTTGCGACGAAGCTAAGGTTTTGACCTTAGCAAGGAGCTTTCGCGAAGTAGATTATTTTCCGCAGCCAGCCTCCCAAAAGGAATAATCACGCAACTTGGGTTTTAAGAATGGTCTTCAATAAGATGTATGATCTGATCGTGAAGCATTTGACGCTGATCATCAAAACGGCACTTCCAATAAAAAAGCTCGGAAAGATCTGTAGACGAGGGGAAATCTCGGTGCAACCCTTTGAGCTTTGTAAAGAGAGGAGAAAGCTCTGCTTCAAGCTCTTGCAAACACCCGCCTTGAAAAAACTCACGCGGATATGAGAGCAAAAAGGAAATATCTTCTTGTAATACATGAAAAGATTGCTCGCGTATCGTCTCAGAGATTCTATGACGTAGGCGATCTGGATCATGCACAATTGAGAGCAGCTCTACACCACCTATAGCTGCCTGAGCCGTCACATTCCCCTTTATACTCTCTCCTAAAAACTGCTCTATAGAGATAAGCAAAGGATCAACATAACGGGCGATAAAGGAGTGGGCTCTATTGCCTGCTTCTAAAGAAAGTTTTTCCTTTGCTTCTAAAAGATCTTGAAGCTGTATTTGTACCTTTTCGATAATCTGCGCCATAGAATGGTGCACAGAATGGCCAGCTATTGAAGAGGGTATCGACGTACGATTAGAGGGAAGTACACACGAAAAAAGACCTCGAATCTTATCGAAAAACGAGGGGCGCTGCGATATGCTTCTAGCCTGGAGCTCTGTACGACGCCGCAAGTTTCTCATATTATGCTCTATATTATTAACAACAAATTATTTCTCCTCTTTATCATTAAAACAAAAAGGATTCAAACAATTATTTGCGTTTTTCGAAACTATCTATTTTCTCCACTGCGCGCGCCTGGCATTTTTCGATAACTGCCTGGGCACCTGCAATTTTCAGCACTCTTTGCAATTGCCGGGTAAGCCGCTCGCTTGACTCTCTCTCTAAGGAGGACACGGCCCTCTCTCTCTTTGTCTCTATCTGGAATGCGCGCGCCTCAATGGCCAAAAAGGCCAATTCATCAAAATAATGAGTAAGACTCTCTTGGTGAGCAAAGAGATCGCAGAGCGTTTCTATAGATTCAAGCTCAAGGCAAAGCTCCTTTTTTATCCTCTCTCCTTGCCTCAGAAAATAAGAGTCATCTTTTTTCGTACAGCCAAAAAGGAATATGCAAATAAGGAAAATAATCACTCGTTCACTCATTCGGCTTCCCTCTTCTAGTGAGACGATTCAGGATAAGATTGAGAAAAATAGAAAACAAGCGGTAAGCTTGTACCCCTAGATTGCCATTTTAAGGGCGCATAGCTCAGAGGTAGAGCACCTGTATTACACATAGGTGGTCACAGGTTCAATTCCTGTTGCGCCCATTTTATCAGAGTGATTATACTTTGCCGCTCTAAGAAATGTAAAATGCTCCATATGCGGGGGTAGTTCAATCGGTTAGAATGCCGGCTTGTCACGTCGGAGGTTGCGGGTTCGATCCCCGTCTCCCGCGTTGCGTTTTACATCTTCTTCTTTCCTATTTCACCACTAATCTGGTATTTTGTGCTTCCAAACACGTAACTTCGCATGCGGTGATATGACAAAAAAAAATAGATTCCGATCTTTTGATCTTCTCCCCACGGTCTTAAGTATCTTTTTGATGGGATTTGGCGCCTTTATCGCAGCCTTCTCCATCAAAATCTTCTTTATCCCCAACGACCTGATCGACGGTGGCACGGTAGGGCTTGCCATGATTGTCGGACAAATTGTCGGAACTGACTGGATTCCTCTTCTCATCCTCCTTTTTTCGATTCCGTTTGTCATTCTCGCTGCCAAACACATTGGTTGGTCATTTGTTGTTCATGTTATTGCTTCGGTAACGCTCTTTTCCTTCTTTTTGCTGATCATGGGAACACTCTTTTCCACTCCATTTAAAGGAGAGAGCATTGAAGTCGTTGTTATAGGCGGTGGAATGCTCGGTGTTGGTATCGGCATGATCCTTCGAGCTGGAGGCTGTCTAGACGGCACAGAGGTTTTGGGCCTTATCATCAACAAACAGTATGGATTTACCGTTGGACAGGTGGTCTTTTTCTGTAATCTCTTTGTCTTTGGAATGGCGGGCGTCGTCTTTCAAGCCTGGCACCCTCCTCTCATGTCGCTGATCACCTACGTTGTCGTGGCACGAACACTCGACTTTGTGATCGTCGGTCTCGACGAGACAAAGGCTGTTATGGTCATCTCCTCTAAATATAAGGAGATCGAAGAGTCTATCATGCACGATCTCGGTCTTGGCCTCACTGTTATGTACGGTCGAGGGGGATTTTCAAGAGAGTCCAGAGAAATTTTATACATCATTATCGAGCGTCTTCAACTCACAGAGCTTAAAGAGCTTATCTACGGAATAGACCCCGGCGCTTTTATCGCCATAGAGAACCTGCACGAGGTCTCCTCAGGCCGCCACAGAGGAAAGCCCTTTCGAAAATCTCCAAAACATAAAAAGATTGCTGCACAAGCTCATTAAGACTTCCATTCGGGAAGATCTGAGGGTAGCCCCAATCGATCGAGAATACGCGCGACAAAATAGGCCTCAACATCCTCTATACTCTTTGGCTTCGTATACCACGCCGGCTGTGGAGGCATGATCACACAGCCTAACTGCGAAAGCCTCACCATGTTTTGCAGATGAATCGTTGAAAAAGGGGTCTCTCTCGGAACTAAAATCAGCTTTCTGCCCTCTTTAATAGAGACATCCGCAGCCCTTCGAAGAAGATTATCCGCAAGGCCAACAGCAAGCGCAGAGAGTGTTGCCATACTACACGGCGCAATCACCATCGCCCTATGCTTATACGTTCCACTTGCCATTGGCGCTGCAATATCATCGATAGGAAAGCGGTGAATATACTCTTCTACTTCATCTTTAAAAGAGATAGTTCCAACTTCCTCTTTTGCTGTTCTATACGCCGCCTCAGAAGCAATCAGATCAACATGGATCCCCTGCATTGCTAAAGCTTCAACAAGGCGAAGGCCAATGATAACTCCAGAGGCCCCACAAATTCCTACAATGACACGGTCCATAACCAATTCAACAGTAAAAGAGTTAACGACGAAAGAGGCAAAAAGAGCAGCAAAAGAGGGAAAGATTTTTTCACGACAGCTATAGCAACCACGCCCCACAGCAACAACAAAAACGGTACCACTTTGAGCAAAATAAAGGCGATTGTAGCTGATCCCATGGCAAATAGATAGAAAAGAAGGGCTATTTTGTAAGCCCTAGACGCCCCATATCGAGAAGGAATGCTATAGAGCCCAAGCTCTCTGTCGCTCTTAATGTCAGAGAGCGCATAGATGATATCTGCACTACAAACAGCACTGCCTGCTGCTATGCCAAGAAGGAGAGCAGGAAGCGCCACCTCCCCTGATTGCCACAACACTCCTGCTATAGGAAGAAGAGCGTAAATACTGCCTAAAAAGAGATGGCACAAGAGCGTCACCCTTTTTAAAAAAGGATAGATGGCAATAGCAGAAGCTACCAAGAGTGCAAGAGCCCTTCCAACAAAAGGAAAGAAGTAAGAGACATATAAAAAGGCTGTCAGGAGAGCTGCAGAATAAAAAAACATCTCTCGAGCTGATAGTTGTCCAGAGGGCAGTGCCCGAGTCGCCGTTCTTGGATTTTTACTATCGAGCTCTCTATCAACAAATCGATTCCAACACATTCCAAACGACCGTGCCAATAAAAGAGCGAGCAAAAGATGTAAAAAACCGCATCCAATAATGCTTCTGCCACAAAAAAGTCCACATCCTACCCAGCTTGCACTAGAAAATGTCTGCCATGGAAGAAGCGTCTCCGTAATAGAACGATATATCCCTTTTTCTTGTTGCATATCTCTTCCCTAAAAAGTAGAAAAAGAAAAAAAGGAGCGTACACCATGGTAGAATTTTTTCCTGCAGGCGAAACTAGTATGATACAGATTAATGCGTGGAGATTACTGCGGATCATGGCTGAATTTGTAAATGGGTTCGAAACGTTCACAGGCAAAGGGCCTTTTGTCTCCATTTTCGGAGGTACTCGATTTAAAAAGACCCACCCCTACTATAAGCTCGCCTACGATGTAACCTCAAAAATTACAAAAAATGGGTTCTCTATTATCACAGGAGCGGGCCCTGGCATCATGGAAGCTGCCAATAAATGCGCACAAGAGAACAATCAGGCCTCTGCAGGATTGATTCCAGATCTTCCTTATGAGCCCGAACCTAATGGGTACCTCGATCCTGAATTAAGCCCCCGTTTTCGATATTTTTTTGTTAGAAAGGTGATGTTTGTCCGCTATGCCCAAGGATTTGTCTTCTTGCCTGGCGGCTTTGGAACATTGGATGAATTCTTTGAGATCCTTAACCTCGTTAAAACAAAACGAATCCCTCCTGTTCCCATCTTCCTCGTTGGATCTGAATACTGGAAGGGACTTGTAGAATGGCTAAAAGCAAATCCTGTTAAGGAGGGCTGCATCTTCAAAGAAGAGTGCCACCTCTTCAGAATTACAGACGATCCCAACAAAATCGCAAACGAGCTTCTTGAGAACTACCATGAACGCGTTAAAATCCACGATGTTGAAGAAAACATTTAAAAACAATCTCCACAGCGCGCTTAATCTCCTCTTGTGTTGTCCATTTACTCAAAGAAAAGCGAATCGATCCTCGTGCTCTCTTTTCAGGATACCCCATAGCTAAAAGAACAGGAGAGGGCTCTGTAGCTCCAGAAGAGCAAGCAGAACCGCGGCTTGCTGCCACCCCTTTTTGATCTAACTGCATGAGAAAAGTCTCTCCATCTACTCCATCAAAGGCAAGGTTAGAGGTATTGCACACTCTCGGCCCTTCTCCATTTATATGGACACCATCTTGGGCAAGCAATTTCTCTTCAAAGTAATCTCGAAGCTCTTTCATTTTTATGCACGACGCTTCCATCTCGGATAGGATCTGCTCGAGAGCTAACGAGCAGCCATAAATCGCTGCAACATTTTCAGTGCCAGCTCGCAATCCAAACTCCTGTTTTCCTCCAACAATAAGAGGCTCGAAACGTCCCTTCTTCTCTAAAATCGCAAAGGCTACCCCAGGCGGCCCATGGATCTTATAGGAGCTAAAACAGGCAGCGGAAATTCCCTCATAGCCTTTGTATGGAACCTTGCCAAGTTGGCAAACAGCATCGACAACAAGGGGCACTTTTCTCTCTTTGGCTATAAGAGCATACTTTTCGAGATCACCGATAACGCCCGTCTCATTATTAACAGAGAGGAGAACAATACCTGTTGTCTTTTCAGAAATTGCCTCTGAAAGAGTCTCTGGATGAAGAAAACCCTGACGATCTACAGGAAGACATGTTACCTCATGGCCTTCTTGTTCTAGTGCTTGACAGCAAGAAGAGACAGCTGGATGTTCGATTCGTGTTGTGAGGACGTGACCACGAGACGCTTTTGGAACTAACATCTTTCGAATCAGCGTATTTAATGCTTCTGTTGCCGAAGAAAAAAAGACGACCTGATTCGGTTCTACAGCAAAAGCGTTAGCAATATGAGCTCGAGACTCAGAAAGAAGAGCGCGTGCTTTCTGGCCCTCTGCATGAAGGCTAGAAGGATTACCCCATACTTCCTGCAATGCTCTCACATATTCGGGAACAAGGCGCTCATCGAGAGAGGTGGCACTGTTGTGGTCAAGATAGATTCTTGATTTTTTCAACTTTGCACCTCAACCAATACCACGGTAATATTGTCGCCTCCCCCCTTCTTTTTGGCCTCAGAGACAAGCATTCGAACGCGCTGCCCGATTGTCGCAGACTGTGTGACTACTCCCTCAATCTCATCTTGAGAGAGCATATCGGAAAGACCGTCAGAGCAAAGCAAAAAGAGATCATCAGGACAGATTTTAAGCAGTCGAATGGTCGGCTCTACTTCTGCAGTTGTGCCTAACGCACGTGTAAGAACACCCTTACACATTTTCTCTTCTCCATCAGGGAGAAACCGTCGTGTCCAACAGTGATCTTTTGTCAGCTGCTCAAATTGACCATTACGAAGCAGATAGATTCTCGAATCTCCAACATGGGAAATTGCCGCCATATCTCCATGAAAGGAGAGAACACAAAAGGTCGTTCCCATTCCTCGTAAAAGCTCGTGTTCACACGACATCTCATATACACGATTATTGGTCCTTTCAAAACAGAGTCGAAGAGCTTCTATAATCTCGACCTCCGAAAGCTCATGCTGACCAGATTCGATAAATATCTTGTGAAAAGAATCCGAAAAGGCATCAACCGCCTCTTTAGCAGCTACCTCTCCTGCTTGATGGCCGCCTAATCCATCGGCCAACACAAAGAGGCGCTCCCGAGTAGAGGTAGTCCATGCATCTTCATTATTAGTCCGCACCAACCCTTTATCAGAGACACCGTGTGAACATAGTTTGAATTTCATCGTTAGCACCATCTCACAGAGACACTTAACTTCTTAAAATAAAAAAGGAGAGCAAGGCAAGTGCATTAAAGGCTGTATGCATACCAACAGCAGCCATTACTGAACTTTTCTTCGCCCTAAGAGATGAGGCCAAAAGAGAATAGACAAATAGGCCCGAGATAATCTCTATGTTGCTCGCTCTTTGAGTAGAAGAGAAATGAAACATCGCAAATGCTACAGAGGTTCCTACAATCGCTAAAACAGGATGAACAATCCCACCTAAAAAGCCCTGTAAAAAGCCTCTAAATAGAAATTCTTCCACAAAAGGAACAACAAAAAGGATTATTCCTACTAAGAATACAAATAAAAAACCCCGATCTACACGAGCAAGTAGAGCCAGGGCTTCTTGGTCAACTCGAGCGTGCGGAGCTACTTTAGCAATAATCATAGCGACAATATTAGTAACGAGCATCACAATAGGAAAAGCGAAAAAACCAGCGAGCGCACCACTACACCACTTTTTCCAGTTTCTATTTTTGCCCATAACAATCGGCAAAAGATCTATAGGCAACAAAGAGACAAGAAGAGAGAGCCCAATAAGAGAAAAAATAATCGCACATATATGTTCGAGAACAGTCCAATCAGTAACTGTATACAGCTCAAACGAGCGGCTGAGCGGTGTTTGTTGGAGTGCGATTGTCAAACCTCTAGCTAATTTGAACGCAACCAAATATATACCTATGGAAAAGACAAGAGAGGCCCCAATAACGAAAAACTGTCGAGCAGTAAAGGGAAACTCATCAACCGTTATTGATGCGGAAAACCACTTGCGCTTTCGGGCCACATATATCGAACAGATCGCCCATACAACCAAAAGGAATCCCAAGACAAAACAAGAGGGCATATTAGACGTAACCACTGCTTAACCTCTTCGCATAATCTAAAAAAACCGGAGAGTTGTCGCGACCTGTCCGATACTCTTAAGGCTGCTACCTTCCGGTCCTGACCTGATTCAAGCCGTTACACTTCGCGAGCTCCCCGGACGAGTAAATATGGTAGAGCAATGGCTATTTAATCGGCTACTCTCAAGTTTTCTCTTTCTCCCTCTTTTTCAGCTCTATCCACTGCTTTTCTATCTCTTCAGGTGTTAGATCCTTCCGCTCTTCAAAAATATGGGGGTGTCTTCGAATAAGCTTTTCTGCTGCTTTGGAAAGAGGATAATTCCAACTAAACCTGCCCTCTCTCTCAGCAGCTTTGGTCAACATCAAGAGCGTCATCCATACATCACCGAGCTCCTCTGCTAACTTTTCACTCTCTTCCACGTCAGCTATTACTTCACGCATCTCTTCGAGCATCATGTGAGAAAGCGATGAAACAGTCTGCTTTTTGTCCCAAGGACAACCCTCTGGGCCCAATAATTTATCGATAATTGCCACCAACTGAGTAAAACCTGTCTTCTCGTCCATTATTGTTCCCTTAAGAAATTGTCTTTTTTCAGAATCTCACCTACAATAGAGGGGTTCATTTTAAACTTGCGTGTCTATTCTGAGAAAGGAATCTTTTTCTTTCTGTTTCGCAAGAACTTTTGGAGGTCTTTTTGAGTTACGAAGAAGAACAAGCTATAGATGCAGAACTCGAGTCCGCGCTTCTCGATACGATTGGACAGGGGAAAGGGGAAAAGAAATCAAACGAATTTCCAAAAAATCTCTATATTTTTCCCGTTGTCCGACGCCCTTTTTTCCCTGGAATGGCAGCCCCTGTCATGATCGAGCCTGGACCCTACTATGAGGCGCTCAAGGTAATTTCTAAATCTGCCCACAAGTTCATCGGCCTTGTGCTTACAAAAGATGAAGATGCCGACATTTATACTATTGGACTTAAAGATCTCTACTCTGTCGGTGTTGTAGCACGAATTCTGCGCATTATTCCAATGGAGCAAGGTGGTGCTCAGGTTATCCTGAGTATGGAGGGACGGATAAAAATCAAAGGTCCTGCTCCTGGTCGAAAAAAAGCTCTTATTGCCACGGTTCAATACCACAAGGATAAAGTGAGCCAAACAAAAGAGCTTAAAGCGTATGCCATCAGCATTATTGCAACCATTAAGGAGCTCCTCAAACTCAACCCTCTTTTCAAAGAGGAGTTGCAGATCTTTCTTAGCCACTCAGATTTTACAGAACCCGGAAAGCTCGCTGACTTTGCCGTTGCTCTCACAACTGCCAACCGAACGGAATTACAAGAGGTCCTTGAGAATCTCGACTTGCAGGGCCGAATCGACAAGGCGCTTGTTCTGCTTAAAAAAGAGCTCGATCTAAGCAGACTGCAAAACACAATCAATCAAAAAATCGAGACGACAATCACCAAATCACAAAAGGAGTTTTATCTTCGCGAGCAGCTCAAAACAATAAAGCGAGAACTCGGTGTTGAAAAAGATGATAAAACTATTGATCTCGAAAAGTTTGAAAGCCGTCTTTCAGAGAGAACTGTTCCAGAAGAGGTTCAAAAGACTATTGCCGAAGAGCTCGATAAACTTAGCTCATTAGAGCCCCAAGCTCCTGAATATGCTCTTTGTAAAAACTATCTCGACTGGCTTACCACAGTTCCATGGGGAATAAAAAGCGCTGAAGACAACACGTTAAGTGAGGCTGAAAACATATTAGAGAGAGAGCACTATGGCCTTGATAATGTCAAAAAATGCATTCTCGAATTCATCGGTGTCTCTAAATTATCAGGCTCTCTCAAGGGAACGATTCTCTGTTTTGTCGGGCCTCCTGGTGTTGGAAAGACAAGTGTTGGTAAAAGTATAGCACACGCTCTTAACAGAAAATTTTTCCGATTTTCTGTTGGAGGGATGCGCGACGAAGCTGAAATTAAAGGACACAGAAGAACGTATATCGGGGCTATGCCTGGAAAGATCGTCCAGGCTCTCAAAAACTGCGAGACAATGAACCCTGTTATCATGCTCGATGAAGTTGATAAGATTGGAGCGTCCTACCATGGAGATCCAGCCTCTGCGCTTCTCGAGGTGCTTGACCCAGAGCAAAATAGTGCCTTTCTCGACCACTATCTCGATGTTCGCTGCGATCTTTCCGATATCCTCTTTATTGTCACTGCAAATATCCTCGATACTATCCCAGAGCCCCTTTTAGACAGGATGGATATTCTGCGTCTTTCTGGATATGTTTTAGAAGACAAGGTAGAGATTGCAAAAAAATATCTGATTCCAAAACAGAGAAAAGCAGCTGGCCTCAAACTCAGTGACATTTCCTTTACCACTCCAGCTCTAAAAGAGATTATCGATTCATATGCACGAGAGGCAGGAGTTCGCAGTCTTGAAAATACGTTGAAAAAGATTCTGCGCAAGGTCGCGTTAGATTTTGCAAAAAAAGAAGAACATCGTCGTACAAAAAAGGAGCCTCATCGCAAAAAACGAATTATTAGCCCCTCTTCATTGCAAGAATTTCTAGGAAAACCTCTCTTTAGAAGTGATCGCTACTACGCAAAACCTCCTGTTGGTGTCTCTGTAGGCCTTGCATGGACTACTCACGGCGGTGCTACACTCTACGTCGAATCAACCAAAGTCCACAGTGAAAAGACAGAGATGAAGCTGACAGGACAAGCAGGCGATGTGATGAAAGAGTCGTCTGAGATCTCCTGGACCTATCTCAATAGTGCTATTGCAAAATACGCTCCTGGAAAATCCTTTTTCAAAAATGCAAAAGTACACATGCACATTCCAGAAGGAGCAACACCAAAAGATGGCCCGTCTGCAGGAATTACCATGGCGACCTCTCTCCTCTCGCTCCTCATCAACAAGCCTATAAAGGAAAATCTCGGTATGACGGGAGAGCTTACTTTAACTGGCATGGTACTGCCTATCGGAGGAGTGAGAGAGAAACTCGTTGCTGCTAAACGCTCGCAACTAGAGACCATTATTCTTCCTAAAGGGAATTTAAGAGATATCGACAAGCTTCCAGAGTCTGTTCGAAAAGGACTCGATCTCCACTTTGTCGAGCATTATGATGAAGTTGTAGAAATCGCTTTCTCTAAAAAGAGGTAACCTCATGCGATCAAAAAGCCCAACCTGGAAAGCCTTTTCAAAGACAAAGATTGTTGATCTCGATACTCTTTTATCTACACTTGCTCTCTTGCGAGAAGAGGGGCAAAAAGTAGCTACCCTCAACGGCTCTTTTGACCTTCTCCATGCAGGCCATCTCCACATCCTTTATGAAGCCTCTCAACAGGCCGATATTCTCGTTATCGCCCTTAATACCGATGCATCGATTAAACGCTACAAAAGCCCTAAACGGCCAATAATTCCTCTTCAAGAGCGTATGGAGATGCTCGCCGCTCTTTCCTTTGTCGATTTTGTCACATGGTTTGATGAGGATGATCCTCGCGATCTTCTTGCGAAAATACAACCCAACGTCCATGTCAATGGAAGTGAATACGGACCTGACTGTATAGAGGCAGACATAGTACAACAGCATGGTGGGAGAATTCACATTGTTGAAAAGCTCCCAGGGCTTGCAACATCTCAAATCATCTCTACCATCAAAGACGTATGCGATTAGTTTGGAGAACAAGTACAGAAGAAGAGATTACTCACCTCAAAGAAAAGCTCGATGAGAAAAGTATCTCTTATACAGTCGAAGTTGAAAAGGAAGAGGCGTGGGAGAGCGAGTATTACGGCTCTCTTATCTACTCGTTGTGGATCACCAACGACGATGATCTTGAGAGCGCCAAAGAGCTTCTTCAAAAAATAGAGCTTTCTCCATCTACACAACAAATCTCAAATAACAATACTGCCTCCTCTCCTCTGGGAGAATTTTTACAGCAGAAATTTCGTCTCTCTGTTCAAAAAGAAAAAAAGCAATCAACAGCCTTTTGGACGCTCGTTCTGCTCTTTATATCGCTCGGCCTTTTTATCGCAGATGCGTATCAATACACCAACAAAGGCCCCTCTCCTCTTCGACAGACCCTGCTCTTCGATTATCCATCTCCTCCATCTTCGCCCTGTTGGGAGGGGCTTTATACACAACTTATCTCGCTCTTGACAAAGAGCGAAGAAGCACCACCGCTTTCTCTTGATCTCTTTGCAAAGAGAATCCAAGAAGGACAAATCTGGAGACTCATCTCACCAATATTCTTGCATGGGGATCTTATCCATCTTGTCTTCAACATGTTCTGGCTCATATTTTTAGGAACCCAGCTCGAAGAACGCCTTCCAAAATCGCGATTTTTTGCGCTCATTGTCGTTCTTGCTGCACTTTCAAACACAGCGCAATACACGATGACAGGCCCTCTATTCATAGGCTTTTCAGGTGTTGCCTGTGGCATGGTAGGCTTTATCCATGCGCGACAAAAAAGAGCTCCCTGGGAAGCGTATATGTTTACTCCCGCCACGTATTCCTTCGTCTTCTTCTTTATTGTAGCCCTTGCCGTCCTCTCTGTTGCCACCTTCTTTTTCGAGTTGTATTTGGGCTATACAATTCCTATAGGCTTTGCCAACACAGCCCACATCTCGGGGCTTGTTGCGGGGCTTTGGCTTGGAAGGCTTTCATGGTTTTCAGCGCAAACGCTAGAAATCGGTTACAAAAGAAGATAGTTTAACTTTTAAAGTAGACAGCAATTATCAAAAAGTATTATAATATTTGTAGCTAAAAAATCCATTTAAAAAGGCAATGCCTAAACAAAAAAAGGGGTTATTATGTTTGCTTCAGTAAAAACAGAATACACATACGATTGGCAAATGGCAGCTAAGCGCTCCGAAAATGAAACCTTACTAAATTCGGAATTCAGCTCCGAATTCAGCCCGAATATAGTGGACAATTGCTTCGACGGCGTGATGAGAAGAGCCTTGGGAATTCTCGACAGAAACGAAACACTCAGAAAATTGGGATACGCACCTATTATATCAACAGCGTCTGGTGCTTTCCGAGTAGCAAAAAGCGTTTTTTCTCTCTTTCTTGATGTTATTATAATTCCGATCGCAACTGGTACCGCTTTCAAAAACGAAGTAAAAACGAAAGATACAAAAAAGACTTTTAAGGAGTTCGTGGTAGACACATCAACAGCTCTTCTTCGATCCCTTAGTGTTAACGTAGCAAATATAGCTCGCGGAATTATCGAAATGGTACCAGTTGCAGGAAACCTCGCTGCTTGGGGATTTGATACGCTATCTTACAAGTATCGAAAATGGCAAAACGGTATTCTGTCAGATGAGACTCTAGAAAAAATTCGTTCTCGAGGCCAATGGGAAGCCAATCGCAAGATAGAAAACAGGCGTTCAATCGCTGAAATGCTAGAAAAAGCAAGGCAAGCGCAAGAAAAGCAACGAGAAGCAATGCAACAGCAATTCTAAGAAGACCTTAGATCAAGAGGCGACACCGACAAGGCATTCCCATGCATTAACCTAGAGACTCTTTCTGAGGACAACGATCCAAGTATACCATTCGAGTCATCCCCCCCATCAAGAATCTTTTTTTGAGGACGACATTCTCAACACAAACGAAGAAGGCCCCCCCTCTTCATAACCCAAGAGAGCAGCCAAGCCTGCTCTCTTTTTGTT
>Ga0180438_10004669_pt1 | contig 19559 bp, 14 predicted proteins | sample SS_ome_12_FD_132455 | JGI IMG/M metagenome (GOLD analysis project Ga0180438, IMG submission 132455) | Hypersaline lake sediment archaeal communities from the Salton Sea, California, USA - SS_3_D_2 metaG | ecosystem: Environmental > Aquatic > Non-marine Saline and Alkaline > Hypersaline >... | reverse complement strand
TTTCTTGGAGAATTTTAATACGTTCTTGTAATGTAGGGTCATTTTTGATAATTTGTGTGGTCAAAAGATCAGCTAACAGTTTTTTTGCTGCATTTATTTCCTGATTAGGAATAAGCTCGTTTTCAACAGCGTCAAGGTATTGAATAATAATTTCTTTTGGCGCAAAATGAATTAGTTGCTTTATTGCTGCTGAATCTTCAGTTGCTGTATGATGTTGACGGTGTTCTTCAACGTATTTTTTTTCTAAGAACTGAATCAGTTCTGCTAAATTAGAAAAAGGTTTTTCAGGTAGATCAGCGCAAGAAAAGCCATGTTTACAAACCGCACTGGCAACACTAGTTTCATTGATTGTTACAAAGCTTTCCAGCTTATAAGGTGGTTTAATAACCCAGGTTTTATTATCAGCCAATGTTTTTGCGTAGGCCCAGCCATCTTTATAAGCTTGGCAGACAATCAAAATTTTTGAATTTACATTGATCATTTAGTCCTCCTGTGATTAATTTTGAGAGGAAAAGTTTGATTTATTCTACAGGATAATTCCAGGGAGTATAAGCTCCATAGCCACAACAGGCACAATACTCACCTAATGTTAAATTTTTGCCATCTTGGCATTTGGGACAGTTAACTTTATTTTGTTTTTCTTTTTCACCTTTTTTGTTTTTTTTTGTCATTTTTATTCCTTTCTAGATTATTTATAGTGCTTTTGTGGGTTTATGAAATTTTGATTTAATATTATATCATTAATTATTATATTTGTCAAGATATAAAAATCCGCCGTTTAAAAACGGCGGATTAAAATTAATCAGTAATTTCACTACTCATAAAACCCACAAAAAAAGTGTGAAATTCAGCTCTGGATATTTTACTACCAGAAGTAATTTTGCCTCCTAAAGAGTCAGAATATTCAAAATCATTGAGTGATTCAGGCAGTTGAATGTTTAATTTCCTGATTTTGATTTTTGACTTAGGCAAAACTTTTTGCAAAATTGTAACCAGTTGTTCGTCTCTAAGAGCAATCATAACTGGTTTTTGATTGTTTTTATTAATTTGTCCGGCTTTTTCAATTATCCATTGCAAGAGAGAAATAGCAATTTGTTCAGACCAGGCAGTTGAATAAGGCCTTTCTATTAGAAGCAGGGGAACTGTTTCTTTGTTTTCTCTGCCAAATTCTAGTGGAATAAGTCTAATAATACAACGAGCAATTGATCTTAATTTGCTGTCTCTTACCCATAACACTTTTTTATTAGCATCAACCACATAGGCAGCTAAACAATTAGTGTATGATCCCCATTCATTCCAGCGTTGACAAGTTTGCACTGGAATCCTGCCGACCTGCCAAAGATCATAAGGTTTGTCACTGTCCTCAATATAGATACGAGTAACAGCTTCGGGATTCGTTTTATTTATCAAGTCTTTGATTTGATAAATTAAAAATGAGGCTTCCTCGCTGTTAAGTGTTTGGGCTAATAAATTAAGTTGGTAATCAATATTAGTTAAAAGATTGATTTTTTGCTGATCAATACTTATAAGCTCGTTAATGAGTTTGACTAAGCCATATTCTTTTTTGATTTTACCAGCTTGTGCTCCCAGTTTTTTCTTGTCTTCTTTTTTTATGTCAGGATCACGTAATAGTTCTGTTATTTCTTTGTATTCATCGTCTAAGTTACAGGTGATGGCAGAATAACCCATGATTTTTTCCCATTTTTCAGCCAACATTTTTGCTAAACGTTGGATGGCACCTAAGCGTTGTAAAATTTCATGGGTTACGCCAATAATAACTTCTTTTCTGTGAGTTTCTGTCCAAGCATCCCAATTATCAAGAAATTGTATTTGTTTATGGCTTTTGTCATGGTGATAACGCCATTTTAGAAATTTTTTATTCATAGCCTGGCGCAAGGTTTCAGCTGCTAATTCAGCTCCTTTAGCATAATTATGTTGGCGACAAATTGAAGCATAAGTAAAACACATATCTATTAAGCCGCTACGACTTAATAAATTCCAAGTTTTATCATCAGCCAATTGACTGATTTCTTCATCTGTAAATCCCAGAATTTCTTTGTATGTTTGCTTTGAGCCTTTTTCCATAATTGAAATAAATTCGTCCATGGTAACTGCTTGCCTAGGATAACTTATTTTACCTCCCAAGATTCGTATATTTTGTTTTTCTAAGGCTTTAAAGCCTCGAATTACGTCTTGGGCATTTTGAGCAAGATTACTAAAATGAATCAAAGCTTCAATGTTTTTGTGTAAGCCACCCATGACATTAAGGCCTCGCCAAACAGCTCTTTTAGCATCTTTAGATTTTTTAAATTTTTTATCATTAAGCAAAGTGTTGAATATATCTAAAGTAGCTAAAATACCTTCTTCTGTCATGGGAAAACGAATAATAATGGCGGCAGCCAAAGCTTCAGGTAAAACATCAAGTTTTTCAAGCGCATTTAAATACACTGGGTTTTTAACAAGTTTAGTTAATGAGAAGGCATTAAGATGGTATTCCAGCCCATCTGTTACTTGGTAGCGATTTATTTGCATTAAAATTTTTATAATAATCTTGTATTGCTGAGGCTCTGTAATCTCTTCATTTATTTGTGGTAGATACGAATCAATAGTTGTAAGAGCTTTGGATAGCTCTTGTGTTTCTTTTTTAATTAAATTAATTAAAGACAGACATTCCTGCCAGTCAAGTTTCTCAAGCAAAAGATCAATAATATTAACAGCAGCAGTAATTTCAAAGCCTGTATTAGCTACTTGCAGAAGCAGAGACCAATAAGCATTAAAGAATGCAAGATGAAATTTATTTTTTTGGGCAAGAGCTTTGTGTAAACGAGGCAATGATTGAGACGGTTTTTGACCAGCATGACCAATTTGAATTCCTAGTTTTAATAACTGGACAATTAGATCAGCTTTTTTGTATTCCTGGTCGTTGATTGTTACAGATAGGGGAAAGAGGTTAATGATTTTTAGCAATACTGAAGCTAATTCTGGAATAGCAATTTGAGCTTTTTTCTTTTTATTTAAGCCTTGTTTGCTAAAATTAGGGAATATAGGTTTTTTATTGCTTTCCTTTTTCAAAAAACCCCTAATATTTGAAGTATAAAGTTCACCTTCTTCAAATTTTTGCAAATACCTTTCTAAAAGATAAATTTCATACATAGCTTCACGATTGTCGTCTGACATAATTGCCAATCTTTGCGTTAAAACTTGAGCTAAAACTAGTTGTTGGCGCAAAGAAAGTCTTAATTCCTGACGTAACTCTTGTCTCATTACTGGTCTTAAAACTAGTCCGATTCCTGGCATTTTATTCACCTCCATTTTATGTTATATTTAATTGTTAACGAACAATAGGTTAGATTAGTATAATAATTTGATTTTGTCAATAAAAAAGCCCCGGTTAGACAGGTGTCTGCCGGGGCTTTGAATGCCGAGGTTGCTTTTTGTCGCAACCCCGATATTTTTTACTGTAACTTCTTTTGGGTCACTAAAGATCGATGTCGGATAGTTTGTGACCAGCACAGGCTGATCAATCTCGCTTGCTTCTCTTTCTTCGGTGCTTTTAATTTCAGTAATAAACTGGCAAAGAAAGTCTTCGTGGATTTCCCAGGTACGAGAGTATTCTTTTAGTTGGTTTTCATTGAAGAAAAAGATAATGTTTTCTTGTTTGTTGTATCTGGGATGATACATCCCTCCAATGATCGGATGAAAAATGATTTTTAAATTAGCAGGGAGAAAAAAGCGGTTAGGGTAGATAAAGATCTGTAATGATCCTCGTTCCTCGTGTAACTCCTCAATATCAGAGGAGTTATCAATCAGATTAGGCATTTCCCAATCAAGATACATGGTAACTCCTCCTTTTATTGTTTTGTTAATATTATATTATAGCATCTTTCTGTTGTTTTGTCAATAGTGTTGTGTATAAATATTAGTTTTTTAAAAATCTTTATGTTAAACTAAAATTAACAAAATAGTTCCTTATAAAGAGGGGTTTTTTTATTTCAAAGGAGGGAGGGAATGGCTAAGGATACAGAGTATGGTTTATCTGGTGATCAGATTAAGGATCGCCGTATTAATCCAAGAAAAAAAACAGGTAAGCAAATACCTGTTGATGTAGCTAAGGCACCAAAAACTCGCCAAGAATTTCACTCCGGGCAGGAGCAGAAATTAGAAAATTATCCAGCTTTAAGAGAGGCACCACGAAAAAGACCAGACCACGAAATAAAAGCAGCTTGTTTTTCAGATATTATTGATGATGCAGTTATTATTAATCTTTCATTGCATGGTTTAAGGATTCGAGGACGTACTTTATTTCAAGTTGGGCAAAAATTAAATTTGTCGTTTTTAGTACCTGATACACAAAGATTAAGCCAAATACCAATTTATGCAGTATGTGCAGTTATTTGGCAAAAAACAAAAGAACCACATAGTTATGATACTGGTTTAAAAATATTTTCTATGATTCCTGAACATCAAAAATTTTTTAGTGCTTTTTTAAGTGATTTACCTGAGATTCAGGCTGATCCTAATCATAGCTCTAATTAAGGGTAATTTAACACGTCGTGAACAAACGGCGTGTTTTATTTGAGATTTTTACTATAAAAGTATAAAATGAGACTATGGCAAGGCAAATAAAATTTTCAATAATTTTACCAACCTATAATCGTTGTTATATTTTATGGCAAGCTATTTTATCAGTAATAAATCAGACTTACCCTTATTGGGAATTGTTAATTATTGATGATGCTTCAATTGATCAGACTAAAAAACTGGTTGAGCAATTTTCTGATCCGCGTATTAAATATTTTAAGTTAAAGAAAAATAAAGGCCCGGCAGCAGCTCGCAACTATGGTTTAACTAAAGCAAGAAATAATTATATTGCTTATTTGGATTCTGATAATAAATGGTATAATGATTTTTTAGAAGTGGTTGTTAAAACTTTTATTAAACATCCTGATAAAAAGGTTTGTTTTTGTAAAAAAAATTATCGTTTGATAATTGAAGATCAGGGGAAAAGGACTAATTTGCGTGATGAATTTACTAATCATCGCAAATATTTTGATTTAAAGCGTTTGTGGCAAAGAAAGATTATTATTGATACCAATACTTTAGTCCATAAAAAGGACATCTTAAAAAAGACTGGCAAATGGGATGAGCAACTTGATTTTTGGGAAGATTTTGAATTTACTTTGCGTATTTCTAAAAAATATCCAGATGGTTTTATTTATATTAATCGGGCATTGGTTGATTATCAACAAGTTCTTGATTTGAAAGAAAAAGATAAAGTTTTTAAAAAATGGGATAGAGCTGAAAGATTAATATACCAGAAACATAAAGATCATCCTTTAATCAAAGAACAAAATTGGTATCCGCCACAAATAGGTTATAAATCAACAACTAATGTTATAAAATATTTAAAATCTAAAAAGCAATAATATGACTAAATTAATTAATTTATATACTGATGGTGGGGCAAGAGGTAATCCTGGTCCAGCTGCAATTGGCGTTGTTATTAAAGATGAGCAAGGGAAAGTTTTAAAACAATATTCTGAATATTTAGGTGAAAAAACTAATAATCAGGCTGAATATTCAGCGCTACTTAAAGGCTTGAAATTGGCTAAAGATTATAATCCCCAGGAAATTAAATGTTTTTTAGATAGTGAATTAGTGGTTAAACAAATGAATCAAGAATATAAAGTTAAAGATAAAGATTTACAGCCATTATTTATAAAGGTTTGGAATACGGCTATAAATTATAAAAAGGTTAGTTACCATCATATACCTCGTAGTTTAAATAAAGAAGCTGATAAGATTTTAAATATTGAATTAGATAAACACAGTTAAGTGTTAATATTTTTTGACAAATTTGTTATAATAAAGATATAAATAGCTAAAAGTTTTAAGTTTAAAGCTTAAGGCTTATTTTAAGTTAATTATGGCAAAAGCAGATAGTTTTTTAGGCGTTGATTTATCGCCTGATTCTATTAAGGTAGTTGAATTGCGGCCAGAGAAAGGCAAACCTCAATTAGTCACTTATGGTTATACAGAATCAAAAAGTGATGTTTTGAAGGGAGATTTTATAATTAATAAAAATATTACTTCAACTTTAATAAAAGAAGTTGCTGATCAAGCCAAGGTAACTACTAATTTTGCTTTGGCTGCTTTACCAGCTTCACAGGTATTTAGTTCTGTAATTAAATTAGCTAATGTTATAAAAAAAGATACTGAGAATAAAACAAAAATAAAAGCTTTATTATCTGAAGAATTGAAAAAAATTTCTCCTCGGCCTTTAGATCAAATGGTTTTTGATTTTAATATTATCCCGACTGAAGACGTGGAAAAAGCAGGTAAAAATGATAAATTAGAGACAGTAAGATTTTTAATTACTGCAGCACCTAATGAGATAGTTAAAGATTATATGCAAATTTTTAAACAAGCCGGCTTTCAGCTAGCTAGTCTGGATATTGAATCATTTGCCTTGGTGCGTGCTTTAGTTGGTAATGATAAATCTTTGATTATGGTAATTGATATTGGTGAAAATCGAACTTCTTTGTCAATTGTTAATTTGGCAATGCCTTTAGTAAATAGAAGTATTCAAGTCGGTAGCTCTGCAGTGACTAGGGCGATAGCTGATAGTTTAAACATTTCTATTGCCGAAGCAGAGAGTTATAAATTAGATTTAGGTATAATGATGACTCAAGAAAAAATGGAAAATTATCCGAAACAAATTGAAAATGCACTTTCTCCGATAATTACTGAAATAAAATATTTATTAAAGATTTATTATGAACAGATAAGCAGAGAAGGACAAACTCTTGATAAAATAATATTAACTGGTGGCGGAGCATTATTAGGTAATTTTTTGGATAAGTATTTGACTGCTACATTAGATATTAGAACTTATATTGGAGATCCTTGGGCAAGAGTTATTTATCCTGAAGAGTTAAAGCCAGTCTTGCAGGAAATTGGTCCTCGTTTTTCAGTTACTATTGGTTTAGCAATGAGAGAAATAATTTAAATGTTATTATGACAGTAGAATTTTTAGGAGAAGAAGCAAAAAAAGCTAAAAAAGCTAAGACTTCAGGACGTATTGAGATGCATTTGCCAGAAGCAGAAAGATTAAAAAAAGAAAAAGAGCTTAAAATTAAAGAACAACAAGGTGAAATTTCTATAGAAGATTTAAATTTGGCTAGTGCTTTTAAATATTATTTTCTTAAACGCAAATTAACTTTTATTATAGTTTTTGTTATAATTATTGCAGCAGGTGTTTATGGCTATTTTTATTTTTTTTATGAACCCGCACCAATTGTTGTAATTAATCAGAATGAAAATATTAACAGCCCTCAGCCATTAGAACCAGAACCGGAACCTGAACCGGAACCTGAACCAGAACCCGAACCAGAACCCGAGCCTGAACCTGAACCATTACCTGACACAGAATTAGCACCTTTAAGAGGTTCTGTAGTAAAATTTGCAAATGCCCAAGCCCTATTTTTAATAGAAGATAATGGGGAGTTAAGATACATAGATAGACAGACAGTGGTTTTTGATAATGGCCAAAGTATTAATCAACTAGATCCAAGTTTGATTTACACTATTAGTGATAGATATAAAACAATTAGAAAGGGTAAGGACGTGGTTGGTTTAGTTGATTGGGATCCGAGGGTTTTAAATTATACTGAATTAGCACCATTTATAAAATAAAAAATAAATTAAATTAATATTATGGCAAAAGAAAAAAAGACAAAAATACTTTTAATTGAAGATGACACTTTTTTAGTAGAGATGTATACAACAAAATTTGAATTAGAGGGTTTTGAAATTGTATCTGCTGAAGACGGCAAAAAGGGTTTGGATATGGTAAAAAAAGAAAAACCTGACATTATTCTATTAGACATTTTAATGCCTAAAATGGATGGTTTTGCAGTTTTGGATGCTTTAAAAGCTGATATTAAAATGGCTGATATTCCTGTGATTATGTTAACTAATTTAGGCCAGAAAGATGATGTAAAAAAAGGATTTGAAAAAGGAGCTGTGGGATATTTGATTAAAGCACATTTTATGCCTTCTGAAGTTGTTGATAAAATTAAAAAGATTTTAAAAGAACATAAAAAATAAATATTATTTTAATCTAATGTTTAGTAAAGGTATTACTAAAATAGAAATATTGATTTCCATAGGTGTGGCTTTGGTAATAATTATTGTTGACATTGTTGTGATTTCATATTTAAATAATAAAACAAGGGACATCCAAATTTTATCTGAAATAGATCAAATTAGAAGTGGTCTAGAAGTTTTTTTACTCACCAATAATCACTATCCAATAAGGGAAACTCAAGCCTTGCTCAATGATTCTGATGTTTTAACTGAGAAATTATGCATAGAAGATTTTGTGAGAATAACAGAAAGATGTGAAAAAAATATTTTAAATCCAGTCCCAAATTTTTATAAATCATTAGGTAATTTTTATACTTATCAATCAATTGATGAGAATAAAAATTATTTATTGGAATTTAATTTAAAAACTAATTTTAAAAAACAGGGGATTTTAAAAGGAGTTAATTGTGCCACTAATTCCCAAATAGTAAGCCAGCCCTGTTTCTAATTTATGGACAAATATAAAAAACAATTAGGTTTTACTGTAATAGAATTTTTAATAGTAATGGTTATTATTTTGATTTTAGCTTCTATTAGTATTATTGCCTTAAATGGCCAGCGGACAAAGGCTAGAGACGCGAAAAGAATCAGTGATATTAGACAAATTCGGACAGCTTTAGAATTTTATTTTAGTGATGAGGGTGAGTATCCTGTAACCCAGGAGCCATTGGCTTTAGGAGTGACTGGTGTTCAAAAATTATGTGCAAAAGATGAAGGCGGGTTTGTGCCAATCGATACAATTTGTAATGCTGACTCAATTTATATGGCTCAGGTGCCTAAAGACCCATTACCTGACCAGCAGTTTGTTTATACAGGTGCAATTGAAGGTTATAGTATTATGTTTATCACTGAAAAAGAAAGTAGTCTTGGGTTGCCAGGAACATATTATGCTCATTCTGAAAGTATTGACCAGATCCCTGAAAATAAATAATTTAGAAAAAACAGCCCTTTTGTCATTCTGAACGGATGTGAAGAATCTATAAATTCGTAGATACTTCTATTACCTGCCTGCCGGCAGGCAGGTGCTCAGGATGACATGCGAGGACAAAAGGCTGTTTTTTTATTATCTAGAAACTGTTATAATAAACATATGATAATAAATATAATCGCTTTATTTTTATTAGGTTTAATTTGCGGTAGTTTTATAAATAGCTTAATTTACCGTTTATTTTATAATATATCTTTATGGAAGCGTTCTATTTGTCCAATATGTAAAGTGAAATTAAAAGCAAAAGATTTGATTCCATTATTAAGCTATTTAATATTACAAGCCAAATGCCGTTATTGCCAAAAGAAAATCAGTATCTATTATTTTTTAGTCGAATTAACAACTGGAACTTTGTTTGTATTAGCTTATTTGCATTATCAGGCAATAACATTGTTTTTAGTGAGAGATTTGTTTTTCATCTTGGTGTTAATTTTTATAATGTTTTTCGATCTAAAATATTACTTAGTCCTAGATAAAATTATTTGGGGCAGTCTAGCTATAGCGTTTGTAGTAAATATTTTGTTAGGGGTAGTTTGGTGGAATTTGTTAATAGGTTTATTAATTGGTGGTATGTTTTTCTTGTTGCAATATTTATTAACAAATGGTAAAGCAGTTGGCTTTGGTGATGTTAATTTAGGTATGTTAATTGGGGTTATGTTAGGTTGGCAATTAACAATTTTGACTTTATTTATTGCTTATATTATTGGTGGGATTATAGCTATTATATTTGTTTTAAGTAAAAAAAAGAAAATGAAAGATATTTTACCCATGGGTACTTTTTTAGCTATTGGCGCAATAATTGCTTTATTAATCGGTGAAAACATATTAAGACTTATTTTTTAAGTTTAATTTAAAATTTTTATCTGACCCGTTAGGGTCTTTTTTTGTTTATATTTAATAATAAAATTCTGTGATATAATTAGTTTATGGATAAAAAAGAAGCCAAAAAGCGTATAGAAAAATTGCGTAAAGAAATTAATCATCATCGGTATCTTTACCATGTTTTAGATACACAGGAAATCTCTGATGCTGCCTTGGATTCTTTAAAGCATGAATTATATGAATTAGAACAAGAATTTCCAGATTTGATTACCCCTGATTCCCCAACACAAAGAGTGGGTGGACAGGCATTAACTAAGTTTTCTAAAATAAAACATCAAGTGCCAATGCTCTCTATTGAAGATGTTTTTAATTATGCTGAATTAGACGCTTGGCAAAAAAGGATTAGTAAAATAATACCCACTACAACATTTGATTATTTTACTGAAGTAAAAATGGATGGTTTAGCTGTTTCTTTAGTTTATGAAAATGGAGTATTGGTACAAGCAGCAACCAGAGGTGATGGTCAGGTTGGTGAGGATATAACTCATAATATAAAGACGATTGAGGCTATTCCTTTAAAATTAAGAGAAGTAAAGAATGTTAATTTAAAGGGAAGAATAGAAATCCGTGGTGAAGTTTTTATGACAAAAAAAGTTTTTGATAAGTTAAATCAAGAACAAGGGAAAAAGGGAGAAAAGCCTTTTGCCAATCCGCGTAATGCAGCTGCTGGTTCTGTTAGGCAATTAGACCCAAAAATAACAGCAAAACGCAAATTAAATTTTTTTGGCTATGATTTAATAACTAATTTAGGACAAAAAACTCATGAACAAGTACATAAAATTATTAAAGATCTGGGTGTGCCAGTTAATTCTTTTAGTAGTAAATGTAATAATTTGCAGGAGATTGAAGTGTTTTATAAAAAGATATTACAAAAAAGGGAAACACTGGATTATTGGATTGATGGTATTGTAATTAATGTCAATAATGTTGAATTAATGGATAAGCTTGGTGTTGTTGGTAAGACAAAAAGAGGCATGGTGGCATATAAGTTTCCAGCAGAACAAACCACAACTGTTATCGAAGATGTGTATTTTAATGTAGGCCGTACTGGTGTCTTAACTCCTGTGGCTAATTTAAAACCAGTTAGTATTGGCGGGACAACAGTGTCCCATGCTACTTTGCATAATATAGATGAAATTAAAAGATTAGGAGTCAAAATTGGGGATACTGTTATTATTGAAAGAGCAGGGGATGTAATTCCTAAAGTTATTCAGGTATTACCTAAATTAAGAACTGGCAAAGAAAAACAAATTAAAATTCCAGATAAATGCCCGATTTGCGCTTCAAAAGTAATCAGGAAAAAAGGTAAAGTTGGGCTTTATTGTTCAAACCCTAATTGTTTTGCTCAGGAACGCCGGAAAATAAATCATTTTATTTCTAAAAAAGGCATGAATATTGATGGTTTGGGTACAAAAATTGTTGAACAATTAATGAATGAAGGTTTAATTAATAATTATGCTGATATCTATCAATTAACTGAAGATGATTTAAAGCCTTTAGAACGTTTTGCTGATAAATCAGCCCAAAATATTATTAGAGCAATTAATAGTAGTAAAAAGATTAGTTTAGCAAAGTTTATCTATTCTTTGGGTATTAGGCATGTTGGTGAGGAAACAGCCATAGATTTAGCCCAATATTTTGGCAGTATTGAGAGTATTAAAAAAGCCAGTCTCAAAGATTTAGAAAATGTTCAAGATATTGGTGCAATTGTGGCTCAGAGCGTATTTGATTATTTCCATGATAAGAAAAATTTGCATTTATTAGCTGAATTGTTAAAATATATTGAGATAGAAAAAGTTGTTCAAGTAAAACAAACACTTAAGGGACAAATTTTTGTTTTAACTGGATCTTTAGAGGGTTTAACTCGTGATCAGGCTAAAGACAAAATTAGGAAATTAGGCGGTAATATTTCCTCAACGGTGAGTAAAAATACTGATTATGTTGTTGTTGGTAAAGAGCCTGGCTCAAAGTTTGATAAAGCTAAAAGATTAGGTGTAAAAGCTATATCAGAAAATGAATTTTTAAAATTAGTAAAAAGTTAGAAAGTAAAAAGTTTGTAAGGTGTTATAAGTTTCTACTTTATAAACTTTTTAACTTTTAACTTATATATTTATGAAAATTAGCATTATGGGGACTAATATGGAGCTAACAGATGCAATTAAGGATTATGTTAATGAAAAAATCGGTGGTTTGGAAAAATTTTATGATAATATTTTAGAGGCACGTGTAGATGTAGGTATTACCACTAAGCATCATCAAAAAGGCAATATTTTTCGCGCTGAAGTTAATCTAGAAGTACCGCAAAAACATATTTTACGGGCAGCGGCTGAAAGAGAAGATCTGTATATGGCAATAAATGAAGTCAAGAATGATTTACAACGTCAAATAAAAAAATATAAAGAAAAATTAAGAGGAAAATACTAGTTTAAAAGCACTCGTCAGTGTGCTTTTAAAAACTTGCAAAATCATTAAATATCTGGTAGAATAATATATAATATAATTTAATATTTATTGAAAAAATATGGCTCAAAATAAAAAGAAAAAGTCATTTTTAGCTTATTTTTATAATTGTAGAACTAAACTGTTTTTAAGTTTAGTTTTTTTAATTTTATTAGGTACAGTTTTATATTCTGTGATGTATTATTTACAGGATTATGGTGTAAAAAAAGTAGCAGCTTTGCCTTTTGCTGATAAGGTGTCTTATAGTTCTGAAGATGCAAAATCAGTTGTTTATGGTGATTTTAATAATGATAGTAAGATGGATTTAGCTACATCAAATTATAACCCATATATATCTGCTTCAAGGAAAATAAGAATATTTACTGGTAATGGTAGTGGTGATTTTACAAATACGTATACATTGTCAGTCGGAGATAATGCGCCTTATGTTAGATATTCACCTTATTCAATAATTTCAGCTGATGTTGATAAGGATGGTAAACTGGATCTAATTACTACAAATTATGCACCATATGTTTTAGGTGGCTATAATGTTTATAAAGGTATTACAGTATATCCAAATAATGGTGACGGTACTTTTTCAATTAGTAATGGTTATTCTGCTGGCAATGAAACTCTTGATATACAGCAGGGTGATTTTAATGGAGATACTTATCCTGATCTTGCTGTAACAATTGAGAATGAAAGTAAAATCGGTATATTTATTAATAAGGGAAATGGTCAATTTAATCCAATTAGTAAAATCTCTGTTGCTAGCACTGCTAGTCGTTTAGCTATTGCTGATATAGATAATGACACTGATTTGGATATTGTAGCTGCTTTAAATGGTGAATTAGCTATTATCTTAGGTAATGGTAATGGTACTTTTCAGAGTCCTACAACTAAGTTATCTGAAAATTCATCAACAGCAGTTGCCTTAGCAGATTTTAATGGTGATAGTAATTTGGATATTGCTTCAGTTGGTAATAAGTTGTTAATTCATATAGGTTATGGTGATGGTACTTTTTCTTCTGGTTTTTCTGAAGAAGTTTTAGGTAGGAATCTTACTATAACTGATTTAAATAACGATAGTGTTTCTGATTTAGTTTTAGTGCAAAATCAAGCCATAGTTTATATGGGTGTAGGCGATGGAACTTTTGTTAGTGGCGGACTTTATGATATAGGCGTGACTAGATATGAAAATGCTAATAATATTATTAGTTATGATTTTAATGGCGATACATTAAATGATTTAGCATCTTGTGCTGGTGATAATATGGTTGTTTTAAATAATCTTGATCATCCATTTATTGTTAGTTTTTCTCCAGTCGCAGTATTTGTTGGTGAACCAACTTTTACTTTAAATGTTCATGGTAGTGGTTTTAATGTGAATTCTGTAATTAAATTTAATGGGGTAAATAAAACAACAAATTATATTGATAGTAATAATTTAACTACCTCAATAAGTAATACTGATGTAGCTTATGTTAATGTATATGATATTAGCGTTGTAAATGATACTCAAGAATCTTTAACCAGGATGTTTTATGTTGAGCCTGGTTTTTTTGATGCGAAGAATAATAACAGTGGTAATCAGCCTAAGGCTAGTTATAGCGCTGATTTTAATGGTGATGATGTTATTGATGTTGCAGTAGCTAATTTTGCTGATAATAACATTTCAATTTTATTAGGTCAAGGTGATGGTATTTTTAATCCAGCTACTCCAGAAACTGTCGCTGTAGGCAGTCAGCCCAATTCAATTATTGGTGGTGATTTTAATGGTGATCAAAATATTGATTTGGCCGTGGTAAATAGTGGCAATAATAATATGACAATTTTATTAGGTAATGGACAGGGTGGTTTTACCTCTGCTGGGATTATTAGTACGGGTTCAGGTCCAAATAAAGTCATAGCTGATTATTTTGATGGAGATCAAAATTTTGATTTGGCTGTAGTTAATTCCGGCTCTGATAATATTAATATTTTATTGGGTAATGGTGGCGGAGTCTTTAGTCAGTCTGATTTAGTTAGTGCTGGTGATCAGCCGAAGTCAGTTATTAGTGCTGATATTAATGATGATAGTATTAATGATTTATTAACTGCTAATTCAGGTGATAATACCATTTCTATTTTTATTGGTAATGGTGATGGTACTTTCTCTCCAGGTTCACCAGCAACAATTAGTGTGACTCAGCAGCCAACTGATTTAACTAAAGCTGATTTTAATGGTGATAATATTACAGATTTAGCAGTAGTTAATTTTTTAAGTAATGATGTCTATATTTTTATTGGTAATGGTGATGGTACTTTTACTCCTGCTTCAACACCAAGTTTTAATGTTGATACCGCGCCTATAGCAGTTATTAGTCATGATTTTAATGATGATGATAAAGATGATTTAATAGTATCTAATTCAGGCAGTGATAATGTTTTTGTTTTTTTAGGCAATGGTGATGGCACTTTTTATTCTTCTGTAAGCTATAATACTGGTGACCAACCTTATCATATTATTAAAAATGATTTTAATAATGATGATTTAACTGATTTTTTAACTACTAACAATATAGGTAATAATATTTCTGTTTTTTTGCGGAAAAATATAGTTGATTTAGAAGATATTCGTTATTTTGAAGATCCAATTACATATTCTGTTAGCCAAGATCCAGGAGGTATAACAAGTGGTGATGTTAATGGCGATAATAAACCTGATATATTAGTTGGTGATCAAACTGATGATAATATTACGGTTTTTTTAAATAATGGTGAGGGGAGCTTTAGTTTGGCAACAAATAGTCCTTTTATTTTTGGTGATTATCCCTTGGGATTAAGTATTGCTGATTTTAATGGTGATTCCAATAATGATTTAGTGGTTGGGTATCCTTATGGTCAATATATAAGATTAGCTTTGGGTAATGGTGATGGTACATTTTCACTTAATACAAGTTTTACTTTTGGCATGTATCCTAAGGCGGTAATTAGTGACGATTTTAATAATGATAATGATAATGATTTTATTATTACCAATGGCAGTGCTGGAGTTGACTATGTAACTGTAGTATTAGGGGATGGATCTGGTGGTTTTAGTTTGTTAAATAATTATACAGTAGGATCGTGGCCTTTAAAAATTACTAAAGGTGATTTTAATAACGATAATATCATAGATATTGCTACTACTCATGCTGATTCTAATATTATTAGTGTACTTTTGGGTAATGGCGATGGCAGCTTTGGTAGTGACAATAATTTTACTGCGGGAGAGAATGCACTCTTAATAAAAAGTATTGATGTAAATAATGATAACAATTTAGATCTTATCGCGGTACGAAGTGCTGGTGTAGGCGGTGGAGGAGATCCTTTTATGTGTGATATTATATTGCATTGCTATGATCCTATTCCTCCTGACCCTGCGGCCTGTGAAGAATATGGGTGCTTTCCTCTTTCTGGCAATGGCATTTATGTGCTATTAGGCAATGGAACTGGTTCTTTTTCGGCTGCAAGTAGTTATGGTGATCTGATTAATGGAGAAGTTTTAGGAGTTGATAATTTAAATGGTGATAATTATGTAGATATTGTCGCTGCCAGATATGATACAGTTGCTGAACTTGTTGTGCTTATAAATAATGGTAGTGGTGGGTTTTCTGAATTAACTAGTTATACTTTGACAAGCACACCTCGCGATATTGTAATTGCTGATTTTGATACAGATACAAAAAACGACTTAGCTGTTATTAATGGTCAAGTAGTTATGGTTTATTTAGGTAATGGTGCTGGTAGTTTTACTCAGACTGAGACAATATCTCTTGGTTATACACCAGCTAAGATTATTTCAGCTGATTTGGATCAGGATAGTATTGTTGATTTAATTGTGGGAAGTGGAAGTGAGGAAAAAGTCACAGTGTTATTTGGTAATGGTAATGGTACCTTTCAAGTCCCCGTTGATTATGTTGGCCAATATTATTTAAATGATTTAGTAATTAATGATTTTGATAATGATAATTCACCAGACATATTATATATTGCAGATCAAACGGCAAATAATATTAGTTTATTTTTAAATAACGGTGACGGTACGTTCCCGACAGCCTATCGGTACGACATGGGCAGGGTTATTCAATCTTTTTTGGTTGAAGATTTTAATCAAGATAGTTATTATGATTTATTTGCAGGACTTACAGGTGGTGATACTTTTAAGGTGTTTTTAGGGCAAGCTAATTTAGGTTTTAGTGACCCTGTTGAATATCAAAGTGGCTCATGTCCATCTTATGCTGCTAGCGAAGATTTTAATGAAGATGGTAATTTAGATATGGTTGTTTCAAATATGTTTACAAATTATGTAAATGTGTTTTTTGGAGTTGGTGATGGTAGTTTTCAAACCCCACCAGATACTTATACTGTTGGTGATAGCCCAAGAACTGTTTTAGCTGCTGACTTGAATCAAGATGATATTTTAGATATTACAGTTGCAAATGCTTATAGCGCCAATTTATCTATATTGTTAGGTAATGGTGATGGGACATTTGCTGATGCAATTTTTTCCAATGTTTATGTCGGTGCTAGTGGTCAAAAAATAGCTGATTTTAATGGTGATGGTCGGCAGGATTTAGTTGTTAGAAATGTGCCAAACTCCATTGCTCTAATGTTTGGCAATGGCGATGGTACTTTTCAGTCACCATTAATTTATCAAATTGGTTTTGACCCTGGAGCAATAACACTCAATGATTTTAATAATGATCAGAAAACAGATTTAGCCATAGTTGATAATGCTGGTGAGCAAATAGCCGTTTTATTTGGCACTAGAGCTGCCACTGTTATATATAGACCTTTTGGCATTACATATCCAGCACCACCGTATAATTTAGTTTGTCAGGCTTTAAGTAATAATAAAATACGTTGGTTTTTTGAAGATCAAGCCTATAATGAAACTGGTTTTAGATTGTATGGTCCTGAAGGGTTATTGGTTGATAGTGGGGAAAATATTGTTACTGACTTGTCGTATCTTGATGAATCTGACTTAGAGGTGAATAGTTTATATGCTGATAGGACAGTCAGAACTTTTGCTAGCAGTGGGGAATCTGATGATTCAAATATGGAAAGTTGTTTTACTTTAGCTAACGAACCATTGCCAGCTATAGTTGAACAAACAAGTGAAGGTGTATATCGAATAGTAATAGATGTAGATGACGGCAATCCAGAATGGACAGAATATGCTATCTATGAATATTACAGTGATCAGTATGTGCAAACAGGGGATTTTTGGGGAGATGAGGCTGTCTGGCAGACCAGAAGTGAATGGGGTGGAGATAGTGGTGTGAATGTGAGTATTGAACAAAGTCCTGTGGAATTTTTAATTATTGCTAAAAATGGTGATGGCATAATTGCTGGATTTCAGTCAGGTAAATTAAATATTAATTGTGATGTTAAAAGTTCAACTGAAATAGATTGGCATTTAAGGACTCCTGCAGATTGGCCAAAACTTGGATTTAAAATATATCAGTCAGAAGAAGCAGGAAATATTTTAATTAAAGAATATGAAGATGCAGTTAATACAGATAAATTGCATCAGGAAGCCGGTTTAATACCTAATTCAAAATATAGTCGTTTTTTCACTACTTATGAAATGGTTGAAGGAGTTTATACAGAATCAGAACCATCGGATATTGTTGACTGTTATACTTTAGCTAATTTGCCTTTGCCAGTTATTATTGGTGAAGTGACTGAAGATAGTGTGCAAATAATTATTGATGCTGGCGATGGTAATCCAGGAGAGACTGAATATTCAATTTATGAAGCAAATAGTGGTTTATATGTCCAAACTGATGGCAGTTTAGGTTCAGAGCCTGTTTGGCAAACAAGAAGTCAATGGGGTGGCGAAACAGGTATATATGTTAATGTCGTAGATATTATTCCTGAATTAAAAGTTATAGCTCAGTTTTTTATAAGTATAAATGTTGAAGATTATAATTTTGTTGCCCAAGTTAGAAATTCAGCAGGTGTAGTCACAGAAAAGCCAGAATCAAATATTTCTGCTATTAAATATGTAGGCAGAAACATTACTAATGAGACTGATTTTGACAATAATGAAGAAGAAGTGTTAATAAGCGATGAATTAACTTATAAGATCGCGTATATTAATTCAGGAGAAGGTGTTGCTCAAGATGTTGTTATTAATGATATTTTAAATCCTAATTTAGATTATATTACTGATAGTGCAATCATAAATAAAGGTGGAATAGAAACAACAGCTGGTATAAACTTAAATAGAAGTATGTTGAGTTTTAATTTAGGTAATATTTTAGCTGGAGAGACAGGCTACGTTTTATTTAAAGCAAAAATTAAATCAGAATATACTGATCCAAATATTTCTAATTCAGCAACGATTATAGATGCTGATTTAAATAGAATTTTAACTAATAAAACAATAAATACAATTAGCCCTGAATTACTAGTAGATTTTATTGAACAAGAAGATATGTTTGCAGAAGGAGCAGAAGTAGGCGTAACTGAACAAGGCCGGGTAGCCAATAATCCACCGCAAGCAGTAGATGATGCAGTAGAAACAAGCCAAGCAGAACCAATTGAGATTATGATTTTAGCGAATGATACAGATGCAGAAGAAAATATAGATAGTTCAAGTTTAACCATCGTGACTGAACCAAGTAATGGTGTTGTTAGTATAGCCTTAGAAACAGGTACAATAACTTATACGCCAAATGAAGATTATACAGGTACAGATACATTTAGTTATAAGGTGTGTGATTTAGAAAATGCTTGTGACCAAGCCATAGTTAGCGTGACAATTAATCCAGGAGTAAGCGCAGGTTTAATAAAAGAAGAAGGGGCAGAAGTAAAAATATCAATAGTTGGATCATTACTTAAGGCAGTGACTTCTGAAATTTCAGATACCAGACCAGCGCAAGGTGTTTTGAAAAGTATAGTAGAGCAAAATAAGACAGTTAAAGCTATTGTAGAAAGTGCACCAGTTAAAATGGCCAGAGAAAAAGTTTTGAATAATCCAGCCGTAGAAACAGTTTCTCAGGACGTGGTAACTCCGGCCTTAGTAACCGTGGCCGTAGTTAATACAGTACCAACAGTAGCTACAGTA
>Ga0180438_10004668_pt1 | contig 19565 bp, 17 predicted proteins | sample SS_ome_12_FD_132455 | JGI IMG/M metagenome (GOLD analysis project Ga0180438, IMG submission 132455) | Hypersaline lake sediment archaeal communities from the Salton Sea, California, USA - SS_3_D_2 metaG | ecosystem: Environmental > Aquatic > Non-marine Saline and Alkaline > Hypersaline >... | reverse complement strand
TCGAGCATTTTCCAGATAGCTGAGGCGGTGCCTGGCCTTGGACAGGTCTTCCTTGAGGTCTGGCAGATCTTCCTGGTCAAGTTGACACGCCTTGTCGAGCAAATGGACGCTCTTTTGCATGCGCTTGTAGCGCCTGCCCAGTGTGAGTCCAACTGTCCTTGCGGCTGCTAACTGCTGACCGTCGTCCCACAACCGGTCCCGCAGAGCAGGGGTTGCCCCTCGTGCGCGGCGGAGTTCGATCTGGATGGTCCGGCTTTCCGGCAGCCGTTGTTCCAGCCCTTCCAGGTCCCCCATGACCTTGATGAGTGCATCGGCTTGGGTCTCTGGACTGCTCGACGGATTGGTGAGCGTATCCTCTGCCTCTCTGAGCGTCTCTTTCACCCGCTCGGCGAGTTCTTTTCCCTCCATGGCTGCAGGACCGGCGCCCATCTCACCAGCGAGCACATACTGGGCGATTGCGCGCTCGAGATTGTCGTGGGTCAGTGCCTCGTCACCCCGCCGGAGGGCTGTCTCGCCAAGTGCTGCGCGGTCAAAAAGGCGGAGATCGGGCGAGTGCGTGTACAGCACCGGAATGCCCCACTCGATCGTGTCTGCTATGCCGGCATGGATCGCGAGCCGGGCCTGGGCAACGGCCTGGTCCAGGGGGTTCGTCCGGCTCAGGGCCTCGTACATGCCGCTGGCAAAGGCTGCTGACGCGGATTGGGTCATGGAGTATGGCATGGCCAGCACTGCCGCAATGTCCCGTTCTACCAGGGCTTTGGCCGTGCTGGAAAAACGGTCGCCGTTGTCATGCTGTGCTCCTTCACACAGACTCAGCAAGACCAACGGTGGAGAACCACGGCTGGCCAGCAACCGTCCCAGCCGCCCGGCACTCAGGTGGTGGCTGCCACCTGATTCGTCAGCCAACACCAAGAATCCCTCTTTGGCCTCCGGGTCGAACCCGCCATCGCCTATGTAGTGGAGGACGTGCCAGGATCCCTTCCCCAGGGCATACTGAACATCGCGCCAGGTCTGTCCCCGTACCCAATCGAGCTCCACGAGGCCGCTGGCCCGCAGGTGCCGGATCGCTTCCTCCAGGCGCTGTTCCTCGCGCTCAACATCCTCTGGTGCAAAACCAGGCGGGCTGGCCACGACGCCCAAGATACGCAGTGGGGGCTCTACTGCTGCGGCCGGGCTGGGCTGTGGCCGGTTAAGACAACGAACGAGGGGCGTAGTGCCAGAGAGACAGACGAACTCGCCGCTGTCCGGGTTGTAGAGAAATTCCCAGGGGAGAGCGGCCAACTGTGGTGGGTAAATGTGCAGCTTCAGCCGCATTGTTTTTTGCTGGTCAGCGGCCTGGCGCCGGTAGGTGTCAAAGACGGTGTGCACCTCGCCCGTCACGACTGCATCGAAAAGCCCTAGGCCAAATTCTCGGGCAACCAGTACGCTTTTGGATGACCTCTTTTGGCCTCGTCCGTCAGAGTGAAGGAGCGTATTCCGCAGATCCTGGAGACAGTTTTCGAAGGCCTGGCTGAAGCGGAAGGTGGTGACTGCCAGGGCATCCCCCTCGGGGGATTGCACGACCGCTACAAGATCTTTGTAGTCGCTGCTGTACCCGACGTGGAGCTCAAAGTCTATGTAGTCTGTGGGTTCTATCGACGGGTTCTTGTCTTGCACCGCTATGTTGGCCGTAGCCCTCCCTGGTGTTACAACACGTGCTGACCCAACTTCTCTGCCGGTGGGACCAACAGGTCCGACCTACCATGGGATTTCCCATTGTTTCAAGTGCCTTCATTATACCAGATTGTGGGAAAAGCGCCAAGACGGAGCAACGGGCTTTTATTGGAGCGAAAAGGGTAGATTGGTAGTCTGTCCTGATAGGACCTGGGCCTAGTCCCACTGGGCAAGTGGTGCGACCAGGGATATCTTCTGTGGGCCAATACCCCCGTATCCCTCTGGCCGTCTCTGCGTCTATAAGGCGAAGGGTGTGTGGTACCACCTGGCGATAGAAGGCAAGAATCTGCTGGCCATGTGTTATTCGAGGTTTGGAACGGCCAAGATGCAGCGATCGATCGCCGTCGACACCGTTGCCTGGGCGGCAGGGGGGAACCAAATTCCACCTGTAGCAGAGAGCCAGTGCCAACCCTTGGGTTTTTAGTGTGGCTCATAAAGCCGTGAAAAAGAAAGGAATAGAAGAAATGCGAAAGAAAATGATCGTCCTATTGCTGGTGGTCGTGATGGTGCTGGCGAGTACCGCGCCAGCACTCGCCGCCGGGCGCAGTCGCACCGACGAGCTCCCGGGCAGGCAGTTCTTTACCCTGGTCGGCATTGTCCACGCAGAAAACATCGATCCCGATGGCGGTGGCAATGTCACTGTCACAGTCTACCACGGCAACCGCTTCGCCAAGCCTCATTTTGGGACTGAGCTCACAGTGCAGGTGACGGCAGCGGGTACTGAATATAGGCGCTGGACGCCCGCCGGATGCGTACCCACCATCCCCGACAATGTGAACGTGGGCGATACCATCAGCATCCACGGTATGGTGGACGGTGGTGTCTTTTACGGCGAACGGGTCACGGTGGACGTGCCGTTGCTTTGCTGCAGTTGGTGAGATGGCTCTTCCGGTGCGGTGACCGGTCACTGCCACTGACCAGAGCATAAGCCACCTGCCTGACCAAATCTCCGGAGCTGGTGGTAAGAGACTGTTGCGCGGAAAAAGCATACGTGCCACAATCAAAGGCAGCGGGACCATCGTCCCGCTGCTAGTGACTTATCTTTGGCGGGCCAAGCAGGTGGATCGCTAGCCAGAGGCTTTCCGTACGAACTGCTGGCTCGCCTGGTGAGAGCCCATCTAGGGCAGATCGCCCACTACCTGGAACGTGTCGACGATCTGGGAGAATGCCTCGACATCTGCATCACTGATGAGTTGACCTACAACCCAAGTGAGGTAGGTACCATCCTCCGGTGTGGCAGCAATGTTGACGATGACGCTTAGCGCCTCGCCACAGTCACTGTACAGATCATAGTACCCAACATAGTAGCCATCGTCGTACTCGTAGCGCCCATCGAAGACGCAGTCATCGGCAAAACTCACCGCATCGAGGAACCCGCTTGCGTCGTATTCCGCGATCAGTATGTTGGACGCACCAAAAAAGACACCGGGCGTGGCGTAGGTGTCGCTAAAGCCCGCAAGATCGGTCGAGGCCGAGAGAGCCGCTCCAATCTCTTCCCCATCGATCGCCCACGGGCTCCCATCAATATCATTCCATTCTTGTGGGACTTCCACCTCAAGCATCCCCAAGTCATCGGTAATGAGCATGTAACCGGCATAGGCAGGCGTGCTCGGCTGGCCTTCCACTACAGCCTGTGTCGGCACCACCGGGATGGATACCGGCTCGATCGCGCGCCCGTTGAGTTGCCCCTCGAGCAATTCCCCCGTGGAGAAGCGCAGCACCTCGACACTGAGGACATCCTCAGGGCTGTGGCTGCGCAGGATGTCGCAATAATCGGACATCGTGCCATCGGTGGCGAGGACCAACCCTTCAAGCTTGTAGATGATGTCCCCCCCCTGGATACCGGCCCTGTCGGCCGGCGAGCCCGACTCGACCGAGGAAATCCAAATGCCGGACAGGCCCTCACCGTCATTTACGGCAGTGCCGTTGATCCCAATCGAGTTCACATCCTGGCCCGCGCGCAATTGATCGATGATCTTGAGCGCCTCGTCGCGGGCAATGGCGAAATACTGACTCACACCGGGGGCGTTGGCGTAATGGATGGCCACCACCTTGCCCTCCTCGGTCACAATCGGTCCGCCTGAATTGCCAGGGTTTGTACTTGCATCGTGTTGGATGACCGAGTCCACTGAGGCCCAGCTCGATTCTCCGTCGGCGTGCTCTTTGGCGACGATGCCACGGGTCAGCGTAAACTCCGGATCGCCCAGCGGGAAGCCAGCGGCATAGATGTCGAGCCCGGCCGAAATCGGGCCCTCAAACCACTCGAGGTAGGTGTACCCCTCGCCGTCAATGTCGATGATTGCCAGATCAGAGCACTCGGAAACGGCCACGATCTTGGCATTGCGCGGCTCGTCCTCGCCACCAACCCACACCTGGAGGAACGCTGCGCCGGTAACGACGTGGTTGTTGGTCACCGCAAGGCCCGATTCGTCGATGACAAAGCCCGATCCACTGCCCGCGACATTCACCTGGAGCCCGACCCCCGGTTCGACGAAACTGCCTTGCGCCTCGATTTGAATGACGGCGTCCTTGACTTCTTCGAGCCCTGTCACGGATCTCGCGGCAGCCTCTGGAGGCTCGGTAGGGGTGGGAGGCTCGGTGGGGACTGCTGGCGCCTCAGTGGGCGGCGGAGCCTCGGTAGGCTGCGGAACCTCGGTAGGCTGCGGAACCTCGGTCGGCGTACCACCACAACCTGCCAGGGCCAGGGCAGTAACCAGCAGCAAGATGTACAAAAACCTGGAATTACTTGTAGCCATGTCGTTCCTCCCAATCCTGATTTTGACGCAGACTCGATAGGGGCAGTCAAGACCGCTGGCATTCACCGGGCACTTTTGCAGCCTCAGCCACGGTAGCCAGGCATTCGCGCCCTTTCTCCAGGAGCGACGATGGTTTCAGGGGGTTGTCTGTCCGCCGATGGAATATTTCGGCACTGACCCGTTGGTTGTACAGTACGCCCTGGATGCAGGCGCTGACCCATGAAATTATACAGCATCCGCCTTGTTCTGTCAAAACGACAAACACGACCATGGGGAACGTTGTAGGTCCTTGATGCAGATACACATCATCATGCAAACGAGGTTCACAGGCTGCGATAGGCGGCGCTCAGGCATCGTCACCTCTCTTGCGGCCGTCATCCCGCAGGATGTGTTGACTTTTGCACCACCTGTGCTATAATGGAATCGGCTCTTGACACCGCACCATAGCATCCTCTGCAGCTTCATCGAAGGTCGCAGCAAGGAGCGGCGATGATGGACGCGCCTTGTATTCATATCCTTGGCTTGGACAAAACGAGAGAGGGAGGGCGTAGTGGGCACAGAAACGCTAGATCCCCAGCGGTCCATGGACAAGTGTACCCTTCTGGCGGCATCGGAGGCCCAACGCACCCGGTTTGATGAGGTCCCCAAGTACCGGGAGGGGCTCTACGATCTTGGCGCCGCGATCTATGCCTGGCTGGTGCCCAACGGTTCGTGGGGTGAGTCAAATGCCGGTCTCGTCGTGGGCGACGGTGAATCGTTGCTGGTCGACACCCTCTGGGATCTAAAATACACCGGCGCGATGCTTGACGCGATGCGACCCTTGACCAAGGCAGCACCGATCCAGTATGTGGTCAATACCCATGCTGACTCGGATCATTGGTGGGGCAATGAATTAGTGGCGGAGGCCGAGATCATTGCCTCCCAGGCCTGCTACGACGAGATGCAGCACCTGCAGCCAGGGTCGATGGTTCTGCTGAGCAGAATTGGCGGCTTGCTCAGGTCGCTAAGAGTGCTCGGTGCCGACAAGGTGGGGCGCTGGTTCCAGAACATGGTCGCACCCTACGACACCGGGGCGGTGACACCCACGCCGCCCACCCACACGTTCGAAGGCGCGCTGACGCTCACCGTCGGCGGGCGCGAGGTGCAATTGATCGAGGTCGGCCCGGCGCACACACACGGCGACCTGTTGGTCTATGTGCCGGACGCCAGGGTACTGTTCAGTGGCGATATCCTGTTCATCGGATCGACCCCGGTGATGTGGGCAGGGCCGGTGGAAAACTGGCTGGCGGCGTTGGACCGGATCCTCGGCATGGAGGTGGAACTCATCGTGCCCGGTCACGGTCCTGTCGTCGACCAGGCAAACGTGAGACCGGTGAAAGCCTACTGGGAGTACGTGGCTGATGAAGCCCACAAGCGCTACGATCGCGGGATGTCCGCCTCCGAGGCAGCCTACGACATCGCCTTGGGCGACGAGTTTTCCAGACAGTCGTTTGCCGACTGGAATTCACCGGAACGCATGATGACCAACGTGCACACCCTGTACCGCCAGTGGCAAGGTCGCACGGAGTCCTTGAAACCGTTCCAGTTGGTTAATCTCTTTCGCCAGCAGGCGCTGCTGGCACACCAGTTGCCGGATGCACAGCCCGCCATCATGCGGAAAGGGTAGGAGGCGCTCTGTGAGACTCGTCACCTTTGTGGATCGAGAGGGCAGCCAGGCTATCGGCGCGCTGACGGAGGAAGACAGCACCATCGTCGTGTTGCAGGCGGGCGCCAGGGCGTTGGATGGCGAGACATCGCCGCATTTTGACAGCATGCTGGCTTTTCTCCGGGGCAGCACCCAGGCCCGCGACAGGGCGCAGGCCGTCGTCGAATATGTCACTTCCCAGCAGCCACCCGGCGTTACCGTCGCGCGTGACGCGGTGACCCTGCTGGCTCCCGTACCCCGGCCCGAGTCGGTGCGCGATTGCATGGCGTTCGAGCAGCATATCATCAACAGCATCCGCGCCGTCGGCCTGAAAAAGCTGGCGCCCCTGGACCTCTGGATCGAGAGAACCCTGGGGCGCAGGCGATCCCTGGCCTACCAGTTCAACAAAGCCTGGTACGAACGGCCGATCTATTACAAGAGCAACCGCTTCTCCGTCGTCGGAACCGAGGCAGATGTGCGGATCCCGGCGTATACGCAGCAATTCGACTATGAGCTGGAGTGGGGCATTTTCGTCGGCCGGCAGGGGGTGGATATCCCCAAGGAACGCGCCCGCGACTATATCGGGGGGTACACCATATTCGACGACTTTTCGGCCCGCGATATCCAGATGGCAGAGATGGATGGGCGCCTGGGCCCGGCCAAGGGCAAAGACTTTGACACCGGCAACGCCCTCGGCCCCTGCCTCGTCACGCCCGACGAGATCCCCGATCCGTACAGTCTGGCCATGATGGCCCGCATCAATGGGGAGGAGTGGTCGCGCGGTACGCCGGCCGACATGTACTGGACCTTTGAGGAGATTATCGCCTACGTATCGCAGTCTGAAACCCTGTATCCGGGCGAGTTCATTGGTTCGGGTACCTGCTCCGGGGCAGAAGGCCGTGGTTGCGGCCTGGAGATGGGCAGATTCTTGAAGGCAGGCGACGTGGTCGAACTCGAAGTGGAGCGGATCGGCGTGCTGCGCAATCGAGTAGTCAACGACGGTTTTGATGGAGGTGGGAAATGAAGTGCAGAGAACGGATGGAGCAGTATCTACAGGAGAACGGTGTGCCGTTCGAGGTCATGACACATTCCCAGGCGTACACCATGCAGGAGGTAGCCGCCGCGCTGCACGTGCCCGGCAGGCAGGTTGCCAAGGTGGTGATGGTCCTGGCCGATCAGTCTCTGGCCATGCTCGTCCTCCCGGCGCCGGATCGCCTGGATTTTGCCAAGGTACGGGCGCTGCTGGGCGCAAAGAAGGTCAGCCTGGCCGCGGAAGAGGACTTTGAGGACCGCTTCCCTGACTGCGCTACAGGGGCCATGCCTCCCTTCGGCAACCTCTACGACGTGCCGGTACACGTGGACCGGTCCCTGGCCGAGGAGTCCCACATGGTGTTCCGCGTCGGCACGCACCGGGAGACCATGAAGGTCGCCTATGCCGACTATGCGCGGCTGGTAAAGCCGGCAGTAGGCGAGTTCGGGCGGGTGATCTGAGGTGCGGCCTGCGCCAGCGTTCTAGCGAGCCGGCCGCTCCTCCAGCGTCACTTCGATGCGCTGCTCCTCGCCGTCACGGACAATGGTTAGTGCCACCGTCTGGCCGACCGTCGTTTCGGATAAACGGGTGGTCAGGTCGTCCATGTCCTGCACCGCAGCACCATCGAGTGCCACAATGATGTCACCGCCCGCGCTCAGCAGGGCACCTTCCACCTCGATTATCCCGTCGCTGGCGCGCAGCGCTGCCTTGTCGGAAGGCCCCCCGGGGATCACGTCCCGCACCAATACGCCTCGCGTCACCGGCAGGGCTAGCAGCTCGGCCAGCTCGGCATCCAGGCTCAGGCCGGTGATGCCCAGCCACGGGTCAGCGAAACGGCCTGTGGCGATGAGGGCTGGCGCCACCCGCTTCACGGTGTCGACCGGCACCGCAAATCCCACGCCAGCGCTGCTGCCGCTGCTGGAAAAGATGAGGGTGGTCACCCCGATCACCCGGCCCTGGGAATCCAACAGGGGGCCGCCCGAGTTGCCGGGGTTGATGGCGGCGTCGGTCTGGATGAGCTTGGGCAGCGAGAACCCGCTGTCCTGGAGCACCACGCGCCCCAGGGCGCTGATGATGCCGGTGGTCATGGTCTGTTCAAAGCCAAAGGGATTGCCAACGGCGATGGCCCGCTGGCCGACGCGCAGCGCGGCCGAATCACCCAACTCGACCGGCTTGAGCAGGTTCGCAGGCACATCCACCCGGATCACCGCCAGATCGTTGTCAGGATCGGCGCCCACCAAACTGGCCTCGACAGCGGTGTCGTCGACAAAGTGGACCAGGATGCGATCCGCACCCTCGACAACGTGATTGTTGGTCACGATGTGGCCCTGGGTGTCCAGCACAAAGCCGGAACCTGTGCCGCCGCCGAACCCATTGGCCAGCGTGACGTTGATATACACCACCGAGGGACTGACACGTTCGTAGAGATGGATCAGCAACTGTTCCTCAGCCTCGGCCAGGGCCAACAGGTCTTCGACGGCCGAGGCGGGCGCGTTCTCCCGTGGTTGACCCTCCGCCAAAGGCACCTGCATCAGGGCAGTGGAAGAGGTTTCCGCCATGGCCTGAACCGGGGCAATGGTCTCGACCGAGCCCGCGCCAGGCAACATGACCGACAAGTTCCAACTGAACAGGGCTGCGACCAGCAACCCGGTGATGATGACCGGGATATCTCGTTTCATGTTTGCGCTTTTCCTCCCTTTCGGCACAAGTTACCTATGCCTGTCTATCGAACGTTCCACAGATTTTCGAACCATTAACCCATAGACGGTGTAGGCTGCCGAGATCTTACCGCTGTTGTGTCTGGTGGTCGCCGGATTTGGATGGGATGCGGCCCAAGTCTGACTGGCCGTCCGCCGAATCTGCCAAGCATCTGTTGAAACAATGCGAAACGGGTGGTACCTGAAGACACTTCACAGCGGAGGGAGGAGTTGGGGCGGTACCTGGTGAGACAGGCCCAGGCGACTCAGGATGTTACATTTGAGGCAAGGGGGATCGGGCTCATAGTGCAGGGGGACTATGCCATTTCTAGGTTCTGCCTGGACACAGTGTTTTCTATTCCAGCAGCAGCGCGCGAAGGGCCTCCGGCTCGGAGTGCTCGATGCGCAGCGTTTCGCTGCCATGGAAGGCCATGAACTCGCGCAGGGCGCCGGCGATGCCTTCTACCAAATCGTCGGTGGGGGATTCGCCGGGCTCCAGGTAGATGGCGCGCACGATCATGGTGTCCGTCTTGCGGTCGGCCTTGGGATCGAGGCGGCCGACCAACCGGCCGCGGTGCAGGATGGGCAGGACATAGTAGCCGTACACCCGCTTGGCGGCAGGCTGGTACATTTCGGCGGTGTACGCAAAGCCGAACAGGGAGTGCACCCGGTCCCGCTCCCAGAGGAGATTGTCAAAGGGGGAGAGGAAGGCGGTCACCGAGGGCTGGCGTTCGCCGGCCTCGATCTCTTTCACCAGTGGCAGGTCGGCGGGGTCCAGGTAGGCCGTTTCCCCCCAGCCCTCCACCTCCACCGGCAGGAGGGATCCCTCCTGGACCAGGGCCTGGATCGCGGCCCGTGTCTCTGGCTTGCGCAGCCGGTAATAGTCGCTCGCACCGGCAACGGTGGCCACCCCACGACAGGCGACGCTGCGGAGCGTGGCCCAGCGCCGGTAGTCCTCTGCTGTGTGGCCTGGTGGTTCGCCCGAGGCGGGCAACACCCGCTCGGTCAGGTCGTAGTAACGCTGAAATCTCTCCCGGTGGTCCACCATCAGGTGGCCCCTGCTGAACAGGACCTCCAGGGCGGTCTTGGCCGGCTTCCAGTCCCACCAGGTGCCCCGTTGGGCTCTGGGATCCTCAAAGTCTTTGGAGGCGAGCGGCCCCCGCTCACGGACCTCGGCCAGCACCCAATCCAGGACGCCCTGGGGATCATCGCCCAGGCGGCGCTCGATCCAGGCCGGGGGCAGGGCGCGCTGGCGCCGGGCCTGGATGATGGGTGCAAAGTAGGGATAGTCTTCCACCGGGATCAGGCAGGCAGCGTGCGCCCACTGTTCGAACAGGCGGCGATCCGGGTAGAGAAGGGCATCCAGGTCGGCAGGATCGTAGAGACCCACGCGGCTGAGCAGGACCAGGTAGTGGCTGCGGGCCACAACGTTGATGGTGTCGAGCTGCAACAAGCCGATGCGGCGGATGGTGTCCAGCAGTGCCTCCCTGCCGGCGCTCGGTGGACGCCGGTGCAGGCCCTGTTTGACTACGGCCAGGGTGCGGGCCGTCTCCAGTGAAAGTTCCAGAGCAGGGGATTGTGTCATCGATCATTCCCCTCCCAGCCACACAACGGCCAGGGCCAGGACCCCGATGATCCCGGCGATGATCAGTCCGGGCCAGAGGGTCTTTTTCAACACGTCCCCTTCCCGTCCCGCCAAGCCCGCGGTGCTGCAGCCGACGATGATCTTGGCCGGGGCCAGCATCGAGCCCAACGAACCCCCGGTTGTCTGGGCAGCCAGGACCACGGTAACACTGATGCCCAGGAGTTGCGCCGCTTGCTGCTGCAAAGGGGCAAAGACGACGTTCGAATTGGTGTTGCTACCCGTCATAAAGGCGCCCAACAGACCGATATAGGGTGCGACCAGCGGATACAGCGGCCCGGCCGCTTTGGCAAGCCCTGCGGCCAGGATGTAGGTCATGCCGCTGTTGTCCATGGCCACGGCCATACCCACCATGCTGAGGATGCCGATGGAGGAGGGCACGGCGCTCTTGACGGTGCGCTGCACGATGCGGCGTTCCACGCCGGGAAGATAGTGTCCCGTCAGGCGGTAGACGAGGAAGAACGCCAGGGACACGTAGGCCAGCAACGCACCCGCGTGGCCAAAGACGCTGATCTTGCGGCCGTACCCTGCTGCCGTCGTCCACCCATAGCTGGTCTGCACCTCGGGGAAATGGACCTGGACCTGGACATGGTTCAGGGCATCGTGCAGCCAGGGCCACAGCTCCGCGGCGGCCACCACCACAATGAGGGCCAGATAGGGGGCGAGGGCCAGGCCTAGGGATATGGATGGTTGCTTCTCAACCACAGCACCGGGCTGTGGTCCATCGCCGGCCTTCTCCTGCTGGTAGCGCGGCAGGCGGGCTACCAGTGCACCGGCCGCCAGGCCGGCCAGGCCGGCACCGAAACCGGCCAGGTTCCACAGGCCGCTCACGGCCAGCGCCCCCTGAACGCCGGCCATGGTCGTGCCCATCAGCAACAGCGCAGGCCAGCCTTTGCGCAGCGACTGGCCGCGGCGGAAGGTCCAGGCTGCGGCGATGCCACAGCCAAAACAGGCCACGCCCAGGAACACCGATGTCCAGAAGGCCAGTACCTCACCCGGCAGCCCGGTGGCGGCCATGAGGGCCTGGAAGGAGGAGGCGATGTCGCCAAAGGTAACCGACCAGGAGTGGCCGATAGCCACCGCTGAGACGGCGACCACCGGCCCAAACCCCATACCGATGAGCAGGGGTGCCACGACGGCGATGGGCACGCCAAATCCGGCCACGCCCTGCAGGAAAGCACTGAAAGCCCAGGCCAGCAGCAGGAGCTGCATCGTCGGCTCGCCGGTCAGGCGGGCGATGCCCCTGCCGATGACGGTGATGGCCCCTGCCTCGTCCACCACGAGGTAAAGGACCAGGGCCATCCAGATGATGTACAAGACGTAGAGGGAGAGCAGGATGCCCCGTAGTTGGGAGTAGGCGAGAACGTCGGCACCAGCGCCAAAGAACAACCAGGCCACGACCATGGCCACGGCCCAGCCGACGGGTCCAGCTTTCTTGCCTCCCCAACGAAAGCCGACCATCAGCACCAGGACGACGGCGATGGGCGAGAAGGCCAGGAGCCAGGTCAGCAGACTAAGGGGTGGGGTGTCCATGATTCCTTTCTCGGGCGGCGACGCGAATCACGAACTGCGACTCAAGGTATCCAGCGCCTGTGCCAAGTCGGTGATGATGTCCCGCGGGTCCTCAATGCCCACACTGAGGCGCACCAGCCCGTCGCCGATGCCGAGGGCTGCCCGCACCTCGGGTGCTACCTGGCGGTGGGACGAATGGGCTGGATAGAGGGTCAGGCTGTAGACATCACCCAGGGTGGTGGCGGGCAGGATCAGTTCCAGAGCCTCCATGAAACGAAAGACGTCGGCCTGGCCCGCGTCCGCCAGGTCAAAGCTCATCATGCCGCCAAAGCCCCGGCCCTCAAAGAGCCGTGCCGCCACGGTGTGCTGGGGATGGTCGGGCAGGCCGGGATAGTTGACGCGAGCCACGGCCGGATGCCCGGCTAGCCATTCGGCCACGATCTGGGCGTTGGTGCAGTGCTGGCGCATCCGCAGGGGTAGGGTCTTGAGGCCCCGTAGGGCGAGCCAGGCCTCCTGCGGCCCCAGGTTGGCGCCCACCAGCTTTTGGCGCTCCCGCAGGTCGAGGCCCCGCTCGGTGGAGCAGGCCACCACGCCGGCCATCACGTCGCCGTGGCCACCCAGGTACTTGGTCGCAGAGTGCATGGCATAGTCGGCACCGTGATCCAGTGGGCAGAAGAGGTAGGGGCTGGCAAAGGTGTTGTCCACGATCAAGACTGCGCCGGCAGCGTGGGCCATGCCCGCGAGGGCGGGCACGTCGGCCACCTTCATCAAGGGATTGGAGATGATCTCGCAGATGACGGCGACAGGCTGCTCCTGGGCAATGGCTTGCTCCACATCTGCCAGGTCGGTGATGTCCACGAAACGGACGCGGACATCCAACTCGGCGAAGAGCTTCTCCAATAGCGCATAGGTCGCGCCGTACACGTCGGCGGCGGCGACCACGGCCGTTCCAGCCCGGACGTCTCCGCCCAGCAGCGCGGCGTGCACCGCGCCCATTCCCGAAGCAAAGGCGACGGCGTCACCGGCTGCCTCCAGCGTGGCGACGGCCTGTTCGAAGGTGCGCACTGTGGGGCTGCCGTAGCGGGGATAGACGTAACCGTCCCGCTGGCCGCCAAATACGCCATCCAAATTCTCCATATCGTCGTACAGGTAGCCTACCGAGTGGTAGATGGGTGTGCTCACCGGACGAAAGTCGGGGCGCGGGCCACGCTCTCCGGCGTGGACTGCCCGGGTGAAGATGCTCTTGTCCTCCAGCATGTGTTGCTCCTCTTTCGTTTTAAGTGCGGGCCAAGTTGGCAACTTGCCCTACGGTTCGTTCCGCTCTGCAATAGCTCCAGGGGTAGAATTAGCGCGCATCTGTTTCAGGCTGCATAGGAGCGCTTGACCACAGAATCTTGGAAAATGTGCGAGCCGGGGCCCGCCTCGATTGCGAAATGTAACACCCCAAAAAGGCGGCTAGCCAAAGCGGCCGGTGACGTAATCCTCTGTACGAGCCTGGCGAGGCCGGGTAAAGAGTTCCTCGCCAGCACCCGTCTCCACCAGCTCGCCGCCGAGCAGGAACGCGGCGAAATCGGCCACTCGGGCGGCCTGCTGGACACTGTGGGGGACCAGGACGACGGTGTAGTCGGCCTTTAGCTCCTGCAACGACGCTTCCACCTTGGCCGTGGACAGCGGGTCCAGGCCTGAGGTGGGGTTGTCCAGCAAGATCACCTCAGGTTCCAGGGCCAGGGTGCGGGCGATGCACAAGCGCTGCTGCTGTCCCCCCGACAGGCGTAGGGCCGGTTCGTGAAGGCGGTCCTTGACTTCATCCCACAGGGCAGCCTGGCGCAGACTGCGCTCGGCCAGTTCGTTGAGGCGAGAATGGCTTCGCTCCCCGCGCATCCGGAGACCGTAAACCAGATTTTCGTAGATGGTCAACGGCAGTGGGATGGGCAGGGCAAAAACCATCCCTACCTTCTGCCTCAGGTCGGTCACATTCACTTCTGGCCTATAGATGTCTCGCTCGTCCAGAAGGATCTCGCCGCTGATCTCTGTTTCCTCGTTCTCGATCAGGTCGTTCAGCCGGTTGAGGCAACGCAGCAGCGTGCTCTTGCCCGCATGGGATGGCCCAAAAACGACGGTAATCTGGTTGGCAGGGATGTCGAGGGTGACGCCATGGAGGGCCACATGGCCGTTATAGCGGAAGGTCAGATTGCGAATCGAGAGTTTGGCTACCACTGTCGTCTCCGGCGGAAGCGGCTGCGGATGATCGTGGCCACCAGGTTCATGCTCAACACCAAGGCCAGTAGAACCAGAGCCGTACCATATTGCATCTCCAACGGCATGCCCGGCACCTGGGTCGAGATGACGTATAGGTGGTAGGGTAGGGCCATTGTCTGGTCCAGGGGGCTGCGGGGCAATTGCGGCAGATAGAAGGCGGCCACTGTGAATAGAATGGGCGCCGTCTCACCCGCCGCTCGCTCCAGGCCCAGGATGACACCGGTTAGGATACCCGGGAGGGCGTTGGGTAATACGACGTGACGCACCGTCTGCCAGCGGGTCGCTCCCAGGCTGCGACTTACCACGCGGAATCGTTGGGGAACCGCCAACAGGGCCTCCTCGGAGGTGGAGATGACGACCGGCAGGGTCATCAGCCCCAGGGTCAGGCTTCCGGCCACGATGCTGGTGCCCAGGTTCATAAAGAGCACAAAGAGCCCCAGACCGAACAGGCCGTACACCACCGAGGGGACGCCTGCCAGGTTGATGATGGCCAGGCGGATGGACCGCGTCAGCCAGCTGTCGCGGGCATACTCGGCCAGGTAGATAGCTGCACCGATGGCTAGGGGCATGCAGACGATGGCCGTCCCAAAGGTTAGCACCACGGTACCGACGATGGCCGGCATGATGCCCCCGTCCTTCATGCCGTTGCTCGGAAACGCGGTCAAGAATTCCCAACTGATGGCGCCGATTCCCTGGACGATGATATAGACCAGGACCAGTACAATGGGCACCACGACGACCACCGAAATGATGGTCAGGACAGCAAAGGCGATTCTCTGGCTGACTTGACGGGACACCTACGTTTCTCCCCCTCGCTGGCAGATCCCCTTCTCGACCGACGACAAGGTCAGGAAACGTCGATCAAGGGAGCTATTCGGGCAACCGATTCTTCCACGAATCGTCCAGTCTCAATCGTAATCTCGATGGCGTTGTGCGGGCAAGCGGCGACACAGCGCCCACAGCCCCGGCAGGCGTCACTAATGACGGAGCGCCTCTCCACCAGGTAGATGGCATCTGCGAAACAGACATCCTGCATACAAACGCCACAGCCGGTGCATCGCTCGCTCACCTGCACGGTCACGCCCGGCATTCGCGTGACCTTTGCGCCAATCTGGGGCGCAAGGTGGGGCAACATCCCCCACAGGCAGCAGCAAGGACAGCAGTTGCAGATGGTGAGCAGCTTGTTCGCCGGGCCAATGCCCAACCAGACAGTGTCCAACTTGTTACGGCCGATCAGGTGGACCAGGCCCGCCTCGCGGCAGCGCCGGACATGTACCAGGGCCTCATCCCTGGTGACGCGCCGTCCAAGGTCCGGATTGATGCCCAAGGCAGCCTCCCCCAGGAACAGGCAACCCAGGTCGATGGGAAAGTCCTGGCAGTGATTGCTGTCGCGGCAGATGCAGGTGTTCATGAGCCAGTGGGTGTTGGCCTGTTCGATAAAGTGCTCTACGACCTGAGAAGGCAGTACCACGTCGTCGGGCACTGGAACTGGCTGGTTGACCGGGATGATCCCCTCCTGGGGTAGATAGAGTAGAGCATCCCCCTCAAACAGCCAGCGATCGAGGATGCTTCCCAAGACCGGCAGGTTTGTGGCCCGGGCTGCGAGAAAACGGCCCGCGTATGCCTTCTTGATTAGCTCTACGAACCAGAGAGGGCGACTCATCCACCTACCCCATCAGGCGCCCGCCGCGCCGCGGCCCGCCCTTGATGACCACCGCCGAGGCGATGGCGTTGATGATAAAGGTCACTGCAAACAGCAGGATACCCACGGCAAAAAGCACGTGATAGTGGGTGCTCCCTTGGGCCACCTCACCCATTTCAGCGGCAATGGTGGCCGTCATCGTCCGCGCCGGAAGAAAGAGGGCATACCACTCGCGGGGAATGCGCGCCGCGTTGCCCGTGATCATCATCACCGCCATTGTCTCGCCGATGGCCCGGCCAATGCCCAGCATGACGGCGATGATCACCCCAGAACGGCCGGCGGGCAGCACAACACGCCAGATAGTCTGCCAATGCGTGGCACCCAGGGCCAGCGCCCCGTCGCGATAGCTCTTGGGCACGGCGTCGATGGCGTCTTCGGCTACGCTGATGATGGTCGGTAGCGCCATGTAGGCCAGCACCAGCGATCCGGTAAAGGCGGTCAAACCGGTAGGTATGTTCAGCATCTCGCGCACCAGGGGCGCTATGGCCAGCATCCCCAGAAAGCCCAGAACCACCGATGGAATGCCCGCCAGCACTTCGATCAGGGGCTTGAGGATTTCCCGCAGCCAATCGGGGGCTAACTCGCGGACAAAGACGGCTGTGGCCAGTCCAAGCGGTAGGGCGATGACCACCGCACCAACCGTAACCAGCACGGAACCCAGGATCAGGGGGAGCGTGCCGAACAAATCCTCATTGGGATACCACCGCTGGCCAAACAGGTTCCCCAGTGACACTTCCCAGAAGGCCGGTGCCCCTTCTTTGAGAAGGAAGAGAAAAATCAACGCCACCAAAAAGATCGCCGACATCCCGGCGACCCGGATCCCAGTCTCGATAAAGAATTCGCGTCGTGGCACCTTGGGTAACCTCATTACTCAACTCCAAATGACACGTACCATCCTACTGCAGTGGCACAAATCCTAGATCCTGCACAATGGCCTGTCCTTGCGGTCCCTGGATCCACTCCAGGTACTCAAGGATGTTTCCTTCCGGTTCGCCTGCCGTATAGATGTACAGCCCTCGGGCGATCGGGTAGCTACCATCCTTGACGGTATCGACTGTGGGCATGATATACGGGTCGCCGTCAGCCGGAGCCACAGCTACCACCTTTTGATCGGGAGTGACGTATCCCAGGCCATCGTAACCAATGGCATTGGGATTCTGACGCACTTCGACCGAGATACCCTCCGAAGAGGGCATGAGCAGCGTATCGGGGGAAAAGAGGGTCGTGTTCTCCCCGTCGCCAAGGCGTACCACTTCTTCCAGGAAAAAGACGTGGGTTCCGCTGTTCGACTCGCGGGAGAGGAGGACAATGGGGCGGTCGTCACCGCCCAGTTCACGCCAGTTGGTGATCTTGCCGGAAAAGATAGCCGAAAGCTGGGGGATGGTCAGCCCGTCTACCGGGTTGCTGGGGTGTACCACGATGGCAATGGCATCACCGGCCACGACGTGTTCCACCGGTTCGATGCCACTGGCTTCTGCCCTGGCGCGCTCTTCGTCCTTGATCTGCCGGGAGGCGTTGGCCATGTCCACGGTGCCGTTGACGAGCGCTGCAATTCCGGTTCCCGACCCCCCGCCGGTGACGGCAACCTGGACGTCTGGACGGATCTGACCGTAGGTCTCTGCCCAAGCCAGTGCCATATTGACCATTGTATCGGAGCCTTTGTTCTGGATACTGGTCTCTGCTCTGGGGGAAACGCCATCCTCCTCCGACTGACCTGGGCCGCAAGCCGCCAGATCAAACAGAAGGACCAGGGCCAGTATGGCTCCCCATCTTATCTGTATTTTTTTGTGCACCTTTTACCCACCTCGGCTACAGCGATGCGATTATAACACCTACTGGCCCACAGGTCAAAATGGTCCTTTGACTTTCAACCTCTCTTCTGCTACAATGGCTGGCGAGTCAAAGCACACAGGGACCCTGGCGGTGCTTGGGTAGGAGACAGTGGTATGGAGCATCGGGAAAGGATGAGCGTGCGTGACCTGGAACTTTTCTACGGGGATTTCCAGGCTCTCAAGGGGATCTCGATCCCCCTCAAGGAGCGGCAGATCACCGCACTTATCGGTCCCTCCGGTTGTGGCAAGAGCACGTTCTTGCGCTGTCTCAACCGCATGAACGACACCATCCCAGGCGTGCGCATATCGGGCGACGTACTGCTTGACGGACAGGACATCTATGCCTCGAGCTTTGACGTCGTGACGTTGCGCCAGCGAGTGGGCATGGTCTTTCAACGCCCCAACCCTTTTCCCCAATCCGTATACGACAACGTGGCCTTTGGACCGAGAGTACTGGGTATGCATAGGGCTCGAAGCCTGGACGAAATCGTGCGAAGCAGCCTGCAAGGCGCAGTCTTGTGGGAAGAGGTCAAAGGGGATCTGAAACGTTCGGCACTAGAGCTGAACGCGGGACAACAGCAGCGACTGTGTATTGCCCGCGTGCTGGCTGTAGAACCGGAGGTGATCCTGATGGACGAGCCTTGCTCGGCCCTTGATCCAGAGGCCACCTTGGCTATCGAAGATCTGATGAGGCAGTTGGTACGGGGCTATACTATCGTGATCGTCACTCACAGCATGCAACAGGCTGCTCGTGCCTCTGACTGGACTGGCTTTTTCTGGCTGGGCGAATTGGTGGAGTATGGCCCGACCGAAAGAGTTTTCACCAGGCCGACGGAAGAAATGACCGAGACCTATATAACCGGTAGGGCTGGATGATGACCCTGGTGGCCATCAGCGCTCCGCGCTGCGTGGGTCACCGGCAGGATACACCTGTGTCAGGACAGAGTGGGATCTGGTGACTGTGGAAACTATCGGGCGTAGCGTCCCATGAGCTGCCCTTGGGCCAGGATGTGGCCTTCCATGGCCTGTTCCACATCCTGTTTGTCGGCCCCGACATCGAGGGCGAGGATGGTATCCAGGGCGTACAGCTTAAAGTAGTAGCGGTGTTCCGATCCTGGAGGTGGGCACGGCCCTCCGTAGCCAAGGTTGCGCCAACTGTTGGTGCCATAGGTGCCCACTCCATCAACTGTGGCGCCGGGCAGTACGCCTTCAGGCAACGAGCGGGCAGCAGCGGGGATATTGTACAGGACCCAATGGTCCCAGGTACCGGCTGGCGCGTCGGGATCGTCGCAGATCAGGGCAAAGCTCCTTGTATCCTGTGGCGGTTCCGACCACGACAGAGGAGGAGATCGGTCCTCGCCGTCACAGGTATATGACGCAGGAATATCGCCCTTGTGCTCAAATGCGCCGCTTGCCACTTCCAGTGCCAGTCCTGCCGTCTCCAGTGTTGGCTGGTCCGACTGGTCCTGAGCACATGCGCCCAAGACAACCAGAAGCACCAACATCCAGCTTCCGATTTGCAAGCCTTTTTGCATCGTCTGTTCCTTTCAAGGTCCCTTTCGCCACCGGCTCTCTCGACAGTATACTATAGTTTTCATTCCAGATCAAGGGAAGTGCCTTCATACCCCACGACCCTGCACGACATACGCAATGGCTTGAGCAGATCGGACAACTGTGGTAGAATGGGTAGCAGCCTCTCTAATGCTGATCGCGGGTTTGGTGGGATGGCCTACAGATA
>Ga0180438_10004667_pt1 | contig 19566 bp, 20 predicted proteins | sample SS_ome_12_FD_132455 | JGI IMG/M metagenome (GOLD analysis project Ga0180438, IMG submission 132455) | Hypersaline lake sediment archaeal communities from the Salton Sea, California, USA - SS_3_D_2 metaG | ecosystem: Environmental > Aquatic > Non-marine Saline and Alkaline > Hypersaline >... | reverse complement strand
CTGGTTCACTACGCCGTTCTCGTCGATGCGAAAGGCATAGGGGCCGTCGTACCGGTGTCGCGGACGATGCGCGCCAGGCAAGTGCGAATGGATGCCTATCTCATGGCCTTGTTCGATTAGCCGAAACGCCTCATCGAGTCGCTCTAAGAGAAAATCCAGGGTTACGCAGAACGTTGTTCTTATCGCTTTGCCGGATATGTCCGAAACCCGCTTGAAAAGCTCTTCTATCCTGGGTTGTATGGTCTCGTACAGGGACCACGTACCCTCGAAATCAAGTTCCGTATGACATACGAGAACAATGTGCATTTTCTTTATCATCATAACCTTGTGCCGAACGGTGCGCGGATGAGTAGCGTCAGTCCGGCTCAATCCGCGGGTTAGTCGCTGTCTGCCCCTTTCGCTCTTTCCGTATCCAGGCCAGGATCCAATTAGCGTGGTCTTTGTAGTGCTCGTGACTGTTAACCGGCAGCGGGGTCCAAGGGTCGCGGGGGACCTCCAGTTTTATCCAGAAAAGCATATCGGGATCGTTGAAGGCGACGTCGGGCAGACGAGTCACGACATCCAGCAGCCGCTTCTGCATATCGCGAAACTCCACAACCACATCCTCCACCGGTCTTGTCCGACACTCCTCAAGGACTTGGGCATTGTAACGATGGATGAGTTCTATCTGCTTTTGCCGGTCGACCAAATCCCATTCGTACCCCTTTGTGTAAAGCACAGGCTTCCTGCCTGCGATGACATCCTCGATCCACCCGATCTCAAGTTTGTCCCAGGACGCCAAGTGCGCCAGGATATCCTTGACCGTCCAGTTGCCGTGGACACGAAGCTGGGCCACTTGTCCTTGATCGAAATGCCCGAGCAATTCGTCGAACCTGGCATAGGTCTGCCGTAGTGTGGCAAGAACGTCTTCTCTACTCATTGACTGTTCAACATTGCTCATTCGTGAATTCCTTTGAAGGCTAGCGTTGCGGATCAGGTGCGCTGTCAAGCGTCGCCTGGATCCGTCTGTTGGACGGGATCTCTTTCATGCAATACTCGTCGAACATGTCGTGGAGGGCGTCCGCCTTGTCTCTGATCTCAGAACTCTCGAAATCCTTGATCGAGAGCAGATTGACAAATCGGGGATACAGATCCGGAAGCCCGAGGATCTCCACCAGTTGCTCCCTTATCCACTTGTCGTACGCGATCGGATACTTACGTCTCGCGATGAAGAGGGTCTGCAGGAATTCGCCGGCAGCATTGTACAGCCGTCGAAAAGCCTGAAAGAACAACTGCCGTTCTACGAAAGGGGCCACGTGCTCAATGTTGTTGAGGCAATACTTTGCGGCCATCGCGAGGCGTCGCTTTCGAAGTTCGGAAGAGTAGTATGGCAGCCACGAATTCTTCAACTCAGCCAAGCGAGAACCGTTTTCATACAATGGCACGCTGTATTGCAGCAGGTTCCCGATCTCGAGTTCGAATTCGTCGGGTCCACTGCACCATCCATGATAGCCTTCCTGAAAGTTTCCATCTGTCATATCAACGTCAACGTGCGCGTACTTACCGTGAGCAGCCAGAGCGGCAAGCACCGGACTACCCTCTGAATGTTTTGACCAAGCGCCGTTGAGTTGCACACGAGTTGCATGGTCGGTGTGAGAACTAAGTAAGACGGAAACATCTACACAGCTGCCTGGCACAGCTTTGCCCCGCGCGCACGAACAAGTCAATAACACGGCATCTACGCATTCTTGCTTGCTGAAGAAAGTCGTGGTGTATAGTGCCGCCTCTTGGTGCTGAGAGGTTGGGTATAGCGATGGATAACCTTTGTCCATTCATTAAGTCCAACAATGCTTAGATTGATCTGCATAGGATGCGGAATGGCCGTTTCCCGTCAGCATAACACGCCCCTGGAGAAAACGCCAAAGACGCGCCAAGTCTTTTGTGATCGGTTGGTTGTGCCAAGTCTGGCAATTTACTCTGGCGTCTTATGCGGATCCGCATAACAACCTCGCTGGATTGTCTCAAAGGTCGTCCACCGCACTGCGAACCTCGACGGGCCGCGGTCAAGAACATGCGTATAAATCACCGTCGTCTTGACGACTTTACGACCCAGGAGTTCCTGGACAGTGCGGACATCGTAACCGCCTTCGAGTAAGTGAGTAGCGAAGGAATGCCGAAAGGTCTGGCAAGTGGCCCGCTTGGCCAATCCCACCTTCCCAACGGCATCTCTGACGGCTTTCTGAACCGGAGATTCATCCATGTGATGGCGTCCCTGCTCTCGGGTCTGAGGATTTGTCCATCGATTTTCCTGCGGGAAGACCCATTGCCAGCGCCATTCGGCCGCAGCGCCGCAGTCGATTGTACCCCGCTGCGCATCCCTCTTCAGCGCAGTGGCCACATTTCACCCTCCCAAGGCCTTCCATAAACAGGATCACGATATTGCCGGAAGCACGTCAAAGCTGGACGCACCCCGTGGCCGCTGCACGAATCCGCTGCCTCTGGCTGCGATAGTATAGCGCAGCGCTCTCTACGGAGAAGTATTTCCCCCAATTGCCGGGTACGTCGACGGAAAGCGCGGTCGGATTCGTTGGGGCAAATGCTTGCTGAATACGCCTTGTCACTGTTTGGGTGCTGGCGAAGAACGAGGGGCAAACCCGTCTCGCTCACCCACCTCCCGTCCGCGCAAATCCGCTGAAAAAGTGTAAACCGTGCCCGGGTCTACAGCCCGCCCATATGTAAAAACCCCCGGCGCGGGTGACGGAACCATCGGATAGGACGCCCGGGCTCGATGCCATTTGCCCGCCGCTCGCCTTCGGCGGGCTTATGTGAAAACTGCATTCTTACCCAGGGTTCCGCTCCGCGCCGCCCTAGGCTTTAGGCTGCCGCCCGCCTCCGGCGGGCTATCAAGACTCGAACGAACTGATGTTTTCGTCAACGGGTTAGAGACGTCCCGACTCCACAACTGGGTACAGAGCGGCTTAGATAACGTTTCAACCCGGTTCACGCGTGTCTTGGCGCCAAACACACACTCGCCGGTGGTCGCTGATTCAGCGATTCGGGAACGGACCCAGCGCAATCGCATCAAGCCGTTTCTGGCGCAAGTCGCAGCGCATTAATGAGATACACCCCACGGTAGGGTTGCGTTTCACCGCGACCGAAAAGACGGTGCAACCGAAGGCGGTCGCGCAGGAGCACGACCCTACCAAGCTTCCCTTTTGCGCCAGGTGTGCCACGGGATAGGTGCTGTTTTCATTGTATTTTGGTGCGATTGCCCCGGGAACGGACCTTTACCTGAGCCATTTCCCCGCGCCATGCTATAATCGGGACTCGTTTTCGGAAATGGGAGGTGGAGGGGAACCTGGTGGGGTTGTCTTGGGACGCATGGTTGACGCTTGCCGTCGTGGCAGTCGTGTTCGTAGCGCTCGTGCGCCGGATTGGGCCGCCGGACGCCGTAATCTTGGGCGGCGGCGTGATGTTGGCCTTTGGCGGGCGTCATCACACCCGAAGACGCGTTCAGCGGCTTCGTGAACCCCGGTGTGCTTACGGTGGCGGCCCTGTTCGTTGTCGCGGCCGCCATGCGCTTTATGCGGCAGACGTGCGGCTCCTATCGCCTATCCCAGCTAGGAGAGAAGGAACAGAGATGTCTTCGTCAAGGTCGTCCCAGTGGAGACCTGTTCCGCCGCCGCTAATGGTGAGATTCTCTCGTTGCGCGGGAGTAGCATTGAGAAGACGCGGGAAGTAAGCAAGAGGCACACCCAGTTGACGACCGTCTTCAAGGTCCACCCACATTGTGTCTGCGTCAAATCTGACGGCTTTCGCCCGTGCATCAGACACCAAAGTGCTCATTCCAGTACCTCCTAATCAACTCAGTATTCTCGATCGCAACTCCAAGCAGCTCGCGAAGTTCGTGCGACGTCAACCCGTAGGCTACCGCAATCCCCGCTTCGGGTTCGAGCCAGAACTTCGCCACGGATTCCGCCTTCCGGACGTGGACGTGCAGTGGCTCCAAAGGGTCCCCTTCATTCGAGTAGAAAAAGAACCTATATCCCTTGTACCTAAAGACAACGGGCATATCCTGATGTTACATCCCCGAAAGAGAAAAGTCCACGTTCTCTTGTGGCGAACGGTTCGCGGCTCACGCGCGCGTCAGCGCCGCTGTGGAGCCGGTGGTTCGAAGCATTCCTCTCTAGTCTCGCTGCCGGCGCAAATGATATAGGCTGTGCCAATCCAAGAGTGCTGCCCCAGAAGCCTGCTGCGGTCTCCCAGCAAGAACTCAGATTTCTGGTGAATGAGATCGATTGCCTTGTCTAGGTCAGAACGGTGTAGGCCGCTCTCCGTTTCCGCCACAGCGACGACTTCGGCGAATTCGGACTCAACGAGATTCTGCAGATGTGAAAGACAGTCCCTCGCGTACTCTCGAAGACGGGTGTAATCGTTCCGAGAGTCAGCAAAGGAGAAGACTGAAAAGTGGCCGTTCAACTCAATCTTGTGAAATCCGGCCTCGTGGAAAAGGGCGGGAATGCGTTGGATAACTGCCTTTGTGTCGCGGTTGGTTTTGAGTTCGTCAGTAGCTCTGGGATGCACGTGTTTCAGCCAGGCGCCGTCGATCTTGGTTAACGAGGCGCAGAGCTGTTCGTTGGCAGGAAAGCCGCAGCTTGGAAGCACATCTATCTCAGGCATGCCCGGGGGCAGAGACCCAACTCCTTCGACTGCCGAGACACTGCCACCCGTTGTGACAATTCGTTTCATTTCAACAAGGGCCTTGACCGGCGCTCTTAGGTGCTGGAGCAAGGAGATACACACGGCAGCATCGGCTTGACCGTTGGGCAGAGGGATTTCATAGGCGCTACCATGCAGAAATCTGACGCTTTTGCCCACTTCGTCTCGGGTAGCCCTTTTTCCTGCAATTGTCAGCAGCCGCTCATCCAGATCGATCCCCGTAACGCAGCCACCAGGGCCTACTGCCCTCGCTAAGTCCAACGTGAATGAGCCGGTGCCACAGCCCACATCTACCACCTTCATGCCAGGCTGCACGCGCAGATACGAGAAAAGCGTCGGCAAGAAATCAGAGCGGAATCGGTACTTCCTTGTTAGTTCAAGCTCCTCAGGCTTCTGTAGCTTTGTCCAGTCAAATGCGGTCATTTGTCCCGAACCTGTGCATACGGAGCTTTCTTCGTATGATCACTGTAGGTGGGCGAATCTGCCCTTCTATGATCTCACAATAACACTAGCATTTCCGGGTTGTAACATCAAGTCTTACAATACATTACGGCAAGGGCCGACCTTTATTCCGGGATCATATCCAGTTTCTTCGTATGAAGTCCTCAAAGTCCGTCTGAAGAGCCTCGTGCGCCTTAGGCGCCGGGTTTCTCGCTCATGCTTGCCCAGCGATTAGGGAACGGGACCTCCACCTGCATCATTTCCCCTACGCCATGCTATAATCGGGGCTCGTCTTCGGAAACAGGAGGTGGAGGAGAATCCGGTGGCGTTGTCTTGGGACGCATGGTTGACGCTCGCCGTCGTGGGAATGGTGTTTGTAGCGCTCGTGCGACGGATCGGGCCGCCGGACGCCGTGATCTTGGGAGGCGGCGTGATGTTGGCCTTAGCCGGCGTCATTAAGCCCGAGGACGCGTTCAGCGGCTTTGTGAACCCCGGCGTGCTTACGGTGGCGGCCCTGTTCGTTGTCGCGGCCGCCATGCGCGAGACCGGCGCGTTGGACGGCATTACTGCGCGGCTTCTCGGCTCAGCGCGGACGGATCGCGGCGCGATGCTACGGATGGCCGCGCCGGTCACGTGCATGTCGGCATTCCTGAACAATACGCCGATCGTCGCCATGCTGCTGCCGGTGCTCAGCGACTGGTGTCGAAAGAACCACATCTCGCCGTCGCGGTTGTTGATCCCGCTGTCCTATATGGCGATCCTGGGGGGCACGTGCACGTATATCGGCACCAGCACCAACCTCGTGGTCAACGGTATGATGATCGAGGCGGCAAGAACGAGTCCCGAACTGGCCGAGCCGCTGAAGGCGCTCGGCCTTTTCGAACTCAGCGCCGTCGGCGTGCCGTTCGCGGTCGTCGGGGTGTTGTATCTATTATTCGCCGGGCGGCGACTCTTGCCGGATCGAAAAGACCTTCTCGAACAGCTCGGCGAGTCGCGGCGCGAGTATTTTGTGGATATGCGCATCGAGCCGGGATGCCGGCTCGCGGGCCAGAACGTTGCACAGGCGGGCCTCCGCCACCTTCCGGGGCTGTTCCTGGTCGAGATCGTGCGAGACGACCATGCGATCGCGCCGGTCGGGCCGAACGAGATCATGAAAGAGGACGACGTGCTGACCTTCACAGGCGTCGTCAGCACGATCGTCGATCTCGAACGCATTCCGGGACTCGTCCCCGTTGCCGACGCCGGGTACGAGACGCGGCCCCCGGAACGACGCAGCACGACGCTTTGTGAAGCCGTGATCTCGGGCAGTTCGCCGGTTGCCGGGAAGAGCATCCGGGCCGCCGATTTCCGCGCCGCATACAACGCGGCCGTGATCGCGGTGCACCGGGGCGGCGAACGGCTCCGGGGCCGGGTGGGCGACATCGTACTGCGGCACGGTGACACCCTGTTGCTCCAGGCCGGCAGCCACTTTGCCCGCGCGCACCGCAACAACCCCGACTTCTATCTCGTGAGCGCCGTCGAAGAGGCGCGCCCCGTCCGCCACGACAAAACGATTCTGTCTCTGGGACTATTAGCGGGTTTGGTCGTGCTGTTGACGACGCAGGCCGTGCCCACGGTGGTCGCGGCGTATCTCGTGGCGGGGCTGATGGTCGCGACCCGGTGCATCTCGTCGGCGGTCGCCCGGCAGAGCGTCGATTGGCGGACGTTGATTACGCTCGGGGCCGCTTTCGGGCTCGGCAAGGCCCTCGACAAGTCCGGGTGCGCGGCTGCGCTTGCCGGCACGCTGGTCCAGCACGCGGGCGGATGGGGCCCGTACGCCGTGCTCGCCATCACCTACATCGTGACGAGCATTCTAACCGAGATCATGACGAATCGGGCGGCCGTGGTGTTGATGTTCCCGATTGCCCTGGCCATCGCCGCCGCATTGGGCGTGAACCCGCGCACCTTCGTCATGGCCACAACGTTCGCGGCCGCGGCCACGTTCGTGACGCCCCTCGGGTATCAGACCAATCTCATGGTTTACGGCCCCGGCGGCTACCGCTATACCGACTTCGTCCGCGTGGGCCTCCCGCTCGAACTTGCTCTCACCGCCCTTGCCGTCTTCCTGATACCCCTGGCCTGGCCCTTCTAAACCCAACGCGACAGGGCCGAAAACGCTTGGGGCCAGTCCCTCCCTTGCGCCCCCGCGTTTCGAGAGAAATGGCCTGCGATTTGCCGGAGCTACAATTCCTCGAAATATTCGAATGCGTCGATGATGTCGAGGTAGGCGCCGTCGAAACCGGCCTCGAGGATGCGGTCGAGATAGGCGTCCTCGCTGCCGAAGATGACGGCCTGCCAGGCCGGATCCCAATACTCGACTTTGTAGTTGCCTTCCCAGTCGGGGTTCTCGGCGACGATCCAATCGGGAGGATTGGTGTCCCACGCGGACTGCCAGTAGTACCGGTAATCCTCCGCTTCGCCGATACTCATGTAGCAAATGACAAGGCGTCGCATCCCGTTCGGCTTCGTCTTGAGCTCGGCGATCTCGGCGGGCGTAAACGCGGCACCGTCCGGCGCATCCAAGTCGATGATGAACAGATCGTACGCCGTTGCGTCCAGCGCAGAAAGAAACGCCTGTCGAGTCCCGAACGATTCGCTGTTCAGCAGGTAGAGGAAGTTCTGGGCTTCGTCCAGGGATTCGACGGCGCTCGAATTGAGATTGTGAATGGGAGTCGGATAGCTCGGGATGGTCCGCAATTCCCTGTCGTCTGCGGCAAACCCGACATAGCCGCGACCGTCATTTTGCGCGTACGAATCGTCAACGTTCGGCAACGTCGAACAGTAATCCGTGACCAGCACCGTAAGCCCCTGCAAAACGGCAAGATCCATGAAACCAAGCAGATAGCTGCGCTCCGCCGGCGGCGTCGCTTCGTCGTCATTGTCATACCCGTAGAACAAGTCCTCGCGCCCGATGCCGTCAATCGCGGCGATATAGTCCGAGGCCACTGGGCCGTTCGACTCGCCGTCGAGCGTCATGATCTCTTGGCCGTTCTGCGGAATGATCACGAAACCTGCGGCCTCGGCTTTGGCATACGCGCTGATCGCCTCGACGAAGTCCCGCATCTCCTGCCGGTACGCGACTGTCGAGGGCGGGGGCCCTCCGTCGCCGTCGGAATCGGCGTCCGAGTCTGACCCGTCGCCTCCCCAAGGGCACCCCACCGAAACGGTCAGCAAGAGAACCATAAGTCCCCGCAAGACAATGTATTCCGCCTTCTTCATGCTCTTCATGGTAGAGAATCCCTTTCGGTCGCGGCTTTGGCGTCCCAATGTTCTCATGGGCTACGGCGGGCCGCAACGCCCACGGTTCTTAATCAAGCATATCACAAGCGCCTCGGCGCCGCCACGGTAATAGGCGCCCGCGCGGCCGGTCTTCCACGAACCCTCATACCGGCGCAAAGTTCATACACACAGCAACGGATAATATATTGACAACACACAAAACAACATAATATATTTAAGATCTTAACCGTTGGTAGGCAATCAGTCGAAGGGGCTCGTCATGTTTCGAGTAAAAGGAGTTTTGCACAAGGGATTGATGCTCGCGTTGACGTTTCTTGTCGGGTGCAGGACATTGAGCGACGTGGCGGCCCTGCCGGTCTTCTTGCCCATAATACTCGTCAGTCTTCCGTTTCTTCCGGTAGGACTGACCGCCAGACTTCTGGAAGATAGAAATGGCATCACCAGCGCTCAGTTTATGCCCGACGGCGACGGTTTCCTCGTTACGTACCGCGACGGGGCATGCCAGCACATCTATTGCGTCGCGAAGGACGGGGCGTTTTCGACCGCCTTGACGCAGGGTAGACGTTTCGACTTTGAACCCGTATATTCTCCCGACGGCAAGCAGATCCTGTTCTCGTCGGCCGTAGGCGGCCACACGCGGCTCAAGGGCAACATCAAGCTCTTTCTGATGAACGCCGACGGTTCCGATTTGAGGCAACTCACCGAGGGGCCGTCGCAAGATGTGTGTGCCCGATTCTCGCCAAACGGCAAGCAGGTCGTGTTTGCCTCTTCGCGCGACAAACACCAAGCGGACCTATTCCTCATCAATGCCGACGGGACAGGCAAAAACCAACTGACTTCCGGCAAGGACAACGATGCGTCGCCGGCGCTCCTTTCCGACGGCCGGAATGTCTTGTTCCAGCGCGGGCGCTGGTACGGCCATTATTCGCCGATTGCTGCTTCAGCCTGGCATGACTTCGACCTATACAGGGTTTCGGTGGACGGCGAAGAGCCGCAGCGGCTGACCCGTGAATGCCTGTATGAAGCCAGCGATTTGGAGATTGCGCCCGCCAGCGGCCGAGGCCTGCTTAACCGCCGGTTGTTTTCGCTCGATAATCCGGAAGTATTCACGGAATGCCACCCCAAGGGAAGCAAATACACGCTCATGAACGAGAACGGCCACAACCTGCGGGACTTCTCGCAGCCGCGGTTTTCGCCCGACGGCGGGTACATCGTGTTCACGATGTGGCATGACACGGATTCAGGGGATGACGCATGCGGCCTGCACCTCGTTGACATTGAAACTGGAGAGGCGCGGGAGATTGCACGGATGGAAGGGGAGATACTCGATCCGCGGTTCTCGCCCAACGGCAAGGAGATCGTGTTCTTGGCCAGCCGAGACCGATATGCAGACCGACCGAAGTACGAGTTGCGAGTGGTCGGCGTGGACGGTTCCGAGCTACGCATCATTGAGTTTGAGGTCAACAGTAACAACCAATAGGAACAATGACATGGCCATTCGTAGATGTGGGCGAGTGCATTTCCTTGTCATCGCCAGCCTTCTTGCGTTGCTAGGCTGCGCGCGGCTTCGAACGCCCACCCTGATGGAGCAGGTGGTCACAGCAGGGGAAGGCGTCCAAAACGCGATTTTCTGTGGTCGCGGCAAGCATATTTTGGCAACATATCGGAGTGGTGAGAACCAGCATCTTGTCCGCATATCGCCTGGCGAGGAAACTTGCCGCGCGTTGACCACCGGCGTGCGCCACGACTTCAGTCCGGCTTGCTCGCCCGACGGAACCAAGATTGTCTTCTCGTCGACAACCGGCCCGACTACCGCCGCGCTCTTCCTTGTCGACTCCGACGGCTCGAACATGACGCAGCTCACCGACGGCACGGCGTTCGACTGGGACGCGCAGTTTGCGCCGGACGGCGCCTCGATTGTGTTCGCATCGTCCCGCGACGGATACCAAGCGGACTTGTGTCTGATCGAAACTGACAGCCGGATACGCAAGCAACTCACCGCCGGCGGAAGTCTTACAGGCGGCCCTCATGACACCGCGCCGATATTCCTCCCGAACGCGTCCGCCATTCTGTTTTGGCGGGCTACCTCGCTCTGGCCGAGCAGGATGCTCGGCAAGTACGTCTGGCAAAGCTACGCACTCCACGAACTGCGGCTGGACACCGGAGAAACGCACACGCTAAGTAGGAATCACTGGACGGAACGCCTGGCGGGGCCGATTACCGTGTCCAAAGATGGTAAGAGGGTGGTGTTTTGCACTCTGGACGACGACAATGACGATCCTTGGTTGGTTTCTCTCTTCGAGCCGACCTCGTTTAGACCCGTTAGACCCGAGGGGGACCGTTACGTCCAGCTCGACAAATACAAGCGTAACACCCGCGAGTTCGGTGCTGCGTGCATTGCGCCGGACGGCGCCGCCGTCGTTTTTACGTTGGAGGAAAAGGACGCCAAGGGGCGGTCTATCCATGAGTTGCACCTTCAAACTCGTTTGGAGGTGTCTTGATCACTATGATCAAGCAATCGGTATCGCGAAGTCCTCTCTTATATTTGCATAAGTACAATCGGGAAGGCTTATGGCGCCTCGAAACGGGCCAGGTGCACAGCCCCTATCACTTCTGGCAAGACGGCGGCGGAGATGATCGAAACATCAGGTCAAGAGAAGCGCTGCAAGCGTCTGTCGACTACATCCACAACAATCCTGTACGGAAAGGCCTCGTACCCTATCCGGAAGACCGGATACGGTCCAGCACGAGAGAATGGGCTCGGGTGGAACAGGGGCCGATCTCGATAGATAGAGATTCTTTCCCTTTCACGGAAGACACCTCCAAACAGAGTTTGAAGGTGCCACCCGGCCGCGGGACGGTAACGGTTAGGTGCTTGCGCACGGACTACTCGAGCTTTTCGGCGATCTGCTTGATGGCTTCCTGGGTCTCGGCCAACCGGGCCTCGATCTCGATCATGTGTGCTTGTTGCTCCCGGTGGCGCGCTACGCCGGCGCGGATGGCGTACGCGATGGTGCAGAATAGGGCCAGGTAAAAAAGTAGTATACTGCTTAATCCCAGCCCCTCGCTTAAAGGTCCTAGAATTCCGCTCGCCGAGCCTACCGCGGCTAGGGGTACCGCGACCCACACAACAATGGTTATCCATTTCATTCGTCGGACGCGCGCTCGATCCCGTTTCAGGATTCGCTCAATGGTATCGCGGTCTTCGTGGAAAACACGTTGCGGCGCTATACCGTTCTGCTCGATAAGCCTCTCTCGGAATTGCTGGTTATCCGTCATCGTTCGATTCCTCCAGTATGCGTCGGAGTGCGCGTTTAGCGTAGTGGATGCGTGAGCGGATGGTTCCCAACTCGCACCCCACCACCGACGCGATCTCGTCATACGTAAGGTCTTCCAAAAATCGGAGCGTTAACACCTCGCGATGCGGCGGGCTGAGTTCGCTCAGCCCGGCATGCACGCGCGCGGCGTCGTCTTCCGTAAACGCTTCCTCCTCATTTCCCGGGTTGACGTCCACAGCGATTTCCTGCACCTCGGCCCACCGGCGGTCCTGCCGGCACTGTTTGAAGGCCTCATTCCGGGCAATCCGGTACAGCCACGCGCGAAAGGCGTCGAGCCGGCGGAGCCGTTTGACGCCGCGCAACGCCTTCAGCCACACCGTCTGTAACACGTCGTCAGCGGCTTCCGGCGACTCGAGCAACCTGCGCAGGTAGTACTTCAGCGGCGGGTTATACCGCTCGAACAACCGAGTGAAGGCTTCCTCGTCGCCCGCCTGGCACCGCAACACCAAGAACTGCTCGTGCGCCTTTTCCCTCGCGTCCATCCAGCCTCTCCGCTTATACAGACCCGAAAGCGCCTGGAAAGTTCAATCGCGGGGCGCCGCTCCCGGGTCTGGAACTGAACGGCTCAAGAATAGCATGCCTTGCCGAGTTGTGCTCGGCGCTTGAGGACGGACGCATTGTCGCCCTCTGCACAACAGCAACCACGCAGTCCCATGCCTTTACTTGCCAGCCCCGCGCCGTCTAGGTCGGCACACGCTGCGCGGTCTGTGCGGCTTAACCGCGTTTCAACATGAGCCTCTTAAGACTACCCCGCCGAGGAAAAGCGGCAAGATGCCGCTTCTTCACATTGGCGGCACATCGGCGTCAACGTAGACGCGGCATCCTTGCCGCGTTCCTCACGCACAGATTTGGGGGCTGCAAAGGACTGACTCGCCCGCGCGCGATGTTATAACATAGGTTAAAACAACGGAGGTTGCGGCATGACGACGCTGAAGGTACGTAGAATCGGCAATTCGCTGGGGGCGATCCTGCCCTACGAAGTGCTTCAACGTCTCCGGGTCGGTGAAGACGATGAGTTGTTCGTCATCGAAGACAGCGACGGCGTGCGCCTGACGCCTTACAATCCCGATTTTGAGCAGGCATTTGCGACGTTTGAAGAAGGGCGAAAGCGGTACCGTAACACGCTGCGAAAACTGGTCGAATGATTGCCTGGTTGTCCGCAGAATTCGTGGCCGTAATGCACGACGAATTGATAGCTGAACACGGCGGGCCGTCGGGCATTCGCGACGCGGGACTGCTGGCTTCTGCGGTGGCCAGGCCGCGCAACCCGCGCGCGTATGAGAAGGCGGGTCTATATCGCATGGCCGCGGCGTATGGATTCGGAATCGCTATCAACCATCCCTTTGTCGATGGAAACAAGCGCACCGCACTAATGGCCATGTACGTTTTCCTGCGCCTTAACGGCCTCACACTCACTGCGCCGGGGGAAGAGACCGTCCACACCATGCTGCGACTCGCCGACGGCGACCTTACCGTAGACCAACTCGCCGCATGGCTCAGAGAGAATGTCTCCGAAGCGCCGTGAGCACAAGATATGGTAGAATCCGCGGCGTCATCCAGCCGCAGGGGCAAGAAGAGCAGCCCGCGGATTACGCTAATTAAAGCCGGGCAAGAGGGAATTGTGATGTCGAAGCAGGAGAAGCGCGAGTTTCAGGCGGAGGCCCGGCAGGTGTTGGACCTCATGATCCATTCGGTGTATTCGAACAAGGACATTTTTCTGCGAGAGTTGATCTCGAACGGCTCGGACGCGCTCGACAGGCGGCGGTTCGAAGCGGTTACGAATCCAGCGTTATTGGACAAGGACACGGAACCCCACATTTTCATCGACGTCGACAAGGACGCGCGCACCATCACCGTCACCGACAACGGCATCGGCATGAGCCGCGACGAGGTTATCACCCATATCGGGACCATCGCGAAATCGGGCACCATGGAGTTCCTGGCGGCGTTTCAGAAGCAGAAGGCCGAGGACGCGATCCTGCCGCCGGAACTCATCGGCCAGTTCGGCGTCGGGTTTTACTCGAGTTTTATGGTCGCCGACAAGGTTACGCTGGTCACGCGCCGCGCGGGCGAAACGACCGCGACGAAATGGGAGTCCAGCGGCGAAGCGGGCTACACGCTCGAGGCGGCCGAGCGCGCTGAACCCGGCACGTCCGTCACGCTCCATCTCCGTCCAGAAGACGCCGAGGACGGCCTCAAGGACTACACGGCCGAATGGGTCATCAGGGACATTGTCAAACGCTACTCGGATTTTGTCGCCTATCCAATCAAGATGAACGTCACCCGCACGGAAGTCGAGCGCGATAAAGACGGCAAACCCAAAGCGGGCGCCGAACCCAAGACGACGACGGAACTCGAGACGTTGAACTCGATGAAGGCGATTTGGCTGCGCGCAAAGGATGAAGTCGCCGAGGACGAGTATAAGGAGTTCTACAAACACATCTCGCACGACTGGAACGAACCCCTGGACATCATCCAAGCCAAGATCGAGGGCACGCTCGAGTATCGGTTGCTCCTGTTCATCCCCGGCAAAGCCCCGTTCGACCTTTTCATGCGCGATCGCCGCCGCGGGGTACAGCTCTACGTCAAGCGCGTGTTCATTATGGACGACTGCACCGAACTCCTGCCGGAATACCTCCGGTTCATTCGCGGCGTCATCGATTCGGAAGATTTGTCGCTCAACATCTCGCGTGAACTGCTCCAGCAAAACCGGCAGATCCAGCGCATGCGCAAGGGCATTGTCAACAAGGTGCTCACCGCCCTGTCCGATATGCGCGATCGCGACACTGACAAATACCGCGCGTTTTGGCAGGAGTTTGGTGGTGTCCTGAAAGAAGGGTTCTCGCACGACGCCGAGCACCGCGACGCCCTGCTCGGACTGCTCCTATGCCAATCCACGCACACGGACGACGAATTGACCACACTTGCGGAGTACGTTGCGCGCATGAGGGAGGACCAGGACGCCGTCTACTACCTGACCGGCGAATCCCGCGAAGCCATCGAGAACTCCCCCCATCTCGAAGCATTCCAAGATAAGGGGTACGAAGTACTTATTCTCTCCGAGCCTATCGACGAGATCTGGGTGCAATTCATCCACGAGTTCGACGGCAAACCGCTCCGATCCGCCGGGAAAGGCGCGGTCGAGCTCGGCACGGAAGCAGAGAGAAAGAAGGCCGAGAAGGAGCGCAAAAAGAAGCAGAAAACGTATTCATCATTGCTCGAATGCCTCAAGAACAAACTTGACGACTACGTCAAGGAAGTCCGCCTGTCTACCCGGCTCACGTCGTCTCCCGCGTGTCTTGTCGGCGATACCCACGACATGACGCCGCAGCTCGAACAACTCATGAAGGCCATGAACCAAGACATGCCGGCGGTTAAACGCATCCTCGAGATCAACCCAAACCATCCCGTACTCGAAAAACTCCAGGACCTTTTCAACGAAGACAACAACGACCCGCACCTCGACGACTACGCCCAACTCCTCTACGGCCAGGCCGTGCTCGCCGAAGGCGGGCAACCCCCCAACCCCGCCCAGTTCAGCAAACTTCTCGCAAACCTAATGCTCGAGGCGATGGAATAAGACGGGAGTCGTCGCCATGCCTTGACACAAGGCCGGCTACGCAGGCATCCTATGCGAGTGCCATCAGCGCGCAAAGCGAGGCTGCGGGTGTACCTACATGAGTATAATGCCCCTGACAGTGGGAGGATTTGCCGTGAGTGGCAAATGGCGGATTACCGTTTTCGAGTCGAGCGACGAATCCCTGCAATGCTTTTCCGATGAGTGCAAATAAGTGTTCTTAGGCTCTTTATTCTAAACACTTATCTTCACTCATCCCCACTTATGCTGGCGCAGAGCATTTCTATTTCGCATTGCGTGCGGAAGCCCGAGCGTCCAGTTTCTGCGAGGCCTCCTTGACCCACTCAGGCGGCTCTGTCCCGACGGCCTCGTGCAGCTCACGTATTATCCCAAGTACCGCACCGATGGCCCAACCGTGCGGCAATTCAGCCAACTCTTTGTGTGAAGGTTCGGGTGCGGATTCGCGCTTTTGGCCAGCCTGTTCCGGACGGCTCACACCGGCATGCACAAATGAGTTGCGGTATCCCACCAAAACTGTGAATTGGTGAAAGTTTTGGCCGCCGAACGACGGCGCTGCTTCAATCTTCTGGTCAGTCGCCAGTCCCTTGAGTATTGTCTTCCACCTACATCTTATGCCTTTGCGCATGTCGGGCGGGAAGTACCTGTGAAGTTGCTCAATCTTGTCCTTTTTGTTCTTGAGCACCTCGTCGCGGACCCACTCATAAAGGTAGCTTTCCGCTGCGCATACGGCGAATACAATCTCGCGCCGTTTACGCGCCACGGCCTCTGCGCCATCGCTCGCCTTGGAAGAAACCAATGCCTGTCGCAAAGCGTCGTCACACCAGTCTTTCGCGTATGTGCCCAGGACAATAAGGTTGAGGGATTCGATGGAGCTGGATGAATGAATGTCGTGGACGTCAAGAACATGGTTCTTTGTCATAGCGGCGCTCCTTCCCCTTCATCCAGAATTCAGTGAGTGCATAATCAACTTGTGTACACCACGGACGCGGGTGCAATCAAGCTCTGAGCCAAGCCAATAGCATCAAACCGTTTCTGGCCCAAGTGCCAGCGCATCAATAAGATACACCGCACGGTAGGGTCGCGTTCCACAGACTGTCTAAAAAGCCCTTTGGCGTCCACCGGGTGATGTTGAGCGAAGCGAAACATCTCGACTCCGCAACGGCTTGTCCGAAACCAAAATCCCTTCGCTAGGCTCAGGATGACTCGATAACGCGCCTATCAAGCAGACCGTAAAACGGCCTGTAGCCTTGCGCGCTCGGGTACGGCTCCTGGCTGTCAGGCGCCGGTTTTGCCACCTTTGAACTCGCCGTAGTCGGTCATCGGGACTTTCTCGCCGGGTTTGGCCCAGGGCACGCCGAGTTCGCTGAAGAGTTTCTCTTCGTCGAATGCGCGGTGGATGATGTCGTCGATATCGTGGATGACGGTTGCGACGGCGTCGCCGTCAGGATAGCGCGTAATCAGGGCGTCGTCGAGCTGATGAATGGCGGACGACTCGTGGGCGCCATTTACGCAGATGGTTTGTGCACGGGCGATATCGAGCGAGCATATGAACGTATCCGGATTCGCAATGTGCGTCACCGCGTGCCCTACGACCGCAGCCCGGGTTTCCCATTCGTCCACGGACAACTCCTCGACCTTGCTGTCGGCGAAGGTTATGTGCGCCGTGCCGCGCCCCCAATACGCCGAGCCGTGCTCACATCGCACGAGGATCTCCGGCCCCCAGAGGGCCGTGCCCGAATGCGTCGCGAAAAAGTAGATCGGCACGTCGTCGGCCGTGACGGCGCGGATACACGCGGTATCGCAGCTTTCGATGGGTTGCGCGCGGTAGAGTTCAGCCTCGACGGATGCAATTTGGGCCGACGCCCGCGCCGTTTTGCCTGCCCAGAAACACGCGAGGTTCACATAATGCGCCAGGGCGTTGTTGAACGGCGAATCGAGTACCCATCGGTCGCCGAGTTTGAGTTTGCCGGCCCAGGCGTTGCGCGTGAAATACACCGTGTCGCGGGGCCAATCCGCTTTGACTTTGATGCACTCGATGCGGCCGAGCCGGCCGCTTACGAGTCGTTCCTTTATCTGCATGGTCTCTGCGGCGTAAATGTCCTGATACCCGACGGCCACAAACCGGCCCGCCGCACGCTCGGCGGCTTCCATAGCGCGGACTTCCTGGATGGTGGGCGCGGCCGGTTTCTCGACCAAGACGTTGGCGCCCACGCCAAGCGCCGCAATCGTCATTGGGGCGTGCAGCGGCAGTCCCGTGGGTATCAGGCAAAGGTCGATGCGGCGCGCGAGGCGCTCGAACATCGCCTCGTAGTCCGAGAACAGTTCGCACCCAAGGCCCTTGAGGTCCGCGCACTTCTCGGCCTCCTCGACCTGGTTGATCACCGTTGCGCCGAGCACCGTTGCGCGGCCCGCCGCCACTTCCCGCATCAGGTCCCGGTAATGGATCTCGCCATACCCCGAAACGCCGATAATGCACGCGGACAGCATCAAACCGTTCCCCCGATCTTGCCTCTGGTTGCGACCGCGGGCCGGAATTCAAAGTCCGACTCCGGACGCCGCAGCGCGCCGATGGTACAAGAGGAAAGGCACCAATTCAACCCAGGGCCGCACTCTGATACCAAACCGCATTCACAAGTATACTAACCTCCCGAATGTGAAATTCCTTTACAAAGTCGCGCGTCTCTTTCCAAACCTCTACAGCCTTCCTCGGCGACCGCCATCCCCCCGGTCACTGCGAGAAGTAACCCGGCCTGCGACTGGAGCCCCACCTCTGGTGGGGAACGACGCAGAGAATCTCACTTATTCCTCGCGGCGACTCTATTGATTCCCGAGTAGATTGCTTCGTCACTTCGTTCCTCGCAATGACGCGTGGGGACATCTTCCGTCGCTGAACGCTTCAGGAGAAAACAGGCACGGCTTTGCAAAGGGATTCCGCACTAGTTGGGGACAATGGTGGTTTGCGTGTCGATGCTTTCCGTTACGCGTCATTCTGAGTCTCGCTCTCACAGATACCTTCACGAGTTCGGGATCCTGCGCTTCGCTCAAGATGACGGCAAGGCGGTGGCTTGCCTGAACGCACATAAGTTGATGTTTGAATGCCACTTGGCATCAGGCGTGGGGATGGCTCTCGCGATACACTTGTTTGAGGCGGTCGATGCTGACGTGGGTGTAGATCTGTGTGCTCGAGAGGCTTTCGTGGCCGAGGAGTTCCTGCACGACGCGGAGGTCGGCCCCTGCGTCGAGCATATGCGTGGCAAAGGTGTGCCGCAGTGTATGCGGCGATACGTCTTTCCGCCCGGGCAACGCCTGACGCGCGTACTTCGTCACGATGCGCTGGACGGACCGGCTTGTCAGCGGCCCGCCCCTGGCATTCACAAAGAGCCGGCCGTGTTTGGGATTGCCCAGCTCGGGGCGCACGCGAAGGTAGGCCTGCAAGGCCTCCGCCGCGTGGGACCCGAGATGGGCGATGCGTTCCTTCCGGCGTTTGCCCAACACGCGGGCCGTCCCGCCAATGAGATCTATATCGCGCAGTCCGAGGCCGACCAACTCGGCGGCGCGAACGCCGCTCGAATACAGCGTCTCGAGCAGTGCGCGGTCGCGTACGCCAAGCGGTTCGGCCAGATTGGGCGATTCAACGAGGGCCGTTATCTCCGGGATACTTAAAACGCTCGGCAGATCGCGCGGAAGCCGTGGCGATTTAACCGACTGGGCTGGATTCGCGTCGAGCGCGTCCGTCCGGACAAAGAATCTATACGCACTGCGAATGGCGGCCAGCTTGCGCGAGGACGTTCTCGGGCTTCCGCCGGAGGTCTGGACATGCGCCAAGAACGAGCGCACGTCGTTGCGTCCCGCGCGCTGCAGCGCGTCAAGCGTGACCGCCGCGCGTTGCTCGCCGGGCGATCGCTCGAAAGCCTTCGGGCCGTGCGCGATATAATCGCAGAATTGGCCTAGATCGTTCAGATAGGCCCGCACCGTGTGAGCCGAGTAGCCCCGCTCGGCTTCGAGGTAGTCGACAAATCGCTGGATTTCAGGGGCAGCCATGGCCTAGGAGAAACCTTTACACTCGAAACGGGTGCCACTGGCGGCTTGTCCGCCAACGCTAACGCCTCTCTCTTCAAACACCGGCGGACCAGCCGCCAGTGACATCCCCCGTGCCCGGATTCGGCCTCGCCCTTTCCAGGCAATGTTATTGGGCGAACGGCTTAAATGACG
>Ga0180438_10004666_pt1 | contig 19569 bp, 22 predicted proteins | sample SS_ome_12_FD_132455 | JGI IMG/M metagenome (GOLD analysis project Ga0180438, IMG submission 132455) | Hypersaline lake sediment archaeal communities from the Salton Sea, California, USA - SS_3_D_2 metaG | ecosystem: Environmental > Aquatic > Non-marine Saline and Alkaline > Hypersaline >... | reverse complement strand
ATTTTACACAAGCTGCTGGGCAATTAAATCAATGGGATTTTGTTTCATTTACTAATTTATCAACTGGAACTGTTGTTAATGGTCAAACTGGAATTAGTTATGGAGGCGTTGATGCTGTTAATATAATCGAATTAAATGTAAGTGGATTAACTAAAATTGCCTTATTAACATCAAGTTATGTAGCTGGTAATTTTACAGCTAAAGTTAAAAGGTTTGACGCACAATAATATGATAAAAGAATCAAGTATGGAAGAATTTAGGGGGTATTTTGAAGAACTGGAATCTCTTAAACAAGAGATTACTTTAAGTAAGAATGAATTAAATGAATTAGAAAAAAAAGTTAAGAATGCAAATGAAACATTAGAAGATAATGTTAAGTCTAATGAGAAAATTAAAATAAGGATTAAAGAGAACGAAGAAAAAGTTGGTGATGTTAAGGATGAAATTGGTTTATTAAAAGGAAAGGTTGAGAAATTAAGGTCTGATAAAGAAGATTTAGAAAGAGAAATATCTAAGTTAGAAGTTAATAGGGATATAACAGTTAAAGCTATTTCAGACAAAGCATTAGAATTAGAGAAATATGAGAAAGAAATCGGTTTTGAAAAAAGAGAGCTTAAAGATAAATTAAATGATTCCATAAAACAATTAGAGAAAACTAAAGCTGAGAAAGAAGAGCTTAATCGTTCTATAGAGAGTGACAGAACTATTAAAGATGATATACAAGAAAAAATTAAAAATGATAGTGCCAGATATGAGAAATTAAAAGCTGAAATTGATAATGGATATGCAACTAATGATAGAGTACATGCACAAAATAAAAAGATGGAAGAAAAGAACAACAAGTTAGAGGAAAGAGAAAAAGAGCTTATAAATAAATTAAGTGAGTTAGAGGCTGAAATAGTATCTAAAAAAGATGAAAGTAAAAAAGTTGGTAAAGAAGTTAAAGATAAAAAAGAAGAGATGTTAAGTGTGTTGGCTAAAGCTGATAGATTAGACGAATATGCAGAAGCGATTAAAAAGCACTATAAAAAAGCTGGTTTAAAAATTAATTTATAATAATATGAGTGATAGAGTTAGCGAATTAAAACTACAAGACACTTCGGGTGTCACAATAGACCCTGCTACAGAAGCTACTGCCCAAGCCATATTAGCTGCAATTGGGGGTAGTGTAGCAACTACCATATTAGATGGTACAAGAACAGTAGCTGCAGCAGGAACACCAGTACCATTAACTGCTGGTTCAACAGCTGCAAGGAAGGTTATGGTACAAGCTGATTTAAATAATACAGGTAATATTTTGGTTGGTAATGCTACAAGCCAAAGTAATGTTTTATTACCTGGTGATAATTTAGAAATAGAAGTAGATGATTTAGATGAGCTATATATTGATTCAACAGTAAATGGCGAGGGTGTTAATTATTTAGCTGTTGTAACTGCTTAATTAATAATATTTACATATATGCCGAAAATAACAGCGTTTCCTACATTACAAAGGTCATATCAGGGTGGGAATCAAATTTTATTAAATACAAGTAATCCTATATTTATAAGAGATAATGGTATTGAATATGGAGCACAGAATATATTAGGGAACATAATAGATACAGCAAATTTATTACCATTAACATTATTAGGGAATTCTTCTTCAACAGCTTTACCTTATTTAATTAATGGTGAACAAATATTAGGAGATACTGCTGTCACAATAGCAGGTGGTAATACTATTGATTTTGGTGTTGATTTAATTGCAGCAGGTTTAGCAGTAGCAGGTGTTAACGCTAATGGTAACTTATCTTTTGTAAATATTAAAAATACTAATATAAGTCCGACAGATGAAGGAAGTTATATAGTAGTAGCAGTAGCTAATGGGGCAGCCACTAATTCTGTGGCTATAGTAGTTGAGGCTTTAACAACCTTACCTCCTTCTTTTACATCAACATCTGGGACAGCTGCATGTTTTAATTCAACATCAGTATTGGGTGCAGCTATATTACCTAATGTGGGAAGCTATGGCAACCCAGGAGATGGTAATTTAAATAATGTTAACTATTCACGATATCAAGTATCACATATTAATACAGCTGGTGGATTTAGTAATGTTATGAATGTTGAGAATAGAGCTGACTTGGGAGACCCTATAACACCACCAAGTTATGCTGTATTATATGCCAATAATAATCCAGATGTTTCATTAGGTTATTCAGCAGATGTCCCTTGTATTAGAACAAATCAAACAGGTGATTATCCAGAAATACAGCTTGGTGGTTTATCCAGTGACCCAACTCATACTGCAGGCTTAACTAATGGTGGTTTTTGGTATGATACTGTTGAAGAGAGATTAAAATATGATGACAATAGTGCCATTGCAAGGTTTATTTCAGGTGAAAGAAAAATGACACAATTTGGTACAAGAAATGAATCAGTTGTAAGTTATGCAGCTGGTACACCAATTAATCCAGATGTAAGATATGGTTTACATTTTGTTATAGGAACTGGGCATACAACAATTACAGCAACTCCATCAATTGTTACAACCAATTTAGAGTTTGGAGATATTATAGTGTTAGCTGGTGGTGATAACGGTGATGGCAATACTTTAACATTGCAAGATGAATCTAATTTACCTGGTAGTTTATTAAGGTTATCTGGAGGTAGTGATTTTACTTTAGGTTCAGATGAATATATTGTACTTCAATGGGTAAGTACAGCGACAGGTAGATTTAAAGAATTGTTTAGAAGTTCAAAGTTTTATGCTTCAGCTTATGATACAACTTCACAAAGTGTAGCGACAGCAGGTACATTTCAAGGGATGAATTTTAGTAATAATATAGGATTAGATGGTTGGACACATACTGCAGGTACAAGTATTTTTACTTGTGAAAGAGCTGGTATTTATAATATTAATACAGATTATGTAGCATTTAAATCTGGTGGTCCTAATAGTTTATTAGAAGTAATTTTTGTTAAAAATGGTACAGAAATAGCTGGTAGTGCTTCTACTTTAGGTATTACAACTAATAATCAGTTTATGAAAGGAAGTGCTACTTTACAAACAACATTTGCTTATGGGGATACTTTAGAAGTTCAATTTACAGCTAATACAACTAATCCAACTTTAACTCCAACAGTTAATTACGCTACAACTGGTGTAAGTGCCAGGATTAATATAGGTCAAATTTAATAATAAATAATAATTATATGTCAAATCCATACATTGTAATAGGAAAACCAGGTGAAGAGAATTATCTGGAAATAAAATTTAGAGATGATGATGGTAATGAAATACCTTTAACTATTTCGCCTAACAAAAAAACACTACAACTTGATAGTAAGGTCGCTTATATCCAAAATATTAATCAAGAAAGGGGAACTGCTAATTTTATTAGTAATGACGAAATTGCTGTTAGTTATAATACTGATTTTCATACTCCACCTAAATTAACAGTGACCCAAACTTCAGGTACAGCTGTTGGTTTTACTATTAGTGCTAAGAGCAAGACAGGTTTTACATTAACACTTGATACTTCTCAAGACGCTTCCTTTGACTGGATAGCAGTAGAATAATAATTAACTATAAAATATTATGACAATAACTTGGGTAAAAGAAACTAAAACAGGTAGTGGTGGTGATTATTACTATGTTAATAATATAGTTATTACTTCTGAAGACCCTGATTTAGATGCTCCTGAAGAATATGCTTTTCCTACAAGCTACACAGACCAGCAAATAGAAGATTATATTATTACTGATTTAACTAATAAAGGTTATTAATATGCAAGTAAAAGAAATATCAACACAAAATATATATACAGTAATTAGATTAGAGAATATTTTTAATCCAGAATATCAAAAATATATAGTCGATGATGGGGGAGAAGAAAAAACTATTCCTATCGAAGATGCTGAAGTAATTACATCTTAATTATTAATTTTTTTAGCATGGATTCTATAGATAAGAAGGTAAAAGAATACCTAAATAGTAGTGAATATTCTAAGAAAAATAAATTACATTTAAGAATGAGTAATGAAACAAAAAATGCTATATATAAAATAAATTTAAATATGAATAAAATAGAAATCGAAATGGCAACTATCAAAGAAAGAATGCACAGCACTTGCGAAACAGTTGAGAAAGTAGAAGATAAGATGGATAAATTAGGAGATAAGTTTGATAGATTTATACAAAGTGCTGATAATAAATACGCTGATAAAGAAAATTTTATTTTTTGGCGTAACCTTTTAATAAGCGGAATGATATTTTCTATTTTTATAGGAATAATCAGTATATTGATAGAAAAACTGTTATCATAATTTAAATAAAATGTATAAACCCATTAGAAATACAACCGAATGCTTATCCAGACGACATAGGTTTATGGCTAACATTAGCAGCATTTTTACTGATATATATATTTTTTAAAGTATTTTTTGGAGGGAGGTAACGAATTGCAAAGAAAATGGTGGAAAAGTAAGTGGCATAAACGCTTGATAAAAAGGAGGGGTCATGCGATGCAAAAAGTGCAAGATAGGGCGTGTCGAAGTCCTTAAAAAAATAGACTTTGGCAAGGAATACTGGTTGGTGGTGTGTTTATGTCAAAACTGCAAGGAGGTGTATAGAAGTAAGATAAAAAAAGATAGAAAAGAGGTGAAGTTAGATGGCAAGATGTCCTGATTGCGGTTGTTTCCTGCTCAATTTCTACACAGAAACTGTGAATCACTATAAATGTCCACGATGCAAACTGGAGTACAAAACATCTGTTGTAAAAAAACAGAACAATAAGCCACTTTCAGGGGATAAAGGAAAATAACTCCTTTCATACGACTGTGGGAGGGTAGAAACCCTACCTTCCCACACCTTTAAATAATAATTAAAAATTATGTCTAAAAAAAGCAAAAATTTCGGATTCATTGCTCGAAAACCAAAAGAGGAAGATTATTTGTTTGAAGGGCTAACCCAAGTACCACAAGAAGTTTTAGTTGAAGATGGGCAGTGGGATAAGTATTTACCAAAAGTTGAATATCAGTTAATTAAAAGAACAGAATCACCAGGTCATTTTGAAACTTCATGTTGTGTTACTTTTTCATGTTTAAATTGTTTAGAATTAATACACAAAAGAAAATATAACGAAGAACCTAATTTTAGTGATAGATTCACTTGTGTAATATCAGGAACTACTCCTGGTAGAGGTAATTTTATGTATAAAGTGGCTGATTCTGTAAGAAAAAATGATGGTCATGTTGACCAAGAAGTTTATACTAATTCAGCTAAAACCCAAAAGTCTTTTTATAAAAAAATACCAGCGAATATAATACAAACAGGTAAAGAAAATTTAAAAGATTTTGATATTAAATATGAATGGGTAAGACCTGTTAATGAAAGAAGTTTAAAAGAAGCGTTAAAATATTCTCCTATACAAATAGCTATCCCAACTAATTGGAAAAAAGATAAAGATGGTATTTACCATCAAAGAGAGCCTAAAACAAGATGTGGACACGCAGTAACATTATATGGATACGAAGAAGGTAAATATTGGAAAATATATGACCATTATCAAGGCAACGAGATAAGACATTTAGCATGGGATTATTATATAGGTTATGCGATGAAATTTTATTTAACTAAAAAAAATAACGAAGAAAATATGAATAACATTTTATACAAAACTTCTGGACAACCTGAATTATATTATTTGGGTAAAGATGGTTTATATCATCATATTTTAAATGAAGCTACATTTAAAATGATTTGGGGGGATTTTAAAAATGTAGAAATAAAAGAAGCAAGAATTACTGCTAAACAAATTGGTAATCCATTAGCAGCAATTGTTAAATAATTATTAACAAAAAATTTATGTCAATTTTAGGAAAAACAAAAGAGTTAATTACCAGTAATTATAAAAGATATTTAATCAGTTCTGCAGTCACATTTAGTGTTGGTTTTATAACAGTATTATTAGCTCAATGGGAAGGTGTTACTTTGCAAAATATTCAAAATGGTGCTATTTTAGGCATTATATTTGTAGCTTTAAGAGCTGGATTGAAAGCATTACTGGAATACGCTTTAACAATATTACCTAAAAAAGAGAGCGAAAAATAATTACTAATTAAAATAATATGGCTTATACAATATTAGACCTTAAAACTGATTTAGAGGCAATTCTTCATGGTACATCTTTAGATAGTGTCACCAGTCCTTCTGCTTTAATAAATCGTGCAGCAAGGGATGTTTTAAATGAGGTCGACCCACAAGAAACAAAAAGAATTGTTACGATACCAAATGCTATTTATGATAAGGTTTATGATTATCAATTGCCTGATGATGTAAAAGGTAATCGTATTATTAGTTTAGCGCCACAAGTAAACAGAGAAGTTGGAGATAAAGCTACGCAAAGATTCTGGGAAGAATTTGACCAATATAAGAGAGATTTAGACTTCCATGTCCAATACAATAAAGGGGTAAGAAGTTTAAGATTTTCTAAGGCATTAAAAACAGCGACAGTATTAAATGCTATGAATGATATAACAGATAATGGTACTTGGGTAGTCGGTGGAGATGCTACTAATTTAAGAAAAGATACATTGCAGTATATTTCTGGTAATGCAAGTTTAAAATTTGATGTAACAGGTGCTGGTACAACAGCTTATTTAGAAAACACAACAAGTGACACACAAGATATTAGCGACATTGAAGATGATGGAGCTTTATTTGCATGGGTGTTTATGCCAAATGTAATCACAAGTGCTGAATTAAGATGGGGGTCAAGTTCTTCTAATTATTGGTCACAAACAACAACAACCAGGCAAGACAATTTATCTTTTCAAGAAGGTTGGAACTTAATTAGATTTGACTGGGATACAGCAAGTTCAGTCGGAAGTCCAGATAGCTCTGATATTACTTATCTTAGGCTAACTATTACTTATGATGGTATAGCTGCTAATAATTATCGATTTGATAATATCACAGCTCAACAAGGTGCTATTTGGCAATTAATTTATTATTCTAAATATTTATTTGAAGATGGAACAACTGGAGCTTGGAAAGAAAATACTGATGATGATGCAGATATTGTTAATCTTGATACAGATAGTTATAATCTATTGCTTTATAAAGTCGCAGAACTTGCAGCTCAACAAATACAAGCTGAAGATAGTGCCTTTGATTTGCAATATTTTATGAGTAAATATGCTCAAGAATTAGTTATTTATAAAAATAAATACAAATCAGAAGTTAAATCAGTTAAACAAAAATATTACAGAATAACTGGCATTGACGATGTTGAAGGTTTTAACATTAGAGCTGCCAGAATAAGAAGAAGATAATATGAAAAATTTTAATATTACAAATTTAAGAAGTTTTCGTGGTTATATTAACAAGCATGATATTACTAATATCGGAGATAATTTTCTTGTAGAAGGAAGCCAAAATGTTTTATCTACAGATGATGGTCGGATAAAAATAAGAGAAGGTTATACATTAGATGGTGCTGCTAATTCTAATCCTACACCTATAGAAAGTTCATTTGATTGGACAACACATAGAGGAGTTACATTAAATTTAAGAAGTTATGATGATGAATTAGAAGTAAGATTTGATGCTGGAGGTGGCTTAGGACCACAATGGTATCGTGTAGAAGATGGTTGGAGTTCAGTAACATTTAGATATGACACATTTTGGGATAGTGGAGAAGCACAAGATATTTTATTATTCGTTAATGGAAATTCAAATATATATTCATGGAGTGGTGGGATAGCTACTGTTGATATAACAGGTTCTACTTCTAACACATTGAAAAAACAAGGTACAACAACATGGGCAGAAGAAGGGTTTTTATTTACAGGGACAAGACAAGTAGTAATTGGAGGAACAACATATACATATACTGGAGGTGAGGACACCACAATTTTAACTGGTGTTACTCCAGACCCTACAGCTGGTGGACATTCAGATGGTGATGTTGTGGTACAAAAAGTAAGAACAGCAACAAATACTCCAGCTGGCGGTTCAACATACACAGCAGCTACAATTAGTTTTCAAACTGGTAATCCAGATAAAATAAATGATAGTGCTAATGGTTTTTTGACAGCTGGGTTTAAATCAGGGCAAAGGATTACAGTGCAGGGTTCTGCAAGTAATGATGGCAATTATACTATTAGTAAAGCTACTGCTGGAAGTTTAGAGCTAAGTGACCAAGATGAGTTAACAACAGAGACAGCAGGAGCAACTGTTACAATAACTAACCCTGAATTTACTAATGATTTAATAGCTGTCTTAGAAAATCAAGTTTGGATAGGCAGTGAAAATAAAAGGGATGTTTATAAATCAAAAGTTGATACTTTTACTAATTATAGTTTTAGTGTGCCAAGGCGTCTTGGGCAAGGTGCTGTGTTGACATTAGATTCAGCCCCTACAGGTTTTGTTGTACAAGAACAAGATTTATATATATCAGGACAAAGAGATGAATGGTATAGAAGTAACTTTGAATTAAGTGGAGATTTGCAGAATGAAACTTTAACAATTAAAAGATTGAAAACAGCGACATTGCAAGCTGCTACTAATCAAGAATCAATATTTAAAATAAAAAATGATGTTATATTTCTGTCACAAGAACCAACCATTGATAGTTTAGGTAGAATTGAAGATGTAGACACAACACAAAGTCAAGACATCTCTGACCCTATTAAAAAATTATTAGATAGTTTAGATAGGACTAATGCTTCAGGTATTTTTTTTAGAAATAACTTTTATATAGGGCTTCCTGCTGAAAGTACAGTTCTTGTGTTTAATATCGAAAGAGGGCATTGGGAAGCACCATTGACTTTACCTATCGCAAGGTTTGCAATTATAGATGGAGAATTATATGCACATTCTAATTCTGTCCCTGAAACATACAAGTTATTTGATGGAGTAAGTGATAATGGGAATCCAATTGAGGCAAGAGCTACTTTTGCATATAGAAACTATGGTAATAGGCATCATAAAAAACATTTCAATGAGTGGTTGACTGAAGGTTATATGTCAGAAAACACTGTTTTAAATCTTGAAATAAAATATGATTATTTAGGTTCAAGAGGTGTAAGAAGTTTTACAATCAATGGTGATGGTAGCCAAAATAGCAATATTTTATTTAAATCTTCAGACGATGGTAGTTTGGGGAAAAAATCATTAGGTAAGGCTTCTTTTGGAGGTAAAGAAGGAGAAGCATTATTACCAACTGATTTAAATAAGTTTAGAGCTATACAAGAAACAACTAATAACAATTTTTATGAAATGCAAGTTAGTTATTCTTCAAATGAAGAAGATTATAGATGGGAACTATTGGCATTCGGAGGTAATGTTAAGTTAGCGACTGCGGATAATAACGAAATTAAATTATAATAATTAATATATAAAAATATGGCAGATAATACAAAATTTGTACAAGGTGTAGATTACAAGCTATCTGGGTCAGGGATAGGTTTAACTGATACTAATGTTACATTACAATCATTTAAACAGCCAGATGGTTCAACTGATATAACCATGACTGATTTTGGTGCTATTGGTTATGCGGTTTTAGCGCCAGGTACATCTAAAGAGGAAAATATCTCTTTTACAGGGGTTACACAAAACCCAAGTGGGACAGCTACATTAACAGGTGTAACTCGTGGTTTAAGGTTTGTTGACCCTTATACACAAGATACTAATTTAAGAAAAAGTCATGCAGGTGGTACTATTTTAAGAATAAGTAATACTTCACCTTTTTATAGCGAATTTGCATTAAAAGACAATAACGAAACAATTACTGAACAATGGACTTTCCCAACTGGCGGAAGCGCGCAAGCTGCAATAGTTGGTTCTTCATATTCAGCACCAACAGTAGATAATGAAATAGCTACTAAAAAATATATTGATGATATTGCTATTAGTGGTGCGCCAGACGCTTCTACAACAGTTAAAGGTTTAGTAGAAATAGCGACTTTTAATGAAGCATTTAATGGTATATCAACTGGTGGTACAGGAGCTGTGTTAGTGGTTAATCCTGCAGACTTATTAGGTTTAAGAAGCCAAGTTGTTTCAGTAGCATTTACTTATGGTGATACTATTGTAGCTGGTGATGTATTATATTTAGATACAGCTGATGCTAAATGGAAAAAAGCAGATGGAAGTGTTGCAGGAACAGCTGACAATACTTATGGTATAGCTTTAGACCCAGGTGTTGATACTGACACTGGTAAAAAAGTATTAGTAGCAGGAGTAGCCTCTACTGTAACTGGTATCTCAACAGCAGGTATCCAGTATGTATCTGATACAGCAGGTAGTGTAAGCAATACAACTGGTACATATAAAAAAGTAGTAGGATTTAGTCCAGATGGTGTTAATATGATTTTAAATTTTGTACCAAGGATAGAAGAGTTGGCTGGAAGTAATACAAATGTTACAACTACTAATATGAATAATTTATTTGATGATTATGTAAGTGGTGCATTAGAAGATGAATTAGCAAAGGATTTTACTGCGACTAAAGAAATTAAAGATGGTGATATTGTAGCTTCTTCAGGAAATAGCACTGTTGACCCTACTTTCGGTAGAGTTGGTACAGGGTCAGACGCAGTAGCTTTTCAATCTTATGGTGGTTCAAGTGATACTGGTGAAGACCATCAAATGTTAAGGTTTGACTATACAAGATATATTTATCAATATCGTGATACTAACTCTAATGGAGTAGAGGCTTATGGAGTTGGGTGGAATCCACAAACAGAAACATTTACAAATGCCGCAGCTATTAGAGGTAGAGCTGCGAGTTCATCGCAACCTGATTTTGATATATTAGATGAAAGTTCTAATTTGGTTATTTCAGTATATTTCCAAAGTCCTAATATAGAATCAACAGTAGATACTATAGGGGGTAATGGGTTATGGACATTAGGACCTATTAATACTATAGGTGCAGGTTCAGATTGCAAAGTTACAGCACTAACAACAACTAAATTATTAATTTCATATAGAGTAACTTCTCCAAGTAATGCTATGAGATTTCAATTAGCTACAGTTTCTGGTGCTACAGTAACAGCTGGTAATTTTGTTGATGTACTTAATGTAAATACACATTGGAGAAATTGGGATATTATGAGGATTGATAATGACCATGCTATAGCTACTTGGGCAGAAACAGTAAGTGGTTCTACAAGACAAGATAGGTATGTAGTTATTGATGGAACAGCTGCAACCCCAGTAGCAGGAACACCAATAAATGGTTCTTCAACTTATAGTAATAGTCAAGGCAGAACACAAGAGTTAGGTAAATTAGGAGCTACTAATAATTATATTTGTGGTGGGGAGAAAATTAGAGCATTGAGTGTTGATACAACAACTGATGCAGTAACTGAATTGGCTGAAATAACTAATCCAGATTATACTGGTTCTAGCTGGTTTTATTCTTCTGTAGAAACATGGGGTGATAGATTTTTTTCTGTAACACAAGGTGAGCAGGGTGTTGGTACTCAAAATAGAGTAAGAACATTTTATTTTGATGGTACTTCAACTATTACTGATGTAGATGGAAGTCCAGTTAATTTAAGGAGTTCCACTTTTGCACAACCGATTGTTAGAGCTTTTTCTCCTTATAGATGTATTTCTTGTACTTGGGATGTAAGTGGTTCTTCTTATAGAAGATGGTTTCAAGACAAAATATTTAATACTAATTATGATATTGTTTCTGGTCTTGCTAAACAAGATATCGCTACTTCTGCTACTGATAGTATTTTATTATATGGTGTGAATGATAATGTCCCAAATGTAGTAAGTGCGACCAATTATTACATAAGCTATAATGGTGCTGTTTATGAAAATATTTCTGGCATAAATGAAAAAGAAGAAAATTTACTTAGAATTGGTACTGGCATTGATACTAATACTTTATTGATTAAATATTAATATAATAAAAATATGGCATTAACGCAAAAACAAATACAGGAATTGGACATAGCTTCAAGAAGGGGTACGGCTACAGATATAAAAAATGTAGAATATGCCATGCAGAAACATGGGTATAAACCTCCTACACCACCAAAGCCCACTGTAAAAACACCTACATATACTAAAGCCCCAACAAAAGGATTGTCTGAAAAACAAATTCAAGAGCTTGATATTGCTTCACAAAGGTTGACACCAACTGATGTTAAAAATATTGAATATGCTAAAAAGAAATTTGGTTATGAATATAAACCTAAGCCAAAGGTTCGTAAACCAAGTCCAGTTAGGACAACACAGCCAGCCAGAAAAGAAATTCAAAGAGCAAAAGACGAAATTGACGCTACAAAAGAAAGATTTGCAGAAGCTGACCAAATAGCACAAGACCAAGCATTAAAAACTGATTATCAGCAAGACATTAGAGGTATTTATGACCAACAAGTAGCTGCATTAGAAAATGAGTATGCTCAATTTAATAATGCTTTAGAACAAAGAAAGGCTACTTTAGCTGATAGAAATAAAAGAACAATTGAGCAAATACAAGCTACTTTTGCAAGAAGAAAAGAAGAAATGAAAATAATGAATTCTAATAGACAGAGTGGTTTGAAAATTATGGGTGCAAGAAGTGGTAGACAAAGGTATGCTTCTGAGATACAAAGTGGCATTATTAGTGCTGAAGAAAAAGAAGGAATTGAAAGATTAGCTTCTTTAGATGCACAAGAACAACAATTAATTTTACAAGCTGAAAGAGCCATGGAAGATGAACAGTTTGGGTTAGTAATGGAACAAATGAGTTTAGCTGTCCAGCTTAGGAAAGAAAAAGACCAAGCCTTAAATAACCTTATGAGTCAAGCAATGCAAGCTGAACAAATAGCTATTAACAAAGCTAAAGAGGAAAGGGAGTTTATGAAATTTCAATTAGATGTAGCTAAGTTTAATGAAGATGTTAAGCAGCAAGGCATAGATAATGCTATTAAAGTAGCAGAAGCTAATGGGCAACGACTTGGATTTGACGAGGTTGGTAATATAACTGTTATGGAAGGATTAACTTTTGAAAACCAACTTAAAATGGACAAGTTTATGTTTGATGTAGAAAAGTTTGGCTGGGACAAAACCATGGACCAAGCAAACTTTGAATTAAAAGAACAAGGGTTTTGGTTAGACACACAAAAATTTCAACAAGATAAAATGGAATTTGGTATGGAATATGCTTTAAAAGAACAGAACTTTAGTTTAGAGCAACAAAAACATTATAAACAAAGATGGGAATCTGGGTTACCAACAACTTATGACCAATTAGGTATATTAGCACCATATTCAAAAGTATCAGATGCAACTGGTCAAGCTTTATTAATGGGAGCGCAAGAATATGCTGGGACAACTGGACCATTAAAAAAACAGCAAGGTAAAAAGGGTTGGGAATGTGCTGCCTTCGCAGAACAATTGGTTGATTTAGGTACTCCAGGCAATGTAATGGGTAGTTTAATGTCAGAGAAATGGAACACATTAGAACAGTATGGGGTTGTAAGAGCTGATATAGGTAGTTCTGGCGGTTTTGCAGTCGGTGATGTTATTGTTACTGATGGTAGTGATGTTTCAAGGTCTAAAATGCCTACTAAATATGGTCATGTAGCTGTTGTCACTTCGGTTAATAGTGATGGTACTTTAACTTTATTAGAAGCAAATAGAAGAGGTGATGGACAAATAACAACTGATAGAAAGTTAAGCGCTACTGATACTTCTATTTCTGGTTTATTTAGAGGACAATTACAACCTAAATATTCTGATATGGCAAATGAGTTAGCACAAACTAATCTTTATGAAGGAGTTAGACAAAACATGAGCCAGGAAGGTGTGAAAGCTATGATTGATTTACATAAACAAGCAAAAGGTGATGATGATATAAAAGGATACATTGAATCAAGAGACGCTTACCAAAGAGTTTTGGCAAGTTCAGAAAGTGCAGATTCAGCTGGTGATGTTGCTTTAATTTTTAACTATATGAAATTATTAGACCCTGGTTCAGTTGTAAGAGAAGGAGAATTTAAAATGCTTGAAACTTCTGGTAGTGTATTAACCAGAGGTTATAATTCTTTTCAAAAACAATGGAATGGTAAAAAATTGACTGACGAACAAAGAAATTCAATTGTAGCTCGTGCTGAAAAAATATATAAAGCTAAAGAAGGAAATTATTATGAAGCGATGGATTTTTATCAAGGGATGAGTAATGCTGCTGGTGTAGATTTCGATTTAGTTATGAGAGATTTGAGTAAGACAGTATATAATTCTAACCCAGGGCAAAACTATTTTCAAACTGAAAATGCTACTCAAGACCCATATTCAGGAGGTTATACTTCATGGGATGCTTATTCTACTCCTTCTAATATACCAGCTGAAAATGTATATAGTGCTTATACTACTGCAGAAGGCGGTATGAGTGTAGCACCTCAACAAGACACTGGTATACAAATAGGACAAAAGCAAAAAGGATTAGTACAAGGTTTAAAAGATTTTTTTGGCGGACTTAAATGGTCTTGGTAAATAATTATTAATATATAATAATATGGCAATAAATAGAGCAGGTTGGGCTCGCGCTCCTGAGACAACCGCACCTAAAACTTTAATGGGTAGAGAAGTGCAAAGAGGCACTGGGATAACCATGCGTTTTGATTTTATTAAAGCAAAGCAAGATGGGATGAGTGATGACCAAATAAAAGCTCTTATAAACGAGCAAAGAAGTCAAGGATATAGTGTATACATAAATCAAGATGATATTAACAAATGGAATCAACTTGGTCCACAAAGAGTTAAAGACCAAGAAGCAGAAGCCGAACAACAAAGAGGGTTTTTTGGTTCAGTTTTTCAGTTTGGTAAAGGACTTGCAATAGATATTGGTAAAACTTTCGCAAGACCATTTGGTGAGGGGATAGCAAGTGCATATAGTTTAGCTGGGAAAAAAGAGCCTGAATGGTTAGACCCTGTAAGAATGGCTTCCCCAGAAATGAGAGCAGCTGGGATAGAAGGTCCAGGAGCTTTACTATTTAAAAGTAAAAGAGAAGAATTAAAAAAGAAGTTTGCAGACCCCAAACAAAGAAAAGAATACGAAGAAGAGGTTGCAGCATTAAAAGCTAAGGGTGCTGAAGGTGCTGGTGTTACTGATTTATTAAATGTTGTGGCTTTTTTACCTGGTGGTGCTTTAGCTAAGGGTATGTCAGTTGGTGGTAAGGTTACAGGTCTTAGCAATGTGGCTGCTAAAATGTCTCCTTTTGCTACTAAAACATTAATGGGAGTATCTAAAAAAATGCCTAATTTAGTTAACCAAGCACAAAAAATTTCAAATTTTACAATGAGAACAACTAAAGGTCCAGCTAAGTTTGGAGCATGGGGGGCAGCTTATGGTGGAGCAGAGGCTATTGATGAAGGATTAACCCCTATGGAAGTAGCACAAGCAGCTACTGTAGGCGGTGTTACTGGGTTAGGGTTAGGTGTTTTTGGTAAGGGATTATTAGGAGCTGGTAAATTTTTATTTAGAAAAGGGAAAGAAGGTATCCCAGGTCAAATCGCTTCTTCTATTTTTGGTAGAACCACTGATGTGGGAAAACAAACATTAACTGAAAGTTATAAAATATTTAGATATGGAACAAAATCAGAGCAAAAAACATGGACTAAATTTCAAAAAATGGCAGAAACTAAAGCAGAAGAAAGTTTACCTGATTTTTTAGAAAGAGCGCAAAAAGGATTTTCATCATTAAAGGCGGAAAGGTTTGCCAATTTTGAAAAGAATTTAGCAAAAATACATAAAATTAAGAAATCTGTTCCAAGTATTGTTGATGACGCACAAAATCAAGCTAAAAGATTAATGAAAGAGTTTGATATTAAAACAATCACAAAAGATGGCAAAAAAACATTAAGTTTTAAAGATAGTATTATATTACCAGAAGGTGGTGGTAATGTTATCAAAAAAGCGTTAGAAAAAGTAAATACATGGGATGATTTTACTCCTATGGGAGTTGATAAACTTAAAAGAACTCTTGGTAAGTATGCAAATCAATTAACAGCACCTGGTAAAAAAGAAGCTAAACTATTTGTTACAAAATTAAAAGATACAGTTGATAAAGGATTAAAAAAGGAAATACCAGGATATAAGAAAATGATGAGGGAATATGCTGAAGCATTAACAATGGAGAAAGACATTAGTAACGCTTTAAAAATAGGCTCAACAAATGAAAACAAGGTAACAGCTATGAATGCTTTAAAAAGTGTATTTAAAAAAGCAAGTAATGATGAAAAACAAAGAACATTAGCTAAATTAGAAAAATACATTGATGGTGATTTTAAAGCAGAATTATTAGGTAGAACAATGAGGCAATGGTCAGGTGAGGGTTTAGCTGGTAAATTAGGTGCATTAACACCAACTTCTATTGGTGTAGGATATTTGATTAGCCCTTATGTTTTATTACCACTAATGAGTACATCACCTAAAGTAGTTGGTAGTTTTGTTAAGGGGTTGGGAATGAGTGAAAGAATGAAATCTAAATTAGCTAAAGCTACTGCTGAATATCTAAAGAAAATACCTATAGAAAAAATACCAACAGAAGCGCGAGAAGCGTTTAGAAAATTAACTCCAGCTATTATAGGTAAAATAATTGGTGGCAAAGCAGCTGAACCATATATAGAAGAAGGTAGAGAAAGAGAATTAGAAGAATACAGGGAAGAAAGTATGCAACAAAGAGGAAGACCGACCTTTCAAGAAATGCTTACTGTAGCGTCTGAAATGAAAGAACAAGGAATGAACGCAGATGAGGTAGCTGGAGCTTTAATACAACAAGGCTTAACAAAAGAGGAAGTAGTTAAAATAATGGAAGCACTTGGGGGAACTCTAAAATAATACTAATATTAGCATAAAAAAGACTACCTTGTGGATAACTTGGTAGTTTTTTACTTGACAAGAATATAATAGCATGATATTATGATAGTATAATAATAAACAATAAAAATATGAATCGAAAAGCAATATTAATTTATACAACAATAAAGATGCACAATGATGTTAGGAAGGCTGCATTTAAAAATAATTTATCAATGTCACAGTTTGTGCAAAATATAATTAGTGAGCATTTAGAAAGTCAAAAACAAAAATACAAAAAATATTAAAAATAAAAATATTAAACCTATGCTTAATAAAAAACAAGTTGGCTGGAAAGCCATGAAAGTAGAAAAATACACAAGACAAAGAAATATTGATTATATTGGAGGAGTTGTCTTGGTAATAACAATGTTTATTTTAATCGTATTATTTTCATTAATTTAATTAATAACAAAAAATGTTATGTCAAACATTCAAACACCACAAGGGACACCGCCAAAACCACCAGCAATTAAAAAGCAAGCTGGTTTAACAGAGATTGACAATGGTTGGATAGTAAACCTTGGCAATCCTGTCCCAGGGTTACCGCCTCAAAATTATTTTGCTAAAGATTTAAAAGAAGCAATAAAAATGCTTGAAGATAAATTAAAATAACTTAATTAATAACACCGCCTATTATGTCTATAACAAAACGACAATTCGAAAAAACAAAAGATTTCGAATTGCAAAATGAACCTGAATCTTATAACCACGAATTTGAATTAGATAGGTTAGCTTTTATGCAAGGTTCATTACATATAAATGAAAATTTAAAAAAAGCTGAAAAGAACTTAGAAGATTCTCGTAATATTTTAAAAGATGTGTTTGATAGGTTTGGGCTTGAATGGGAAGATTAAAAATATGCAAAAACCTATTTTAAAATTTAATTTAAATGAAAAAAAGGTAGTTAAAATATTGGGAGATAAGCCTTTTTGGAGTAATGGTGAGAGGTTTGGCTGGAATGTTGAATGCAATAATAATGATTATGTAATATTTGCTACTAAGCGTTTAAATGGCGATATAGAGCGTTTTAGGGAATTGTATGGTAAAGAGCCTGATATTAAGGCTGAAATACACTACAGTGACGCTTTTAAGGGGTATAAAACCTATTATTTAAGAGCTTTACTACCTAAAAAATAATAAATAAATTTATGGAAAAAATAAAAAAGAAAATTAATCCGCATAGTGGCATTTCAATAGCTGGATTAGTTACAGGGGTATTATCATTAATCTTATTCTGGTTTCCTGGTGTCCATTTAATACTTGGTGTATTAGGAATAGTATTTGGAGGTATAGCTACTTCTAAAAAACAAAGATTTGGTTTAGCTGGTTTGATAACTGCGATAGCTGGGTTTGTTATAGGGTGGGGATATTTATTATTAGCGTTTTTTATAGGCTTTGCTTCGGCATTATAATTAAATAAAAAACTATGAATAAAAAATTTATAATTAATTTGCAAGGTAAACAGTTTGTTACTTTTGAAGGGTTATTAGATGAATTTCATAAAAATGGAGGTACTAAAATTGAAACAAGAATTATATCTAAAAATCCTTTTATTATTCGTGCAAAAGTAGAAGGAGAGAAGGGTACATTTGAAGGAATCGGAGACGCAGATGAAACTAATGTTAATAAACTTATAGCAAGACATAAAATAAGAATGGCTGAAACAAGAGCAATTGCAAGGGCTTTAAGGTGGTACAATAATATTGGTATGTGTTCAGCTGATGAATTAGGAGGAAATAATAACGAACAACCTTTTTAAATTTATGGATATACCATTACTAATTTTTATTATTATTTTCTGGTATGCAGCTCTTGAAACCAGGAAAATTTAAAAAAGAACAACCAAATGAAAAAAAAAGATAAATGGATTACCTGTAAACATGTTAGATGTAGTTTATGTATAATAGATGTTGAGGAATTTATAAGGAAATATAAAAAATATAAAAAAAACTTGACAATTAAATAACTTTTGTTTTATTATAGTAAGTATCGGGGGCAAAATAAACGAATCAATTAAGAAACCTATAGAGGTTATCTCATTAGCCTATTCAGGCTTATGGCTCTGTTGATTCGTGCCATACTAATCCCCCTGGATGAGATAACGCCTATAGGTTTTTTCTTTTCTATGTGAAGTATGTGAAGTATGTGAAGGATATATAGGGTATATAAAATAGATTTTACGAGTGCTAAGGTTAGCTAAATTGATATATTTATACCCCTGATTTAACTTCACACTATTCACAAACTTCACAATACTTACAATCTAATAGGACTTATATTTAAGGCAACTATAAGAATAAAAAAAAAGTCTTCAAAGGAACATAGTATTCACCTCCTCCGAATGACCCTTTCTTAAACAAAGGTTCGTTCCGAGGTGATGAAATGCAGAGCCTATGATTCTGACAAATTAGTAAGGTTTCGGTTATTAAGGAGAGCCGAGATGAGCTAATAAAAGCTATTAGAAACATACAACTATCTAACCAGCATATACCCAAGTTAATCGGAGTGTATGCTCTGCCTATGGGAAAAATAACTAAATTTAAACATAAAAGGAAGTTTTGGGAAGAAGATGGGCTAATCTGGTTATATAAATCAGATAGAGTTAAAGCAAAGAGAAATTGTTATGCTTTAGATAAACAAATAATAATTGATATATATAAATATATGCATTATAACTTTGAAAAAGATTTAAAAGATGGAGAAAAATAT
>Ga0180438_10004665_pt1 | contig 19569 bp, 29 predicted proteins | sample SS_ome_12_FD_132455 | JGI IMG/M metagenome (GOLD analysis project Ga0180438, IMG submission 132455) | Hypersaline lake sediment archaeal communities from the Salton Sea, California, USA - SS_3_D_2 metaG | ecosystem: Environmental > Aquatic > Non-marine Saline and Alkaline > Hypersaline >... | reverse complement strand
ACTCGGGAAGAATCTTTTGGATTGGTTGGCCCCGAGGCTTCTTTCTCCGGATGTCTGCCAGTAATCAATAAATCTTTAACCATGATGTATGAAGTGATGGGTAATCAATGCCCTGCTTTTGAATTCGGTTCATTTCATACCCAGGCCCCAGCAATCACTAATGATGATTATCTGAAGGCAGTAGCTATGGCTATCCTGGGCAGAATCTATGCTGATGAATCAGTAACGACAAAATCTTTCTGTCGTCGGCGCTACAATATGGAAACCCTTTATAGCCAATATTACCTTCCTCTATTAACTAACATTTAAATTGGCCAGGCCTGGCGATAATTTCAAAAGGCCCCTCCGCTTGGAGATAAAATGAAAGTTGTCTTTCTTTTCATGAGTAAAGGAAACGCCACACCAGGAACGATTAAAACTGATGCCTGGAAATATCAAGAATGCTCTCCGGCCTATCAGAAAATTCATGGTGATGAAGGATATTTCACCATGTTTAAATCTTTACTTGATCAAGGAACCATCACTGATCTAAAAGTCTTTTTTGAATCAAATAACCATCCAGGGCGAGCCCAATTTGTCGAGGGAGCTGAAAACTGGGTGATTCCTGAAATTAGATTGGTGGAAGAATATATTGATGACGATACCGTCATTTTTGTTAGAGGCGGTTTTAAGCATTGGCATGATTTTCTTTTGAAGTATAAAGGGAAAAATTGGTTGATGATTTATGCTGCCAATACCGGTCGTGATAAATGGACTTGGTGGGACATCGTTTTTGATGATTTACTAATGGCAAATGAAATTGATCGTCATGGTAGATATCGATTCCCATTTATTAAGCCCACAAATGAAAATACCTTCGGTATAATGGTGAATAAGCTAAAATATGATATCTGCATAGGGGCTAGCAATATTCATGATAAAAAGGGGCAGTGGCGCACTGTGAAATTGCTGGAAGTTTTCAAAAGCAAATACGGCTATTATCCAACAGCGGTTATGCCGGGTGGATTGCGTCGATCAACCAAAACTTTGGAAATGCTTAAATCTTATTTCTTTTCAAATGAAGTTGAATGCCCGGGTACCCTATCCAGATCTGAATTAAGTAAATTATTTGCTTCATGTAGAATCTTTATGCATTTGGGAGCCGGTGGACAGAATGATCGATCTATCTTGGAGGCTCATTGCTGTGGGCTCCCAGTCTGTTTTTCAAATACTTCCAGATTCACCCCATTATTGAAGCACGATAACTTTTCCACCTATATTTTTGATGGCAATGATTCCTATGATAAATGGGCTGAGCAATTATACGATATTCTGCATGACTATCAGCCAGGGGATAAAATAGAACGGCATTATATCTATAAAGAAAGAATGGGTTATGAGCAAGTTGCTTTGCCCTATTTATCCATTTTATTCAGCACCCTTGCTGGTACTCGCCCATCTGGTGAATCAGGCCAGGCAGCAAAAGAAAGATGCATTGAACTAATAAAAGAATTTCAATTGAGGAGGGATTTTGAGAAAAGAAATAATGAATAAATTGAAAAAGGATTTGGGGGACGCATCCATTGATGAAGTGTTGCGGGTCTTGATTGAGGAAAGCAGCATTTTAGAAATTACCGCTTGTCTGGATATGATTGCCAAGGAACAGATAAGTGCCAGAATAGCTGCCTTTGATTGGACCGGAAGAATTTATCCATCTGGTCCGGAGGCTGATTTAAAGATTCCTGAACCGCCCTGGAAAATTAAAAATCAAAAGGCAGTCACTCCTGATACCAATATTGAAGTATTGGAACCGGAGAATGATCCGGAAAAGGAGGAAGCCGATGGAGAAAGTCAGTAATGTTTATAAAGGGGGATTCTTTAAGAATCGTCACCGGCTTTCCTGGCGGGCTCCAATTGTTGGCCAGGCATTAATTGATACTTTTAATCTCCCAGTAAATAGCCATATTATTGATGTTGGCTGCGCTATAGGGGATTATGTGAAATGGTTGAATGAAAATGGAATGAAAGCCAATGGCATTGAAGGAAGCCAGGCTGCTCAGGAATTCTTTGTGACCTCCTCTATTATTGTGCATGATTTGAGGACTCCATTAGAACTGGGTTTGGCTCAATTTAAATACGATTTGGCTTTTTCTTTGGAAGTGGCAGAGCATATCGAACCGGAATACACTCATCAATATATTGAGAATTTAAAGGAATTGAGCAATACCATCCTGATATCTGCCGCGTCCCCAGGACAAAAGGGGCATGGCCATGTGAATTGCAAACCAAGGTCATATTGGATTGATATGTTTAAGGAGCATGGCTTTGTTAATGTGAAAGGATATGAAATTACCTGGAAAGGCTTGCTTTTTCCTTTAAGAAACAGAAAGGAATTATCAAGCTATATTAGAAACGTTTTAGTTTTTGAAAGGGTGGGGACAAATGAATAAAACTAAAATTTGCATTATAGGCGGAAGGGGATATGTGGGTAAATCCCTTGTTGCCTTTTTTAATAGCCATGATTCTTTTACGACTTATGTGAAAGAAAAGGATTATCAGGCTGTTGGATGCGATGAAGCAGAAATAGCTATAGTCTGCGTTCCTACCCAAATGGCCGAAGATGGATTTTGTGATACTTCAATTGTTCAAAAAGTGGTGGAGGAATGTAAACAGGACATTATCTTGATTAAATCTGCTGTTCCACCCGGGACAACTGATCTATTGAAAATCAAGACCGGGAAAAGGATTGTCGTTAGTCCTGAATATATCGGGGAGGGGAAGTACACTATGCCATATTGGCAGAATCTGCCCCATCCAACCGATATGACCAAGCATGATTTTCAGATATTTGGCGGGGATAGAAAAGATACCAATATCTTTGTGGAATTATTCTCCAGGATTTTAGGCCCTTATTGTCGGTTTTATCAGACCAATCCTGTAACGGCTGAATTGACCAAATATATGGAAAATTGCTTCTTCGCCACTAAAATTACCTTTTGCCATGAATTCAGCCGAATAGCAGAAGTATTTGGGGTTGACTATCATGAACTCCGTGAATTATGGTTAGCAGATGGTCGGGTAAATCGTGGTTCCTCTGCCGTTTTTGATATGGAAAATAGAGGATATGGGGGGAAGTGTTTACCTAAAGATATTTCGGCCATTTATCATGCAGCAAAGTTCCTGGGCCATGATTCTGGTTTTCTAAAACAAGTGATGCAGACCAATTCAGAATTAAGGGGGGATAAATGATAAATTTTGATATTATGACTACCGCCACCTTACGCCCTGATTTGCTAAAACAGACTTTTGATTCACATCTTAAAAATCTGTTTGGTGATCATATTAGAAAAGCAAGGCTGATTATTAATATTGATCTAATTGGATCCAACCAGCCTGAAAAGGATTTGCAACGGGTTCTTGATATTATTGGGAATATTCCTTTTAGGGAAAGAGTGATTAATATTTGCGATAAGCCCAGTTTTTCAAGGGCATTTTATTGGTGCCTGGGTCAATTGGACTCCCCTTTGACTTTTGTATTGGAAGAAGACTGGCTTATGCGATCACCGATGTCTTTTGAAAAGATGGTTCAGCATTTTATGGATGATTCAGATCTGGCCCATCTCCGGTTATCCTGCTTTAAAAGTGTTGGGGATGGTAAACTCAAGACCTGGAATAAGTTCTGTCCTTGGAACGGTGAATACTTTGAAGTCACCAGAGATCTCCGGGGAACGATCGGGTGGGCCGGGCATCCATCATTGAACCGGACTGCTTTCTTGATGTTTTTCAGAACCATCATTAATCCGGAGGCCAATCCAGAAAAACAAATCAAAGGGGCCTATCCTATAATTTTAAATTCACGATTTGGGGTTTTCCATCCACAGAAATCTCCTCCGGTCATTGAAGATATTGGACGGAAATGGATGGTTGAAAATGGATACAGGAAAGCCGGCGTAAAAGCGCATTTTACCGAATGGGAGAAAACAGATGAAACCTGATTTATCAATAATTATTCCTTTTGCGGGGGAATATCCGCAGGTATTATTCACAGTTCAGTCAATCGCTGAAAGTCTGATCAATAAACTTGACTTTGAAATCATCGTTATTAATAATGATTGCAAAGAACTCAGAGATCAATGGAAGCATGCCAGAAATAGAGTTGCTGATAATCTCCGGGGGAAATTTAAAAGGGGTGATATCACCGAGGAGGATATTTTAGAAGTGATTCGCCCATTGACCTGTATGACGGGGTTGAATGATAAAGGAATCACTAAATCGGCCGATGCTCTGAAAGCGTCAGCAGGGGGCAATCCTTGGCTGAAATACATGGAATTCTCCGAGTATCTGTCCCATTGGGAATGCAAACGATTGGCCTGCCTGGAAGCAAAGGCAGATACCTTTTTATTCGTTGATGCTCATTGCATTATCAGTACGAATCTTGCTGATATGTGGAGCACTTATCTTGATGGATATGATAATATTGGATCCTTTCATATGCCCCTTACTTACAAAATCCTTGAATGGCGGCGGCTGGTTTATAAAATGGTCGTTGAAAGGGGGTTTTATGGATATTCTTTCACTGGATTCCCTGGGGTGAATGATGCTGGTCATGATCCGGTTGAAGTTCCATGCATGAGCACTTGTGGAATGATGATCAGCCGGAGAATATATGAAAGGGTTGGTGGATGGCCTGCTAATTTTGGAGCTTATGGCGGAGGGGAGAATTTTATGAATTATGCCCTTTCGGTCACTGGTCATTCAAAATTCATTTATCCGGCAATCACCTGTCATCATCATGGGGAAGGTCGAGATTACCATTCTACTTATGATGGAACTCTGTGGAATCGTCTTGTGGCTCACTATCTATTTGGTGGAGCAGAAGCCCTTCATGATCTGCGCAGAAATTCAAAAGGACGTCCAATCGTTTTAGATGAAATGGAAGGTGGAATACTGGCGAATACTGAATATAAGAAGCACAGAGCCATTATAAAAAGGAATACCACCGTTTCACTCAAGGATTGGGTCAAGGATTGGGAGGAGGAGTAAAAATGAAGCACTGGAAAGAATACTTGAATCAATTTGAAAGAAAGATTCTTTTGCCATTATATGAATCAGGAGATCTTTCTTTGAAACCAGAACCGGTTCCATTGAGAGCAGGGAAATTAAAGAAATCACTGTTTGCTGATTTTGTGGGGACTTCATTTGAATATCCACATATTCTTTCCTTTAATTATTATGGTCTGTTTAAGCCATCCACCACCTTGCTGCAGACCACCCCACCGAAAGGAATGAATACGATTAAGGCACCTGTGATCCATTTTAGTTCAATCAAGATTGAGCATATTGAGAAGCATCACCGGGAACTCTTGCTTGATTTCGTTTCATTTAAGAAATTTTTGGTAGCCCTTCGATGGAAAAAATAAAAAACCCCTAAAACCCCCCAGGCATTAATTAAACCCTCCGGATTTTTATATCTGGGGGGTTTTTTTGTTTAATAAATTCACTAGTTTAAAATTATTTTAAAAAATTTGTAAAAACCTGTTGATTTAATGTCAGAAATCTATATAATCTTTAACAGATTGGAACACGGGATTAACCCAAAACACAGAAAACAAGGAGCAAGAAAATGACAGTAAAAACTTCCAAAAAAGACGAAATGAAAAAAGCCATCATGACCTTCCTGAACAACAAAGTTGGGGCGGTTGCCAGAAAAGAAATCAACGAAATCGTTAAAGATTTGGGCTCTGATAGAACAATCGGTCGCGCCCTGGCTGAATTGAAACTTGACGGAAAAGTTCTGCAGACAAAAGATGGAAATACTTACAGCTGGACTTCCACCGAACCGAAAGCAAAAGATCTTGAAAATGATTATTCTGAGGTCACCGATGACGATTCAAATGATAGAAATATTTCTGACAAACCTGCCCATGAAAAAGCCGAACTGATTGCCACTAAGGCTGATCAGAAAGAATACCTCGATCAATTTGATAAAGAATGGATTGCCGAACTGGTTGATAAAGAACTGACCGACCGGGAATTGAAACCCACCAAGAAAAATATTGAATTTGTAAAGGGATTATTTACCCCTAAAACAATGTCCCTCCTGGAAAAACATTGTCCTGAAATTTGGGAAAGACGCCACGGAATGACCGATGATCAGAAACGCCGGCAGAAAAAACAGGCAAAAGCCGACAAGCGGGCTGCTAACAGAAAAAAGAAAGAAAAGAAAGAAATTTCAAAAGATCAATTGATGAAAGCCGGCAAGGTCAATCGGAATGCTTCCGGATCGGGCAAAAAACCTGCCAAAAAAGCCGGTAAAAAAGGACCTGGGGTCATTGCCACCATCATCCAATCCATCACCAAAAAACACAGAACTAAAAAACAGATTCTGAAAATTTTGGCAAAAACTTTCCCTGAACGCGAACCTGAAAAAATGATGAAAACCATCAATGTCCAGGTTCCCAGCCGACTCAGGAAAGACAAAGGTCTTGAGATCGAAAAAACTGAAAAGGGATACAAAATCATATCTAAATAATTAACCCTAACTGGGGGGCACTGCCCCCCTTGTTAACCGAAAGGAGTAACTAAAATGGAAGAGTTCACATCAAAAAATCTTGATATAGTCAGAAAAGATCTTGAATCAGTTTTAGAAGTTGCCGCAGAACATCTTGGCATTAGCCTTACCCTGGGGGCTTTCCGATATAATGAAGGGGAATTCACACTCAAATTAACTGGCGTAACTGCCGGGGAAAATGGGGAAATTCGCAAACCCTATGAAAAGGCTTACACTGATCTGGCTAAACTAAATGATAATATGCGTCCACTGGGATATCTTTTTACTTTCAATGGGGGTGTTTACTCAATTGCTGGATGGAAACCCAGGGGCATAAAATATAAATTGCTCGGCGAAGGAACTAACGGAAAACTTTATAAATTTTCTGAACGTTTTGCTTACATTGACCCAAGTAAAGAAAATATGTAGGGGGGCATCATGCGGATTTCTTTTGCCAGAAATAAAGCTGATAAAATCTGTGAAACTCTTAGGGAAAATTGTGGCAGATATTTGAAGCGATACACCATTATCAATAAAGCCCAAACAAAGATGAAAGTGAAATTATGGGGCATTAATCACGGATTTCAAGAGGCTTTTGAAAAATCTTTTATTTCTGATTATTTTAAAGAATCAGAAATGCAAACAAAGTGGATAATACCTCAGCGTAATCAATCATATCAATCCAGTTTTGTTTTCTGGATTACATTAAAAAAGGAGAATTAACATGGCTACCGGAAATATTAGAAAAACTATTAAGTATTGTGATACTTGTATGGGGCATAGTTCCCATGAAAGGAACGGAATGGTTTGGGGATTGGGTGATTTTATAATGGTTCTTTTCACCCTGGGCACCTGGGTCTTGATTCGATGGGGAATGAATAAGTTTTTCAATCCCTGGCGGTGCTCTATCTGTGGGAATCGGGCTTAATTCAGGGTATTTAAAATAATTTTAAAAAATCTGTAAAAAGGGGTTGACTTTTGCGTTTTTATCTATATAATAGAATCAGTTTTTGGGACGGACCCAGGAACACTAAACACATAAAAAAGGAGTCACGCCATGACACAGATTTTGAATTTTAAAGATCACAAACCCGCCGTAGAACTTTCAAACGACCAGCTCATTGAAAGAGCAAGCTCAATTGGGGCAACTAAACCGAAAGCCGGGGTATCTGATAAATACTCATTTATCCCCACCATAGATGCTGTTAATTTCTTGAGAGATGCTGGATGGGTTCCCATTGAAGCCAAACAGGGACGCCCCAGGGATACGAAAAGATGGGGATTTCAACAGCATGTTGTGAAATTCACTCAACCTCAATTTGATCTTGGGGACAGACGGACTGAACTCAATCTTTATAACTCACATGATGCCGGCTCAAGCTATATCCTTTCTGGCGGAATATATCGACTTGTTTGTGCAAATGGGATGGTTGTTGGTTCAAATCTGGCTGAATACCGGCACCGGCATATGGGTTTTGATGCCGACCTTTTTATTGAATCAGCAAAATTTGTCGCCAACAATATGACCAAGGTTCAGGAAAGGGTTCAGGATTGGGAAGCAATTGAACTCACCCCAAACGAACAGGGAATCTTTGCAGAAGCCGCTCATGGAATCCTTTATGAAGGAATTGAAAAACCCTCGATCAAATCTGAGCAACTTTTGATTTCCAGACGTCCTGAAGATTCTGCAGATAATCTGTGGACAACTTTTAACCGGATTCAGGAAAATGTAATCAAGGGCGGAATCCGGGGCGTATCAGCTTCAGGGCGCAGCTCCAAAACCCGCGGAATCACTAATATCAAACGGGACAAGATGTTGAATCAGTCAATGTGGAGCATGGCTGAACATATCGCAGAAGTAAAACTTGCTGCTTAATTTAACGGGGGCTTCGGCCCCCTACCCTATTGAAAGGAAATATAGAAATGAATGCTGAGAAAAAAATGAAAGAAGCAAAAGAAGCCCTTGCAAAACTCAATCTGGAATATTTTGATGTTCATTTTTACAGAAAAAATGAGTTGGTTGACTCAAGCGTGGAATCTATCCGGGCCAGTAATAAGCGGGATTTCCGGGGAATCCAGAAACGGACAAAAGAAAATCTGGAATATCTGGCTGAAAAGACCGGGGGTTTGACTACTTTCACTGGGCTTCATGCCATTGCATTTGATGAAAGAAAGAATATCAAATTTGTGATCATTTATCGGCCCACTTTTCAGTATACGTTTCTCACTTCCCCGGAAAAAATCAGAGATGAACTTAAACTTTTAGGGAACTATTAATCATGCAACCAATCAAAAAAATAAAATATGTCTGCCCTGTCTGTGAAAATGAATTTGAATCTAAATCGGACACCATTACTTGTATAAAAGCCCACCAGGCCGATTGCCCACATTGCTTTGAATATGATATTTCTGAACTTGATATGCGAAATAAAAAATTCAGAATGAAACCCGGCGCCAAGTCTTATTTAAAATTGAAAAAAAGATGCCGAGCTTGCGGTCTTGTGAAGACTAAAAATATGTTTGATATTGATATTCTGACTAATATTGATATTCTACGCAAATTGTTTTGAAGGTTAATAAAATGCTGGTAAAAAGGAATCCACCGAAAAAGAAAAAGAAAAAGAAACTGATTCAAAAAATCATTCTTGATAATAAAATCAGGTTCCCTTTTCCATATATGCTTGAGGAAGAGATCAGGAAAGCATTCACGATGGTGAATCCTGAATACTTGGCACTTTGCAAAAGGCGCAGATTAAAAGCCTATGAAAGGCCGACCGGGCATATTATCACAAAAGAAAAGAAAAACGGGATATGGACTTCAAGAAAGATTCCTCAATGGCTTTTTTATTGGGAATATGATGGTACGGAATTGGTGGTGCCCAGGGGGGCTTTTCAGGTTGTTAAAAAGATCTTTAACCGTCATGGCGTGATGTATAAAGTGATCAACAATCGGGATCTCCTGGAATCCACTAATTTTCGTTTTAAGGGGAAATTAAAAGAATCCAAAGGGCAATATGCCTTTTTAGATTATAAAGCCAAAAATGGGATATTACAGGCGGGGACAGGGACGGGAAAGACCGTCATGTTTCTATTCCATTGCGCCCGGGTGAATCAACCGACTTGCATTGTAGTCGATACCAATGAATTGCTTGAACAATGGAAAAATAGGATTCATACTTTTCTTGGTATCCCAAAAGCCAAAATTGGCCATATAGGGGGCGGAAAGGAAAAAGTGAAGCCAATCACCGTTGCCCTCGTTCAAACGCTCAGAAATCGAACTGACTTGCTCAATAACTTTGGATTCCTGGGAATAGATGAATGTCATATAGCCGCTACTGAATCATATAGCAAAGTCGTTAATGAATTCAAAGGCAGATATGTGATGGGATTGAGTGCTACCCCCAGGCGGAAAGATGGAAAGACCCGGGTAATGCTTTGGTTTCTTGGAAAGATTGCTTTATCAATTTCCCGAGATAACGTGGAAAAGCTACCTGCTACCGGCTTTTTTGTGAATACCGGTTATGAGGGGGAGATCTGTTTTCGTAGAAAGTATTCTGTTGCCCTGGCTGAAATGGTTCGTGATAAAAAACGGAATCAATTGATTATTGATAGAGTTCTGAAAACAATTGATCATTTTGGGGTTCATTTGATCATGTCTAAAAGTTCGGTTCATCTGGAAAAACTGATTGAATTGCTGCCGCATCACTTTCGATTAATCTCCGAATTGTTAGTTGGTAAGGTGGACAAAAAGAAAAGAAAAGAGATTGTGGCCAGAGCAATGAAAAATGAGTTGAAATTTATCTTCGCCACTGATAAATTAATAGAAAAAGGATTCGATGAAGAATTAATGTCGGTGCTTCATCTAACAACCCCGATAGCTGACCCTGATAAGGTAGAGCAAGCCTGTGGGCGGGTGACTCGGGTTCCTAATAACCAGAAAATTAAAGAGTTGAAAACAAAAGCATTGATCTTTTATTATTTTGATTCATTGGAAGTTCCTTTGAGGGCTGCTGCCAGCAAAACAAGCAAGCGTTTTCAAGAACTGGGAATCAAAAAACAGATTATCCATTGAAAGGGAATTAAATGGAGAAAACAGAAATATATTTGCAGCATGAACGATTGATGAAAAAAATGGCCGATTCAGCTTCAAAAAATTATGGTTTCGATTTTGATGACTTAATGTCTGAATTCAATGTAGCCTTTTGTGAAGTGATTAATTCTTTTGATAATGAAAAGAATACTAAATTTAGTACATACCTATATATCAAGGTATCCAGTAGACTTAAAAATCTATTAAAAGCAAAAGACAGACTAAAAAGGAAATCGGAGGTTCTGGTCGATTCTTATTTAATAGAAACCGGACCAGATCCCATGGATTCAATTCTGTATTATGATAGTTTTGTAAATAATGAAAATGAAGTTATCCGGCGCATTATGGATATTGTTGCTATTTATCCAATACCCAAAAGGCGATTCAAGAAATGGCTTCAATTGAGGCTTGAGTTATCTGGATATACCCGCCGAGAAATAGTAGAAGCGTTTCAGATCCTAAAAACTCTTTTTGATGGGGTAACAACATGAAAAGAAATCAAATCGTTAAACGGAATCCAGGGGTTATACGGAATCCTATGATTATAAAAAGGGGAGCACCCATGACATTTGAATTACCTGAAAAGAATCTTGGTGGGTATTTACCGAATCCACCGAAAGATTGCGAAAGGAAAAAGTATGTCTTGAGCTATAATGGAATTTTATGGCTCGATCTGAGCATTTGCCATGCTTGTTCATTTGTCAAGGTTTGTCCAGATAGAAAGGGATATCTGGAAGCCCTGAAAAAGAAAAGGGAAGAACACTTTGCTTCATTAAACCAACCTAAAAGGAGTAAAAAAGATGATTAAAGAAATCGTGACGGATGTCAACATTTTGGCAAAGAAAAGTGAACCCTGCACCTTTAATGAACTGGGGATTTTAAAGAATCGCCAGGTGGTTGAGGACATGATCGATACTGCCATTGCTAATGAGCCCGAATGCATTGGCCTGGCAGCAATCCAAATCGATGAATACAAGCGAATTATCATTATGAAATTGGAAGGAAGGTGGGAGGCTATGCTGAATCCCACTTATACCCCGGTTCGCTCTGCAGGGGTGAAAAGATACAAGGAAGGATGTCTTTCTTTTCCTGAAACCATCCACAAGAATACCCCGGAAAGGCGCCGCTGGAAGAAAATCCATTTGACCTACAAATCAATCACCGGTTATGAATCCAAAATCACTTTGATGAAATTGAATGCCGTCATTGCCCAGCATGAAATTGATCATTGTAATGGCAAATTAATTTAGGGGGGCTATTATGGAAGTCAATAAAGATATTGCTAAATTGTTTATTGAATTTCTTGCAAATCAGGGAATCACAATTGAGTTTAAAATGGAATTGGATCCTCTTTTTGATACCACTGAAGAATATCTGCACTTCGCTAAAAAATTTGAAATGCTTGATAATCAATTAATCAGTCAGGCTTTCCCCTGGAAAGATAGCAAGACACTTGATCATGATACTTGGAAGCATCATAATAAGATGTGGTTGAAACTCTTGGAGTATCGAAATGAAGGGCTTTAAACGGGGGATTATTCCAAAGGGGCAGGACCCAGGTCTTCTTTTGATCTGCAAAAAATGTGGATTTAAAAATTACTATTATGGGTCCGCCCGCCCTGAAAAGAATATGAAATGCTACGGATGCAAAACCAAACGGAAATCCAAGAAAACAAAAAAAGCCTGTCTGAAAACGACCTTTAAAGTAAAACGAAATCCAATGATAGTGAAAAGGAATTGATATGGATATGGTCAGGCTTTTTCAAGATTATTCAATCAGGAGGGCGCATGAAGGTGAGAAACATTACCGAGCAGGGTGGGTTAATATTCCTTGCCCTTTTTGTTCTGGTCATTCTGGCAATCATTTGGGCTTTAATCTCGATAAGCACTATTTTAAGTGTTGGCGCTGTGGTCACAAGCCGATTTCCAAAGTTCTTGAAAAATTACTCGGGATATCTTTTCACGAAAGTAAAAAAATCATTCGGGAATACAAAGGCAAAATAAGCACTACCCCGGCAAAGATTAAAGTTGTTAAAGTAAATTTCAAAATGCCCTCAGATTCTTGCTCCATTATAAATAATAAGCATGCCTTTCGTTATATGGAGCAGGAAAGGGGGTTTACCCGGCGAGATATCCATTGGCTTGCTAAGAAATACCTTCTGCAGGCAACCGGCCCCCTGGGCGGAATTAAGGGGCTTGATCTTGAATATAGAATCGTTGCCCCTATCATCCATCAAGGGGAGGTTGTTTCCTGGCAGACCCGGGATTATACTGATCAGGCTTTTTTAAGATATATCACTTGTCCGGCAAAGGTTGAAAAGATAGAGCACAAAAAGGTTTTATATAATGCTCCTGATCCTGAGCAATATCCAGTTATCGTTTTATGTGAGGGAATCACTGATGTTTGGAAAGTAGCCCTTGCTGGATTTCCGGCAACTTGCTGTTTTGGAGTTGAATATACCTACGATCAATTAAAGTTGTTGACTAAATACAAGAAAATAGTCATCTTTCTCGACCCTGATAAAGCGGGGAGCAACAACTCACATAAACTATTGAAACAATTGATCTTTGCTGGAAGGGAAGCCCAAATTGTCGAAAATGACACAGGAATGGATGCCGGTGATTTGAGCAAAGAAAAGATCAGTAAACTCCTGAATCCATTGATGAAATTAGCATCTTGAAAAATATATTGATTTTTGAATAAATAAATGATTATAATATAGCTTTAAAAGTTTGCGACTTACCCCGGCCATGGTAAGTATAGGGAGGGGGCCATAAATGGGTTCTTGCTCCTCCTCCCTCGCAAACTTAAAACCTTTACGCAGGAAAAGGGAGAGTAACTTGAATATTATGAAAAATTCTATTATCAGATTGAAACCCCTAATTGAATTCACCCCACATTCATTATCCCGTTATCTGGAAACTAAAGAAGACGATTCTGTTAAGTTGATCCTGAAGCATATCAATTTGTTTTACACCGTTTATAAGAGTTCCCCACCGATCAAATATCTTGTTTTTGTGATGAATAATCAATATAACGAAGATTCGATCAAAAGGATTATCCAAAGATTAGCCCTCCGGGATTGGTTTACCGTTGTTAAGCGCGATCAAGTGGCTTTCTCATATAAGATCACGCCCAAATTCTATAAAGCCTTTTATCATCATTTACGGAATCAGGGGAAAGAAAGATGAAATCAGAAAAGAAAGACTTTCTTCCAAAAGATTTCCCAGTGGTGATCCACCAAGGTAAGATTCAGGAAATATTGAATAGTGATTCAAAAAACAAAGCTGAATTACTTGGAGTTTATACTTTTTTGAATACCCGGGCAAGGCAAAATCAAACAAATCAACCTTGGGTAAATACTCAATATATCCAAAAAGGTCTTGATATTGGAAGAGATAAAACGATTAGATTGATTAAAGAACTCATTAGTTTTGGGGTAATCACAAGATTAAAAGCAAAGAAAGGACGGAAAAGTTTGATACGAATAAACCAGATGATGACCGTTAAAAAATTGGTCGATTTATTGGAGGATGAGGGACTTGTTTTACAGATAGTTACTCGAGGACGAAATGAAAAGGATTTTGCTCATTTGTGGGAATGCCCTCATATTTTAGGGTACCTGAATTCCAGGGGGGCTAAAACATGTGAGAAAAGAAAGAAAACAATTTTAAAGGCCCTAAATATCAGGGGGGCTAAACCTGTTGGAAAAGAAAAGAAAACAAATTTAAAGGCCCTAAAAACCAGGGCCAATAATGCTTGCTTTCCAACATGTTTAAAGGCCCTGAAATCCAGGGATCGTATAGGCCCTGAAAACCAGGGCCCGAAATGCTTAAAGGGGACTTCGTCCAATAATGAAATGCTTAAAGGGGATAAATCCAAATCTAAATCTCATTCTGGCAGATTGAAATCAGCCAGACTTTGGGATTCTGCGAATCGATGCTATTTGAATCCATATGGAATCAAGAGAAATCCTCCAGAACTAAAAGATACTGACCCAAAGCATCCAGATAACAAATACTATAGAGTGGTGGCACAAAAACTAAAAGATATCAACGAGAATTATTATGATCACCACCATTTTGCTGATTCACTTGAATGGGTCACCCCAATCAGATTGTTAGTTCAATCGGATATGAAATCGAAGAAACCCACAAAACAAATAAAAGCAAGAATCAAAAAAGTTCTTGCCCATTATGAAAAACATATTGGTGAGAGATATTGCCATGAACTCAAATCTGGTAAATCATTCAGAGCTAAATTTTTCAAAGTGGAAGATAAGTTTAAACGAAAAGAAGAGAATTCAGGGAATAGCCCTGTGATCAAAAACAACTTTATTTATAAACCCATGAAAAAGAGGTCAGACGATGAAAGTTAACCGAACCAGACCAAAGAAATTAGATATTGCAGGAAGCTTCGATAAGGATCCAGAATACGAAACTGGTGGAATAGTTCCGGTGGATGATTCAGAATTAACCGATGAACAGTTTTTCAAAAAGTATATGCGTGGATTATTTCCTGACAAGATTGGGAAGGAACTGATTGCCTTGTATCCAGATTTCAAATGTGATAAGCACAAGCGGATTCATAAGCTGGCCAAGGAAAGAAACCATTTTTTCTTTTACGGGGAGCCAGGCACCGGGAAAACCTATGTGGCTTGTTTGATAGCCTTGCTTAAAGCCAGGCATCCAGAAGGTTGGTGGAATTTGCGAAGCCAGGTAAGAATTATATCCAGTTCGGTTTTTCTGTCAGATCTTAGATCACTGATCGCTTCAAAAGAGATCGATGCCGAAAATGGTATGAGGGCGTATGATTCACTGATTCATAAAACCAGACGGGCTAAATTTTTGATTGTTGATGATATCGGTGTGGAAAAGGCTACTGATTTTGCTAATGAAGTTTTGACTCAGATATTCGATTACCGATACAACAACAATAAATCGACAATCGTTACTTCAAATTTGACGGTTGAAGAATTGAGCAACATGAAAGGATACGGCCGAATCATGTCAAGGGTGATCGATATGGTTGACGGAATTGTGAATTATTTCCCAAAACAATACCGAAAAATAGAAATTACGCCGGAGGAGATTTAAATATCCTTACCTGGCTTTCAAGGGTGGGGGCTATACGATCATGCCAGAAATCTTTAAAACAGCTTTTTTGATAGGAAAACTTTGATCACATGGAGGAATTTATGAGCGTGAAAGAGCGAAAGATATCAGTTAGGGTCATAAAGCGGATACAAGAGCAGGATTACGAACCATATGAAATTCAATTGGAGGAATCAGTTTTGTTGACAGAGCCTTTTGAAAATCCCAAAAAGATGCGCAGGAAAATCTATAATCGGTTGAAAAAGGAAATCGATACCTTGATAGATGATCGATGGGATGAAATAGCGGATGAAAGGGAGGACGATTAGATGAAAGAAGCGGCACTGGTCAGGCTTGAGCGGAAAATTGTGATTGGTATGATCATTGATACTGCTTTCCTTGACTATATTGACCAGATTATAGAAACTGAGTGGTGTCAATCAAATGATGCCCGTACTCTGATGACCTGGGTTCTGGATTATTTCCACAAATATAAAAAAGCGCCTGGGCTTAAAATTCAGGATATTTACGAAGATCACCTTGATTCAGGAAAACTTGAGGATGCCCAGGCAGAAGTAATTGAAATGATTTTGGAGGATTTATCAAGTGAGGTGGAAGATTGGGATCCGGAAGATATTGGATTGCTGAAAGATCAAGCTGTTCAATATTGCAACTACACCAAGTTGAAAAGCCAGGCAGAATCTATTGATAATTTATTAGAATCGAATGACTTGGAAGATGCCAAAGCATTAGCCTCCGAATATAAGCCGATTCAGGTGATTGAATCGATGGCAGTTGAGCCATTAGCCACTGATGAACAGCTTGATGCTGTTTTTGCTGATCGGAAAAAACCATTGATTTCTTACCCGGGTGATTTAGGGCAGGTGATATCTCCACATATGGTTCGCCAGGGCTTTGTGGTCTACCTGGCACAAAATAAAGGGGGCAAATCTTTCCATTTGATGGATGCTGGAATACGCGGGGCCAGGCAGGGAAAGAAAGTTTTATTTGTTCAGGGCGGTGATATGAGTCAGGTTCAAATGGAAAGAAGAATTGCCATTTATAATACTTGTATTTCAGATCAGGAGCGATATTGTGGAACCCTTTATATTCCGGTTGTTGATTGTCGACATAATCAAATGGGGACATGTGAGCATGATTTTAATGTTAATGGTGATGATAGGGAAGGCCCTTTTGAGGATGAAAGTGATAATTTTTATGATAATGATTTGAATTATAGGGTTCTTGTTGAAGCATTCGGGATGAATAAAAGGTATAAGCCTTGTCAGGAATGCCGGCGGACTAAGAAATATAAGCATGATTTCAAAGGGGCTATGTGGTATAAGAAAAGACCGAAAATTGATCCCTTGACCAAACATGAGTATTTGGCTTTACGGCGGAAATCAAAGAAGAAATTTGATAGCCCATTTCATGCCATGAGAAATATAAAGGTATCCACATATTCAAATGAATCACTTAGCATGGATCTTTTGGAAAGGGAGCTTGATGTGTTAGCCGATAAAGAAAAGTTTGAACCTGATATTGTGGTGGCTGATTATCTGGATTTGTTCATGCCGGATTCTGATACTCGTCACATGATTTTCCGTGATCAGGAAAACAAGAAATACCAAAGAAGCCGGAAATGCTCACAAGATAGAGATTTGCTTTTCCTTTCGGCGAGTCAATCGGATGCTGATGGTTTCAATAAAAGATTACTGGATAAATCCAACTTTTCAGAAGACCGCCGGAAACTTGATCATGTGACCGCAATGCTGGGCTTGAATATGTCGATTACTGAAAAACAGCTCGGGATAATGCGAATTAATGAAATAGTCGCCAGGGAGACCGAGGGGACTTCAATTGTGAATGTTCATCACAGATTGCAAATGGGACGGCCTATTTTAGGCAGTTATTTTTAATAAGGGAGGTTAAGATGTTTGAATTACCCACCACCGAAATTAGGGCTGTTGATATTCCTGATGCTTGGTTTCAGGCTGTCAGCAAAATTCTTAAAGAGGGATTTAAGTATGAGATTCAGCAGGGTTCATTTGTTGGGCAAACTCGTCTGGAATTCCATCATATAAGAATTGTTATCAATTCACCATATCGGGAACCATATGATTTGATGTTGCCAGACGTCCCACCTGGTTTAGGTATTCCTAATCCGGTTGAACGGGGATATGTTGAGCAATATATCCCTTTTCTGATGACTGATCATATTGAGCCAGGGGAGCAATACACTTACGGCTCAAGAATATACCCTCAGATTACAAAGTTCATTGATTTGCTGAAAAAGACCCCAAATACGAACCAGGCTATTTTGCAGATTGGATCACCGGATGATTATAAATTGGAAGATCCCCCATGCTTGCGACATATTGATATGCGGATTTTCGATGGTAAATTGATTTTCTATCCTGATTACAGATCTTGGGATTTATGGGCTGGATTCCCTGCAAATTTGGCTGGTATTGCTGTTTTACAGAAAGATATGGCTGATCAGATAGGGGTTGACCCCGGCCCCATTTGTGCGGTGAGTAAGGGGCTCCATATTTACGGCTATGCTGAGGAAATGGCAAAGATTCGGTGTTATGTGGACTAAAGGATGGGTGGATGAAATGACAGAAGATAAAGATTCAAAAAAGATTATGATTATTGGTGGAAAGGAAAGGGGCACCATTATTTCTGAATCATTATTAGTTGCTGGTGCTTTAGATTCTTTTACGGTAAACATGATGGAAGCAGCAGAAGCCATGACACAATTGGCAAAGGTGGCAGTATTTGACCCTATTGATTTTGCCAGAATAGAAACAGAATTTAAAAATATATCTAAAAACAACGAATCTTTTGTGATTGATTCTCTTACCCATGATCTGCAGCAGGAAAAAGTCAAAGAAAAGAAGACCAAAAAATATTCAAAGTTTGAATTTAAACCGGGGCGGAATTATGGGAAGCAGCAGGCTGAATACTGGGCTGATAGGTGGAACAGAAACCGCCCTAAAAAAGACAGGAGGTAAAATGTATACCATTAGGAAAAAGTTTAAGTTTGAAATGGCTCATATGCTGGGTGATAGCTATTCGCAAGAATGTCAGAATATTCATGGACATTCTTATGTTTTAGAAGTTAAAGTTATTTCTTCAAACCTTAATAAAGACGGCATGGTGATCGATTTTAAAAGATTAAAGGAAATCGTGATGCCGGTGGTTGATCTTTTTGACCATGCCTTGGTTTTACCAGAACCGCTTCCACATCTTGTGGCTAATCCTATAGCCCATCAAAAAATGATTGATGCTATTTGCGCCAATCGGGGGAGGATCTGTTTGGTAGAGTATAACCCAACTGCGGAGCTGATGGTGAAAGATATTCATTCAAAGATCTTGCCTGATATTGATGGGGAAGTCAGATCATTGGTCAGTTTAGAGGTGAAATTACATGAAACTGATACTGGGTATGCTTCATATTCAGGATGGAGGTAAATATGTCGGAACCAAGGACATTATTTGTTCATGAAATTTTTAAAAGCATTTCAGGGGAAGTTGGCGGATTTCCCCAGGGCAGCGAATGCGTCTTTGTTCGGATGGCTGGATGTAATCTCAGATGCGATTTTTGCGATGCTCCAGACAGCCAGATTGCCAGTACTGGTAATGTAGGTATTGATGTGGACGAATTGATGGAAAACATCATGAAATTCAATTGTTCCCGGGTGGTTATCACCGGTGGGGAGCCATTTATCCAAGATGAGTTTGCCATGTTTGGGTTGATCAATAGATTGAAAATGCTTGGTTTTACAATATCTATTGAGACCAATGGCACCAAACCCATTCATTTTGATATTCTGGCCAAATCCACGATTGT
>Ga0180438_10004662_pt1 | contig 19578 bp, 15 predicted proteins | sample SS_ome_12_FD_132455 | JGI IMG/M metagenome (GOLD analysis project Ga0180438, IMG submission 132455) | Hypersaline lake sediment archaeal communities from the Salton Sea, California, USA - SS_3_D_2 metaG | ecosystem: Environmental > Aquatic > Non-marine Saline and Alkaline > Hypersaline >... | reverse complement strand
TTCCGGGCTCCAATCCTCGAAAGGAAGCACCGCGATGGATGCTCTGCCCGAAGGACGCGAAATCGGTTTTTCTTTGAAAAAGGCCAGCCATATCACGACAACAGCGGCCGCAAGAAAAACCAGAGCAGCAGGGAGGATGAGTTTTTTCAATCCGAATGTCACCGTAATTTCCTTGGAGGTGAGGGACTTTTTGGGAGTTGCGGTTTTTTCCGTGGTGGGGATGCCTTTTTCAATGTTTTCCAGAACAGAACTGAGCTCCCCGGCATTTCGGTAGCGTCGATCTCTATCTTTTTCCAAACATTTTAAAATCGAAGAGCTGAGGTCATCAGGAATTTGAGGATTGAGGCCCTTGGGATCTTTGGGAACCTCCCCCGTATGCTTCATCCCGACAGCAAAAGGAGAGTCTCCCTCGAAGAGCATCTGTCCCGTCACCATCTCGTACAGGACGATCCCCAGGGAATAGATATCCGATCGGGCATCTGTTTCCTTACCTTCAACCTGCTCCGGCGACATGTACTCGGGCGTTCCGATCATGATCCCCGCACCGGTGATCCCCTTCGTTTTCATGGATCGGGCGATCCCGAAATCCATGATCCGGGCATTGCCTTCCCTGTCCAGCATGATATTTCCCGGTTTCAGATCGCGGTGGACCACGCCTAATCTGTGGGCCTCCTCCAGGCCCTCGCAGATTTGCCTGGCGATGGCCACGGCTTTGCCGACCGGAAGCCGTCCTATCCGTCTGATCGTGCTCTTCAGATCCTCCCCGTCCACATACTCCATGGTGATGAACCGGGTTCCCCTGTATTCTCCCAGATCGTACATCCGGCACACATTCCGGTGGGCGATCTTCCGGGCCAGGCGGATTTCGTTCCGGAATCTTTCGATGGTCTTGGCATCCGATGCGATCTCGGGCTTGAGAAGCTTGAGGGCCACCCTTTCTTTGATCTCGGTATCATAGACCTTGTAGACCCTTCCCATTCCGCCTTTTCCCATCTCTTCGATGATCTGAAACCGGTCCGCAAAGGCGGACCCTGAGGTGAGTTCCGCTTTGGGTGCTTCCATGGTTTCAGTGACATCGATCTCCTGTGGAGATAGAAGGGCCGCGGCGCATTCCCCGCAGAATTTCTGGGTCTCAGGATTATCCGTATGACATTTCGGGCACTTGATGGCCATATTCACCCCTCTGATTCACTCGGAAAAAGGATATCAGGGAACGCCGAAGGTGTCAATCGAATGTTGAGAGTGTCTTTTATCGTCAAATAATATTACAATTGGCTTGTGTCATCGGAAACGGATTTCCTCCGTGAATATCGGCATAGATCTTGCATATCAGGCAAACGATAACCAAATCGGTAAAAATCCGGTATTAGTGTGAGAGGGTGGAATTTTGTCTATCCTGCGTGTTAAATAAGGTGTGAGAGGAGAAATTCTTATTTCCGGTAAGAAAAAGCCCGTTTTTCGGGAAATCGACATCGAATCCTATTATGTCCGGTACGGTCCCATGGTATTGAGGCGTTGCCGCAGGATGCTCAAAAACGAGCAGTCCGCCCACGATGCCATGCAGGAAGTATTCCTGAATATCCTGTCCAGCCGAAATCGTTTGACCGGGGCCTATCCTTCCGCATTGCTTTATAGGATTGCCACAAATGTTTGCCTCAACAGAATCCGGAATGAGCGGAAACACACCCTGAGTGAATACCTGGATATTTTGCACAACATGTCTTTTTTCGACAACCAAAAGGAAAATCGGTCGGCCGAAAAGTTGATGGAATATGTCCTCGAAAATGGAAATGAATCTACCAGAAAAATTGCCATTATGTATTTTGTCAACGGGATGACCATAAAAGAAATTTCCGAAACGATAAATCTCTCTATTTCCGGCGTCCATAAGCGCCTGGATAAACTCCGCCGGCAAATAAAGGATAAGGGAGAAATCTCATGAATAACGAAACGATCAACGAATATTATCTGGAGAGGTATGCCCTGGGGGAACTCCCCGATGAGGAAACCCAGGAAATCCGCCGGTCGATTGCGACACACCCCGCTCTTCAAGAGGCCTTGGATAATATCCAATCCTCCAATAACGATATCCTCGCGCTCTACCCTCCTAAAACCGTCATGGCAAGCCTTTTGGACCGGCTGGAAAGGGCGCCGCAAAAAATCTTCCCTTTCAGACGTGTCTTCGCCATATCATCCGTTGTTGCAACGTTTCTGATACTGTTTTTGGTTCTTCCCCTGTTCAAAAAGGAGCCCAGAATCATTTACCCCGGCGGGAAGCAGGATAGTGTATCAGTCAAGGGCATTCCTGCTGTGGATCTTTCAAAAACACAATTGCTCGTTTACCGGAAAATACGGGACCAGGTGGAGCTGTTGGCCGATGGCGAAAAAGCCAGAAAAGGAGATCTTTTGCAGCTCGCTTATGTCACGGCCGAAGATTCATTCGGCATGATCCTTTCGATCGATGGGAGAGGATTGGTGACGATGCACTTTCCCCAGGATAGAGAGGAACCCACGACCCTGGAAATGAACAAACAATTTCTGCTGGCCAATGCGATCGAGCTTGACGACGCGCCGGATTTCGAACGTTTTTTCTTCCTCACTTCTGAAACGCCCATCGATGTGGACGATATCTTGATTAAAGTCAAAGATCAGGCTGCAAAGCCCCAGCAGGTGATACGGAGCGATCTGGACCTGCCGGAAAGCCTCAAACAATACTCCATTCTTATTCTCAAAGGAGAAGGCTCATGAAGAAAATCAGGTCCTTAATAATCGTTTTCCTCATAGGTTTGTTTGCTCTCCCCTGCCTGAAGGCCGGCCAGCAAACAGATGATCTGTACACACGCCGGTTTGCCTTTCTCGTGGGAGCCAACAATGGAGGCAAAGACAGGATCACCCTGCGCTATGCTGTGGATGATGCCAAAGCCGTGCAAAAGGTATTCGAAGAGATGGGCGGCCTTTTCCCTGAAGACTGCCGCTTTCTCGCAGACCCGACCCGAAAGGCATTTCTCAGCGAAATAATCGCTCTTAACGAACAAATTCAACTGGCGAAAGAGAAATTCAGAAGGGTCGAAGTGATTTTTTATTTTTCCGGTCACTCCGACGAAGAGAGCCTTTTTTTGGGAGAGGAGCGAATATCCTACGTCGAGTTTAGAGAGATGATCACTTCGATGGGAGCGGACGTGCGGATCGGTATTCTCGACTCCTGTGCATCGGGAGCCTTGACCCTCCCCAAAGGAGTGATCAAAAAACCTCCTTTTTTGATGGACACGGCCTACGATATGAAAGGCTATGCCTTTATAACCTCCAGTTCGGCCACCGAGGCTGCCCAGGAGTCCGGCCGGTTGAAGCGGTCATTTTTCACGCACAACCTGATCTCCGCCATGAGGGGTGCGGCCGACAGGAACCAGGACGGCCGGATAACGCTCAACGAGGCCTATCAGTTCGCCTTCGACGGCACCCTGACTCAAACGGAAAAAACCATGGCCGGCCCCCAGCACCCCAGTTACCACATCCAGATGTCCGGAACAGGCGATGTTGTGATCACCGAGATCTGGAAGAGCACGGCGGTTCTGGTTCTCAAGGAGGATGTGTCCGGGCAAATATATATTCATAACGAAGACAACGTTTTGGTCGTGGAATTGAAAAAACTGGCGGGCCGGGAAGTTGCGATCGGGTTGGATGCCGGAAAATACAGGATCCTCAATATCGATGACACAGCCATATGGGAATCGAAGGTCACCCTGACGACCGGGCAGAGTACAGGGCTGGACGCCGGACAATTCAGCCAGACAGACAGGATACCGACCCAACTCCGCGGCAGCATGGCCAAACCTTTGAAGCGGCAGGAAATAAGAAGGGACGGCCGGTGGCGGATCGAGTTGTTCGGCGGTTTTTCCCCCATCGACCCCTCCGACCTGAATATGAGAGCGGCGTTCGACGATATGCGCAATACGTACTATGCTGACGACTATTTCCTTTATCTGGTCAACCAGGGTTCGATCACCTCGTTCGTGAGATCGAACGAAGGGGGAAAGGCCAATCTTTTGAAACACACCATCCCTGTGGGTGTCCGTATGCGGTACGCCATCACGAACTGGTTCGACATTTCACTCGGGCTCAATTATTTCACAAGTTCCGCGAAATCGAACTTCAAAAATATTTACGAAATCGTCGAGGACGGGGGACCGCCGGTCTTCTACAGCGACGAGTTGTTCAATTATTCCCTATTTGTCAGAGGATTCAGTCCCAGCCTCGGCATCCATTTGGGAAAAAGGATCACGCCCTCTCTCCGTATGGAGGCCTACCTGACAGGGGGACCGCTCTTTGCTGAATGTTCGTATTTTATGGATTGGGTCACAGAATGGCCTCTTTCCGATTCCAGCGGAGACTACGGGAACACGAATGAAGGAATCCTCGAGGAGAAAGGAAGCGGCACGGGACTGGCTTTGCAGGCAGGGATCAGGCTGGATCTCGAATTCGCCAAGAACTATGGATTGTTTACAGAGGGAGGATTCGCTTATCAAGAAGTCTCTGACATGTACGGACCGGGGACACGATCCATGACGTCCTCCAGAGAAACCTGGGAAGGAGAATGGGGTATCAAACAGGATATCAGGATCATGCCCTGGGGAACGTCTAGTTTTCTCTGGCCGTCGAATGCATGGAACTTGGCCCAGGGGACATGGTGGCGGGCCCGGGATTTCGAGCTGGATCTTTCCGGTTTCCAGATCAGATTAGGCATATATTTGCGCTTTTAGCATATAACGTTTCACTAAAATTTAAACATTTGGCTAAGAAATTGAGGGTGGTTTCTATCCAAAAAAAGGAGTCCTAATGGCAAAAAAGGAAAGAAGGTTAGGGAAAATCTTTATTTTTTTATTGATGATAGGATTCACCCTGGGTGCGGTTTTTCCGTGTTGGGGCCAGGATTCAGGTATGAGAGGTGATGAGGATGAGCGCCAGGGAATAATCAAAGGCCGGATTCTGGACTACGAGACCCAAAAATCCCTGTCCGGCGTAACGGTAACGATCAAAGATTCCGAATGGAAAACCCGGAGCGATGCGAACGGGATTTACGCTCTGCCGTCGATCCCGGTAGGATTTTTTGTTCTGTCCTTCGAGTTGGAGGGATACTACACCGACACCCGGACAGACGTGATCGTCCGTCCCGGACGTGTCACATTCGTCAATGTGGAAATGTTCGCGGTCCGCACGATCGCAGAAGAAGTCAGGGTGACGGCGGATTATTTCCCCACCACGCCGGACAAACCGGGAAGCCAGAGGCAGTTCAACACAGAAGAACTGCGGCGCAATGCAGGATCGGCCGGGGATGTGAGCCGGGCTTTGTACGATGTTCCGGGAATAGCGAAGGCCGATGAAGAAGCCAATGACCTGATCGTCCGGGGAGGAAGCCCGGTGGAGAACGGTTTTTATGTGGACAATATCTTCGTTCCCAATATCAATCATTTCCCCCAATGGGGCGCTTCCGGAGGGAATATCAGCATGCTGAACATGCACTTTATCGAAAGGCTGGATATCTACACCGGAGGTTTCGACACGCCCTACGGCAACCGGCTCTCCTCCATCATCGATATCGGCTACCGCGAAGGCAACAGGGAAAGCTTCAACGGACAGGTCAACATGAGCATCATCGGATTCGGCGCACAGGCCGAAGGACCTCTTCCCAAAAAAAAGGGCTCCTTTATGATTTCCGGATACCGCAGCTACCTGGATATCGTTTCAAAAGCATTGGATACGGACAATCCGTCGGACTACTACGATATCCAGGGAAAGATCGTCTATGACTTCGATGAAGCCAACCGGCTTTCCCTCCTGACGATCAACGGGCACAGCAAAACCGTGGAAGACCGCGAAAAAGAAATGGCATCGGGCGCCAGCAACTACGGTTGGGAAAAATTGTCTTCTTCGACCATCGGCCTCAACTGGCGCCATGTCTGGGGCGGCAGGGGTTTTTCCGACACGTCCCTTTCCTATTCCTCTATGAAAGGAAGGGAAGAAGGCTGGAACCTTCCGGATGATGAATCCCTTTATTTTTTCGGCTACCGCGACCAGTGGTTCACGCTCCGCAACACGAACCAGATTCAACTGGGAACTTTCCATCAACTGAAATTCGGTGTGGAAGCCCAGCACAACCGGTTTTTCAGCCACAACTTCGATGACGACGGCCCTGTAAAACTGAACGGAACATACGGCGCCGCATTCATGACTTATCTCGTTTATCCGTTCGAAAACTTTTCCGTTTCCACAGGTTTCAGGCTGGATTATTATCCTCACTCCGAGCGAACGCATCTGTCCCCAAGGTTATCATTCAACTGGGTCCTGACCAACCGGTTTTCCATCAACGGCGCGTTCGGGATGTTCCACCAGCAGATGCCGCTTTTTCTCCTCAAACAACACCCGGAAAACATAAACCTTAATGAAATGTATGCCCGCCACGTCGTCCTGGGCTTCAAATACCTTCTGTTTCCCGACACCCAGGTCACCCTGGAGTTCTACGACAAACAGTACGATCACTTCCCGATGTCGTCCCGGGCACCCTATTTTTTCCTCATCGACCAAGTCAGCGGTGATAACGAGATGTATTCCAACTGGGGACACCTGGTGGATGAGGGGAAAGCCTATGCCCGCGGGGTGGAATTCACCATCCAGAAAAAACTGGCAAAGAATCTGTACGGACTGGTCAGCATGACCTACTACAGAGCCCGATACCGGGATCTGATGGGCGCCTGGCGGAACAGATTGTATGATAATCGTTTTATCCTCGCCGTATCGGGAGGATACAAACCCGGCAAGAACTGGGAATTCAGCGCGCGCTGGACATGGATGGGAGGCAAGGCCTTTACTCCGGTCGATGAAGAAAAATCCATCGAGTATGGATTCCCCTGGGTCTGGGTCGATGATATCATGATAGGACATCTGGATGCTTACAAAAACCTGTCCTTCCGGGCCGAAAGGCGGTTCAATTTCAACAAAACGAACCTCATCGTTTATGTCGGTGCATGGAATGTCTTCGATCATCCGAACGAGCTCTTCAGATTCTGGGACACACGCGAGAATCAATACCTGTCAGAGTATATGTGGGGGACCATCCCCTTCATCGGCTTCGAGTTCGAATTTTAGTTTTAACGAAATTTTGGAGGAATCATGAAAAAAACAGTCGCGTTTTTGATGGCACTGCTTGCGGTCGCGTTCTGGCTTGGGACCGCAGTCCCCTTGATCGCCCAAACCCAGCCGGAGGCAGGTTTTTGCTTCCTGGAAGAGATCGATTTCTACTTCCACACCAACAGTTACTTCAACCGGCTCCCCCTGCGCTCATCCCGGGCACGCATATGGCGGGTCTTTCAACCGGCCGACCGTAACCCTGCGTCCAAGCCGCTGTTCGTCTTTTACAACGGCGGACCGGGAGGGGCGACGAGCGCCGGGCTTTTCAGCGCAAACACAGGGCGCAACGCCGTTTCCGTCGATCCCCAAACAGGCGAAGGCTCCATTATCGGTAATCCCCACAGCTGGACCCGGATCGGAAACCTTCTCCATATCGACTCCCGGACAGCGGGCTTTTCATACAGCCTGATGGAAAATCCCCAGGACGACACCCTGCGGCAGGCCGAATGGGATTCCCAGAATTACAACGCGTTTATCGATGCCGCCGATTTTGTCCGGGTTTTGCTCCGCTTCCTGGCCGGTCATCCCTCGATACAGGACAACCCTGTCGTGTTCGTCGTCGAAAGCTACGGGGGGATCCGATCTCTCGTCATGCTTCACCTTCTGCTCTATTATCAGGACTACGGGAACGGAACGGCCATATACCAGGACCCGGCCCTGGTCCAGGAAATTCAAAATCACTACAACGCTGTCTTCCCCGAATATGCCGGCCAGACGGTTCCTCCTTCTGTTATCGCCAGGCAGTTCAGTCATCAGGTTCTGATCCAGCCCGCCATCACCCGGTACTACCAAAGGCTGGTAGCGGCCCAAATGCTGGAAGCCCCGGGGTCGATCCTCGATGAACTGGCTGAAGAGACCGGGGTCCCCTACATCCGGTATGCCGACCAGCCCGGGGCAAGGCCAGATCCCTCGCCTTTCAACATCATGAACAACGTCTATGAATATTTGGAACAAATAAACAGGGATCCTTACTTCTATTCAAAGCCTGACGGCTTTTTCAACGGTTTTTTCGACACGGCCGCCGACCTGTTGACTCATTATGATGGCCTTTGTTCGATGACCGGCGTGGATGCGGCAGAGATTCCCGAGCTGTACGCCTCGGCAAGGCAGCAGGCTTATAAAATCAAGTTTTTGGAAGATTACGACTCCCTGATGACCTATTCCGCTCTTGTGGGTCCTGCACCCAAACCGGGCGACGTCCAATCCTTTCTTTTTCCTTGTGCGGAAGATGACATGATCCCTGTATTCGGCGACCTTCAACCATGGGACCGCTATTTTCTCGATCTCAATTACGACGTTTCCCTGGCCTTCGCTTTAAGCAGAACGGTCATGGAGAGCTACGATATCCATTATCAATATTCCGTACGTTTCGGCGATATGTTCCTGGATACCGTGGCCTTCGTGGAGACCTTCGTCACCAGTGCCGCTTATGACATCGTGGTTTACTGCCCGAGCCTCCCGGACGCTCTGTCCTACCACACATCGAAACTCGAAAGTTCCACATTCGATGCTGTGGGCCCACCCCAGGCAGAGCGTCCGGGTCAAATACACCTGAACTATGAGCCGGGGAGCGTTCCAGGCTCCACCGTCTCGACCCGGACCATCCGGTTTCCCCGCTATCTCAACAGCGGACACGCGGTCACGATGACCGAAGCAGGCGAGATACTGGACGATGTGATCGTTTGGCTTGAACAAACGGGATTTTCTTCCGGCGCGCAAAAGCGCCCTCAGAACGACCGGCCGCATGGAGTGAAAAAATGAAAAAAAACAACGCTTTGAAACATCGGATTTTGGGTTTGCTGATTTGTTCGCTGGCATTCCTCCCGGCTGCTCTCTCCGGAGCAGACCGGTTTCAGATCGAGCTGTACGGCGGCATCTCTTTTGTCGATCCCAAGGATTTCAACCTTTTCAGCAAAGCCGAGCAGCAGTACAACGACATCTACTTCATCGAGCGTCTGCGTCAATACAGTGGGTATTTTGTGAACGACTTCCCCGAGATCAGAGAGATGATCCCGGCAGGACTTCGCTTCAGGTACCAAGCGTCGGAAAAATGGTCCTTTTCTCTCGCGATCGAAGGATTTACCCGGAAAAGAGAGGCGACCCTCGAGGGATCCTTCGGCTACAGCTCGACCTCCTCGGAGAACCACACCAAAAAATACGATCCCTTTCGACTTCGTTTATCGGGATACGCTCTACTGGGCGGGATCCAGTACCGCATGCCCGTCGGCAGCAAAACGGACATCGCAATCGGAGCGGCAGCCGGCTGGGCCAAAGCGGATTTCGATTTCAGCTCCAACTGGTTCTACACAGCTAGCTATGACGAACCTTCCGTCTCCTACTACTCCGTAGAGGGCGGCGTTCTTGAAGGTGATGGATCGGGAAACGGATTCATGGCCCAGGGGATGCTGCGCCTGGACAGGATGCTGGGGAAGCGTATCGGATTATTCATCGAATCCGCCTACACATATTGCCGGATGAAATCGCTCGAAGGAGGAGGCCGGGAAGCAAGGACCGGGATTCCAGGAGATGAGATATGGGAAGGGACCTGGGGCATTAAAAAAGAAGAGATCCAGGTTGTCTGGGGAGACAAAAGCGTATCCGTCCCCACCAATTACTGGGAAGGGTGGATCGCCTCGCAGAGAGAGCGGGATTTTGTTCTCGATCTTTCCGGATTCCGGCTTGTCCTCGGTATCTGTTTCAAGCTTTAATCGGATCGAACGCGCGCAAGAATCCGGATAATTCTATTCACATCTTCAGGGCAAACATGGTATTCTAAGTGCGCGCATGAAAATTCTTCTGGTTTACCCAAAATATCCCGATACCTTCTGGAGCTTCAAGTACGCCTTGAAATTCATCGCAAAAAAAGCGTCTTTCCCGCCGCTGGGCTTGTTGACCGTGGCAGCCATGCTCCCCGACGAATGGGAAACAAAACTGGTGGACATGAACGTCACCGCGTTATCCGATGATGACCTCATGTGGGCCGATTATGTCTTCATCAGCGCCATGATCGTCCAGAAGAATTCGGTCATGGAAATCATCCGCAAATGCAACGAATTCGAAGTCAAGGTCGTCGCCGGAGGCCCGCTCTTCACAACAGGCCATGAAGAATTCGCTGGAGTCGATCATTTTGTCCTGAACGAGGCAGAAAACACGCTGCCCGTTTTTCTGGATGATTTAAGGAGAGGGCAGGCCAAAAAGATCTACACCTCAAAAAACTGGCCCGATATAAAAAAAACTCCCGCTCCCCGCTGGAACCTTATCGATAAAAAAAAATATGCTTCGATGAGCATCCAATATTCCAGGGGCTGCCCGTATAACTGCGAATTCTGCGACATCATCGTCCTGAACGGTCACAGGCCCCGAACTAAAACCAAAGACCAGATACTGGAGGAATTGGAAACCATCTACGGAATGGGATGGCGAGGGGGAGTATTTTTCGTGGACGACAATTTCATCGGGAATAAAAAAGCAATCAAGAAAGAAATACTCCCTTCGCTTATCGGCTGGATGGTATCGAAAAAATACCCCTTTTATTTTTTGACCGAGACCTCGATAAATCTCGCCGATGACGATGAGCTGATCATGTTGATGGTCAAAGCCGGGTTCCGGAGAGTCTTTATCGGGATCGAAACCCCTAACGAGGACAGCCTGACGGAGTGCAACAAATACCTGAACATAAACCGCGACATGCTGGCATCGGTGAAAAAAATCCAGAACTTGGGCCTGGAGGTTCAGGGAGGATTTATCGTGGGATTCGATAGCGACACCCCATCGATTTTCGAAAAGCAGATAAAATTTATTCAAACGAGCGGGATCGTCACGGCCATGGTCGGTCTGTTGAATGCCCCCCGAGGCACAAGGCTTTATCAGCGCCTGAAAAAGGAGGGCCGGCTGCTGGGAAGCATATCAGGGGATAACACCGATTTTTCGCTGAACTTCATTCCCAAGATGAATCGGGAAACATTGATCAACGGCTACAAAAAGATCCTCGATACCATTTATTCTCCTAAACACTACTACAAACGCGTCAAGACATTTTTGAAACAATACCAGCCGAAAAAATTCGACAAGCAGACATATTTCAAATTTTGCTATCTCACCGCTTTTCTAAAATCCATCTGGCTTTTGGGGATTCGAGGCAAAGAACGATTCCATTACTGGAAACTGATAATCTGGACCCTGGTGAGACGCCCCTATTTCATAGGAATATCCGTATCGTTCGCGATCTACGGATTTCATTTTCGAAAGATCGCAGGAATCTAACCCCAGGAGTTTCCCTCAGTCCCAATCTCTGTAGATGTATTCCAGGAGAGTGCACAAGATATCCGGTGGAATTTTCTCGAATTCTATCCCCATTTCATACATGTCGCTATCTTCGACACGGTTTCCCCAAACCACATTTCCTATCGGGCCGATGGATTCCGCCAGCTTAGTCAATGTGATCCTTAACCTTATGGACGTACCCAGAGGAATATAGACACTGGTCCATATCTTCACTCCACCGGCAGAGATATCCTTTATCTGGGCATAAAAAACACTTTTTTGACCGGAATGGGAATCCTCCGGCAAAAATTCGATCTCTACAGGAAGCTCATCTTTTCGCCTGGGTTCTTTGCGATCTTCTTTCTTGGATGCACCGATAGCGCTGAATATTCTATCGATCAGGGAGACTCTCATGATAGAAACAATTATGCCCAGAACGGGTACGGGGCTCAATCGCCTTTAGGGATGATTTCAGGGGTGATTTTTTTCTTTCAGAAAACAGGTTTTCCATCCGACTAAAAGAATGGTCACTATTGTTGAGCGAGGACAAGTAAGATGATCTTTTTAATCCTTCTTTTGGTCATCCCGTTTTTTATCGGGTATTTTTGTATCCTGTTTAAAATCGGAGCCGTGCATGATTTTACGATCGATTTTTATTATTGGCTCCAAGAACGGCGGAAAGGCATCCTGTCCGCAAAAGGCACGCTTGCCCAGATCTCGACATTCACGATCGAGCCCATATTCTCGCTGCTCATTGCCATAAACGACTGGACGGAAAATATCGAAAACAAGGGGACAAAGGCGGGAGTAAGGGTTGCCGCTTATCTTTATCTTATCGGGACTCTTCTCTTCATCTTTTTCACCCTGGGCCAATTTATCTTTCTGCTAGCTCTCATCGGTGTCGGGATATTGATAGGATCGGTCATGGTCAAATACATCCAGGCAAAGCAAAAGATAGCCACCGTTAAACCGGTCCAAATGAAAACTCAGGCCAAGCAAGTCGAACCGCCCACCCAGACATTCGTCGAAAGCATATGGCCTCACTTTCGATCCAAGATGACAAAATACCGGGTGGAAAGACTCTTCGAACTGAAGGAGATCGAAGTGGACTACCAGGGCGACATATTCTCAAGCGATATTACGACTTTTCCTGTCAAGACAAAGATCGGGCGCGTGGATAAGAGCGGGGGGATATACGACACACGAGATGCGATACCCCAGAAGATCGGAAGCATCGACCCCCTGGGCAATATCACCGATGAGAGATTTTTCAACAATGACGATCTGAGTCACTGATTGACCCGTGGTATTTCATTGGATCCCAGGGTCACTTGATATAACCTAAAGCCTTAAGTCTTTCCAATTCTTCCTTTGTCAGGCTCACTCTCTGTTTGTGGTATTTCTTGCTGAACTCGATGAAATCCTGGACATCTTTCATGAATGATTCAAGAAAGGATGTCATTTCTGCATATTTTTTGTCAGGATTTTTGTAGATATTCGTGTGCTCGAAACGATCTCCGGCAAGATCGTAGGCCTCGTATCCCTTATCGAATATCAGCTTGAAATCGTCCCTCAAAAGGCCATATCGAACCGGTTCGACTTTCAAACGGAATGTTTTCTCACGCCCTGTATGAACAGCCCCTCTGTAACATTCAAAATATAGCACCCGGTCTCCGCCGTCCTCTCCGAACAGGTCTTCTCCTTCCATATCTTCAGGAACGGGAAAATCCAGCAGGGAAAGAATCGTCGGGGCGACATCCAGCAAAGAGACGTTCCGGCTTATTTCCGTGTCTTTGCCTTCCGATCCAGGAAGCTTAACGACCAGGGGCACATGCAAACCGGAATTGTACAGTCTTCGCCCATGCCCATAATAATCATGTTCTCCGAAACTTTCGCCATGGTCGGCCAGAAAGATAATCAGAGAATTCTCATAAAGGCCGTATTCTTTTATTTTGCCGATCAACTCACCGACGTAATGATCGACAAATCCAATTTCCGTGTCGTATTTTTTTATTTTTTTTCGGTTGCTTCCTATGGGATAAAACTCGGGATCGAAATCATCGTAGCCTTCGTCGAAATCTCTGTGGTACACATAAGGATCGTGGGGCTCGGTATAGTGCACGAACAGAAAAAGCTTTCGATCCTTGTTTTTAAAGAGCCATTTAGAGGCCTCCTGGGTGATATCCGGAGCTTCACCTTCCGGGTTAATGAGGCCGAACCACCTTTTTTTGGTTAAAATTTCTTCATACGTGTCAAACCCCCTGTCGAGATGGGTCAGGTTCTTCTTCAATGTCCAATTGGAGACAAAAGCACCTGTGCGGTATCCTTGTTCTCTCAATAATTGTGGAAGTGTTCCTATCTGATCGAAAATGGACAATCCGTTGCGTTTGGCCCCGTGTTTAAAAGGGGGAAGGGATGTCAGAACAGAAGCGAAAGCAGGTGTCGTGAGCGGGGATGGGGTATAGCACTTGTTGAATTTTATGCTGTCCAGGGCCAATTCATCGATATTCGGGCTGGTATTCCTTGGATACCCGTAACATCTCAGATGGTCCGCTCGTAGCGTGTCGACGGCAATGATGAAGACACTTTGGGGATAAAGGAAAGAGCAAAAAATGAAGAGAAAACAGCACAATACAAATAGTCTAACATTCAACCTCATTTTCCGCCAGCCTAAGAGTTCCTTAAAAATAACACAAGAGGATTGGGAAAATCAAATAGCGGGGGCAATTCCAGGAGCCAGCACCTTCCCGTGTGCCAGGCCGAAATATTCGTGTCTTTGCCCTTTCCTATTTCTAGTACTAAGGTCCTTAATTTTAATTTGGGACCTTGTTCCTATTGATTTGGCATAAAGAAAAACCAATATTGTTAAGTGTTCGTTCAAAAGATTATAGATCCTTTTGTTGACAGGACTTGTCCCGAATAAGATCGATCAAGGAGAAAAACCCATGCGTATTGCAAAATTCCTTCGGATGTATCTTACCCTGTTTATCCCTGTGCTTATTATCTCGGCACATCCCGCACCGGAAATCCCTTTCAAAACACACAGGCTGAGCGATCGGGTTCTGTTCATCAAAACTGGCATATCATCGGTGATGTCCAATGTCACGGCCATCGCCACAGCAGAAGGCATTGTTGTAATCGATGCCCATTACAAGCCGGAATTGGGGAAAAGGATCCGCGATATCGTTGAAAAAACCTTTGCCCGCAAGGATTTTTCTTACCTTATCTATTCCCATGCCGGAGTGGATCATATGGGAGGAAGTATGGCCTTCACCGATGCCGTTATCGTCGGGCACGAAAACTGCATCAGTAAAATCGACAGCCTGCATAAGACATTGGAGTCCGTAGACATTCGGGAGGTCATGGCCCCGCGCCTGAAGCTGATAAGAGATCAGATGGAAAAAGAGCGCGCCAGCACTTCGGATAAAATCATGCTGGAGGAGTCCCTCCACTACTGGACCGAACTGACGGAGCTGACTGCCGGGGAATTCAAGTATGTTAAGCCTTCGATCACTTTTAGCGACCGCCTGTCCATTCATTCGGGGGATCTATCCATCGAGCTTCAATACTGCACGCCGGGTTATTCCGACAGCGATATTCTTATTCATGTGCCGGGGGAAAAACTCTTGATCGTCGGAGATATTTTTACAAAAAACCGCATTCCTTTATTGAATGAAAAATCGGACATCGAACGCTGGGAGGCTCTATTCCGGCCCTTTGCCGATCAAGAGATCGATATCCAAAACATCGTCAGTTGCCACGGTCAGCCGATGACCATCCCCGAGGTGAAAGCCCAGCTCGGCTACTTGAGAGAACTGTGGGAAGGCGTGGCCGATGCTTTTGGCAAAGGATTGACCCTGGAGGAGACGAAAGAAAGATTCGTTTTCAACAAACGCTTCCCGCAACTGCACCACCTTTCCACCCGCTGGGCCGATACGGCTTTCGACCTGCACGAACGCAACATCGCGGAAATATGGAAAGCCATGGAAAATTCCGTTTCCGGTTTTCCCCTGGCGGAAAGGTGTGGGAGTCGAACCCACCCGCTTCCAAAGAATTGACTCTTGCAACCTTGCATCCATAATCCGAGTTGTATACAATAAAGACGCGGGAGAGGGAAGATGAAAAAAACAACCTGGGCAATTATCGGCCTATCATTCTGTGTAGTGGCTCTGTCGATCGCTTTGGTCATAGTCATCACACAGAAGAAGACAGAACCGACCTTTTCAGCCGAGCTTTACGATTTTTCACACATGAAGATTGTTCCCAAACCCTGGCTGGAACGCTCTTTTAGCATTTCACCAATCAATGCGAAAATGACAGGCTATTACAATGACGTGTTCAACAGAACACCTGGACTAGATGAGAAGGTCGATTTTCTCGCTGAAAGAGAAATAAGCGTCCCCTATAAGGTATACATGCTAAAAAGACCCCTTCAAAAAAGATGGTATGCAACAAAAGAAGAAAAGAAATAATCTGAATCACATCACCGTTCCCTAAATATTAGGATGCCCCTACCGTATCATAGAATGGAATCAGGGAATCACTGAACAAATAAAAAATGAAGCTTACATAGTTACTGAGGGCAAAATAGAAATAGCTTCTATTCTGGTGTAAGATTTATCCTATAAATGCAAATTCTTTTCAATCTCCTCTACGGGATTTACAGCTTAATTGCTTATTTAGTACCGCTATATTTTTTCCTCATCGCACTTATTAAGATCGAACAAAGAAGCAGATTTATTTTCTTAGGCTTTATAGTGATATTCTACATCCTGCCTTTTATTATTTCTTTACCTCTCAAGAGCATGGTTTTATTTTTGATCAGGATAGTTCTCGGGATAGGCTGCTACTTGTACCTGATAAGCAAAGGGATTTCGTTGCGATTGAAAGTAACCTAGAATTCTTAAGCTAAACAATTTCCGCAAAAAAATGCAATAAATCCAGAATTATCACCAAAACATAGTCAGTTTTGCGGGATCCCACCTTCAGAGATTTGGATGAATGATTATAGTCTTTTTCTAATTTCAATACGTATAATAATTAGTTTTGTCATGCCAGAAATTTACATACCCCTGGGAAATAATAAAATGCATATAGCTAGAGGATAATCACTTTTATACTCCTGTGCCATTTCAGTTATTGCTATAAGGAGAATCTAAAAAGCGCATCAAACGTTTCGATTCAATCATCTTCCCGATTATTGAACCGGCTGTTTATCTTGTGTTAAGCTTATTCCAAGATGTCACGGGGCGAAAAGACAGGCAGGTTTATAACGCTATGGCTGCTTTTGGCCTTGTTATCATTTCCCGCGTTGATAAGGCCACAGCAGAAGACCGTCAATCGTTTCTCCGCGGGTATGGAGAATCCGGTCGCTTTCCGGAATTGGATGGTTCTCGATATGAGGCCTTTTCCATCCGATACCACCGGTATTCCAAAAGAAAAGTGGATCCCGCTGGAGCAGTATGCCCGGGAAGCCCACGCCAACACCGGGATCTGGTGGCTGAAGGCAGAGGTCGTTCTGGACGACGCGCCGAAGAAGGATGTCCTGGCTCTTTATCCCCGCGGTTATTTTTCTCCTTACGAGATATATTGGGACGGCCGGCTTGTCGGAAATAACGGCCGGCCGGGAGAATCCGGGGGGGAAGAGAAAGCCGGGAAGATATTTTATATCACCCATGTTCCCGACAGCTTGACAACTCCGGGTTTGCATACTTTGAGCCTCAAGATATCGAATCACTCGCAGGCTAAACGGGAATGGTACCGGGGCATGGTACTCCTGGGCTATTACAGCGATTTCCTTTCGACTATCCACCGCCAGCATTTGAAGTTCTTTTTTATTTTCGGCATCCTGTTTATCACGACTGTTTTTAACGTGTTTTTATTTATCAGCAGAGGGAAAAAGGCCGCCCATCTGATCTTCAGCCTGTTGTGTCTGACCCTTATGGCGGACTTTGTCACCGCATTCATTTCGGTTTTTAAAAACGTGAGTGCCCAATTCATCAGAACTCAACCTTTCTTATTTTCGCTGGAAGCTCTTCTGATCGGTATTTTCTTTACCTCATTCTTCGTTTACGAATTCGATTTTCCCAAAAAAAAGATCGTGTATGGTATTGTCGCCGCCAACGTTATCCTTTATTTCCTGCATCGAGTCTGGTTGACTCCAGGGCTGTATGAAAGCCGTTCTTTGATTCTGCTCCTCATTTTGGCAACACCGTTGACGATCTGGGCGGTTCTCAAAAAAAGAGAGGGCAGCCGGATTGCCCTGGCTGGAATCATCCTTGCCGTGCTCGCATCTATCTTCGATTTCCGGTTCGGCATCTACAGGATCGTCATCATCATCGCCATCATGGTCTTCTGCTACAGCATTTCCATTGCCCTTCAGTTTGCACGAAGCGAGAAAAAGGAAAAAGCGGCCCTGCTGCGGTCCAACCGGCTGGAAATCGAGATTTTAAAAAAATACATCAATCCCCACTTTTTGATGAATTCGCTGACCTCGATTATCGTTTGGTTGAGAAAGGACGCGAAAGCCGCCGTGAAACTTGTGGAAGCCCTGGCCGATGAGTTCAGGATGATTTCCAAGGTCTCCAACCTGAGGACTATCCCGGTTCTCCAGGAAGTTGCCATATGCCGGGCCCATCTTAAGATCATGAGCTTCCGGAGGGGTGACGGCTTCGAGCTGGAGACCGAGGGCATCGAGGAGAGAGACGAGATCCCCCCCTTGATCTTTCACACCTTGATCGAAAACGGCCTGAGCCACGGCTACGAGGATCGTAACGGAGGTCATTTCAAACTGGCCCGCAGGCAAATTCCTGGAGGCGTCCGATTCGTTCTTTTTAACGACAGCAGCGTCCGAAAGGGCGACAATCCCAGGAATTCCGGTATGGGGATGAAGTATGTCAATGTCAGACTGGAGGAAAGCTTTCCCGGACGTTGGAAGCTGAGCTCCTCGAACGTGCCCAACGGTTGGGAGGTCGTGATCGATATCCTCGATGGATGATCCGGACACACCATGAGAATACTGATCGTCGAGGATGAGCGTCCAACAGCAGAAGACATCAGGGACTTGACCAAAGAGCTGCTAGGAGACAAGGCAGCTTCCATCCATATCGAGACCAGCCTTCACAGCGCCCTGGATTTTCTTTCCCGTCATGCCATCGATGTTTTGCTCCTGGACCTGAATCTCAATGAAAGAAACGGGTTCGAGATCCTGAAACAGGCGGTCGCCCGTTCCTTTCACACGATCATCATTTCCGCCTATTCGGACAAGGCGGTCGAGGCCTTCGAATACGGGGTGCTGGATTTTATCCCGAAGCCCTACAACCTGGAAAGGCTGCAAACGGCTTTCGATCGTCTCCAGGACAGCTATGCCCTCGATACGCGGGCACTGAAATATCTATCCGTCCGGAAGTTCGGGAGCATCGACGTCGTTCCTCTGAAAGACGTGAAATACTTCAAAGGGGCGAATGTCTATACCGAACTTCATCTGACCGGCGGTGCGGTCGAGGTCTATGACAAATCGCTTAAAAGTGTCAAAAAATTGCTTCCCCGTTCCTACACAAGGATACACAAATCCTATATCGTGGACATACGGCGGATCCGCAAAATTTTCAGCTTCGGGGGAGGCCGCTACGAGGTCGAACTGGAAGGCCGGGATAAGCTCCCGGTGAGCCGGAGCCGCATCCGGGAAATTCGGAAGCAGCTCGACTTGGCGGAAAAGGAAGAATAAGCCGCTACGTGTCGTTCTCAAATCCCCGATGCGTTTGACCAAATGCATCTCCTGTCCGGCATCCTGATCCTTTATACTACTCATAGGCTGTTACGATGACGCAATCCGCGTATCCGAATCTAAACAAATATCACAAAGGAGACGAACATGAAGGACCTAATCGATCCAAAAAGCATGACTAGAAGAGGGTTTATTTCCGGCCTGGCCCCGGCCTGCGCCCTGACGTGTCTGGGAATAAACACAGCAATGGCCTGGAATCCCGGTCAAGAAGACACGGCTCAGGAGACATCCGGTCATAAATTCGACCAGGAGTTGCCAGGGCCTAAAATAACATACCGCAGGTTTGCCGCTGCCCGGCACCGGAGCTTCATCAGGTTTGCCAGATTTTTGCAAACAGAGCTTGGCGA
>Ga0180438_10004661_pt1 | contig 19585 bp, 10 predicted proteins | sample SS_ome_12_FD_132455 | JGI IMG/M metagenome (GOLD analysis project Ga0180438, IMG submission 132455) | Hypersaline lake sediment archaeal communities from the Salton Sea, California, USA - SS_3_D_2 metaG | ecosystem: Environmental > Aquatic > Non-marine Saline and Alkaline > Hypersaline >... | reverse complement strand
CTCGGCAGGAAGATCGCGATTGTGGTCGATACCAGCGCCAGCATGCAGCGGCCCGGGCTTTGGGAGAAAGCGGTAGCCGAGGCCACCAAAATGATCGACGATCTGGGCCCCGGCGACGACGCGGCGCTGGTGGCCTTCGACGCCGACGTGCAAACGCCGGTCGGCTTCGGCGGTCCGCAGACGGCCGATCCGGATCGCAAAACCGCCCGGCTCCGCGACGCGCTCGGGCAGCTTGCGCCGGGTTGGAAGGCCTCGGACCTGGGGCTCGCTTTGGCTGCGGCCGCCGACGCGGTGGACGACGCGGCCGCGCGAGGCCGGAGCGGCGGCGACGCCCAGCGGCTGGTGGTGCTCATCGGCGACCTCCAGGAAGGAAGCAGTCTCGACGCCCTGGCCCGATACCAATGGCCCGACGAGGTCCGCCTGGCCGTCCGCCCCGTCGCGGCACTCCGCGCGACGAACGCCGGACTGCAACTGGCCGGCGGTCGGCCGGCCGAGGACGGTCGCCTGAGGGTCCGCGTGACCAACGATCGCGACTCGCTCGGCCGGCAGTTCCGGCTCTCCTGGCTCGACCGGCAAGGCAAGGCCGCCGAGCCGCCCATCGACGTCGTCGTTCCGCCGGGCGAAAGCTCTGTCGTGGCGGTCTCCCGCCCCGACGCCGCGCTGGGCGGGCTGCGGCTCGTCCTCTCCGGCGACGACCAGCCGTTCGACAATTCCCTCTACGTCGTGCCGCTGGAGCAGCAGGAAGTCACGGTCGGCTACGTCGGCGGCGACAAGGCCGACGACGTCGACGGGCTTCTCTACTACCTTAAGCGGGCACTGCCCGAAACGCCCGGCCGAAAGGTCCGCGTCGAACCCTGGGGACTGTCCCAATTTTCGCGTAGCCGGGCACCGACCGAAGGTTGGTCGGGGACTGTCCCCCTCTCGCCATCGGGAAGTAAAAATCAGAATGTCCCCTTTTTGTCTTTGGTCGTCGTCGGCGAGGCGATTTCCGACGAGCAGGCCGAACCGCTCGCCGACTACGCCCGCGGCGGCGGCACGCTGCTCTATGTGCTGCGAGATGCGGCGGCGGGCGCGGGGCTGGCGAGCGTTTTGGGAATCGGCCGGCTGGCGATCGAGGAGGCCGATGGAGCAGACTACGCCATGCTCGGCCGGATCGATTTTGAGCACCCTCTGTTCGCCCCCTTCGCCGACCCTCGCTTCAGCGACTTCACCAAGATCCACTTCTGGAGGCACCGCCGCGTCGAGTTGGCGGACCTGCCCGGCGTCGACGTGCCAGCCATCTTCGACGACGGCAGCCCCGCCCTGTTCGAGAGGGCGGTCGGCGCCGGCCGCGTGATCGTGCTCACCAGCGGCTGGCACCCCGCCGACAGTGAGCTGGCCCGATCCAGCAAGTTCGTGCCGCTGGTCTCCGAGATCCTCGATCGGGCCGGGGGGCGAGAAGCGACGCCGCAGCAGCACACCGTCGGCGACCGCGTGCCCCTGCCGCCCGTACCATTAGCGGAAGCAGGTGGGAATCGGTCGCCCGACCCTGAGCTACCCCGGCAAACTCCCGATCCGCCCCTGGTCGTCGAGACGCCCGACGGCCGCCGGATCAGTTTGCCGCCCGCCGCCGCCACGTTCGACCAGGCCGACGAGCCCGGCGTCTATCGGGTGTTGAGGGGCGAGGGTCCGGGTACTCGATTTCCGGCTCTTGCTTTTGCCGTGAACCTCGCCGCGGCTGAAAGCAAGACCGCGCCGCTAGACCTCGGCGAGCTGGAGCAGCGGGGTGTCCGCCTGGGCCCGGCGGAGTCGCGGGCGGAGCTGGCCGAGCAGGCGCGGCAGATGCAGGAAGCGGAGCTGGAAGACCGCCAGAAGCTCTGGCAGTGGCTCCTGGCCGTAGCGCTAGGCGTGCTGATCGTAGAGACCGCCCTCGGCGGCCACCTCGCGCGGCGCCCGGCGAAATCATCTTCGGCAGGTCCGCCCGAGAGCGGAGCTGCCGACAGGGAGGATGCCTGATGATCGAGCGAACGCTTCGGGACGAACTGGATCGGGTCGCCTGGCGATACCGCTGGCTGCGGCTGTTTCAGCTTCTGGCGGCCGGATGGCTGACGGTGGCGGCGGGCGGGCTGGTGGCGCTCTGGGTGGTCTGGCGGATGGACGTGACGTGGCCCTGGGCCGCGTCGGCGCTTGCCGCTGCGTGCGGCGTAGCCGCTGCCCTGGCCGTCTGGATCACCTTTCGCACGGGCCGCGATCCGCGCCGCCTCGCCCGGCGGATCGAGGCCCGCTACCCCGACCTCAAAAGCCTCTTGCTGACCGCCGTGGAGCAGGAGCCGGAGCTGCCGCTGGGGCGGTTCGGCTTTTTGCAGGAGACGGTCCTTCGCGACGCGGTCGCCCACAGCCGGCGGCACGACTGGCCGGAGGCGATCTCCCGCCGCCGAGTGCGGCGGGCACAACTGGCCGCCCTGGTCGGCCTTTTGCTGGTGGTCGGCCTCACCGCCGCGGTGGCCGGCCAGTCGAAGAGGGCGGTCGAGCGGGCCGCAGCGGCGATCGAAGAGGCCAGAGCGGCCGTCGCCCCGTACCAGGTCACCGTCACGCCCGGCGACACCGAAATCGAGCGGGCAGCGAGCCTGATCGTCACCGCCCGCTTCGAGGGCCGCGTGCCCGACGATGCCTGGCTGGCCTGGCACGACGGCTCGGGCGAAGTGACGCGGGCGGCGATGTCGCTGAGCCTTTCCGACCCGATGTTCGGCGGCCGCGTGGCCGGCGTTGCCGGCGACCTGGTGTACCGCGTGGAGTATGACGGCCACTCGACGCGCGACTTTCACGTAACCGTGTATGAACACCCTCGGCTGGAGCGGGCCGACGCACGGCTGGTCTTTCCCGGCTACACCGGCCTCGAAGAGAAGCTCATCGAGGACACCCGACGCGTGACGGCGGTGGAAGGCACCCGGCTGACCCTGCTCTGCCACTTGAACAAGCCGGTCGACTCCGCCCGTCTGGTGCCCGAAGAGGGCGAGCCGATCGAGCTGGCCGGGCAGTCCGACTCGCCGGCGGTCTGGACGGCGACGCTCACGCTCCAGCAGTCGGGCCGCTACCGGCTCCAGTTGGTCGACGCGGAGGGCCGCAAGAACAAGGAGCCGCCGGAGTTCGTCTTCCAGGTCACGCCCAACCGCCCGGCGGATCTGAAGCTTACCTTCCCGGGCCGCGACGTCCGCGTCTCGCCGATCGAGGAGCTGGCGGCGGCCGCCAGCGCGTGGGACGATTTCGGTCTGGCGGCCTACGGCATTTCCTACGGCCTTGCCGGCCGGCCGGCGCTAGACGTGGTGCTGGGCCAATCCACGGAGCGAAACGAGCGGCGGAAGATTGAGCACCTCGTCGATTTCGAGACCCTCCAGGCGGAACCGGACCAGTTGCTCTCCTATTATTTCTGGGCCGAAGACGTGGGGCCCGACGGCTCGCCGCGGCGGACGCTGGGCGACATGTATTTCGCCGAGGTCCGCCACTTCGAAGAGATCTTCCGCGAGGGCCAGCAGCCGCCGTCCGGCTCCGAACAACAGCAACAGCAACAAGAGCAAGGCCAAAACGCCCGCCAGGCCGAAGAGCTGGCCGAGGCCCAAAAGCAGATCATCAGCGCCACCTGGAAAGTCATCCGCCGCGAGACCGCCCCGCAGCCCACCGAAACGTTTGCCGGCGACGCCCCCGAGATCCGCCAGGCGCAGCTAGACGCGCTCGGGCAGCTCGGCGAGCTGGCCGGGAATCTTGAGGACGCCGAGTCGCAAGGGCAGGCCGCCGCCGTGGCTGCCGCAATGCAAGAGGCGCTCACGCACCTCAAGGAATCGGCCGATTCCGTCTCGCCGTCGCCGCTTACTCCCGCTTTGGCGGCTGAGCAAGCGGCCTACCAGGGGCTGCTCAAGCTCCGCGCCCGCGAGCACGAGGTCACCCGCGCCCGCCGGCAGAGCCGCCAGCAGTCGGCAAGCGCCAGCAGTGCCCAGAGCCGCGCCCAGCAGCAGCTCGATCAGCTCGAGCTCACCCAGTCGGAGAACCGCTACGAGACCGAGCGGCAAGCCGACCCGCAACGCGAGCAAGAGGAGCGTGAGAACCGCCAGGTTTTCAACCGCCTCCGCGAGCTGGCCCGGCGGCAGAGCGACCTCAACGAGCGGATGAAGGAGCTCCAGTCGGCGCTGGAAGAGGCCGAGACCGACCAACAGCGCGAGGAGCTGGCCGAAGAGCTCAAGCGGCTCCGCCAGCAGCAGCGCCAGATGCTCGACGACACCGACGAGCTGGCGGAGCGGATGAGCCGGCCCGAGAACCAGGAACGCATGGCCGAGAGCCGCCGCCAGCTCGACCAGACCCGCGAGAACGTCCGCCAGGCGAGCGAGTCGCTCAGCCGGCAAGAGCTCTCCGAAGCGGTCACCAGCGGGACGCGGGCGGAGCGCGAGCTGAGCCAGATGCGGGAGGAGTTCCGCCAGAGAACGTCGCAGCGGTTCTCCGAAGAGGTCCAACAGCTCCGCGACGACGCCCGCCGGCTGAGCGAGAACGAGTCACGCCTCCGCGAGCAACTCGATGAGCTGGGGCAGGAGCAGCCCGCCGGAAACCGCCTCCGCGAAGCCCGCCGGCCGGAGCGGCTGGGCGACGAGTTCCGCCGCCAGCAGGAAGACCTCGGCCAACTCATGGAGGACGTCCGCCAGACCGTCGAAGAGGCCGAAGAAGCCGAGCCCGTGATGACCCGGCACCTCTACGATTCGCTCCGCAAGGCACGGCAGGAGAATCTCGAAGAGACGCTCGAGGCGACCGGCATGCTGGTCGACCGCGGCATCCTCGAACAGGCCCAAGAGGCCGAACGGCAGGCAGCCGAGGGGATCGAGGATTTCAGGGCGGGAATCGAGAAGGCGGCCGAGAGCGTGCTCGGCAGCGAAGAGGACGCGCTTCGCAGGGCCCTGCGGACGCTGGACGACCTTGCCCGCCAGCTCGACGAGGAGATCCGCCAGTCCGATCCGAACGCGGCGGCCGAGAGCCCGTCGGAAAACGAGCTGGCCGACGCGCAAGTCCGGCCCCGCCCCGGCGAGCCTCGCGACGGCCAGGAGCCCCGCCAGCCGTCCGACCAGCGGCAGCCGCCGCAGCCCTCCGACCGGCGGCAACCCTCGCGATCGTCCGACGAGCGGGGCCCGGCCGGACAGCAGGCCCTCGAGCGATTCCTCTCCGAGCAGCAAACTCGCGGCCCCATCCGCGGCGAGGATTTCCTCGACTGGTCCGACCGCCTCCGGGACGTGGAGGAGATGGTCGACGACGTCGACATGCGGGCCGAGGCCGCCAGGATCCGCGACGCGGCCCGCGGCATCCGGCTCCAGGCCCGCGGCGGCTCGCAGGCGCCGCGGTGGGATCTGGTCCGCCGGCTGGTGGCCGAGCCGCTGGCCGAGCTTCGCGACCGTGTGGCCGAGGAGCTTCTGCGGCGGAGTGAAAAACCGCTGGTGCCGATCGACCGTGACCCCGTGCCGTCGAAATACGCCGAGCAGGTCCGCCGCTACTACGAAGAACTGGGAGGCGGGCAGTGATCGCAGCCAGCGTGATCTGGGGATCGCTCGCCTGGGCCTGGCCGGCCGTGCTGCTGGCCGCCGCGGCCTTCGCAGCCCTCCTCTGGGGATACGGCGGCGGGCCGGTCTCGCCGCTGGTGCGATCTGCCGGGTTTGCCCTGAAGGCGCTGGGCATCGCCGCGCTGGGCGTTTGCCTGCTCGAGCCGTTGTCGAGCGGGACCCGGCCGCGGCCGGGAGCAAATCTCTTCGTTGTCCTGGCAGACGACAGCCAGAGCCTCACCATCCGCGATTCCGGCGCGAGCCAGGGCCGCGCCGAAACCCTCCGCCGCCTGTTGGACGACAAGGCCCCCTGGCTTGTCCGCCTCGGGCAGGATTTCGACGTCCGCAAGTACCGTTTCGCCGAGCGGCTCTCGCGGCTGGAGAACGCCGGCGAGCTGGCCGCCGCCGGGACCGCGTCGGCGCTTGCCGGCTCGCTCGATACGATCGCCCGGCGGTTTCGCGATCGCCCCGTGGCCGGCGTGCTGCTGTTGAGCGACGGCAGTGCCACGGACCTGGCGGACGCGTGGCTCTCAGGCGTGAGCCGGTCCGGCCTGCCGCCGGTTTATGCGGCCGTGCTGGGCAGCGAGCGGCCGATCAAGGACGTCCGCGTCGGCCAGGTCGCCGTCAGCCAGACCGGCTTTGAAGAGGCGCCCGTCACGATCCGCGCGGAGATCGAGGCCGACGGCTACCAGGGCAGGCGGCTGGTCGTACAGTTGCTCGATCTCGCCGGCAAGCTCCTCGAGCAACAGACCGTCACCGCCGCCGAAACGGCCGAGCCGCAGGTGGTCCGCTTTCGTTTTCGGCCGGAGAAGCCGGGGGTGAATTTCTACGAGCTCCGCGCCGGCGCCGAGTCGGAGCTGGCCCAGTTCGACGCCCCCGGCCGCTCGCTCGAGGCCACGCTGGCCAACAACACGAGGCTCGTCACGGTCGATCGTCCCGCCGGGCCGTATCGCGTCCTTTACGTTTCCGGCAGGCCCAACTGGGAGTTCAAGTTTCTCCGCCGCGCCGTCGCCGGCGACGACCAGGTGCAATTGGTCGCCCTGCTGCGAATCGCCAAGCGGGAGCCGAAGTTTTCTTTCCTCGGCCGACAGGGTGAATCCACCAATCCGCTCTATCGCGGCTTTGGCGACCAGGACAAGGAAGAGAAGGAGCAGTACGACCAGCCGGTGGTGGTGCGCCTCGGCACCCGCGACGAGATCGAGCTCCGCGACGGCTTTCCCAAGAAGGCGGATCTGCTCTACGGCTACCACGCGGTGATCCTCGACGACGTGGAGGCGGCCTTCTTCACCGCCGACCAGTTGCTGCTGTTGGAAAAGTTCGTCAGCCGCCGGGGCGGGGGGCTGATGATGCTCGGCGGGGCCGAGTCGCTCGCCGAAGGCGGTTATCGGCGGACGCCCATCGACCAGCTCCTGCCGGTCTACCTCGACGCGCCCAAGTCGCCGCCCGCCGCCGGCGGCTATCGGCTCGCGCTCACGCGCGAAGGCTGGCTGCAGCCGTGGGTGCGGCGCCGCCAGACGGAAGAGGAAGAGCGCGGCCGCCTGGCCGCGATGCCGCCGTTTGAAACGCTCAACCGCGTCGCCAACATCAAGCCGGGCGCGTCCGTGCTGGCCGAAGTGACCGACTCCGCCGGCAATCGCTGCGCGGCCCTGGCGGCCCAGCGGTTCGGCGCCGGGCGGACCGCGGCGCTGGTCTTGGGCGACTTCTGGCGCTGGACGCTCAGGCGAAAGCCGGGCGAAGAGGACGATCTGGCCAAGGCCTGGCGGCAGACCATCCGCTGGCTGGTGGCCGACGTGCCCCAGCGGGTCCAGCTCGACGTCGATCGCCGAAAAGACCGCCCCGGCGCGCCGGTCGAGATCGTGGCCTCCGTCCGCGACGCCGAGTTCGAGCCGATGGAGGGCGCCCGCGTCGAGTTCCGCGTGATCACGCCCGACGGCCACGAGCACGCGCTCCGCGGACAAGCCGGCGGGGAAGAGCCGGGCACGTATACGGCCGGATATTTGCCGGCCAGCCGGGGCGCGTATCGCGTCACCGCGTCGGTCGCCGCGGCCGACGGCCAGAGCGGCGGCGAGGCGGCGGCGGGCTGGACGGAGGACCCGGCCGCCGAAGAGTTCCGCCGGCTTGCGCCCAACGCGGCCCTGCTGGAACAGATCGCCGAACAGTCCGGCGGCGAGATGATCGACCCCGAGCGGCTGGAAGAGTTCGTCGCCGGGCTGCCGAACCGCAAGATCCCCGTCACGGAGCGTTGGGTCTATCCGCTTTGGCACCAGCCGCTGGTGCTTCTGTTTGCCATGCTCTGCCTTACGGCCGAGTGGGGGCTGCGGCGCTACAAGGGGTTGCCATGAACGCACCGGTTCTTGCCGTCGTGCTCCTCTTCGCCGCCGAAGCGCCGACGCCGGCCGGCGGCACCAGCGACCGGCCGACCGTGCTGGTCGTCGTCGGGGCCGAAGGGATCGCCGAACACGGCGAAGCCTTCCGCTCCTGGGCCGGTCGCTGGCAGGCGGCGGCTGAGCGGGCGGGCGCCTCGCTCAAGCTCGTCGGCCTTGATCCGCCCGGCGGCACAACCGATCTCCAAACGCTCCAGGCACTGTTGGCCGAAGAGCCCAAAGAGTCAGCCGAGCCGCTCTGGCTGGTGCTCATCGGGCACGGCACGTTCGACGGCAACGCGGCAAAGTTCAACCTCCGCGGGCCGGACGTCGCGGCAGCCGAGCTGGGCCGGTGGCTTTCGCCTTTTACAAAGAAGCGGACCGTGGCCGTGATCAACTGCGCGTCGTCGAGCGCGCCGTTCGTCAATCGCCTTTCCGCAGCCGGGCGCGTCGTGGTCACGGCGACCAAGAGCGGCTACGAGCTCAATTACGCTCGCTTCGGCGACTACTTTTCGGCCGCCATGGCGGACGGTTCAGGGTTCAGGGAACAGGGGACAGGGGACAGGAAACAGGTTTCAGCACGGGCCACTCACCACTCACCACTCACCACTCACCACTCGTCCCCAGCCCCTATCCCCGATCTCCAGGCCGACCTCGACAAGGACTCCCAGACGCCGCTCTTGGAGGCGTTCCTCTGGGCATCGGGCCGCGTGGCCGAGTTCTACCGAGTGGAAGGCCCGCTGGCCACCGAGACGGCCCTGGTGGACGACAACGGCGACGGACAAGGCACGCCGGCCTCCTTCTTCCGTGGCACCCGCGTCGTCCGTCGGCCCAAAAAAGACGCCTCGCCCGACGGCGCGCTGGCCCACCAGCTTCACCTCGTCCGCAGCGCTGAAGAAGAGCGGATGCCGCCCCAGTTGCGTGCCCGCCGCGACGAGCTGGAGCGGGCGATTGAAGCCCTGCGGGCGTCGAAGGACGACCAGACCGACCTCGAAGCCTACTACACCGAACTCGAGCCGCTTTTGCTGGAGCTCGCCCGGCTGTACAAGCGAGCCGACAAGCAAGCCGGCGCTCCATAGCATACCCTGGGCGATGCCCAGGGCTCAAAGAACTACGACCCTCTTGAGGTTCCAGAGAAGGTCGCCGTTGGGAACAAAACACCAGGCGTCTCGGCCGGCAAGTCGAGTCGCTTGTTCACCGCAGCGATCTCATGCTCCAGGAGCACGACGGCCCTGGCCCGAATTTCCCGCCGCCGCGGCTGGCCGAACGACGCGGTGAACCGCACCTTCCGCCTCTTGTCACCTAACAGAGCGCCCCAGCTTTTAGACGACATCTTCTCCCTCTGCGGCGTCCCGCTGGGCTGCCGCCTCCTTTTGGCCCTCAGGCTCGCTCGGCGTGAAGCGGTGGAAGTTGAGCGCGGCGATGATGATGTTGTGGCAGATGGCGATGCGGTCGTCCTTTTTGCAGGTGAGGTGGTAGACGGCCGTCGCGGCGTCGGTCTCACCGTCGAGGCCGTGCTGGGAATCCTGCCGGAGCGGCGGGGCCCCGTTGTGGCGGACGGGCACCTTTCGCGGCACCTCGATCTCGAGCCGCACCTCGGCGTCGGCCAGCTCGACGAGCTCGCCCGGCCGCGGCCGGGGCACGAATCGGCCAGACCGGGCGGCGGGCGGCCTGTCCTGCAATTCGCTGCGGCAGACGGGGACGTACCGCGGCATTTCGAAGCCGAGCCGCACAATCGCCCCGAAGATCCGCCGGCCGTCGCCGGCGTCGGAGATCTCCTCCACGGTGACCGTGATTTCGTCTCCGATGAGCACGCTCTGACGCTGCTTTCGCCCTAGCACGAGCATGGCGTTCCTCCTCCTTGATGGTGTGGCGGCGGCCTTTGTTATGGGCTCGATTATGCCATCCGGCCGGCCATCGAGGCGATACCAGTTTGCGCGGAATCGTGAGTGCACCGCGAAGGCGGGCGTGTCGGGAGGCGGTTGACACATCGGGGCGGCAGTCGGATGATAAAACGTTCAACTTGCGTCCTCGCCAATATCTCATATGTCCTTGGGCTCGCCGGTGAAAAGCAAGATTTTGCAGCAGTACGAGGCCCTGGCCGCCAAGGCCGACGAGGCCCGGCTCCAGAGGGCCGGCCCCGAGCGGATCCGCATCCAGGTCGGCTCGGCCACTTGCGAGCACGCCGCCGGCAGCCGCCGCGTGTTCGACGAGTTCCGCAAGCACATCACGGCCGCCGGGCGGGACGACGTCCTTTTGCACCAGACGGGCTGCACGGGCCGCTGCAGCCGCGAGCCGATCGTGGGCGTGATGATCCCCGGCCAGATGCCGGTCAAGTACGGCCCGGTCGACCGCGAGGCCGTGCACGAAATCTTCACCCGCCACGTCCAACAGGGCCAGCCCGTCTCCGCGCTCATGCTCGACGGCCCCGTGGAACAGCTCGCCGCCCACGAGATCCTCGTTTGCAGCAGCAAGCGCTGTAACTGGAAGGGCGAGGAGCAGGTCGGCGAGGCACTGCGGGAGCGGCTCCGCGCGGCGGAGATCGGCGAGGACGAAGTGCGGGTGACCGCGGCCAGTTGCTTCGGGGCCTGCGCCCAGCAGGAAGTCGGCCAGTACGGCCACCTGCTGCTCCGCCCTGACAAAGTCCTCTATCGCATCGCCGGCGACGACGATCTCGACGAGATCATCCGCGACCACGTGCTCGGCGGCAAGATCGTGGAGCGGCTGAGGGTGCACGGCAAGACGATCGGGCGGAAGTTTTTCGAGCTTTACGGCGACGTGGCCTTTTTCAACCGCCAGACCCGCGTCGCGCTCCGCCACAACGGCGTCGTCGATCCCGAGAGCATCGAGGAATACTTCCACTACCGCGGCTTCCAGGCGCTGGCCGTCGTGCTCGATCGCAACGACCGCCGCTGGGTCGTCGACGAGATCAGCCGCTCGAAGCTCCGCGGCCGCGGCGGCGGCGGATATCCGACCGGCAAGAAGTGGGCGGCGATGCTGGACCGTCCCGCCGGCGAGACGCACTACCTGATCTCGAACGCCGACGAAGGCGACCCCGGCGCATTCATGGACCGCAGCATGCTGGAGTCCGATCCGCTGAACGTGATCGAGGGGATGATCATCGCCGGCTTTGCGGTAGGGGCGCACCAGGGCTTCTTCTACGTCCGCGCCGAGTATCCGCTGGCCATCCGGCGGATCGAGAACGCCATCGACCAGTGCCGAAAGTGGGGACTGCTCGGCAAGGGCATTCTGGGCTCGGGATTCGACTTCGACCTGGAGATCCGGCTCGGCGCCGGGGCCTTCGTGTGCGGCGAAGAGACGGCGCTGGTGCATTCGATCGAAGGCGAGCGGGGCCAGCCCCGCATCCGCCCCCCTTACCCCACCGAAAGCGGACTCTGGGGTAAGCCCACGGTGATCAACAACGTGGAGACGTTCGCCAACGTCCCGGCGGTGATCAATTACGGGGCCGACTGGTTCGCCCGCCTCGGCACCGCCGAAAGCGGCGGCACGAAGGTCTTCGCCCTCGCCGGCAAGGTCGAGCACACCGGCCTCGTCGAGGTCCCGATGGGGACCACGCTCCGCGAGATCGTCTTCGACATCGGCGGCGGCGTGGCCGGCGGCAAGGCCATCAAAGCCATCCAGACCGGCGGCCCGGCCGGCGGCTGCATCCCCGCCGCCATGTTCGACCTGGGCGTCGACTTCGACTCGCTCGCAAAAGCCGGCTCGATCATGGGCTCGGGCGGGATGATCGTGCTCGACGAAAGCGACTGCATGGTCGACGTCGCCCGCTTCTTCATGGCCTTCTCCGAGGACGAATCGTGCGGCAAGTGCACGCCCTGCCGCGAGGGCACCGTCCGCATGCTCGAACTCCTCGACCGCATCACCGCCGGCAAAGGGAGCGTCGACGATCTCGACAAGCTCCAGCGGCTGGGAACGCTGATGAAGAAGGCGTCGCTGTGCGGGCTGGGCCGCGCGGCGGCCAATCCCGTGCTCAGCACGCTCGTGCACTTCCGCGACGAATACCTGGCCCACGTCGTCGACAAGCGCTGCCCCGCCCACAAGTGTACGGCCCTGATCCGCTACGAGATCGACGAAAAGAAGTGCATCGGCTGCACGGCCTGCGCGCGGAACTGCCCGGTCAACTGCATCTCCGGAAATCGCAAGGAGCTGCATCTGATCGACCAGGACCGCTGCATCCAGTGCGGCCGCTGCTTTGAAGTCTGCCGCTTCGAGGCGGTGCTGCGGCTGTAGCAGCAGGGAGAAAATCCGAAATCCGAAGCATGAAATCCGAAAGAAATCCCAATGTCGGAAATCCAAAACCTCTGTTTCGAGCCTTGGTGCTTTGGATTTGGAGCTTGTTTCGGATTTCGGATTTCGTAATTCGGATTTCGTGCTTGCTGTTCCCAAAGCCCCGAACTCTCAATTGAAAAATCCATGTCCCCTTCGAAGCAAATCTCGCTCACCATCGACGACACGCCGCTCGTGGTCGACGAAGGCACGACGATCATGGAGGCCTGCCAGCGGCTGGGGGTCTTCATTCCCCGGCTCTGCTACCATCCCGACCTGAGCCTGGCCGGGTCGTGCCGGGTGTGCATCGTGGAGGTCAAGGAGATGCCTTTCTACATGGCCTCCTGCAGCGTGCCGGTCTGGGAGGGAATGGAAGTCGAGACCACCTCGCCGGACATCCGCCAGGCCCGCCGCGACATCGTCGAGCTCTTGCTTGACAACCACCCCAAGGACTGCCAGACCTGCGAGCGCGACGGCCGCTGCGAGCTGCAGAACCTCGCCTACTCGATGGGCGTCCGCCAGCGGCACTTCGAGGGCAAGCGCAAGCACTTCGAGCCCGACGCCTCCGGCGCGTCGGTGATTCGCGATCCGGACAAGTGCATCCTTTGCGGCCGCTGCGTGCGGGTGTGCGCGGAGATCCAGGGCGTCTACAACCTCAGCCAGCACGGCCGCGGCTTCCACACGGTGGTCGGCCCGGCCAACCTCGCCCCGATGGACGAATCGGTCTGCATCCAGTGCGGCCAGTGCATCAACGTCTGCCCCACGGCGGCTTTCCTGGAGCAGCGTCACACGGGTCAGGTCTGGGCGGCGCTGGCAGATCCCGAACTGCACGTGGTCGTACAGGCGGCCCCCTCGATCCGCGCCGCCATCGGCGAAGGCTTCGGCATGCCCGCCGGCACCCCCGCCTCCGGCAAGCTCGTGACCGCGCTTCGGCGGCTGGGCTTCGACGCCGTCTTCGACACCGACCTGGCCGCCGACATGACCATCGTTGAAGAGGCCACGGAGTTTCTCGGACGGCTAGGGCACCAATCGCAGGCTGGTCGCGGCCCCTTGCCGATGATCACTTCCTGCTCGCCCGGCTGGATCAACTTCCTGGAGAAGTTCTACCCCGAGCTGATCCCGCACGCGTCCACCTGCAAGTCGCCGATGGGCATGATGTCTTCCCTGGCCAAGACCTACTATGCGGAAAAACGCCGGATCGATGCCAAGAAGATCTACATGGTCGCCGTCATGCCCTGCGTGGCCAAGAAGTACGAAGCCGCCCGGCCCGAACACCAGGCGCCCGAGGGCTATCCCTACACCGACGCCGTGCTCACCACCCGCGAGCTGATCTGGATGATCAAGTGCCACGGCATCCACTTCCCCGACCTGCCGGAAGGCGAGTTCGACGATCCCTTGGGCATTGCCAGCGGGGCGGGCGACATCTTCGGCACCACCGGCGGCGTGATGGAGGCCACGCTCAGGGCGGCCGCCGAGATGGTCACCGGCAAGCCCGCCGACCGCCTCGAATTCACCGAGGTCCGCGCCGTCGAGGGACTCCGCGAGACCTACGTCGCCTTGGGTGAGCACAACGTCCACGTGGGCGTGGCCAACGGGCTGCAAAACGCCAAAACGCTCTTGGACAAGGTCGTCCAAGGCAAGGAGAAGTTCCACGTCATCGAGGTCATGGCCTGTCCGGGCGGGTGTATCGGCGGCGGCGGCCAGCCCTATCCACCCGAAGACACCAAGGTGCTCGACCCCGAGCTGTTGGCACTTCGGGCGAAAGCGCTATACACGATCGACCAGGGCAAGAAGCTCCGCCGCTCGCAGGACAACCCGGCCGTCAAAGAGATCTACGAGTCCTTCCTCGGCGCGCCGGGGTCGGAGAAGGCCCACCAGCTTCTCCACACCCATTACCACGCCAAGCTGCCCCGAGGCATCCGATGAGCACGACGACCGACAACTGGCACGAGGTCCGCGCGGCCGCCTGCGAGAAGCTCCCCGACGAGATCGTTGCAATGATCGAAGAGTGCCGCCGGGGACCCCAGCCCGACAGCCGCCTGATCGCCGTGCTGCACCGTGTGCAGGCCCATTTCGGCTACCTCGGCGACGAGCAGCTCCGGGCCGTCGCCCAACTGATGCAAATCCCCGCCGCCAAGGTGGCCGGCGTAGCCAGCTTCTATCACTTCTTCCGGCTCAAGCCCCGCGGCAAGCACATGATCAACGTCTGCCTGGGCACGGCCTGCTACGTCAAGGGCGCCGACCGCGTCGCCCAAAGGCTGATGGAAGAGCTGGGCATCGCCTGGAGCGAAACCTCCAGCGACGGCATCTTCACGCTCGAAGGCTCCCGCTGCCTCGGCACCTGCGGCCTGGCCCCCGTCGTCATGGTCGACGATGAAATCTACGGCAACGTCACCCCCGACGACGTCCCGATCCTGCTGGAAAAGTACCTCAAGCAGGCGCGGCAAGAAGCGACGGAGAAACCGGCGAGAGTCTAAGAGGCCCTAACATAACCCGCGCACGAGACCTTCGGTCGGCGGTGGCGGTTGTCAAACTGAATCGACACGCGACGAGCGAAGCGGCCTTCAGGCCGCTTTCCGCCGCAGGCGGTCCAGGCCCGGCGTTCACGCTAGGTTGACGTTGGCGGGTGAAGAGTAGTTGACGTGGGGGGTGCGGCCTGGTAATTTATGGGGTACAGCGTGCGACAATGCGCATCGACCGAGGATTGAGATATGAACTTCCGACATAGGCGGAGCCAAGATCATGCCCAGGCTCAAAGTCACCCGGGATGCCGGTAAGCTGAAGAAGCTGAACGACCTCATAGAGCAAGTGCGAGTACACCGTGACAGGAACGTTTCGCCCACGGGTGCCGTCTGGCTGCGGGGCTTGGCAGGAGACAGCCATGATCTTCGTCCCAGCATCGGACGAAAACACTTCTTCGTCGGAAAGAAAATAGACCTTAACCGAGATGCGGAATGCCGGTTGCTCCATCAGTTCCGTCGGTACGCCTACCAGTTCTTCGGCCGAACCCTCACGGAATGGGAAGCGATTTTCGTCGCTCGGCATCATGGACTGCCGGTCCGATTGCTCGACTGGACCTCCGATCCATTGGCGGCCATGTACTTCGCTTGTGCGTTCAACAAGAGGGATTACCTTACAGACGCACGAGTATGGCTCCTTATCCCTGCCAAGAAGCGGCGTCACTTGGACGTTTTCAGAGATCGCAAGGGTCCCTTGAATGTGAAGGGCCTGAGGATCATATACCCAATGGTTGTTGCTGAGCGAATCAACGCACAAAGTGGCCTCTTCACAATCCAGGAGGACCCATGGCGGAATCTGGACCAATTCGAAACCATAGCTTTCGATGAAAAGGACCTGGATATTCTGCGTCTAGTGGAGTTCAAGATACCTGCATCGAAGCGCGCAGACATAGTCAAAGAACTTAACGACCTCGGCGTGAACGAAAGGACGTTGTATCCCGACCTGGATGGTCTTGCTAGAGGGCTGGTCACCGCGCAGATTCTCCGCGGGCCGCCGGGAGCAATCGGCGCGGTGTAGGGGAAGCGCTTCTGATGGTCGAAAGGCTGGCACCGACGCTTCAGAACTCAAGGAGAACTTGCCGTGGGGCTTGTGAACTTGCACCAAATGCAGGACGGCGAGAGCGGCGATTTGTTCGCGCTATTGGTCTCCAAGGAAGAACTCACCACGCGGGACGGCAAGCCGTATTTCCGCGTGGCCTTTCGCGATGCCCGCCGCGAGGTGAGCTTTCCCGTCTGGGCCGATTCGCCCTGGGCCGCCGACTGCCGCAACCAGTGGACACCCGGCTCTTTCTACAAGCTCCGGGCGACCTACCGCGAGACCAACTACGGACCGCAATTGGAGATCCGCAAGATCCGCGAGGTCATCGACGCCGACGCGGCCGACGGCTTCGATCCGTCGATGTGCCAGGAGCGGACGCGGTTCGACCCCGAGGCGATGTTCGCCGAGCTTCTCGAGATCGCCCGATCGCGAATCTCCAAGCCGGCGCTCCGCACGCTCACCGAGTCGATCCTGCTGGAAAACCGCGGCGAGCTGCTCATCTGCCCCGCCGCCCGGCATCACCACCACACTTACGTCGGCGGCCTTCTGGAGCACACGCTGAGCGTCACGCGGACGGCCGTCTTTCTGGCCGACAAGTACGACGAGTACTACCCCGATCTCTGCCCTCGGCTCGACAAGGAGCTGGTCGTTGCCGGGGCGATCCTGCACGATTTGGGCAAGCTCGCCGAGCTGGACCTGCAGCCGACGGGCACGACGTACACGCCGGAGGGCGAGCTGATAGGGCACATCCTCTTGGGCCGCGACATGGTCCGCCGCTCGGCCGCCGCCGCGGAGCTCGACGCCGACACGCGCTTGCGGCTGGAGCACCTGATCGTCTCGCACCAGCGGCTGGCCGAGTGGGGCTCGCCCAAGCCGCCGATGACGCCCGAGGCGCTGCTGGTCCACTACGCCGACGACCTCGACGCGAAGTACCACATGGTCTGGCGGATCCTGCGCGACGACACGACGCCGGGCCCGCTCACCTCGCGGCAGAACGTGCTCCACCAGAAGTTCTTCCGCGGACGGGACCTACCCTGACAGGTCGAGCAGGTTGCCGCTTTGGCCGCTGGCGTCTTTGCTTTGCCGCTCGCCGGCCGCGGAACCTTCGGCGGCGTCTTCGGCGGCGGGCGACTGGGGAGAAGCTTCCCAGAGGCGGCGGCCGTCGGCGTCGCGGTCGGCCGCCTCGTGGTCTTCGCCGTCCGCTTCACCGATGCCGGAGGCGTTTTCCGCCTTCTTCTCGCTGTCGACGCGGCGCTGCTGCGTGCCGGTCTCTTCCTGGGCTCGCTCCACGTCCGAGCCCCGGGTCTGGGCCAGCGGCGAGCCGGCCGCGCTCGAGCCGACTCCTCCCAGTGGTCCTAAGCTCATCACACACCTCCTTGATATTGCTTCATCGCTGACCGTTGATTGTGCGCCCGGTCGTTTTCTGCACTTCCGACTGGAGCTGCTCCAGCGCCTGGCCGATCGTCGGCAGCGGCTCCTTGGTCGTCACGGGGTTGTCGAGCGTGCCGCCCACGCGGATCAGCATCATCTGCTCGCTGGCTCCGCCCAACAGGTCTTTGAGGATCGGCACGTCCAGCCGCCGGCGCCCCAGCCGGGCGCGGAAGGCCAGTTGCACCGCCCTATCGAGGTTCATCTCGCCGCGGCCTTCGAGGCTGATCGCGTCGCCGCTGAAGTCGATCTGGTTGAACCAGACGCGCGGCCCTTCGATGGTGAAGTCGGCGTCGCACTCGCTGAAGGCCGTCAGGTCGGGCTCGCGGATGCTGAGGATTTTCAGCAGCGCGATCATCACCGGCAGCTCGTAGATGTCGGCCTCGCGAAGCTCGACGCGGCCCCGTCCGCCCAGCGCGCTTCGGTCCCGCCCCGCGCCCCAGAGATCGACCGTCGCCCGCAGCTTGCCCCGCAAGTCGCGCTGCCCGGAGAGCACTTCCGCCGCGCAGCGGCTCAGGTCGCACTGCGAGAGGTTCGCCTGGACTTGCCAGTTGGGCGGGTCGGTCCGGGCGATGCGGCCGTGTCCGAAGACGGTGCCACCGAATACCCTGGCGGTGATTTCCCGCGGCCCGAAACCGGTGCGTGGGCCCTCGACTCCAACTCCTGAACCCTGGACCCCGAACCCCGAACCTTGCGCATCGGCCGGCGAGCCCAGAAGCACCTGATCGTCGTCGATCCAGATCGGGCCGAGCACCTCGGTCAGCGGCACGCCTCGACAGGTGAGCGAATCAAAGGCCAGCTCACCCCGCGAGCGGGCGCGGAGGCCGTCGAACTCACCGGCCAGCCGCACCTTGCCGCAAACGTTCTCCAGCTTCACGCCCACGTCGAGGCTCCCCTGGTTGAACCCGACGTCCAGCTCCCACTGACTGCGGACGGGCGCGTCCGGCTGCGGGCCGCGGGCGAAGGCGAGCGTGCCGCGAAGGTCGAGCGGCCCGCCGGGATTGAGCTGGGTGACGCCCTTGCGGAGCCGCTCCGGCAGCGCGTGGACCAGCTCCCGGTCGGCGCTCAGCCGGCCTACCCAAAGGTCCTCCAACTGAAAGGACCAGCCGCCGTCCGGCGAGAACCGGCACCGCCCGGCGGCCGAGACGGCCGTCTCGCCGTGCTCCGCCCTAGAGCGCTCGAAGCTGACCAGCCCGTTGTCGTAGTGAAACGCCCCGCGGATCTTTTCCAAGCGATAGGGAAACCGCACGGGCTCGATCGAGGTCTTTTCGCTTTGCGGCCGCGCCGTCACGGTGACGCCGGCCCGCGGCTGGTCGGGCCGTCGGCAGATCTGGACGTCGAGGTCGACCGCCCCCTGCGGCCTGAGATCGTTCCAAAGCCGCCGTATGTCCGGCCTGGCCAGCGCGTCGCGAAGCTCCTCTTCCAGCGGTACGCTTCTGCCGGCCAGCCGCAAGTCAAGTGTGCCGGTCTCCGCGCCGCTGCCCCAGCTTCCCTCGCAGGTGACCACGGCGGTGTCGTTTCGGCCCTCCATGCCGCGGCAGGTCCAGCGGTCGTCGAGCATCTCGAGCGTGCCGCACACGCCCGACATGGGATAAGGAAACTTGTCGTATCGCAGCCGGATGCGGTTGAGCGAAGCCACAAGCCGCCGGTGGGGCAGCGACTGGGGATTGTCGCGCCAAGAGCGCCAGAAGCAGTTGAAGGTCCCCTGGGGATCGAACGAGCGGACCACCGCCCGCGTTTGCTCGTTCATCGCCTCGTAGAGCGGCTCGTCGAAGCGGATTTCGTCGCCGGCCGCCTCGACCCAGCCGCACGGCACGCCGAAGGGGTCCGAAAGCCGGCAGGCCACCCTTACCGGACGGCTCCCGGCGTAAGCCGCCAGCTCGGCCGCCAGCACGTCGTCCTTGAGCACGACCGAGCCGGTGCACCGGGCCAGGCGGTAGGGGAACTTGTGATAGGAAAAGGACGCGTCCAGGCACTCCAGCGAGACCTCGGGCTTCCAGTTGCGGCCGTCGTAGGCAATCACCAGGTCGGCGTTCACCCTGCCGGCCGGAAGGAACTTCTGCCACGACTGGCGAAGCTGCTCGGGGAGGATGCCGGCAAGCTGCCGGTCGATTTCCAGTTGGCGGATCTTGGCGTCCAGCCGCAAGGGGGCGGCTTTGCCGAAGCCGCTCCCTTGGCACGACGCCCGGAGCGTCGCCTCTCCGCTGGTTGCCGCAAGCTCGTCGATCGAGAATCCCGCGTTGTTCATGCGAAAGACCGCGCGGAGGTCCGTGAGCGGCCGCCCCGTGCGGGGGTCGTCGAGCCTTCCCTGCAGCAGTTGTCCGGCCAGTTCGTATCGGCAGGGCGCGGCGGCCGCGTCCTTGCCGGCGCGAAACCACAGCGACGCCTGGCCGCGAAGCG
>Ga0180438_10004658_pt1 | contig 19601 bp, 14 predicted proteins | sample SS_ome_12_FD_132455 | JGI IMG/M metagenome (GOLD analysis project Ga0180438, IMG submission 132455) | Hypersaline lake sediment archaeal communities from the Salton Sea, California, USA - SS_3_D_2 metaG | ecosystem: Environmental > Aquatic > Non-marine Saline and Alkaline > Hypersaline >... | reverse complement strand
GGACTATGCCAAGGGGCACATCCCGGGGGCAGTGAACATGACCGTCAAGGAGATGTTCGCCCCGGAGAGCCTGGCCACCATTCCTCCGGACAGGCAGGTGGTGGTGGTGTGCTACACCGGACAGACAGCCGCGCAGGCCACGTCGGCCCTGAACATGCTGGGCTACGAAGCCTATAGCCTCCTGTTCGGCATGTCCTCCTGGAGCAACGACCCCCAGGTCTTTGTCAAGCGCTTCAACCCTGAGCAGCACACCGGCGACTATACGATCGATACGGAAGTCCACCAACCTGGGGGGCCCTACGAACTACCGACCCCCCTGGCCCAGGCAGAGGGCAAACCAGTTCCCCAGCCTCAGCCTGAGGCCGCTGTCATGCCGGTGACGGTTGGCGCCATCAACTGTGTGGCCTGTCACACTGACAAGGCAAGCCTGAAGGCCTTGGCAGTAGAAAAGGAGGTCAAGTCGGAACAAACTTCCGGCGAGGGTTGAGCGGGTGAACTGCCTCCGTTGGAGGCATGGGAGAAGGTGTCGGTCGGTGACAAGTTCCTGACTTCCGTTCACAACACTCAGAACTGCATCGGCTGCCACGGCGGTGTCGCAGGCGTAGACGATAAGGACGCAGCCCACGAAGGCGTGGTGCGGGATCCCTTGGAGGACTCGGAGCGATTCTGCGGAGTTTGCCACACCGAGAGCACCCGCTTGGCTGAGACTAGCTTGCACCAGACCTTGAGTGGCTATCGGGCAACGTTGGCCGCCCGTGGGGCCGACTTTGGCGATCCCCGTATGGAAGAGGCGTTTGGTAATCACTGTGGCACTTGTCATACCACCTGCGGCCAGTGCCACATCAGCCGACCAAGTTTCACCTTTGGCGGTCTAATTCAAGGCCACACAGTCAAAAAAACCGCTTCCATTAAGGACACCTGTATGGCTTGCCACGGTGCCCGCGTATCCAACGAGTATCAGGGCAAGAATGAAGGGGTCGAAGGGAGCGTCCATTGGCTGCAGGAAGGGATGTCCTGCTTCGATTGCCACGAGGTGAGCCATTATCACGGCGACGGCACCGAGTACACCCATCGCTACGACGGTGCTCCGGGCGTGGATTGCCTGGGCTGCCATCCTGAGGCAGCCCCTGATCAAAGTGAGGTGTTGGATCACACCATCCACGCCAATAAGGTGGCCTGTGAGGTATGCCATGTGTCCGGTCCATACAAGAGCTGTTACAACTGTCACGTGTCTGTAGATGACAAGAGCCTGCCTTACTACCAAATCGATGAAAGTGAGTTGACTTTCAAGATCGGGCGCAATCCCCGCAAGAGCGATGACCGGCCATGGGACTATGTCTTGGTGCGCCACGTCCCTATTACCCCAGACACCTTTGCTTTTTATGGAGACAACTTGCTGACTGCCTTTAATAACGTGCCGACGTGGAAGTACGCTACACCTCACAACATCCAGCGGATCACGGCTCAGAACGAGTCTTGCGACAGTTGCCACGGCAACGCCGAGCTCTTCCTCACGACCACCGATGTGGCCCCGGAGGAATGGGAGGCCAATGCCGACGTGATCGTTGGAGAGGAGGAGATACCGCCAACCTCGTGGGGGCCATACGCCCTCATCGGACAGACACAAGCTCCTGCTGGGCCGCACTGGTTGCGCTGGGTGGGTTTGACCATTTCAATCTTTGGAATTCTCGCCCTTGCCGTGCTGGTCATTCGTCTATCCAGGGCTGCCTAATCGGAATGTCTCTCACCCTTCCGTAGGAGATCAAGATGGATAACAACAAGCGAGCGATAGTGGATCGACGGGGTTTTCTCAAGCTCTCGGGGGCAGGTTTGACCGGGTTGCTCTTGCAGCCGGGCGGGCAGATCTGCGCTTCGATGCCAGGTAAGGACGAGGTGGCTATCCTGTACGATGCTTCCAAGTGCATCGGCTGCCGCGCCTGTGAGACAGCGTGCAAGGAATGTAACAATCTACCTCCGGAGCCAGAGCCCCCTTCCGACTTGTCAGCCATTACCTGGAATCTCATCCAAAAGAGGGCAGGGGTTGATGAGGCCAACTGGCCTTTCTTCAACTACCAATGCATGCATTGCACTGATGCCACTTGTGTCATGGTCTGCCCAACCGGGGCGCTGTACAAAGATGCCAGGGGTTTCGTGGCCCTCGATGAGGACAAATGCAATGGCTGCGGTTACTGTACCCAGTTCTGTCCCTTCGGTGTGCCCCATTTGAAAGATGTCCGCGTGATCACCGGTGAGGCCAAAGCTGGCAAATGTATCTTCTGTTGTGAGAACCAACCGCAGGAGGGTGTGGGGAGAGTGGCTTGTGTTGAGGCCTGTCCGACTGGCGCCCTGAGACTGGACCGGCGAGAGAAATTGGTGGATGAGGCCAAGATCAGGGTAGCCGAGTTAAAAGCAGAAGGTCATGATGGCGCGATGCTGTACGGTGAAAAGGAAGCCGGAGGGTTGCATCGTCTGAGTATCCTTCTGGATGAACCCTCCGCCTACGACCTGCCCGTTGATCCTCAAGCGCCCATTACCTTGTCTCGCGTTTGGCAAAAGATCGTTCAGCCCTTGGGCCTTGTAGCCGCCGGGGCTACGATCCTGGGGATCACCGGCACGTTTTTCATCACCCGCCGAACGATCAAGATGGAGGAAGTGGAATGAGAGTCCAGGTTAGAGGCACATCAGAATGGGATGCGCTTCCACTGGACACTTGATACATCAAGCGCGATCATGTAGGCCATTGCGAAAGACTGACTTTGCGCAGCAGGCGCATCAGCTCAATGTGGCCCACAGGCCCTCGAATCGGAGGGCTTGAGGTATTCTCTTCAGGAGCTCGCCTGGGTGTGGCGAGCTCCTCTCTTCTTGCTGATTCATGCAGATGTATCCCTGTTCTTCCAACAGCGTGTGTGCCCTGGCGTGATGTAACTTGCAGATCTGGGCCAGCAGAAAATCCAGCGACTCCGGCTTCGGGTGCTGAGGCATCTCATATTCCTCCTGCAAAGCCCCGGAGCAAGCCCCGAGGAATTTACTTAGCCGGCAAATTATATCACAAAAAGCCTACCCGGTCATGCTGCTCTCAACTTTCGAGACACGTACCCTGAGATAATTGTACCAATCGTCAACGCACTCTCTTGTTCAGCAAGGTGAACACCATTTCGATCCCAACCGTCTTTATCCTAAAACGACTTCTACCTGGTTGTGATCGCCAAGCCTGTCCACTGGGATCAGGTTACCGGTCAGCGCTTTGCCGTTGAGGGTCAGAGACTTGACGCCGCGACAAACACCGTTCGGGTTCTTGACATCTATCTGGATCGTCCAGTCTCGGAAACGGCGCGTGGCCTTGAATCCGTTCCAGGTGCTGGGGATGCACGGGGCAATGCGCAGGCCATCTGGTTCGGGCTGCAGCCCCAGGATATACTGCGTGGCGCTAAAGTAGGCCCAGGCCGCCGCACCGGTCAACCACGAAGTTCGGGTATTGCCGGGACGGGGCGAATAGATCGAATAAGTCGTCTGCCCCTGCACATAAGGCTCAATCTGGCGAATTTCAGCGCGGTCATTGTAGGCAGCCGGCATGGAGGCGCGATAGTACTCGTAAGCTCGGTCGCCATTACCCAGCATGCATTCTGCCATGACTCCCCAACCCTGGGTATGGTTAAAGATGCCCGCATTCTCTTTGACGCCGGGGTTAAAGACCACGGCGCGCATCACATCGATCGGCATCTTGATGAAAGGCGGAGCGGACAGCATGAGTCCGCAAGAGGTGGCCAGACGCTCCTGGACGGTCTGCATGCAGCGGGAAGCCTGTTGGGGCGTAGCCGCGTCGCTGATCACTGCCCAGAGCTGGGTGTTCAGGTAGACCTGTCCTTCTGTGCATTCTCGCGTGCCGTAGACGGTGCCGTCCTCACCGATGGCCCAGATGAACCAGTCTCCGTCCCAGGCGCAGGCCTGGATGTGGGCATCCAGGGTTTCGCGTTGGGCAAGGGCCCAGGCAACCTCCGCCGGTTTATCCAGCCGTTCGGCAGTCTGTGCATAGACCGTCAGGCCCATCCGCACCTGAAAGGCGACAAACAGGCTTTCTCCGTAGTACCCGAGCCGCAGGCAGTCGTTCCAGTCAGCAGACAGGCCGCAAGGCAGGCCGTGCTTGCCGGTGCGGTCCAGGTTGAACTCCAGGGCACGGCGCAGGTGACCAAAGACGGTGGTTTTGCCCTGATCGGCGTAGGGCAACACCTTGTTGTAGAAATCCAGGTCACCAGTTTCCCCCACGTAGGCCGGGACGGCGTTAAAGAACCACAGGCAGTCATCGGATCGATACTCTTCGGGGCGCGGGCTTTTTTCGTGGCCGGGACGATGCTCGAACGGCTTGACGACAGGCATAGCCCCGCCGTTGGACAACTGGCCAGTCAGCAGCAATTCCAGGCGCGCCCGGGCTTCTTCTGGGATGGCGGCAGTCACCCCCAGAATGTCTTGCACCGAGTCGCGGAAGCCCAGTCCGTCGCGCTCGCCGTTATAGACCAGACTGGCCGCCCGCGACCAGGCAAAGGTGATCAGGCAGTTGTAGAGACCCCACACGTTGACCGTGTGGTTCAACTCTTCATCCGGCGTTTCCACCACCAGACTGCCCAGCTTGGCGTGCCAGTCGTCTTTCAATTCTCGCAGTTCAGCCTCGGCCCGCTCCAGCGAGCCAAACTCAGCGGCCGTGCGTTTGCCCACGGATCGGGCATCGCCGATCCCCAGCATGACGAGCACTTGGCGGCTCTCGCCCGGCTGGAGGGTCAGGTTGGTTTGCAGGCTGCCGCAAGCGTTATCGCCGTAGGCATTGCTGTTGGTGCACTGGCCCTGTTCGACCACCAGCGGATTGTGGTAACTCTGGTATGGGCCGAGAAAAGCGTCACGGCTCGTATCGTACCCATCTAGCGACACGCCAGCCAACGCCATCCAGGAGCGGCGGGCAATATCATGCATAAAGAACTCCTCTGAATCGGGGGTCAGGTTATCCTGAATGGCAACGTGTAACAATCCATCGGTTAACTCACCGCGCACGATAAAGAGCGAGTATTGTAGATTGACCTGATCCTGGTACGTGTTCCAGTGATTGGTGAATTCGCAGAAGGTAAAGACCGAAATCTCGCGCGGACGGTCGCTCTCGTTGGTGACCTTGAGCCGCCAGTACTCGAAGGTCTGCCCTAGCGGGACAAAGTAGGTGGCTTCGCTGGCGATACCCGCATAGTGCGATTCGAAAATGGTATAGGCCGTACCGTGACGGCAGGTGGACTGATACCGGTCGAGTGGTTTGCCCACGGGTTGCCAGGAGGCCGACCAGTAATCGCCGCTCTCACGGTCGCGCAGGTAAAAGTAGCGTCCTGGCTGGTCCATCGGGACACTATTGAAAAGCAGGCGCATGAAACGTCCACGCGCCCCCGATTGACAGAAACCATAGCCTCCGGCATTGTTAGTGATGATAGCCCCGTACCCGGTAGAGCCCAGATAATTGCTCCATGATTGGGGGGTATCGGGCCGGGTGATCACATACTCTTTCGCATTGTCATCAAAATAACCGAATTGCATGACAATCTCCTACCGCCCGGTGGCGCGATGGGTAAGGCGACGACTCAAAGAGTGAGTCTTTCTCATAGGGACTTTTTCGGCCCCGCTTGAAAAAACGGCCAAAGTAGTGTAGAGTTGCCCATGATCGAGTTTCCCTACACCTTGGTTCCGGGCAGGCATACAGTATAAGACAGAAGCCACGACGGGTCAAGCCAGCGGCCGACAGCTATGTTCGGAGGGGCTACGAGAAAAAGCCTCGCCAAGGGCCCAGCTTTCTAATTTCTCGCAGAATTGCGCCGTATGGACAATCTTCCGCAACCTGGCCAGACGGACAGGTAGAGACACGTTTGCCTCCGTCCTCTCCCCGGGTCTGGCCGGCAAGAAGACAGCGGCGAGGCTAAAGCAGCCTTGTTGTGTTCCGGCGATCGTGGTATAATCGGTGGGTCAGCACAAGGTGACGGCCAGGAAAGAGATGCCGTGGCACCCATGAGTATAGCATCGCTGCCCGCCAGGCAACTTGGCCCCGGCGGGCATTTGTTTTAGTCAAGGGTGTGTATGAGGAGGAAGCATGGAGAGCCAAGGTCAAGTGCGCGTTGGCATCGTGGGATGTGGATATCAAGGTCGCCTGATGGCTCAAGCGATTGACAGGACAGGCAGGCTGCGGGTAGCCGCCTGTGCCGATCCAGTCAAGCAGGCAGCAGCTGCGGTGGCGGCGCTTGCCGGGCACGCAGAGGTCTATGCTTCGGCGGATGAGTTGCTCGACAAGAGCGAGGTCGATGCAGTCATCATTGCCACGCCTCACCACGTGCTGCACGAGATCGCGCTGGCTGCCATCGGCACCGGGAAGCACGTCCTGGCGGAGAAACCTATCGCCACGAACGAGCGACAGGCAGCCAGAATCGAGGAGGCGGTGGCGCACGCAAACATCTGCTACATGTCGGGCTACTCTCTGCGCTTCTTTGTCGCCCAGCAGCAGGTCCACGATCTGTTGGCAGCAGGAGCCGTTGGGGAGATCCAGGCTGTCACCGCAGGCATAGGGCAGCCGCCTCTTTCGGGCTGGCTGGCCGATGCGGAAACGGGAGGCGGTGCATTGCTCTACTTGGGCTCCCATGTGGTCGATGAGATCCTGTGGTTTGTTCAAGATGAGCCCGTCAAAGTGTATGCGGACGTGTGATACCGTTCCGACACCGGGACAGATGAGACCTCAGCCTTCCAGGTCCGCTTTGCGGGGGGAGCAGTCGCGCAATGCCTGGTGACCCAGGCCGCGGAGGAGTGGTTTGACTTTGTCAGTATCTACGGGCGGGATGGACGCATCAGACTTGCGTCATCGTACTGGTTGCAGTACGAAATATCGGTGTCGAGCAGGGCTATAGCGGCGTACGCTCAACCGACGACGATCTGCCCTCGTTTGAGGGATGATCCGATCATGATGATGTTGGTCCCTGAGCTAGAAGAATTCGCTAGGGCCATCCAAGAGAACCGTCGGCCAGCAATCACTGCGACCGATGGCAAGCAGGTGCTAAAGGTTCTGGATGCAGTAGCGACGTCGGGTCAGACGGGCAGACCTGCCAGAATTGGTTAGCACAGCCAGAACTGCCACCCGCCCGTCCAGATAGAGTATAGCTCATGTTGACATCCACGGGCTTGCGGCCGCCATCAGGGTGCCTCCAACGTGACCTGGATGGGTGTGCATGACGGTGACCCTATCAATTTCTACTGGCGCAATGCCCATCACGCCGTGTTCTCGCTCACTCTCCCAGCGCTGCGGCGATAGCTTCCCCGAATTCGCGTGCGCCACCGGGACCATTGGCCGTGATGATGAGCCCATCGCGCACGACAGAGGTGTCAGTAACGACGATGGCGCCTGCTTCCTCCAGCACGTTCCACTGCATGGCGGCAGTCACCCGCTTGCCCTCCACCACATCGGCCTTGGCCAGGGTTATGGGGGCAATACAGATAGCGGCCACCACCTTGCCCCCGGCGACAGCTTCCCGGGCGATACGTTGTCCCGCAGGGTCGTCCACCTCATATCCGGAGCCGCCCACGAAGACGATAGCATCGTAGTCGGCCGCGCGCACGTCGCCAAGGAGGACATCCGGCTGCACCTCGGCGCCCTCATGTCCCTTCACAACGTCTGATGACGAGGAAGCAACAATGACGGCGATTCCTTGATCCTCCAGAACAGCGCGTGGTATGCTGTACTCGGTTTCCTGGAATCGTGCATAGATGACAAACACCGCTCGCTTGGCATCAGGGCTTGTCATAGGTGTTGGTGTGGGTAGGGTCCGAGTGGGCGTTGCCGTTGGCGCAACTTGCACGCCACTGCACCCGACGAGTAACAACGCAACTAAGCCTAGACAGGCCATCTGTCGTAGCAACTGCTGTCGATTCATGGCTATGCTCTTTTCTTTGCTCAAGGTATTTGTGTCAAGCGGTGTGACACTGGCGGTTGGAACACCCAACCATCGTTGGGCGATGTGGCGGCAACCAGCTTTGGCCGAAGCCATCGAATTGGACTCCAAGTCCTGTCTTTCCTCTGCTCTTACGTGGGCGCAACGCCGAGTTGTTCCATCAGAGCCATCCGATCAAAGCTCATCCAGTGTTGTACGATCTTGCCCTCGGCAATGCGGTAGCTGATGATAAACGGCACGGACACATCTTTGCCGGTCGGGGCGATGCCCATCAACTCACCTTTATGTGTGCCTTCAAACCTTGCGTGGACCGCCACTTTATCCCCTTCGGCGATCATGTCGTCAGCGATCAAGTCGTAGCGGGGAAAAGAGGCTTCAAAGAAGATGATGTGGTCCTTCAACACTTCATCGGAATCAGCGATGTATTCGTCCTGCAATGCGCGGGGCTTGTCTTTGCCGCTCAGCGCCCCAAGGTAGCGGCGAATGAAAGCCTTGTTATTTTCTACCGACATAGTTTCACCTCCCTTTCTTCTTGTTGCTGGTTGCCGCCGTTTCGCCGAACAGGTTATTTATGCACAGTATAGCAGGCGATCGTCGCGAAATCGTGACGATAAACGTGACGGCAAAGTTCTGACGGCGAGATCCTATTGACTTTTCCTGTGGTTTCGAGTACACTGGTCGTGAAGGAGGTGTTGTGGTGTCCCGCCTTGTACTGAATCTGCTAGGCCCGCCTCGCATTGAGCACGATGGCGTGCCGATCAAGGTGGACACGCGCAAGGCCATTGCCCTTCTGGCCTACATCGCCGTTACAGGAAAAAGCCACCGGCGCGCTTCCCTGGTCAACCTGCTCTGGCCCGAGTACGACCGCACCCGCGGCCGGGCCGCTCTTCGCCGAACCCTTTATGCCCTCAGAAAAGCCCTCGCCGGCGACTGGCTGGACGTTCACCGGGAAGAAATCGGCCTGAATCCCAGCGCTGACATCTGGCTAGATGTAGACCAGTTTCACGGGCATCTGGCCGGGTGCGAAACACATGGGCATCCAGCATCGCAGGTATGCCCCGCCTGTGTGGCCCCCCTGACCGACGCAGTGGCACTGTATCGTGGCGAATTCCTGAGCGGGTTCGGCTTGAAGGACAGTTTCAACTTTGACGATTGGCAGCTCTTCCAGGCTGACGCCCTGCACCGCGAGTTGGCAGGTGCGCTGGAGAGACTGGTGCTTTGGCACAGTGCCCAGCGCGAGTTCGAACCGGCAGCAGGTTACGCCAAACGCTGGCTGGCGCTCGATCCATTGAACGAGCAGGCACAGTGCGAACTGATGAAATTGTACGCCTGGTCTGGCCGGCGCTCTGCCGCACTGCGCCAGTATAAAGAGTGCGTGCGGGTTCTCAAAGACCAACTGGGCGTATCTCCGCAGGAGGCGACGACTGAGCTTTGCAGAGCCATCGAGGAAAGCCGTGCTCCGCCACCGCCGGTCGTCGAACACCTGCAACCTGTAGAAGAGAGAGGGGAGGACGAAACCCTTTGGCCCCCTGATCGCCTTCCTCCCCAGCACCCATCCTTCCTGGACAGAGAAGAACCGTTCGAAAGGCCCGTCTTTGTCGCCCGGGAGCGCGAGCTGTCGAAACTGGACGGGTTTCTCGACGCGGCGCTGACCGGCCGGGGGAAGGTGGTTTTCGTCACCGGCGACGCCGGGCGTGGCAAGACGGCCCTGATCCAGGAATTCGCCCGGCGCGCCCAGGCAGCCCACCCCGACCTGGTCAGCGCCTGGGGGCACGGCAACGCCCACACGGGTGTCGGTGACCCCTACCTGCCCTTCCGCGAGGTCCTGGGCCTGCTGACTGGCGACGTCGAAGCCCGGTGGGCAGCAGGAGCCATGACCGGGGAGCAGGCGCGCCGCCTGTGGCATTTGCTCCCCCTGGCGGTACAGGCACTGGTGGAGGCCGGCCCAGATCTGATTGACCTCTTTGTGCCCGGTATGCCCCTGGTCAAGCGTGCGGCGTCTTTCAAGCCATGGCCAATCCCGTCGGTGTGGCTGACCCAACTGGAGAACCTTGTGGCGCGCCAGGTGGCCGACTCTGGCAAGCCCAACTTGCAGCAGAACGCCCTGTTCGAGCAGTACACCCAGGTGCTGCGGGCGCTGGCAAGCCAGAGATCACTGCTGTTGGCGTTGGATGACCTGCAGTGGGCGGATGGCGGTTCTATCAGCCTGCTCTTCCATCTGGGAAGGCGGATAGAGGGTAGCCGTCTCCTGATCGTGGGTGCCTACCGCCCAGCCGAGGTCGCTCTGGGACGCCCGGCCTCCCCTCTACTCGCGGGTCCTCTCCTGAGCAAAGCCGAAGGAGCGATTGAGAGGGAGCGAGAACGACATCCCCTCGAGCCGGTCGTCAACGAGTTCAAGCGCCACTTTGGTGACATCGAGGTGGATTTGGAACGGACTGAGGGCCGTCAGTTTGTGAATGCCTTTCTGGACAGCGAGCCCAACCGGTTGAGCGACGCCTTTCGCCAGACGCTTTTCCGCCAAACCAGAGGACACCCCCTCTTTACCGTCGAACTGCTACGGGGTATGCAAGAACGGGGGGATGTGATACGAGATGGCGAGGGGCGGTGGGTTGAGGGACCGGCGTTGGACTGGGAGACGTTACCGGCGCGAGGGGAGGCAGTCATCGCGGAGCGCATCGGCCGGCTGCCAGAGAGATTGCGGAATACGCTGACCGTGGCCAGCGTGGAGGGTGAAACCTTTACCGCCGAAGTGGTGGCCCGGGTGGAGGCAGCCGACGAGAGGGAGATGGTCCGGCGCTTGAGCGACACGTTGGACAGAAAGCACCGCCTGGTGAGCGCCCGGGGGGTACTTCGGATGGGCAGCCGGCGCCTGTCCCAATACCACTTCCGGCACATCCTGTTCCAAAAACACCTGTACAACAGCCTGGACCCGGTGGAACAGGTGCACCTGCACCAGGCAGTGGGGGCTGCGCTGGAGACGCTGTACGGGGCAAGAGTAGAGGAGGCCGCTCCGCAGTTGGCGCGGCACTTTCAGGAGGCGGGGATCGCCGACAAGGCGGTGGATTATTTGCGTCAGGCGGGTGAGAGGGCACAACGGCTGTACGCCAACGAGGAGGCAGTTGAACATTTCCGGCGGGCATTGGTGTTGCTCGAGGACACGCCGCGGGACGAATCGTGGGGGAATTGGCAGCTGGAGATGGCTGCCCAGCTCTACGAGGGTCTGGGAGATGTCCTGGAGTGGACCGGCGAGCACGGCGAGGCCAGGGCGGCCTATAGAGGAGCCCTGGAACACCTGCCCAAGGATGACCAGTTTTGGCAAGCGCGCCTCCACCACAAGATGGGCAACATCTGGCGATTACAACGCCGGTACGAAGAAGCAATGCAGGCCTACGATCTGGCCGAGACCGCACTGGGACGGGGATCGGCCGAGCCGGACGCGGCGTGGCGCCAAGAATGGGTGCAGATCCAGCTTGAGCGCATGTGGCTTTATTATTGGCTGGGTCAGTGGCATGCGATGTCTGAATTGGCAGATCAAGTCCGCCTGGGTGTGGAGCAACATGGAACGCCCACTCAGTGTATCAGTTTTTTCCTGTCCTTAGCGAACATGTACAGTCGGCGCGATCGCTACGTGGTGTCGGAAGAAACACTGGCCTTTTGTCAAACGGCCGTGGCCATAAGCCAAGAATCAGGGAACCTGGGCGAGATAGCCTGGGCTCGATTTGTGCTCGGGTTCAACCAACTGTGGCATGGCGACCTCGACGGGGCAGAGAAACAGATGCAGACCGCTTTGGCGCTGGCCGAGCGAACGGGGGATGTCGTGCATCAGTCGCGCTGCCTGGCCTACCTGACCATCTTGTATAGAAAACGCGGCCAGCTAGAGGAAGCCCGGCAGTATGTCTCCCGGAGCCTCGCGGCGGCGACGGCCGGACAGATGGTCGAATATATTGGCACGACCCAAGCGAACCTGGCGTGGGTAGCATGGCGTGAGGGGCACATGGCACAGGCAGAGGTGAACGGGCGGGCTGCCCTGGAATTGTGGCACCAGCTGCCGGCTGGTCACTCGAGCTGTGCCTTTCAGTGGACAGCGCTGTGGCCTCTCATCAGCACGGCATTTTTGCAGGATCAGGTGGAGCAAGCACTGGACCATGCACGTGCTCTGCTGGAACCTACGCAGCAACGCCTACCTGACGCATTGACAGCGGCCGTGGAAAAGGCTATCCAAGCCTGGGAAGAAGATGAAGCGAAAACCGTACGGCCCTATCTAAGCCAGGCGATCGAGTTGGCCCAGGAGATGGGCTATGTCTGAAGGAGCAGGTCTGAGGACAACGGTGTGGCTTTCCGCGTGTTTAGAGGTGCAACGCACCTGATATCGATTCAACGTGACAAATCTCCCAAAATGGGGTATAATACCCCCTATGTGTTGACAGGTTTTACAGCAACGTAGCTGGAGGCGAGAATGACCAAAGACGAAAAAGTGCAAGAGGAACTCAAGAACAACATTTTTCTCACGACCTTGAACAAGGTCTACAACTGGGGGCGGCGGGGCTCGATGTGGCCCATGTCGTTTGGTCTGGCTTGTTGCGCCATCGAGATGATCGGCGCGGCGGCCTCCCGCTTTGACTTCAGCCGCTTTGGCATGGAGATCATGCGGGCGACACCGCGCCAGGCCGATCTGATGATCATCGCCGGCACGGTGACCAAAAAGATGGTGCCGCAGGTCGTGCGCCTGTATAACCAGATGGCCGAACCCAAGTATGTGCTGGCCATGGGGGTGTGTGCCATCTCAGGTGGTCCTTTCAAGGAGGGCTACAACGTCGTATCAGGCGTAGACAAATTCCTGCCGGTGGACGTCTACGTGCCAGGCTGTCCCCCGCGCCCGGAGGCACTCATCCAGGGCTTTATGATGTTGCACGACAAGGTGATGAACGAGGACTTTCGCCAGGCGCGGTGGTACCGCAAGGAACCGATACCCGAGATCCCGGTGCCCATCTATGGGCCGGACCTGGTAGACGTCCGCCAGATGGAGCAGATCAAGGAACACACGGCCCGTTCTTCGCAGGCAGAGGCCGAAGCTGTGGCTGACAAAGCATAAGAGGTGAGGGAGAGAGACCAACATGGCAAAAGTCCGAGAAAAAGCCGCTGCCGAGGCAGTCATTGAAGAGATGTCCCCTCTGGCAGCGCGGCTGAAGGAAGAGTACGACGGCGCGGTGATGGCCGACTCGCCTGAGGGTATCCTTCTCGCCGCCGACCGGTTGCCCGACGTGGCCGCCTACCTGCGGGAAGCGCCCGATTTGACCTACGACCACCTGGCGAACGTCACCAGCGTGGATTATCCTGACTATTTTGAGGTCGTGTATCACTTCAGCTCAACGAAAAATGGCGGTGATCCGGTGACCCTGAAGGTGCGGGCCAACAAGACAGACCCCGTGGTGCCATCATTGACCCCGATCTGGCCCGGCGCCAACTTTCAGGAGCGCGAAGTGTGGGACCTGATGGGCATCCGCTTTGAGGGCCATCCCAACCACAAGCGGATCGTGCTGTGGGAGGGCTTTGAAGGTCACCCACTGCGCAAAGATTGGCACGAGCCATATTACGAAGCTGACCACAAGCCCTTCCCTTCCCGCTGGCCGGAAGGGCAGCACATACAGGTGGAAGATCGAACGCCTTTCAAGGGCAACGTACAGTATCCACCCAACTGGGACCCCGACGAGTGGAAGCCGGTTGACGACATGGCCGACTTTGTCGAGCGCACAGAAGCCCGGCTCAAAGCCGACGGCGACGGCATGAAAACGCAAAAAGTCGTGGTCAACATGGGGCCGCAACACCCCAGCACGCACGGCGTCTTTCGCATGAAGCTGATGCTCGATGGCGAAACCGTCGTCGGGCTGGAGCCGGTGTTTGGCTACCTGCATCGCTGCCACGAAAAGATCGGCGAGCGCAACTTGTGGGTCCAGAACATCCCCTTCTGCGACCGCCTGGACTATGTGTCGACGATCAGCAATGCCTTCCCCTACGTCCTGGCGGTGGAAAAGCTACTGGACATCACCCCGCCGGAGCGCGCCCGCTACCTGCGCGTCACAATGGCCGAGTTGAGTCGTATCCTCAACCACTTTGTGGCCATCGGCTTCCTGTTTAACGACCTGGGTGCTTACTTTACACCGGTGCTCTATTGCCTGGAAGAGCGAGAGTTTATCCTGGACCTCTTTGAGATGGTCTCCGGCTCGCGGATGATGTGCAACTACTACCGCTTTGGCGGCGTGGCTCGAGACCTACCGCCCGACTTTATGCCCCGCCTGGAGTACCTGGTGCGCGACCGCCTGCCCCGGGGAATTGACGAGATTGACTATTTCCTGAGCGAGAACGAAATCTTTCTCTCGCGAGCGGTGGGCGTGGGCGTTCTGCCGCCGGAGAAGGCGATCCGCCAGAGCACAACCGGACCGGTGCTGCGCGCCTCTGGCGTCCCGTATGACCTTCGCCGGGCAGCGCCTTACTCACTCTACGACCGCTTCAAATTCGACGTCATCACCGAGACGGCCGGCGACGTCTATGCTCGCTATCGCGTCCGCCTGCGGGAGATGCGCGAGAGCGTCAAGATACTGGAACAGGTGCTGGAACAAGTCGAAGAAGGGCCGATCCAGGAAGGCAAGAAGGTATGGCAGCAAAAAGTGCCCGCTGGCGAAGCGTACGGCCGCGCTGAATCTCCCAAGGGTGAGCTAGGCTTCTACGTCGTCTCCGACGGCGGGGCGAACGCCTATCGTTACCACATCCGCTCGCCGGTTCTGATGAACCTCACGGCGCTGGAAGAGATGTGTCTGGGGTACAAAGTGGCAGACGTGGTCGTCATCCTGGGCAGCATTGACATTGTGCTAGGAGAGGTGGACCGATAATGTTGGGCAAAGGTGTACTCAAAGGCATGCAGGTGACCATCAAGCGCTTTGTGGCCACGTACATTGAGGATTTGAGGTATTTTCCGCGCAGGGCGTCTCAAGAGGCGGCAGAATATCGCCAGCGGGCCGACACCAGGGGACTGAAAACGATAGAATACCCCGAGCAAAAGATCGAGATGTTCGAAGGCTTTCGCATGATTCCCTTCCTCATCTACGAAGAGGATGCAAGTCCCCGCTGCACCGCGTGCGGCATGTGCGCCCGGGTTTGCCCGGCACAGTGCATCTGGATCGAGCGCGACAAGACGCCCGAGGGCAAGAATCTCCGGCGGCCCCGCCACTTTACGGTCGACGCCACGATCTGCATGAGTTGTGGACTGTGTGCCGAGTTCTGTCCTTTCGACGCCATCAGGATGGACAACAACTATGAGATCGGTGCCTACGGGCGCGACGATCTGATCTTTCACAAGGAAAAGCTGCTGCGGCCGGTGGCGTACTATGCCAAAATTTATCCCACCGAGCACGCCCTCAAAGAGGAAGAGAAACGCCAAAAAGCGGAGGCCAAGGCCAAAAAAGCCGAGCAGTGACACAGGGGCACCACGACGAGTGGGTAGGGTGGCTGGCAGCCTGCCCGCGCTCATTGCATGATACCACACAGCCTTGCGAAGGGTTTGTAACCTTCGCAAGGCTTTATGTAAGGAGAAAGACAACATGGCTCTGACGCCACAACAGATCGAAGGATTCTTTGAGCAGCACAACACGCCCTACACCCGCGTCGAGGACGATACGCTGTGGTATGCAGAGATGGCTGCCGGAGAAGAGTCGTTCGAATTCTTTGTCAACCTGGACGAGGAGGAGGGATGGGTCTACTTTACGATCAACCCCTTTGTCCCCACACCCGACCTCGACTGCCTGGATCATCTCAGCCGTCACCTGGTCCGCCTGAACTACGACGTCACGATGGCCAAGTTCGTCATAGACGACGAAGGTGACGTGGCACTCACGGTCGAGTTGCCAATCGAGGACTTGGTCTACGCCCACTTTGCGGCTGCCGTGGCTGCCCTATCCAATGCAGCGGGTGAGAGCTACGACGAGGTGCTGAACCTTTCGCAGGACGCGACGGCTATTTCATCGTATGGGTAGGTAAGAAATCCATCCGTCAGGTTGTCTTCTAAGTGACGCTGTAGCCAAAATGAGCGTCTCGAGCCGGTCAGCGTCTGGCGGGCTTACACTGGGCAATGAGACGGTGGTCAGAGGAACCAGCACGACACCATAAAATGGCGTAGTTTGAGCAGTGAACGGTGTCCCACCGGCAAAGTAGCCACATTGCCGGTGGGTTTTTTGTACGCGCTCAGCAGAGCGACACCTCAAATCGACAAGTGGACGCCCCAGCTTGCCGGGGGAAACGCGGCGAGCCGCGACGTCCAGAAATCTTGACTCGTTTGTTCGGAGACCGGCGAAGCAAAACAGAAACGGAGGCCAATGTGACACCGACGCGCTCCTTTGCAGGCACGACGCCCGCACCCGAGTTTCCCACAGGCCTGGATTGGCTCAACACCGGACGGCCGCTGAGCCTGAGCGAACTGCAGGGCAAAGTGGTCCTGCTCGACTTTTGGACCTATGGCTGCATCAACTGCATGCACATCATTCCCGACCTCAAACGGCTGGAGGAAAAATACGCCGACGAGTTGGTCGTCATTGGCGTCCATTCCGCCAAGTTTGCCAACGAGGGCGACACCGACAACATCCGTCGCATCATCCAGCGCTACGAACTGGCGCACCCGGTCGTCAACGACAAAAGTTTCTTGGTGTGGCGGCAGTACGGCGCGCGCGCCTGGCCGACCCTGGTGTTGATCGATCCCGACGGCAATCTCGTCGGCAGCCATTCAGGGGAAGGTATCTACGACCTCTTTGACCACGTCATCGGTTCCATCGTAGCCGATTTTGACGCCCAGGGGCGGATCGACCGCACGCCACTGGCGCTGATTCTGGAGCGGGACAGCCTAGCCAATTCGCCGTTGCTGTTCCCCGGCAAAGTGCTGGCCGATGCGGCTCACAACCGGCTGTTTATCGCCGACTCGAATCACAACCGGGTCGTCGTCGCCGACCTGGAGGGGCGTGTGATCGCCGTGATCGGCAGCGGAGAGGCGGGCTTTGACAACGGCGATTTCGAGACGGCGACCTTTTTCCGCCCCCAGGGCCTGACCCTGGCGGACGCGCACACCCTCTATGTGGCCGACACCGAAAATCACGCCATCCGCCGCGTGGATCTGGCGATCCGGCAGGTGGAAACCGTTGCCGGCACCGGGGAGCAGAATCGCGACTACCGCAACACGGGAGGATCAGCCCTCAGCACGCCCCTCAACTCTCCGTGGGACGTGCTGTTTCACGACGGCGTGGTCTATATTGCCATGGCCGGGCAGCACCAGTTGTGGACCTACGACCCCAATAGGGCGACGGTTCGCCTGCACGCCGGGTCTGGCCGGGAAGAGCTGCGCGACGGTCCGCTGATCCAGGGCGGGCTGAACCAACCCAGCGGCTTGGCCACCGACGGAGAGGTGCTCTACTTTGCCGACAGCGAAGCCAGCGCCGTGCGCACGGCCAGTCTCAATGCCAAGGGCCGCCTGGAAACGATCGTCGGCACCGGCCTGTTTGACTTTGGCGACGTGGATGGCGCAGGCGACGCCGTCCGGTTGCAGCACCCCCTGAGCGTGGCCTACAAAGATGGGCTGTTGTACGTGGCCGACACGTACAACAGCAAGATCAAGACGATAGATCCGGCCACCCGCGAGAGCCGCACCCTGCTCGGCGGCGAGGAGGCCGGCTGGCGCGACGGCGTGGGCCAGGACGCCCTGTTCGACGAGCCAGGAGGCCTGAGTGTTGCCGGCGACGTGCTGTACGTCGCCGACACGAACAACCACGCGATCCGTGCCGCCAACCTGGCCACGAGGCAGGTGAGCACACTGGTGTTGCTTGACCCCGATGGCCTGTTGACGCGCCAACCGCCCGACTCCGCGTTCGCCGGCCGGACTATCACGCTGGAACGACGGACCGTGACCCCCGGTGAGGTCACGCTGCGGTTGAACGTGACGCTGCCGGAGGGCTACAAGGTCAACGACCTGGCGCCCTTTTCGATGAGCTGGGCCAGCAAAGATGGCAAGATCCGTCTGCACCCAGATGACAGCCAGCGCCGCATCGTCAAGCCGCATTTCCCCCTGGAATGGTCCATCCATGCCACGGCTGGCGAGGCCACTCTCGTGGGTGAGCTGGTTCTCTACTACTGCGAAGCGGACAAGGAGCGCCTGTGCCTGGTGGATCAGGTGCGGCTGGTGGTGCCGGTGACGGTTGGGGTAGACGGGCAGGCGGGCCTTGAGGTCTCTTACGCCGTGCCGCCCCCACCTGCCGGCACAGGGGATTAGAAGATCGACAACATAGCGACGACATGCCTCACCATTCCTCTCATGCAAAGTGCGCTCCTTCATGATTATGGCAAAATAAGAAATTTGGCATTGATCTTTTTTCCGATTTGTGGTATAATGTAACCACTTCTACGTTCTACTTTTGCCCAGTGGCCCGCCCAGTCTGCACCGTTGAGTAGGGAGGACCCCTGAACGAGCGACAGCCGGCCCCCGACGATGGGAGCGATCCCGATAGGTGGCCGGTTGTTTTTTTGTCGACCCAGCCAATCCTGCTCAGGTTCAGAGGTGATGGTGGGGCTTTGGCAGAGGGTGCGCTGCCCTTGAGCCAGCACATTGAACGGTGTGGTGAGCGCCGACTTGTGGACACGCGGGTTGTCCACTGGCGAACCAGCACGCCATTCAGACAGTCGAATGGAAAGCAGAGGTGAAAAATGACAAAAGCTTTTTCCGTAGCGTCTTGGAACGTGAAGCATTTCAAGGATGACCCCACACGCATTGACCGAGTTGTCTCGTTCTTGAAACACCAGAACCCGGATGTCTTTGCGCTATACGAAGTAACCGGAAAAGATGTGTTTGCTGCGATGACCACCGTCTTTCCGGACTACACCTTTCAGATCACGGAAGGTCCCGAAACGCAAGAAATTCTCGTGGGCGTGCGAAACACACTGACTTGTTTCATTACCCAGCGTGTTGAGTTCAAGTCTGGTGTTACCCGGATGAGGCCGGGTCAACTGGTCACCATTATCGTTGATGGGGTTAACTACATCCTGCTTTTCCTGCATCTTGCAAGCAGTAGCGAACCACGCGGCATGGGTTTGCGCGACGACATGCTATACAGGGCCGTCAAGTTCAGACACGTTCTTGACAAAGCGGCCGGCGGCAAACACAAGGCCAATTACATCTTTTTGGGCGATCTCAATATCATGGGATTGACGTACCCGTACGATAGAGACATTGACGCGGAAACGGAACTTCGCAAATGGAACGAACGGGCCAGTCGGTACTACGGAATGCGTAGACTGGGGAAGACTCACGAGCAAAGCTGGAGCGGCGGCAGCAGCTCTTCTTTTGCCCCTGCCAATCTCGATCATGTTTACGCAGCAAAGCGTTTGACGTTCAAGCCGTTCAAGAATGCTGACAACGAGGACGTTGACGTAGACGTACGTGGCTGGGTCAATGAGCCTTCAGTTGCAGCCCAAGATGCCTGGATCGCCAAACACTCGGATCATTCACTCCTATATTTTGAAGTGCAGCGAGTGTCAGAGTAAGGTAAGCGACCCGACATTTTGGAAGCAAAGGCTGCATAACCCCTTGCTTCACCTGACCTCGGTCAGTCGGCCAGG
>Ga0180438_10004657_pt1 | contig 19602 bp, 13 predicted proteins | sample SS_ome_12_FD_132455 | JGI IMG/M metagenome (GOLD analysis project Ga0180438, IMG submission 132455) | Hypersaline lake sediment archaeal communities from the Salton Sea, California, USA - SS_3_D_2 metaG | ecosystem: Environmental > Aquatic > Non-marine Saline and Alkaline > Hypersaline >... | reverse complement strand
TCGGGCTGAAACTCCTCGAAGAGCCTCCGACGCAGCATTTGCAGGCTCTTGAACCCTTCCGGCAGCCGTTTGATATTCTCGGTGAACGTCTTCACGATGGACACTTTGTTGTCTTCGCTGGCAATGCATAAACCTTCGGTCTCGAAGACGTCAAAATCGGCCTTCAAGTTCCGGTAGCCGCGGTCATAGCTGGCCAACCAAATCGTGTGTCCTCTCTCGCGCAGGTGGCCGGCGATTTCACGCGCTCTGGATGAGTGGCCCGCCCCCTCCCCTGACACGCCATACACAATTCTTGCCATGGTGCCATCCCACGCGGAAAGAATGTCCGAAGTCAGTCAAGACAGCCTGGATTGAGTGTACACATCGCCCCGTTGTCGGCAAGGATTCCGGCAACAACTGACGCGCCTCAAGAAAGGCCTGTTTTCGGCCTGGGCCGCTTTACAGCCGGCCGGGGCGGGCACGTCGCCGGCGCCCTCGCAGAATATCACGCGGACGACGCACTCGCAACTTCGTCCGTCTGCTCCTTCGAGTCGCCCGTCCAGTCCATCCCGAACCGCCGCTTTTCGAGCGCCTTTTCACCCTTGGGGTCGTCGGCTACCTCGCCAAAACAGTAGAATTTGCCTTTGACCTTTTTCGCCCATCGGCTGTTCGCGTGGCGAAAGAGAAAGAACCCCTCATTGCGGGGCCTCGCGGCTTTGCGGTCGCCGCGGCTTCTGTTAGACTTGGTCGTGTTGCCACCTCTCAGGCGAAAGGTTTGGTGGCGTCAAGTGACACCCGCTCGGCCCAACGGGCGGATGTCGCTCCAGGTGCCACAAGTCCAGCAGGTTTCAGTACGGGCCCAGAATCGCCGCAAGAAAGGGGCCTCAACGAACAATCTAAGTCGTTTGCTGGCAAAACCTTAATAGCGCCTGTAGCTCAGGGGATAGAGCAACGGTTTCCTAAACCGTAGGTCACAGGTTCGAATCCTGTCAGGCGTACTTTTGAGGGGTGCCACGTCTCGCCAGCAGTCGCCAGTTCTTGCCGAAACCCTACACCGGCTTGGGTTTGTGTCCCAACGTGGCGAGTAGCGGCGGATGGCGGCTGCACCGCCTTTTGCACCGCTTTTGACGTGGCGTGCACCGGATTCTGCACTGCCTCGGGAACCGCCTTTTGGGGCCCGCTCCCAATGCTCGCTCGTTGTCTGCAAGTAGTGGCGTTGGGCTACCCGCGGGCTGTTGCCAATCCACTCCATCACCACCTGGATAGGGAACCGTTCAGCTAGCACGACTTGGGCCTCTTCGTGGGTGACAAAGTAGAACCGTTCGCGGTTCTCTTCGCACCCGCCCCTTACCTCGGCAAAGGGATTTTCAGACACCAGCTTCTTCCGCAACGCCACCTTAAAAAAAACTGCCGGGCGTACTTCACCCGCCGCCTTACAGTCGCTTCAGCGTACCCCTCGGCCTTCAGTCGCAGCCGGAAGTCGTCGCCGTCCGCGGCTGTAATGTCCCGCAGGGGCTTCTTGCTGCCGAAGACTCGCAACAGACTCTCTTGCGTCTGCCGATAGTTCAAGCGTGAACCCCGCTTCACGTCAACCCGGCTGTCGATGTACGTTTGGAGGAAGTCGCCCAGCGTTGCGGATTCCCGCTCAGGAACAAGCCCCGCTCGGGCCAGCTTCGCCGCAAGTTCGTCGCCAAGCTCGGCAACCCACTGGGCCGTCTCGCCGTCGAGGGCGTGTCTTGTTTCCGCCGCGGCTGCCAGGTGCTCGATTCGCACCTTGACAGCCTCGGCCGTCTTCTGACTCACCTTGCCAAGCCGGATACTTCGCCGCTTGCCGCCAGCGTCCAGACTATCGAAAGCCGCCGCCGGATCGCAACGTGGGCCCGCTGGCGAAGCGGCTTTTGCCGTGGGGGCCGCTTCCCGCCGGGCCGGTCGTCCAGTTCGCCGCAGCCGGGCCGCCCGGTCGGCAAGCGCCAAGCTCCGCTCCAGCTTCCGCCCTTCGCAGTCCACACAATGCCGCCCACCCCGCAAGTCTTCCCACCAGAGGAAGCCGCCGCACGTGGGGCAAGCCCAGTCGGGTTCGAGGAGTTCCTCCCAGGTCGGCACGTTCGATAGTCTACTCGCCACGTTCGTTGGCCGCAAACACTGGCCCGCGCGACCAAGCTACGCCGCATCTTCGCGGCATGCGCGTGGGTTCGCGCCAAACCACGTGTCGGGCCGCACGTTGGCTGGGCTCTGAACCGGTGTTGTTGGAAAACGTCACAGAAGATGCCCCGGATAGGCGAACCGGTCGATCCCGCGGTGCATGCAGTTCACCTGCGTGAGTGGCATCGCCCTCGGCATCGAAGCGTTTCTTCCCAAACTGCTGAGGTCGCCCCCATTGTGCCAAGCAAAGCGTGGGAGAGGAGGATAGAGATGTAAGGACACAATCTTGAAACCTTTCAGCGGAATCTTGTGGGTGGAAAGCCCATCCGGTAGAGCCTGAGCAGCAACCGGAAGCGAGTCTTGCGTGGGGTCGGAGTAATCCGCCCTGCGAAGCGTGGACAGCGAGTCCGAAAGCGTGCTATTGAGCGTCGAAAGACCAATCGTGGGAGCCTCTGCACTTGGGGGTCCAGGGGCCACGCTGCTGCGCCGTAATGGTCTGGTGTGAGCAGCCCTGCCGGCGTCGGTGAGAACACGTGCAAACGGACAATGGAGATTGCCCAGGAACTTGGGAGATCCTGTCGTCTCCTCGGCGAAATCCCGGCTGGAGCTACCGGGTGAGCAGCTCCAGACCTCGGCGACGCACTCGTCCGCCTGAGAGCGAACACAACGTGTGGACCCGCTGTACCACCAAGCGATGGAAACGAAGCGCGGCGGGATGGGCGGCAGGAAATCGCAGCACCCTCATAGTACCGATGAAGCCGGGGAACTGGTCCCGCGGGACCCGGTGGAGGGAAGGAAAAAACGCAAAAGGGTGCCTGATGTTGGAACCTGGGCCGGGAAATACGTCTGAAGCTACGTACTTGGAACCACGTATCACCGTCGCGACCCAGGATAGCAGTCCGGGCTCACAACGCTTGGCCGTCTGGCGAATCCATCATCAAAGGAACCGTATGATACACCACTTGGTGCAGTCTGCGGTGCTCGCGCGGCGTGCAGCCAAAGGCCTGCCGGAATGCCTCGTTGAAGCGGCTGAGCGAGCCAAAGCCCGAACTCAACGCGATGTTCAGGATCAAGTCCTCGGTGGTCACAAGCAGTCGTTGCGCGTGCGACAGCCGGTGCTGAGTGACGTACTTTATCAGCGTGGTGCCAAAAGCTCGCTGGAACAAGGCCATCGCATAGTTAGGATGCAGACCCACGTGTTGGCCGATCGTCTCGGCGGTCAAAGGCCGTGTGTAGTTTTGGGCGATAAAACAGGCCATCTCTTCCGCCCGGCCCAAATGCTGCTGGCCTAAGATGGTTGGCGATTTCCGCCCTGAGCTCTGCGGCGAGTCCGCTGCCACGGTGAGCGCGAGCCGTCGCATCCGGGCTTCGATCTCCAGCAAGCTGGCATGGCAGCGCTCCTTCGAGCCAATCCGCAGGTCTTCGCTCCATACCTCAAACCGCGCCCGATCCAGCGCCAAACGGCCCTTGTCCGGTTCGACGATCATCCGTCCGTGCAAAATCGGTTGCGTCAAGCGGCCGGGTAGACGCCACTGGAGAAACCACGCCAAGGGAATTGTCAGCACGAAATACTCGGTCAGGCACTCGAATTCGAGGATCTGATGCGGAACACCAGCCCAGAAGACGGTCAAGCGTCCCGCAGGAATGGTGACCTTCTGCCCACCCATTAGATAGACTAACTTCCCTCCCTCCAAAAGGTTAAGCTCGATTTCATTGTGGCGGTCGCTACGCGGCATCGTCGTCGGCGTCCAACGCACACAGCTAAATCCATACGGCGAAAAATCAGGGCGAGTCGGATCAAAGCGGACCATAACCTTAGTATCCCGCAAGAAGTCTTCTGTTTCAAGGGAGTAAATCGGGAATCGTTGTGAAATCATGGAGACACTTTGAGTCAACCACCGGGGGGTGGGCTGCGCAAGCGTTACGGCGGGGCCCTGCAGTACATTCCATACAACAATGCAGACGTAGGAGGCTGCCGATGTCCCAAACCAAGCCGGAAGAAGTCAAGGCCGTCGCGATGACTGCCCCGGGCAAAATGGAGATGCGGAGCTATCCCTATCCGGAACTAAACCGCGATTCCGCGATTCTCAAAGTCGAGATGACGGGGGTGTGCGGTACGGACAAGCATGTTTTCAAGGGGGAAGCCGGTCACATACGAGGCAAGTCGATCTTCCCCTACATCGGCGGTCACGAGGTCATCGGCACGATCGCCGAGATCGGCGAAAACGCCGCGGGAACGATGGATTTCGACCATCAGCCATTGAAGCCTGGCGACCGGGTGGCGCTCGCGGTGGAAGTGAACTGCGGCACATGCTGGTACTGCAGGCATCACTACAACAACACGACCTGCGAGAACCAGGTCATGGCTTACGGCATCCATCCGAACGCGGACACGGCTCCGTACCTCCGCGGTGGGTTCGCGGAGTACATGTACATCATGCCGGGCACCTCCCTGTTCAAGATCCCCGAGGACCTGCCGACGGACGTCGCGGTCTTTGTGGAGGAGTTCGCCGTCGCTTACCATTCCCTGGCCAGGGCGACCCAGCCCTTTGCGGCCGTGAAGGAAGGCTTCGGGCCGGGGGATTCGGTTGCCGTTCTCGGCAACGGGCCTCTTGGAATACTCCACGGCATCATGGCCAGCATCCACGGCGCCGGCCTCCGCATCGCCACGGATCTCGCCGATCTCAGGCTCGCGAAGGCCGAGGAATTCTATGCCGATGTCACCATCAACGCCTCACAAACGTCGGCCGAGACGAGGATTCAGCAAGTGAGGGAGATTACGGAAGGAGTCGGTCCGGACCTGGTCATCGAATCGGCCGGGGAGCCCGAGGTCTTCATCGAGGCATTAGAGATGGTGAGGAAGGGCGGGACCGTCATCGAGGTCGGCAACTGGGTGGATACGGGGAAGACCGTGCCCCTGAACGTGATGAGACATATCGCGTCCAAGAACATCCACATCCACTCGGTCTTTCATTGCGGGACCAACTGGCGCCCCGTGTTGAAGATCCTGCAGAAGCACGGGGCCCACTATCGGTTCGCCTCTCTGATTTCGCACAGGATGGACCTGGACGAACTGGCGGCCAAGATGGAAGTTGTGACGAATCCGAACGAGTGCGTCAAGGTTGAGGTCGTACCTCACGCGTGTTGAGCCATCATGAGGCCAGTCATCCAAGAGAGCCATGAAACGTACAAGGTTGCTGAACAGCGAACTGAGCTATGAGATCAGCAGGATAGGGCATACGGCTTCCATTACTCTGTGTGATGCCGGACTCCCGATTCCCGGGGGTGTCAAGCGTATCGACCTCGCCATCGAACGCGGGTATCCTTCCTTTATCAGGACGCTGGACGTACTGTTGAGCGAAATGTTGGTTGAGGAGGTCATCGTTGCCAGTGAGATCGAGGCGAAGAACCCGCGCGTCTTTCAGGAGATGATGGAGGTGTTCCGAGCCCACGAGATGGAGCCTGTCGTAACCCAAGTCCCGCACGACGAGTTCAAGGAGCTAACCCGGTCCAGCGAGGTGATCGTTCGGACCGGCGAATGCACTCCGTATGCGAACGTCATTCTGAAATCCGGGGTGGTGTTCTGAGGCCCTAACCCGCAATCCAGTCACCGCAGACGAGGCGATTCTCATGAACCGAACCTCCTTTCGAATGTTGTCCCCGCTGATCTTCCTGCTGTGCATCCTGCTGGCCGGTTGCGGCGGCGGTTCTCCCGCCACGCCGGCCGGAACGCCGAGAATCGCAGTAATCATCTCGACCCTGAACAACCCCTGGTTCGTCGTGTTGGGCGACGCGGCCAAACAGCGCGCGACGCGGTTGGGCTACGACGTGGTCGTATTTGACTCGCAGAACGATCCGGCCAAGGAAGCGTCCCACTTCGAGAACGTCATCGCCTCCGGCTACGCCGCCGTGCTGTTCAATCCGACGGATGCCGACGGTTCGATCGCGAATGTCCGCCGGGCCAAAGAGGCCGGAATTCCAGTGTTCTGCATGGACCGCGAGATCAACGCCACCGACGCCGCCGTCTCGCAGATCCTGTCCGACAACTATTCCGGCTGCGTCGCCCTGGGACAGTACTTCGTAAAACAGGTGGGCGAGTCGGGCAAGTACGTCGAACTGCTGGGCCTGGTCGGAGACAACAACACCTGGAACCGGTCCAAGGGATTTCATAGCGTGGTGGATCGCTATCCGGACTTGAAAATGGTGTCTCAGCAGAGCGCCGATTTCGACCGTGCGAAGGCCTTGGAAGTGATGGAGGCTATTCTTCAGGCGAATCCCGACATCGATGCCGTGTTTTGCGGCAACGACGCTATGGCTATGGGTGCTTACCAAGCCCTGGTCGCAGCCGGCAAAGACAAGCAGGTCAAGGTGTTCGGCTTCGACGGTGCCGACGACGTGGTCAAGTTGATCGCGGAAGGCAAGATCGTGGCCACCGGCATGCAGTTTCCGAAGCTGATGGCCCGCACCGCGGCGGAATCCGCGGACAAGTACCTGAAAGGCGACCGCGATTTTCCCCAGAAGACCCCGGTCGCGGTCGAGTTGGTGCATCGGGGAAATGCCGGCAAGTACGGCGATTATGGCAGGAAGGAAGCAGAGTGACGCGGGGACGACGGTGGTTGATGATCGGGGCCACGGTCGCTGCGGGCACAGCGGTGCTCCTGTACTTTCTGCCCCTGTTCCACGTTGTTCCGTTGGACCGAGCCAAGCAGTCTGTGGCCGGTGCGGCTTTTGATCCCGCGGCGTTTGTCGACCGATTCTGGACCGAGCGATTGATTCCCGGGGCCGCCCGGGCCGTGGATGCGACGGAACTGGTCGCGGCCGTGCAAGAGGACCGCCAGTCGGCGCGACGGACGCACGGCCGCAGCGTGGGAATGGGCCGCGTCTACTACTACTTCGTCGCCGGCACGGGCCGCGTCGTCTCAGTGGAAAAAAACCACGTGGGGCTGTCTTTGCACGACGGCCAAACACAGGTCCAGGTGTCGTTGGAAACGGGCAACATCTTCGGGAACGCAGTGCGGGACGGAACGGGGCTTTTGAACGTCAACGATTTCCCCAACTCGCAGGATTTCAACGCCCTGTCATCGGAAATCAACGGCCGCGTCGAACAGCAGGTGTTGCCGGCCTTGCGGAAAATGGCCGCCGTCGGCGCCACGGTCCGTTTCGTCGGCTGCGCGGAGATCATGGATGAAGATACGGACCTACATCCCTTGCGGATCGTGCCTTTCATCGTGGAGGCGCCATGACCGACACCGGCGAGGTTGTGCTGGAGGCCCGTGGGATTTCCAAGTCCTTTCCCGGCGTGAAAGCGCTGGACGGGGTCGGTCTGACGCTGCGCAGCGGCCGCTTAACCGCCTTGCTGGGCGAAAACGGCGCGGGCAAGTCCACCTTGATGAACGTTATCGCCGGCGTGTTTCCGCCGGATGCCGGTGAATTACTGGTCGCGGGCAGGCCGGTCCGCTTCACCAGTCCGCGGCAAGCCCAGGATCACGGCATCGCCATGATCTTCCAGGAACTGAACCTGGTGCCCGGCCTGACGGTGGCGGAGAACATCTATTTGGGCCGGGAACCGCTTCGGCGCAGCGGGCTGATCGACTGCGCAGCCCTGAACCGCAACGCCGCGGCGTGGCTCCAACGGCTGGACCTGGACGTCCCGCCGACGACACCGGTCGGACGCTTGCGCGTCGGCCAGCAGCAGGTGGTCGAAATCGCCAAGGCGCTGGCCGGCGAGGTCCGCATCCTGGTCATGGACGAGCCGACTTCGGCGATCACGGAGCGCGAGACCGAGGTGCTCTTCCAACGGATCGCCGATCTGAAACAGCAGGGCGTGGCCATCGCCTACATCACGCACAAGCTGGACGAGTTGGCCCGCATCGGCGATGACGCTGCGGTGATGCGGGACGGCCGGATGATCGGCTCCGCGCCGCTAAGCGAGCTGTCTCAAGCGGACATCGTGAGGATGATGGTTGGCCACGATCTGAACGAGAGGTCCCGCAGGACCGCGCCGGCAACGGACGATGAAGTGCTGCGGGTCGAACAGCTGACGCTGAGACATCCGGGGCGTCCCGGTGATTTTCTGGTTTACCGCGTCAGCTTTCGTGTGCGACGCGGCGAGGTGTTGGGAATCTTCGGATTGATGGGTGCCGGCCGGACCGAGCTGCTGGAATGCCTGTTCGGCTTGTACGGCCGGGCCTGCTCCGGCGACGTGTTCATCGGCGGCCGGCTCGCCGTTTTGCGATCGCCTGCGGACGCCATCTCGCATGGTCTGGCGTTGGCCCCCGAGGACCGCAAGCGGGACGGACTGATCCTGTCGATGAGTGTCGCGGAGAACTCCAGCCTGGCCAGTCTGGACCGGGCCGAACGGTTGGGCCTTATCCACGGCCGCGCGGAACGGGAACACGTGCAGGGCTGGCTGGAACGGTTCCGCGTGAAAACGCCGTCGCTGCGGCAGCGGATTCGCAACTTGAGCGGGGGCAACCAACAAAAGGTGATTCTGGCCAAGTGGCTGGCCACCAGCCCCAAGGTCCTGTTGTTGGATGAACCGACGCGAGGCATCGACATCCAGGCCAAGAACGAGGTCTATGCGTTGATTGACGAGTTGACCAGCGACGGGTTGGGCATCGTTGCCGTTTCGTCCGAGCTACCCGAGATCCTGGCGGTGTCCGACCGCATTTTGGTCCTGTGCGAAGGTCGCCCGACCGCAGAGTTCACGCGCGCCGAAGCGACGGAAGAAAAGATCTTGCGCGCGGCATTGCCGAGAAAGCTGGCCTCGTTATGTTGAAAACCCATCGCGAACTTCTGGCTCGGTTTCAGTCGCTGATCGCGCTGGCGCTGATGGTCCTGGCGATGAGTCTGCTGTCGGACAAGTTCCTCACGCCCGAGAACGGTTGGAACATTCTGCGGCAGATCTCCGTCAACCTGTGCTTGTCCATCGGCATGACCCTGATCATCCTGGCTGCCGGGATCGATTTGTCCGTGGGGGCCATCCTGGCCTTGTCCGGCGCCGTGGCGGCGGGACTGCTGAAAAACGGTTTGGTCCTTTCCCCATTGGCGGTGCAGTTGCAGTTTACCGTCTTCGGGGCCATCGTCGCCGGACTGCTGGTCGGGACGGCAGCCGGCTCGTTCAACGGTTTGATGATTACCCGCTTCCGGCTGCCGCCGTTCGTGGCGACGCTGGGCATGTTCAGCATTGCCCGGGGACTGACGATGCTCTGGACGGGCGGGTTTCCAATCACTGGTTTGGGATCGGAATTCGGGTTCCTCGGCACCGGCGTGCTGCTGGGGATTCCCATGCCGGTGTGGATTTCCGGAACGTTGGTCGGCGTCTTCGTGGTGCTGACCCGCAAGACGCGTTTCGGCCGGTACATCTACGCCGTGGGTGGCAACGAGCGGGCGGCGATGCTGACCGGCTTGCCGGTGGACCGCATCAAGCTCGGGGTCTACACATTGGGCGGCCTGCTGGCCGGCGCGGCGGGATTGATTGTCACCGCCCGGCTGGATTCCGCCCAGCCCAACGCCGGACTCGGCTACGAACTGGATTCGATCGCCGCCGTGGTGATCGGCGGCACGTCTCTTTCCGGCGGGAGAGGCAGCGTGGTCGGCACCGTCTTGGGCTGCTTGATCATCGGCGTGCTTAACAACGGCCTGTTTCTGCTGGACGTGTCACCCTTCTGGCAACAGGTCGTCAAAGGCTTCGTCATCCTGGCCGCGGTGGCCGTCGACAAGATGAGTTCACGGGAGGTGTAATTCGACACCCAAGGTGAGCGGAAGAGAGACGGTGCCCCGAAGCGTCAGCCAGGCAAGGGATGAATTGGCCGGTTCCTTCCTGACGCTTCGGGTTACGATGGGTGAACCCGACGCCGACCGCCGCGTTTCCAAATGGGAGAATCACCATGATGAACTTCAGGTATTTCCGAGCTGTCTGCCCGGCTTCTACGACGGCGACGGCGTCTACAAAGTCCGCTTCTGCTTCTTTCCTAAGAGCTGTCGGTACGGGAATGACACCGAGCCCTGGTCCTATCCATTCGTGCGCAGTGGCGACCAGAACGACCTCAGCCGGCCCAACTACGAGTTCTTTCGCAACTTCGATCGTCGAGTTCGCCAGCTTCGAGACATGGGCATCCAGGCCGACGTGATCCTCTTTCACCCCTACGACAAGTGGGGCTATGCCAAGATGGGGCGCGAAAACGACGATCGCTACCTGCGCTACCTCATCGCCCGGCTCTCGGCATATCGCAACGTCTGGTGGTCGATGGCTAACGAATACGATTTGATGATCAAGAAGGAAGAGAAGACACTCGCCGACTTTGACCGTTTCTTCCAAATCTGCCGGGACGAGGACCCCATCAGCGATTGCGGGGCAATCACAACTGGTACGACACCGAGGCCCACTTCTACGATCACACGAAATCCTGGGTAACCCACGCCAGTTTGCAGACCAGCCAATTCTTCAACGCGCTGAGATGGCGAAAGCAATACAAGAAGCCAATCCTGTTTGACGAGGTGCGTTACGAGGGTGATGTAGACTCCAACTGGGGTAACATGAGCGCGGAGGAGATGACCAGCTATTTCTGGATGGCTGGTCTCAGCGGCGGTTACGGTACGCACGGCGACACGTTCGACAACCGTGCGGGCGGCGAAGAAACCCGCTGGTGGGGAAAGGGCGGCACGCTGGTCGGCAAGACAATTTGCCTCGATCTGCCCGCCGGTGCGGTCTACAAAGTCGAGTTGATTGACACCTGGAGCATGACTATCGACCAATTGCCGGACTCGAAGCCGGGCAAGTTCGCCTTCAAGACACCCATCGCCCACTGCGCTCTGCGAGTGATCTCCGCGCGATGAACCGGCGGTGGCTCAGCCGACATCCGGGACAGCTGCGTGCGTCGGTGTTCACGACCGCGGAACGAAACGGGAGTTCGCGAGCCGCCGTGTCAGGAAGTCGTCGGAAGCCCGATTTGATTTCTCGGACGCGCCGAATATCGACCCTCGTGAGACAGTCGGCAGCGGCGACTTCACGTCCCCTCTGCCGGGCGGGGCCAGCCAGATTTGGGCTGGAACTGCTTCATCAAACCAAGCTGTTTTGACACGGCGTCCCGGGGGCACTACAATGGGGGGCTGACGAGTTGGTCGGCTATCAAGAGCCGCAGGTTCGCCCAGCCACTTGCCAGAGAGAATCTCCCATGAACGGAACGATCCGACGTACCCTCATAGCCTTGACGATCGTCCTGCTGCTCGCCCCGCTGGCTGCGCTGTGCGCTGCCGAGGCCTTCCTCGTGGAAAACGGCCAACCGCAGGCGGAGATCGTCATCTCGGAGAATCCCACACGCATGCAGCGGGTCGCCGCGAATGAGTTCCGTGCCGACATTGAGAAGATCAGCGGCGCAAGGTTGCCCATTGTCGCCAAACCCAGTGGCAACGCGGTGAAGGTCTTCGTCGGTCGCAGTGCGCACACCGAAGCGTTGAAGATCACGACGGATGACCTCCAGCACGGCGCGTATCGGATCGCCACCGGGCCGGACTGGATGGCGCTCGTCGGTGATGACAGCGATTTCACACCGGCCCCACCTTGGGCGAAGAGCAACGGCGACATCCCGCGCGCTCAGGCCGAATGGGAGAAAAGCGTGGGCGCGCCCTATGGTATGCCCAATCCCGGCCTCTATAAGAACCGGCTCCGATTGCCGGGCGACACGGGCAAGCCTGATGGTGCCATGACCGCGAATAATGAGACGCTGGAAATCTGGGGCCTCGACGAACGCGGTAGCTTTAACGCTGTGTGCGGTTTCCTGCGCAAGCTTGGCGCCCGCTGGTATCTGCCCGGCGAGCTGGGCGAGGTACTGCCTTCGCTGAAGACGATCACCCTGCCGAAGATCGACGAGACGGTGCGTCCCGACTTCCCACTGCGGCAGTTCAATTTTCGCTTCAGCACGGCGGGCTACGACACGTCGATGTGGGTCATGCGCCTCGGCATCCGCAATGACGACCGCATGCTGATCGCTCACGGCATGGCCAGGATGACCGGACGCGATGCCGTCTTCGCCGCGCATCCCGACTGGTTCGCGCTCTACGGCGGAAAACGCGACTACACACCCGGCGACAGCAAGAACCAGCTCTGCTACTCGAACGAGGAACTCTTTCGCGAGACCGTACGCTATGCCCGTGCCCTGCTCGACACCTATCACGTCAAAACCGTCTCCGTCATGCCGCCGGATGGCTACACGGCGATCTGCCAGTGCGAGAAGTGCAGAGGCAAGGACTCGCCGGAGCGCAACGAGCGCGGCTTGCTCAGCGACTACGTGTGGGATTTCGTCAATCGCGTGGCGAAGGAGGTAGGCAAGACGCACCCGGGCGCGAAGGTGCTCAACTGCGCGTATGGCGTCTACACGCTGCCGCCGCTGAAGATCGACAAACTGGAGCCCAACGTCCTGGTATGCATCGTCGGCGGGCGACGGCCGATCAACAAAGCGGGCGCCAAGGGTGAAGGCGAGGCAGCGCCGGAAGCTCTTCGCGCTGCGTGGGTGAAGAAGACCGACAATCCGATCCTCATCTTCGAGAACTATCCGTTCACGGATCGCGGCTGGTATCTGCCGTCCTTCGCGCCGCACGCGCTCGGCGAAACGGTCGACGCCACCAAGGGCATCTCGCAGGGCGAGGACATCTGGCTCTCGGTACGGCAGGATTTCGACAAGGTCGGCATCGGCTTCAACCACTTCCTGGTCTATTTCACCGCGCGGATGTATTGGGGCGGCAAGGATGCCGACGTCGATGCGATGTTCCGCGAGTATTGCCGCCTGTTTTACGGTCCCGCCGAGCAGGAGATGCACGCCTTCTTCACCTACTGCGAAGCGAATTGGAGCGCGATGGAAGAGGACAAATCGAAAGCCGACACCGCGCTCGCTCTTTTCGCCAAAGCGCAGGCGAAAGCCGATGCTGCAAGTGTGTATGGCAAACGGCTCGCCCTCATCGACGACTATCTCAAAGGCTTGCGTATGAAATCGCAGCAACTCGGTCAGAAACGTGGCCCCCTGCCTGTCGTGCGGCTCGTCGGCGACGCGAAGGACATCGTCATCGACGGCAAGTTCGACGACGCCTACTGGCAGAACTGCCCCACCGCCGCCACGGGCAAGCTGCGCGAGCTGCAAATTGGCCGTCAGCCCGTCTTCGGTACCTCTTTTGAGGCTGGATGGCAGGGCAGCAGCGTCTATTTTGCGATCCGCTGCGATGAACGTCCCGGCGAGAAGCTCAACATCGCCGCCACGCGAAACGGCGATCAAGCCATTTGGTATGGCGACGCCATCGAGATCGAACTCGCCACCGAAACGCACTCGTACTATCAGATTGTCGTCAGTCCCTCCGGCGCTGTCGTCGATCTCGATCGCGGAGCGCCGAAGGGCCAGTGGTTCGGCTGGGATTCGAAGGCGGAAGTCGCCACGCACATTGCCGACGATCACTGGACGGTCGAGATCCGCATTCCGGTCACGCAGGATGAGAACGACCCGCTACATCAAGTCATCGGGCGGAAGCCCACACAAAGCCTGCCCTGGCATATCAACATCTGCCGCCAGCGCATCCGCGAAGACGGCGCGGAGTACAGCGCGCTCTCGCCAACGGCTACCAAGACTTTTCACGAGCCGATGAAGTTCGCGTACTTCTACGATGGCAGATCGCGTCAGTTCGACGCCGATCCGAGCGTCACCGATTTCGTCATCGCCGCGCGCGCCGCGGAAAAGCTGCGCAAGCCCGCCGAGGCCCTGCCCGCTTGGCTGAAGCTCGCGGAAGGCAACGCCACGCCTTTACAAAAATCCATCGCGCTCGAACAAGCCGCCGCCGCTGCCAGCGCGCTCAAAGACTCCGCCCAGGCCGATGCCCTCGCCGCTCGCATCCCGATGGATGCGGTCAAGAAGACCGCGCAGATGCAGAACTTCCTTGCACAATACCAGGCGCCGAAAGTGATCTCGACCTTCGCTGGCGAGGAGATCGCCAAGTGGCCCTTCTGGCAACGCGGTGCCGGATTCCACGCCCGCGGTCGCGCTTACGCCGTCACCAAAGCGGCAAGTGAAGCCGAAAGCGATCTCAGCAACGCCCTCGTTTGGACCAGCGAGTCTCGTATCCGCGACGCCATCCAGCTCGCCCTCGCCAACAACCGCGAGAACAACCTCAAAGACGACGCCCGCGCCCTCGAATCCTACCGGGCCATCGTCGCCGGCCGCACGCACATCGGCGGTGCGGATGAGTTCACGGCCTTGCAAGGCATTGCGCGAATCCTCACGCGGCAGGGCAAATTTGACGAAGCCATCGCCGCCTTGAATCGCGCCGAGGTCTCAAAGCTCAAGGGTGTCTGGCGCGGCAACATCCTGCTATCCATCGGCGACGTGCATTTGGCCGCGGGCCGCAAAACGGAAGCCCGCGCCGCCTTCCAAGCAGTGCTTGATGACAAGACTCTGGAGAGACGCCAACACCAAGCCGCCGATGAGCGTATCCGATCGACCCCGTGGAAATGAGCATGAAACCCGGTGAAGGTCGTGCCCAGCAAATGAGAGAACCGGATATGGAACGCATTTTGATACTCATCGTCCTGTTGCTCGCACCGCTGGCCGCGCTGCACGCGGCCGACTGACCGTTCCAGCCTCGAATCGGCGTGCCATCAACTCAACGATTTTTGAGATGCTGTGATATCGGACAAGTGTGTCGCACCCAGTTGCCCCATCGGCCCCCTGTGTGCGCACGGGGAGCATGACACGCGTGCAGCCGCTTGTTACGGTCTCTATAATTGTCTAGCCATTCGTGGCATTCCCACAGTTGAATGTCGTAATGCAGGGGAAATCGAAATCGTGGTTGTGAGACCGATGAGAGAAGAGGCTGCTCGTATGGTTCGAGTCATGTTCTGGATGCTCCGCTTAACCGCAATCAGCCTTTGGGTGGTGTCCCCTCTCAGCGCCGAGCATGTCGTTGAATCTCCGAGGGAGATCCCCGTTGCCTGCGATGTCGATGTCGTCGTCGTGGGAGGTTCCAGTGGTGCGGTCGCCGCCGCCTGTGAAGCTTCAGGGAAGGGTGTGAGCGTGTTCCTGCTTGCGCAGAGGCCGTATCTCGGTACGGACATGTGCTCGACGTTGCGACTTTGGCTGGAAGCAGACGAACGGCCAGAGTCGAAGCTGGCCACTGCGTGCTTCGGAACTGACCGCGTCACGACACCGTCTACCGTCAAGGCGGAAATGGACAAGGCCCTACTCGCTGCGCGGGTTCGCTACCTGACCGGCTGCTTTGTCACGGATGTGCTGCGTGACGAAGACGGCCGAATTGCCGGAGTCGTCATGGCCAACCGTAGCGGTCGGCAGGCAATCAGGGCGAAGGTGATCATCGATGCCACTCGCCAAGCGGTGGTCGCCCGACAGGCCAAGGCAGAGTTCCGCCCTTTTGTTCCGGGCCAACAAACATTCACACGCGTGGTCGTGGGCGGAGAGATGCGAAGCGGGGACAACATCCTATCCGCCGAGAAGAAGGGTTTCACCTATGACTCCGTGGCGAAGGGAACGAGTTACCGACTTCCGGTGTACGAGTACACTCTGCGGATCAACATGGCGGCGGGCGGGGTCGCTTCCTTCCATGGCGCGGAGAAAAAAGCCCGCGACGCGACTTATCACGAGGCATCGGAGATGGCATCCGAGGTTCTCACCTACGTGCCTTCCGACACGATTATTGGCCAACAGCATCAGGACTCGTGGCCCGGTGCGGAGAAAGCGGACCTCGGACCGTTTCGGCCCAAGGATATTCCCTGCCTGTATGTCCTTAGCGCCTATGCGGACTTGGGCAGTGAGGCCACGCGGGAACTCATGCGGCCGGTGGAGTTGATGGGAATGGGCACGCGGATCGGCCGCGCAGCCGCCCGCGAGAGCAAGGCACGAGCGTTGTCCGCCAACGCGGTTCTTGCTCGGACAATTGTCTCCGGTGGAATCCAGGTCGACGTTAGAGAGAACCTGGACGGGATCCGGTCGAACGACCTCGGAACGATCCGCTCCGGCACTTGCGCCCTGCCGGTCCTGGGGCGATATGACGTGGTTGTCGTCGGCGGTGGCACGTCGGGCGCGCCGGCGGGAATCGCCTCGGCCAGAAGCGGCGCCAAGACGCTCGTCATCGAGTACCTGCACGAGTTGGGTGGCGTGGGCACCGTCGGGCTGATCGGGAAATACTGGTACGGTTTGCGAAGGGGCTTCACCGCGTATGCCGACGAGCAGATAAACCCGGACAGCGATGAGTGGAATTCCGTCCAGAAGGCCGAGTGGGTTCGTGAGGAAATTGGACGCAGCGGTGCGGACGTCTGGTTCGGCTCTTTCGGTTGCGGTGCGTTGGTCCACGAGGGGCAGGTGCGAGGAGTCGTCGTGGCGACACCCCAAGGTCGCGGCGTCGTTCTGGCCTCCACGGTCATCGACGCGACGGGGAATTCCGACATCGCCGCATGTGCCGGCGCGAGGACCCAGTACGGCATCTCCGAGCTTGGGAGTCTCAACGTCCAAATCGCTGGGTTTCCCGCACGCCCCATCAAGCGGTCTTACGTCAATACTTGTTTCACCATGGTCGACGACACCGACGTGCTGGACGTGTGGCATCTGATGGTATGGCGGCGGACGGCGCCCGAGCAGGCACCTTCCTTCGACATTGGGCAACTCGTGGACTCGCGAGAGCGGCGTCGCATTGTCGGCGACTACGTGCTGACGGTTGAGGACATCCTGAATAACCGCACTTTTCCCGACACGATCAGCCAGCACTACAGCAATTTCGATGCGGCCGCCTTCCCCGACTCCCGCTTGCTTCTCATCGATGATGCGAAGGGCCCTCGTTTCAATACCGACCTGCCCTACCGCTGCCTGCTGCCCAAGGGACTGGACGGCATCCTTGTGCTCGGCCTGGGGGCAAGTGCCCAACGCGATGCAATGACCCTCATTCGAATGCAGGCGGATTTACAGAACCAGGGCTATGCCGCAGGCATGGCCGCGGCTGAGGCCGCCAGGTTGGGCGGCCACACACGCGCCATCAACGTCAAGGCACTGCAGAAGAAGCTCATCGGCGAAGGAGTACTCGACGAGCGGGTTTACACGGACGAGGACTCTTACCCGATGAGCGTTGAAGTGATCAAAAACGCCGTGGAAATATGCGGTGACAATAACATCGACCAGGGCGAAACGCTGTCCGCATTGGCCGTGATCATGGCCCATACCGAGCAGGCGATTCCCCTCCTGAAAACTCGGTACCAAGATTCCCCGGCCGGCAATGCAAAACTGAAATACGCCCAGATTCTCGCGATTCTCGGCGATCCGACCGGCGTCCCCTCCCTGATCGCCGCAGTTGATGCGTACGAGGGGTGGGACCGGGGAATGGCCCTCACATCGCAGCGCAAGACTGGCAACCTGTTCAGCGAACTGGACCGACTGCTGATCGCGCTGGGTTTTAGCCGCGCCCCGGCGGCATCGGCGCCTCTGCTCGGGAAACTTGAGCAACTCGGGCCCGAAAGCGAGTTGTCTCACTACAAAGCCATCTCCTTGGCGCTGCGGGGGCACGAGAGCCCTGCCGCCGCTGACTTGCTGGCGAACCTCGTGGATCGGCCGGGGTTCGTCGGCCACGCCACAGCGGATCCCGTCGCGGGACGGCAAGATGCTTCTGGCAAGGATTTCGCAAGCGTTGCCGACCGGCTCGTGACAGCGGCCGAGGATAAACAGGCGAACAATGCCAACCTCAACAGGGCGTTCAAGGAACTGATCGTCGCGGCGATGCTATACCGTTGCGGGGACCGGAACGGCAAGGCTGAGATGATACTCAAGCGGTATGCGAGGGACATACACGGACACTTCGCCCGCTACGCGCGGTCGACACTGGACAAGGGGACCTTTGGAATGCGGCGGGAGGAGTGAAAGCAGTTCCTTCGCATCAGACCGGAGTGCGATGGCCCAGGACTGGCGGACTCCGCGCGGGGGCGCGATAATGCCCCCTAAAAGGAGTCCCTGATGAGCGAATCGAAGACGAAGCTGCCCCACCACGAGGGGCCGCTCTCTGCGAACCGGCGTCGGTTCTCGGAGGAGTTCAAACGCGACGCGGTGCGGCTGGTTGTCGAGGAAGAGTACACGTTCAAGGCGGCTGCCAAGGCGGTCGGCGTGAGCGAGAAGAGCCACCGCGCCTTTTGCTCGTTGCTTGATGTGCCACGACGTTGGGTGGTCGGCATGGCGGGTTACGGCCTGAATCACTTCCGCGGGAAGCCCCACTTCTTTCAACCGGGCCGTCAACGCCGGCCGGAGTTGAGCGAGCTTAGCCGACGATCTGCCACGGCTCGCGGGCCTGGCGGGTCAACAGGCGGTCGGCTTGCGGATCGTCGACGAACCGTTCGGCTTGGGCGTTCCAACGCAGCTTCCGGCCCGTCTTGTAGGCGATATTGGCAAGATGGGCGACGTTGGACGCCTGATGGCCGAGCTCGACGTCGGCCACCGGGCGCCGCCGGCTGCGGATGCAGTCGAAGAAGTTCGCGACGTGCAGCGCCGTCGAATCGGGCGTGGATTCCTCCTCTCGCTTCATGCGAAAAAGCTCCGGCAGGTACCGCTCTTGCTCGCTTGCCTTGCGGCCAGGCTGAAGCTCGGGCATGATCTCGAAGCCCCAGCGGTCGGCCAGAAGCGTGCCGTTGCTGCCGTAGAAAGCGATGCCGTTGGGGCGATCGTCGGGACCGTTCGACCGGTAGTACTGCCTGCCCGGCGTGCGGCCGCCCGTGCCGAAGGCACTGAGCAGCGTACACTCGTAGCTGAGCACGAAGCCGGGGTACTCGAACGTCGCCTGCAAGACGTCAGGCACTTCGCCGGCATCATCGAGGGCAAAACGCCCTCCGGAGGCGGAAACGGCGGTCGGGGCCGTCACGTCCATGATCAGGTGCATCACGTCGAAGCGGTGTGTGCCCCAGTCGGTGGGGACGCCGCCGGCGTAGTCCCAGAAGTAGCGGAATCCCCACAGGAAGCGTTTCACATTGAACGGCCGCTCGGGCGCCGGGCCGAGGTAGAAGTCCCAATCAAGCCCCGGCGGCGGGTCGGAGTCGTCGGCGCGGCCGATCCCTTCCGGATAGAGGTTGCTGTAGTTCCAGATGCGGACGAAGCGGACCTCGCCCAGCTCACCACCCTGGATGATTTCGCGGGCTCGATGGAAGTGGGCGGCCGAGCGCTGCTGCGTGCCGGTCTCGACGACGCGGTCGTATTGCCGGGCCGCTTCGACCGTCGCCCGGCCCTCGGCGACGTTGTGGGCCAGCGGCTTCTCGACGTAGACGTCTTTGCCGGCCTGGCAGGCGAGGATTGTTGGAATGGCATGCCAGTGGTCCGGCGGCGCCACGAGGACGACGTCGACGTCGCGGCGGTCCAGCACGCGCCGGAAATCCCCGTAGGCGGTGGCCGACGGGCCGACCCAGTGGCGGGCCTTCTCGGCATGCGGCTCATAGACGTCGCAGACGGCCACGATCTCGACGCC